>Ga0070741_10000427_pt1 | contig 156606 bp, 149 predicted proteins | sample Coa_R1_4_FD_66440 | JGI IMG/M metagenome (GOLD analysis project Ga0070741, IMG submission 66440) | Surface soil microbial communities from Centralia Pennsylvania, which are recovering from an underground coalmine fire - Coalmine... | ecosystem: Environmental > Terrestrial > Soil >... | reverse complement strand
CCACGAGCTCGGCCTGCGGGGCGGGTGGGACGCCGCGACCCGGGACAAGGAGCTCGACGCCGACGGGGTGTTCGGCGAGGTGGTCTTCCCCGGCCCGGACGCCGTCACCGGCACGATGGGCGCACCGTTCGGTGCCGGGTTCAACCCGGTGGCGACGCGCAGCCCCCAACACCTCCTGGCCGGCGCCCGTGCGTACAACCGGTGGGCCGCAGAACTGTGCCAGGACAGCCCGGCCCGCAGGGCTGGGTTGATCGTCGCGCCGCTGCTCGGCGACATCGAGGGCGCCGTCGCAGAGATCCGCAGGGCATCGGCAGACGGGCTCCGTGGCGGCGTGATCATCCCGCCCCGGTGGGCGGGCTACGAGTCGTACACCAGCCACGCGTACGACCCGGTCTGGCGGGTGTGCGAGGAGCTGCAACTCCCGGTGCACTGCCATTCGGGGCCCGCCCCCCACGAGGACTACGGCGAGGTGCGCGGCTGGATGAGCGTCTACGGCTACGAGACGATCTTCTTCACCGCGCGACCGCTGTGGTTCATGCTGCTGACCGGCGTGTTCGAGCGCTTCCCCCGCCTGAAGATGGCGGTGACGGAAGCGGGGTGCTTCTGGGCGGCGGACATGCTGTGGCGGATGGACATGCTCGCCACCCGTGATCACGGCGCCCGCAAGATGGTCGACACGCGCGGCACCCTCACGATGCTCCCGAGCGAGTACTTCGACCGCAACTGCGCCATCGGCGCGTCCAACACGCGGCGGCGGGAACTGGGCCGGCGTTACGAGATCGGCGTCGGCAACATCATGTGGGGCAACGACTTCCCGCACCCGGAGGGCACCTGGCCCTACACGCGCGAGTTCCTCAAGGACCGCTTCTGGGACATCCCCATTGACGAGACGGCGGCGATCCTCGGGCTCAACCAGGCCGCGTTCTACAACTTCGACCTCACGGCGCTGCACGCGGTCGCCGACCGTATCGGCCCGACCCCCGAGGATCTCGGGCAGACGGACCCCTCGGCAGCCGCCAAATGGCAGCCCTGGAAGGACGCCGGTCGGCCATGGCTGACCGGTCGTGAGGCGTTCGACACCATCGAGAAGGAGGAGGGGGCATGATCCGCTACGCCGCCATGGCGACCGAGCCCGACCCACCGAGCGGGGACCAGATGGTCGCCAAGAACCTGGTCGTCCTCTACGAGACGGACGCCGACCTGATCGCGTCGGTGCTCCCGCGGCCGCTCGTCCCGAGCGACCCGGTGGTGCGCGTCACCCTGGCGCAGGTCGACATGCCCGGGTCCGACGAGCCACTCGGTGCTGGGACGTTCGCCGTCAAATGCCGCCACGAAGACCTTGACGGTTTCTACGACCTGCTCATGATCATGAACCGCGAGGCGGCCGTCGTCGGGGGCCGGGAGACGTTCGGCGAACCGAAGAAGCTCGGGCACGCGTGGTTGCGCCACGAGGGGCGCGAGGTCTCCGGCGTGATGGGGCGCCAGGGCGTCGACCTCGTCGAGGTGCACGGGCATGTCACCGAGGACCTCGAACCCGAGCCGTACAACGAGCGGTATGCGTTCTACTTCAAGTTCCTGCTCGACCCCGCCGGCGGGCGGTTCGACGGCGATCCCGAGCTCGTCCATGTCCGGCGGGGCCAGCAGGACCTCGTGCGCCAGCGCGTCGACGGCGACCTCATCCTGCGCGAGTCGCGTTTCGACCCGATCGCCGAACTCCCGGTTCGGCGCCTGCTCAGCACCGTGTGGACCGAGAGCCACCAGACGCAGAGCGGGGCGATCGTCGGGCACGTCCCCGGCGAATGGGTGTGGCCGTTCCGCCACCAGCGCTACGACGGCCTGATCGCCCGCCTCCAACCCGCCTGAGGCGAGCCTCAGGCCTTGTGCGCCTCCGGTGTCGCGCCCCACTGGATGACCTGGACGCAGTTGCCGTCGGGGTCTGCCACGGTGCCGATGAGCCCGAAGGCCTCCTGCTCGACCGGGCGCACCCACGTCACGCCCTGCTGCTTGAGGTGCGCCTCGAGCGCTCGGCAGTCGTCGACGTCGAGGTTGATGATCACGCGGGCGGGCTCCTTCGTCGGTCCGCTCACGTCGCTGTGGGCCTCCACGAAGAGCTGCACGGCGCCGAGCTCGAACGCGCCCATGCTGTTCTCCTTCACGCCGAAGGCGTTGCGGTACCACTCCTTCATCTGGTCGACGTTCGACGATCCGATGAGCAGGCTGCCGATGCTCGCCGCCATGAGGGCTCCTTTCGAGGTTCGCGTCCCCTTCCTACCAGAGCGGCGAGACGCGGGCCTCGTCGAGCACGAAGATCGTCTGGGCCGTACGGATCCCGGGGATGTCATGCAGGCGGACGAGCACCACGTCGCGCAGGTCGCCGATCCCGGGCAGCCGAACGAGCAGCACGAGGTCGAACGCGCCGCTGGTGAACGCCAGGTACTCGAGCCCCGGCAGGCGCAGCACCTCCTCGCGCACCTCGCGCCACTGGCTCTGCTCGACGCTCACGAGCACCAGGGCGGCAATCGAGTAGCCGAGCTTCGCGGGGTCGACGGTCGCGGTGAACCCCGTGATGACGCCGTCGGCACGGAGGCGCTCGAGCCGTGCGTACGCCGTCGCCCGGGACACGTGGGCCTGGGCGGCGAGCTCGTTCACCGACATCCGCCCGTCGGCCACGAGCAGCTCGACGATGCGGCGGTCGACGGCGTCGAGCGTCACTGCACTCCGTCCAGGACGGCGGCGCGGGCCGCCACCGGGGATGGACAGTTTGGCGACCGAGGGGGCATGTCAGAGCATTTTGTCGCGTCTTTCGCGGCAACGTGCCGCAAATCGCCGGTGCACGGGCACACTCTGCGCATGCAGTCCGCGCTCGAACAGGTCGAGCTTCCCGCCGACCACCCCGGCTTCTCGGACCCGGCGTACCGGGCCAGGCGCTCCGCCATCGCCGCGGCAGCGGCTGGGTACCGGGAGGGCGGCCCGGTCCCGGACGTCGCGTACACCCCCGAGGAGGACGAGGTGTGGCGGACCGTCTCGGCCGAGCTCGGGCGCCTGCACGAGCGGTTCGCGGTCAGCGCCTACCGCCGCGGGGCGGCGCGCCTCGACCTCCCGCGCGACCGCGTCCCGCAGCTCGCGGAGGTCGACGCCACCGTGCACGCCCTGACGCGGTTCCACATCCGCCCGGTACCCGGCCTCGTCCCGACGCGCGTGTTCTACGGCGCCCTCGCCGAGCGGCGGTTCCTGTCCACGCAGTACGTCCGCCACCACTCCGTGCCCTTCTACACACCTGAGCCGGACATCATCCACGAGATCATCGGGCATGCCAACATGCTCGCCAGCCCAGAGCTCGCCGACCTCTACGAGCGCGCTGGGCGGGCATCGTTGCGCGCCTCGTCGGACGCCGCGCTCGACTTCTTCAGCCGTGTGTTCTGGTTCACGCTCGAGTTCGGCGTGGCATGGGAGGACGGCGAGCTGCGCGCGTACGGCGCCGGGCTGCTGTCGTCGTACGGCGAGATCCAGGTGTTCCGAGAGGCCGAGGTCCGCCCGTTCGACATCGACGCCATGGGGACGCTCGCCTACGACATCACCCGGTACCAGCCCGTGCTGTTCGCCGCCGAGTCGTTCGAGACGATGGAGCGCGACCTGGGGCAGTTCTTCGACACCTTCGGAGGAGCATGAGATGACATCGACCGTGGCACAGGCATCAGCGGTACCCGCCGCACGGTTGCGCGGGTGGGACTGCGTCGAGTTCTGGGTCGGGAACGCTCGCGCCATGGCGGGCTTCCTGATGTCGGCGTTCGGCTTCCGGTGCACTGCGTACGCCGGTCCCGAGACCGGGGTCCGGGAAAAGGCCAGCTACGTCCTCGAACAGGGCGACATCCGCTTCGTCATCTCGGGCGCGCTGACCGCCGAGTCGCCGATCGCCGCCCATGTCCGGGCGCACGGCGACGGCGTCCACGACCTCGCCTGGCTGGTCGACGACGCGGGTGCCGCGTTCGAGGCTGCCGTCGCACGGGGCGCCAAGCCGGTGCGGCCGCCGTGGGTGGAGACCGACGCGGAGGGCGAGCTGCGGCTGGCGACCGTCGGGACGTACGGCGAAACACAGCACACGTTCGTCGACCGCACGCGCTACCGCGGCTCGGTCCTCGAGCCCGGGTACCACACCGACAACCTGCCGCCCCAGCCCGCGGGCGCTGCGGTGGGGCTCGTCGCCATCGACCACGTCGTGGGCAACGTCGAACAGGGCCGGCTGGACGACTGGGTGCACTTCTACCAGGACGTGCTCGGCTTCTCGCAGCTCGTCCATTTCGACGACGCCCAGATCTCCACCGAGTACTCCGCCCTGATGTCGACCGTCGTGTGGGACGGCACCAGGATCGTGATGCCCCTCAACGAACCCGCCGACGGGCGCAAAAAGAGCCAGATCCAGGAGTACCTGGAGACCTACGACGGCCCCGGCGTGCAGCACATCGCCTTGCGCACCGACGACATCGTGACCACCGTGAGCCGGCTGCGCGACCGCGGTGTGCGGTTCATGCGCGTGCCGGACACCTACTACGACGAGGCACGCCAGCGGATGGCCGGTGCCGAGCTGCCGTGGGAGGACCTCGAGCGGCTCCACGTCCTCGTCGACCGCGACCACGACGGGCTGCTCCTGCAGATCTTCACGGAGACCATCACTGACCGGCCGACGGTGTTCTTCGAGATCATCGAGCGGCGGGGGGCGCGCGGGTTCGGCGAGGGCAACTTCAAGGCCTTGTTCGAGGCGATCGAGCGCGACCAGGCCAAACGCGGCAACCTCTGACATGCCGTACTACCGGCACGTCGGGGAGGTCCCCCGCAAACGGCACTCCCGGTTCCCGCGCCCCGGTGGGGGCTGGTACGCGGAGGAGCTGATGGGCGAGGAGGGGTTCTCGTCGTCCTCCTCGCTCGTGTACCACCGCCACTCGCCGACCGCGATCGTCGCGGCCGAGGACGCCGGCGCCGACGACGGCTGCCTCGAGCGCAACCAACCCCTGCTCCCCCGCCACTTCAGGGCGCATGACGTCGAGCCGGGCGGCGACCTCGTCACGGGGAGGCGGGTGCTGCTCGGCAACGAGGACGTCCGCATCCTGTACGCCGTCGCGGCTGAGCCCAGCGGCCTGTACCGCAACGCCGAGGGGGACGAACTCGTCTACGTCGAGGAGGGCGAGGCCATCCTCGAGTCCGTGTTCGGCGCGCTCGCGCTGCACGAAGGCGACTACGCGGTCATCCCCATGTCCACGACCCACCGCTTCGTCCCCCGAACGGCGACGGTGCGGATGCTCGCCCTCGAAGCCCGCGGCCATGTTCGCCCCCCGCGCCGGTACCTCTCCCCGGAGGGCCAGTTCCTGGAGCATGCGCCCTACAGCGAGCGCGACCTCCGTGGCCCTGGTGCGCCGCTGCTCGTCGACGACGAGGACGTGACCGTGCTCGTGCGCCACCGCGGCGGGCTCACCCGCTACACCTACGCCCACCACCCGTTCGACGTCGTGGGATGGGACGGGTGCCTGTACCCCTACGCGTTCTCGATCCACGACTTCGAACCGATCGTGAAGCGGTTCCACGCGCCACCGCCGGTGCACCAGACGTTCGAAGGGCCGAACTTCGTGGTGTGCTCGTTCTGCCCGCGCCCGTTCGACTTCGACCCCGACGCGGTGCCTGTGCCGTACCACCACGCCAACGTCGACTCCGACGAAGTGCTGTTCTACGTGGGGGGCAACTTCATGAGCCGCAAGGGCGCCGGGATCGAGCGGGGGTCGATGACCCTGCACCCAGCGGGGTTCGTCCACGGCCCGCAGCCGGGCAGCCTCGAGGCTGCGCTCGGCGTGCCCGGCACCGACGAGCTCGCGGTGATGGTCGACACGTTCCGGCCGCTGCGCATCGGCGCGGCGGCGTCGAGCGCGGAGGACGCCGACTACGCGTGGACGTGGGCGCGCCGGGCGACGTGACAGGAGACGCGAGAGCCGGGCACGCGCAGCCGGGCCCCAGGCAGGCGGGCGCGGCACTGCCCTATGGCGTGTTCTCCACGGCCGGGGGCGCACGGCGCGTCGGTGCACTCGTCGACGACAGGGTGGCGGACCTGTCGACGTTGTTGGGGGACGCCGCGTGGTCGGCGCCATCGCTCAACCCGTTCATGGCGCTCGGACCGTCCGCCTGGGACGACGCGCGCGCCCGGCTGATGGAGGCGGTCTCCAACGGCGCCGTCGATGACCACGTCGTCGCGCTCGACGACGTGACGCTGCACCTGCCGTTCGAGGTGGCCGATTACGCCGACTTCTACTCGTCGTTGTCCCACGCGGAGAACTGCGGGCGGATCCTGCGACCGGGGAGTGACCCGCTCACACCCAACTGGCGCCACATGCCGGTGGGCTACCACGGACGCGCGGGGACCGTCGTGGTCTCGGGGACCCCCGTGCGACGACCCCGTGGCCAGCGCCGCGGCGTCGACGGCGGCGCTCCCGTGTTCGGCGCGTCGCAGATGCTCGACTTCGAGGCGGAGGTGGGGTTCGTGGTCGGTGTGCCGTCCGGCGGGCCGGTGGCGACAGGGGCGTTCGCCGCGCACGTGTTCGGCGCAGTTCTCCTCAACGACTGGAGCGCGCGCGACCTGCAGGCCTGGGAAGGCCAACCGCTCGGGCCGTTCCTCGGCAAGTCGTTCGCCACGTCCGTGTCCGCGTGGGTCACGCCGCTCGCCGCGCTGCTGGCGGCGCGCCGGCCGGCGCCGCCCCAGGACCCACCGCCGCTGCCCTACCTCGTCGACGACGACGGGTGGGCCTTCGACCTCGAGCTCGAGGTCTCGGTGAACGGCGCCGTCGTCTCCCGCCCGCCGTTCTCGGCGATGTACTGGACGCCGGCGCAGCAACTGGCCCACCTGACGGTGAACGGGGCGTCGCTCCGCACCGGCGACCTCATCGGCAGCGGCACCGTGTCGGGGCCCTCGCGCGACGAGTGGGGTTCGCTGCTCGAGCTCACGTGGGGAGGGCGCGACGGTGCCTTCCTCGCCGACGGCGACCGTGTGTCGATCTCGGCGACGGCGCCCGCCGCCGGAGGCGGGCGCTTCAGCCTCGGTCCCGTCGACGGAACGGTCATCGCGTCAGGCTGAACGAGAGGCCCCCCTCGGCGCCGCCCGTCACCGCGCCGTCCGTCACGGCGCCGTCCGTCACCCCGAGGTCGCTGCCCTGACCAGGTCGCGCAGCGGGCCTTTCACGACCTTGCCGGTCGTGCTGACCTCGAGCTCGTCGACGATGCGCACCTCGTCCGGCACCTTGTAGCGGGCCAGCTCGCCGCTCGAGAAGCGCCGCAGCTCGTCGGGAGTCGCGGCCATCCCCGGGGCGAGCTGCACGAACGCCACGACGCGCTCGCCGAGGCGCTCGTCCGGCGCGCCCACGACGGCCGCTCTCGCCACGCGTGGCTCGGACTGCAGGACCCGCTCGACTTCGGCGGCGTACACGTTCGACCCGCCCCGGATGATCATGTCGTTCTTGCGGCCCTCGAGGAACAGGGTCCCATCGCTGCCGAAGAACCCGACGTCGCCGGTGTGCAGGACCCCGTCGCGCAGCGCCGCCTCGGTGGCGTCCGGGCGTCCCCAGTACCCGAGGAACGGCGTGTACACGCCGGCGAGCGGCCCGTCCGTCGCGGCGCCGACGCACACCTCACCCGACTCCCCCGTCCCGAGCACACGGCCGTCCTCGTCGCGCACGGTGAGCGCGACGTGCGGCAGGGAGCGCCCGCAGCTCCCCTGCGGGTGCGGCTCGCCTGGGACCTGGCACGCCACGATCGACGGCGCCTCTGTGAGCCCGTAGCCGACGAGCGCCTCGCCGCCGAACCGGGCGCGGAACCGCTCGGCGATCGGCGCGGGCACGCTCGCGCCTCCGACGCCGATGTGGGACAGGGACCGCAGCTGGTCGGTGCGCACCTCCGGGCGCACGACAAGGTCGTGGATGACCGTCGGTACCGACGAGAACGTCTGCACCTGCTCACGTTCGACCCACTCGGCGATGACGAGCGGGTCGGCACGGTCGATGCACACGCACGTCCCCGCCTGCTGGAGCGCGACGAGCGGCCCGATCACCATCACGTTCAGCGTTGCCAGCGGGAGCACCGCCGCGTGGCGCGGCACGGCGCGCCAGTTGCGTGCGATGCGGAGCACTGCGCCGACCATCACGAGGTTGTGCTGGCTGTGCACCGCGCCCTTCGGCCACCCCGTCGTGCCGCTCGTGTAAGCGATGGCGGCCGGCGCGAAGGGGTCGATGTGCACGGCCGGCCGATCGGTGCCGCTGGCAGCCACCAGGTCGGACCACAGTGACGGGGACCCGTCGGGCGTGGCGCCGACCACGTGGGCGAGCGCCGGCATGGTCGCCCGGAACGGATCGAGCTCAGCGGTGATGGCGGGCTCGGCCACGACCACGCGGGCGCCGGAGTCGGCGAGCAGGTGCGCCTTCTCCTTGGGCGCCAGCACGCGGTTCACCCCGACCCACACCGCACCGAGGCGCATCGTGGCGAGGAACGCCACCACGATGTCGGGGTGGTTGGGCAGGGACGCCGCCACCCGGTCGCCGGGGCCGACGCCGAGCTGCGCGAGGGCGTTCGCGGCGCGGTTGGCCTCGCGGTCGAGCTCGGCATAGGTGAGGCGCGTGTGCCGACCGGCGAGCGCGAGGCGGGTCGGGCCCGCGGCGAGGCCGGCGTCGAGGACCTCCGCGACCGTGCGCGGGCTGCCCGGCGGCGTGCGCCCTTCGGCGCGGGCGAGGCCGTTGGCGTCGAGGGTCACCCGACGCGCCCGGCGTGCTGGAGCGGGAGGCGGCATCCGACGAGGCGGGTGAAGCGGGTCTCCATGCCGGCTACGGGATAGCACGAACGGTCGGCCGCCCGTCGCGCGACGTGGGTGGGCGCGGTCCTGCGACCCTGCGGAGGGCAGGCAGACTGGGCGCGTGACCGCAGCCGTCGAAGTCCGGCGGGTGTACGACGACCCCCAGGGCCGCCGCGGTCCTGCTGCTGTGCGCGCCGAGCACCTTCGCCGGGGCTGAGGTGGACGACCCCTTCCACCTCGAGCGCTTCCTCCGTGCGCAGGACGACGGCGGCGTGTTCGCCGCGGCACTGCGCGAGTTGCAGGAGGGGCGCAAGCGCTCGCACTGGATGTGGTTCGTGTTCCCGCAGATCGCCGGGCTCGGGCGCAGCTCCACCGCGCTGTACTACGCCATCTCGAGCCTGGCCGAGGCCAAGGCCTACCTTGCCCACCCCGTGCTCGGCCCGCGCCTGGTGGACAGCGCCGGGGCGCTGACCGCGCTCCCCGGGTCGGACCCCGTCGCGGTGCTCGGTGGCATCGACGCCCAGAAGCTGCGGTCGTCGATGACGTTGTTCGCGCGGGCCGACCCAGAGGAGCGCGTGTTCCGCGACGTCCTGGACCAGTACTTCAGCGGGCAGGAGGACGACGCGACGCTCGCCCGGCTGTGATGTTCACGCGGGTGAATCAGAGAGCAGGCCGACCACGTTGCCGTCCGAGTCCTCGAGCATGGCGATCCGGCGTGTCCCGCCGACGTGGGTCGGCTCCTGGCGCACGGTGGCGCCGGCGGCTGCCGCGTCACGGAGGTGGGCATCGAGGTCGTCGACGTGCCAGTAGCACACGGGCGCGGGCATGCCCTTGCTGTGGCCGTTCGGGTCGAGGCCGACGTCCTGGGTGCCAACCTTGAACCCGACATAGTACGGCTCGTCCATCTCGGGCTTGGTGCCGAGCAGGGCGGAGTACAGCGCCTTCGCGCCGGCGAGGTCCTTCACGGGGATGATGATGGTGTTCATGACCGGATGACGATCCGGAGCACCGGAAGGTAACGATGGGGACGGACTGGCTGACGACGACGTTCGAGGACCAGCGGCCGCGGCTGACCGCGGTGGCCTACCGCGTGCTGGGCTCACCCGCCGAGGCAGAAGACGCCGTGCAGGAGGCCTGGATCAGGTTGACCCGCTCGGACACGACGGCGATCGACAACCTCGGCGGGTGGCTCACGACGGTCGTGTCGCGCGTCGCCCTCGACATGCTGCGCTCGCGGCGCAGGCATGAGGACCGGACGGTGCCGGAGCACGCTGACGCGGGCAACCCCGAGGACGACGCCGTGATGGCCGACTCCGTCGGCGCTGCCCTCCTCGTCGTCCTCGACACGCTCACCCCGTCCGAGCGCCTTGCGTTCGTGCTGCACGACATGTTCGCCGTGCCGTTCGACGAGATCGGGACGGTGATGGGCCGCTCCCCGGACGCGGCAAAGCAGCTGGCGAGCCGCGCTCGCGCCAAGGTCCGCGGCGCTGCGCCCGCGGACGAGCCCGGCGTGCAGCGCCAGCGTGAGGTCGTCGACGCGTTCCTCGCGGCATCGAGGAACGGCGAGTTCGAACGGCTCGTGGCCCTCCTCCACCCCGAGGTGGCGCTGCGCGCCGATGCCGCAGCCGTGAAGCTCGGCTCACCCGAAGGCGTGCGCGGGCCGGCTGCGGTGGCGGGCATGTTCTCCGGACGTGCCCTGGCCGCAACTGCCGCGCTCATCGACGGCGTGCCCGGCTTGGTGTGGGAAGTGCAGGGCCGGCCCAAGGTCGTGTGGGACTTCACCGTGAGGGACGGCACGGTCGTCGCGATCGAGATGATCGCCGATCAGGCGGCCCTTGCCGACATGGAGCTCACGCCGGCGCCGTGACGATCTCGACGAGGCGCCGCCGCTGCACCTGGCCGGTCGGCCCGGTGCGCGGGATGGCGTCGACCGTCACGAGCCGGCGCGGGTGCTTGTGCGCGGCGAGGCGGCCCTGGCAGTGCTCGCGCAGCGCGACGAGGTCGAGCGCGTGCCCATCGCGGAGGACGACGAAGGCGGTGATCACCTCGCCCCAGTCCTCGTCGGGCACGCCGGCCACGGCGGCGTCGAGCACCGCGGGGTGCGCCTGCACGACCTGGTCGACCTCGACGGGCGCGACGGTCTCGCCGCCCGTGCGGATGAGGTCCTTGGTCCGGCCGACGACGTAGTAGTAGCCCTCGTCGTCCACCTCGGCGAGCTCGCCCGTGCGGTACCAGCCGTCGACGACGGCGGCGGCGGTCGCCTCCTCGTCGCGGAAATAGCCGGTGAACAGGCACGGGTTGCGCACCCACAACTCACCGTCTTCGGCCAGCCGGACCTCGCTCGTCGGCGCCGGCGGCCCGACGGACCCGGGCTTGCGGTGCACGTCCTGGGGCCACAGCGAGCAGATGAGGCTGGCTTCGGTCGACCCGTAGGCGATCGCCGTGGTTGTGCCGGGGAATGCGTCCGCGATGGCGCGGAGCAACTCGGGCGTCGTCGCCGACGTGCCGGTGTCGGCGCAGCGGAGCGACGACAGGTCGTAGGCGCTGCGGTCGGCCTCGAGGATCCGCCTCCACACCGCGGGGATGGCATACAGCGTGTGGGCGCGCCGCGTGTGCGCGGTCTCGAGGAGCGCGTCGGCATCGGCCCGCTCCACGTAGGCGATCTCGTCGCCGCTCAGCCACTGCCCGACGATCGACCAGCCGGCCATGTGGAACATCGGGAACATGCACACGCGCGGTCCCACCGGCCACGCGCCCGGCTGCATCCGCAGGCGCTGCGTGCGCTGCGAGAGCACGACGCCCTTCGGTTGCCCGGTCGTGCCGCTCGTGAAGAACACGACGTGGGCGTCGTGTTCTTCGATCGCCGGGACGTCGACGACCGACGGCGGGCGCTCAGCGAGCAGCTCGGTGAGGACGGCGTCGCCCGCGTGGTGGTCGTCGGTGACGACAAGGGCGGGGTCGGTGCGGCCGATGACGGCGCCCGCCTCCTCGGGCGTGTAGCGTGGGTTGATCGGCACCAGCACGGCGCCGAGGTGGGCGAGGGCGAAGTAGAGCGGGATGGCGTCGAGGGTCGTCTCGCCCCACCACACGACGCGTGCGCCGCGCGAGACACCACGTGCGGCAAGCACGGCGGTGAGCCGGTCCGTCGCCTCGTCCGCCTCCGCGTAGGTCATGAGCCGGCCGCCGAGGGACGCGGCGACGCGCGACGGCGCCCGGCGCGCCGCGCCGCGCACGACGTCGCCGAGGAGCAGTTGTGGCCTAGGCACGGCCCGCCGCCGCGTGCCGCGCGCGTAGGGTGAGGGCCACCGCCCGTCGCTGCGGCGCCGTTGGGCGCAGCCGGGGCTCAGGCACCGGTCCCGTGCCCGACGTCTTTCAGCACGCCGATCGTGTGCACCGGTGACAGGTGGTCCTTCAGGTACCCGGGGCCTTCAGCCACGTCGACGAACCAGCCGGTCGGGCACATGGTGAGCACCTCCACGAACGTGAACCCCGCGCCCGCAGCCTGCAACTCGAGCGCCCGGTGGAACATGCGCCCGAGGCGCGCCACCTCGCCCGCCGAGTTGACGGCGCCGCGGCCGACGAAGGCACTGCCCTGGATGCCGGCGATGATGTCCGAGATGAGGATCGGGTAGCCGTGGGCGGCGGGGTCGCGGCCGTCGAGGGTGTTCTTGGTCCGCTGACCGATGACCGTCGTCGCCGTCATGTGGCCGCCCGTCTCGCCGAACACGCCGTTGTTGAGCAGGACGCACGTGATGCGCTCGGCGCGCGCCGCGGCATGGATCACCTCCTGCAACCCCTCGTTCACCATGTCACCGTCGCCCTGCAGGGTGAACACGATGCCGTCGGGCTGCACGCGCTTGAGCCCCGTCGCCAGGGACGGCGCCCGGCCGTGCAGCGCCTGGAGCATCTCGATGTCCACGGCAGAGGAGAACGCGGTGTAGCACCCGATGCCGATGACGCACATCGTGCGCTGCGTGAGGCCGAGGCCGTCGATCGCCTCGGTCAGGGCGCGGACGGCCACGGGCTCGCCGCAGCCCGGGCACAGCTGGTGCGCGCCGGGGTTCATCAGCGTCGGCTTGAAGTCGTCGAGCAGGTGCGACGGGCGTTCCGGTGGCCGGTCCGTCGGGACGATGGGCAGCTGGGTCATGCTGTCTCCCTTCGCGCCTCGTCGAGCGCCCGCGCGATGCGGCCGGTCAAGGCGTTGACCCCGAGGTCGGGCGCGATCCCGAACCCGGAGTTGTCGAAGCTGATCCCGCCGATGAACGACACGGGCACCGTCCGCACGGCGAGGCGCACGTCGTCGTACATCTGGCCGGTGTTGAGCTCGTACACGGCGATGGCGAGCGCGTCGCGGGCGGCGGCAGCGATGGCGTCGTAGGGGAACGGCCACAGCGTCACCGGCCGCACGAACCCGACCGGCACGCCCGCCGCCCGCATCCGCGACACCACGTAGCGCACGTAGCGCCCAGGCGTCCCGTACGCGACCACCACGAGCTCAGCGCCATCCGTGTGGCCGGTCTCCACAATCGGCTCGACACCCGCCTGCATGGCTTTGACCCGGTCGCCCATCCGCGCCAGGTGCTCACCGTAGGAACGCTCGGCCCCGTCGCTGCGCAGGGGCGACACCGCCCGGGCGCGCCCCGAACCGCTGCTCGACCCGTCGAGCGCCCAGTCCTTGGCGGGGAGCGGCCCGAAGTCGACCGGCCCGGGGTCCACCGCTTCCTGCACGTGGGCGAGGTAGTAGTCGCCCAGGACGGTGACGGGGTTGCGCCACTCGTCGGCGAGGTGGAACGCCAGCTGCACCACGCGGATGGCCTCGTTGATGTCCGATGGCGCGAGCACGATGTGCCGGTAGTCGCCGTGCCCGCCGCCCCGGGTGGCCTGGAAGTAGTCGCCCTGGCCCCGCGCCATGTTGAGCACGACCAGCGGCACGCGCGCGTAGCAGGCCTCCGACAGCGACTCCTGCATCAGCGACAGGCCCTGGCCGACGGAGCCGGTCGCTGCCCGCACGCCCCCCGCAGCGGCCCCCCACGCCATCCCGACGGCCTCGAGCTCGCTCTCGGCGTTGATGCACACCCCACCAACCTTCGGCAGCAGCCGGGCCATGCCCTCGAGGACCTCGGTGAACGGCGTCATCGGGTAGCCGGCGAAGAACCGGCACCCGGCCGACACCATGGCCTGGGCAATCGCCTCGGCGCCTTCCATCAGCCGCCGGGTCATCGTTGTGCTCGCGCGGCCGTGCGTGTGCTCACTGGTCCGTCACCTCGGGTTCGTCGTACTTCCACACCTGGAACACGAAGTCCGGGCAGATCTGCGCGCAGGCGCGGCATGCGGTGCAGCCGGGCAGCAGCTGCGGGTAGCGGTAGCCCCGCGAGTTGCGTTCGTGGTCGGTCATGACCAGCACGCCGGGGCGGCACGCGTCGATGCACAGGTCGCAGCCCTTGCACGCCTCCACGTCGATGACGACGGTGCCGCGCGTGACGAGCGCGCTCATCGCGCCGCCGCCCCTGCGGGCCACGCGGTCGCAACCGGCGCCGTGACGTGCTCGTAGCCGGCCCGCAGGCACGTGGCGTTCGCCTCCGCGTGCGCGGCGCGGTAGGGCGGCAGGACCTCGGCCGCGGCGCCGAGAAGGGCGTCGAGCGTGACCAGCCCCGTGGCCGAGGCGAACGCGCCGAGGGCGACCATCGAGCCGCCCATGGCATTGCCCAGGTCGGTCGCGATGGTGGTCGCCTCGAGGCCGACGATCGTCACGTCGCCACCAGCCGGGTCACCGCGGAAGATCCCGGTATCGACCACGGCGACGCCACCCGGCCGCAGGCGTGCCCGCACATCCGCCCAGTACTCGTGGTGCATGGCGATCGCCGACCAGGCCTCGTCCACCGTCGGCGGCGTCCACAGCGGGCCGTCCCCGATGACCACGGTCGCGTCCGTGTTGCCGCCGCGCATCACCCCGCCGTAGACGCCGAACACCATCACCTCGCGCCCGTCGCGGATGGCGGCCAACGCCAGCGTCCGCGCCGCGAGCTGGATGCCCTGGCCACCGATGCCGGTCAGGAGCACTTCGCGTTCGGTTGTGTCCCCCACTGCTGCCGACGCTACTGCGGCGGTCGGTGCGTGTCAGCCGGAGGGCCGCCGCGGACCGTCAGCCAGTTCGTGCCGGGCGCAGCGTGGACCAGGCGGTGCGGCACGTGGGCGGGGAGCAGCACCCAATCGCCCGCGGCGAGGTCGAGGCGCACGCCGGCGACGTCGAGGACCGCGGCGCCCGCCAGCACGAGCGCCCATTCGTCGTGGTCCTGGTCGTAGTCGACCGGCCCGGCGAGGGCCCCGCTCACGATCTGCTCGATGACGGCACCGGTGACGGAGGCGACGGCCTCGGTGCGCTCGCCGTGCTCCGGAGCGGCGCTGGGCGACAGGAGGCGGCCGTGGGCGACATCGGTCATCCCGGCAGCGTGCCCGACCGGCAGCCGCCGTGTCCCATTAGCGACCGCTAATATGTTGGGATGGTGCTCGCGCCGCCCCGGGCGGTGGTCGACGCCGGCCAGCTGGCCGACGCGGCGGAGCTCCTGCGCGCCCTCGGCACGCCGCACCGGCTCGCCATCGTGCTCGAGCTCGCCGATGCACCGAGGTGCGTGCACGAGCTGACCGGCAAGCTCGGCATCTCGCAGTCGCTCGCGTCGCAGCACCTCCGCGTGCTGCGCACGACGGGCCTCGTGACCGGCACGCGGCGGGGCAAAGAGACGGTCTACGCGCTGGCGGACGAGCACGTCGCCCACATCGCGCGCGACGCGTGCACGCACGGGGCGGAGCCGCGCGTGGCCTTCGGGCCGCATGCGGGCGCGCCGGAGGAGCACTGATCGGCGTGGACCCCCGCGTCCACGAACAGGTGGGGCTCCGGCTCCTCGACACCGACCAGCGCTACACGCCGCTGCGGCGCGCCCTCGTCGAGACGCTCGCCCGCGCCGGCCGGCCCCTGACGATCCCGGAGATCCTGCAGACCAACCCCGGCCTCTCCCAATCGAGCGCGTACCGCAACATGACGGTGCTCGTCGACGCCGGCGCCGCCCGGCGGGTCGCGGGGACCGACGACCACGGACGGTTCGAACTGGCCGAGGACCTCTCCGGCCACCACCATCACCTGGTGTGCAGTTCGTGCGGGAAGGTGGCCGACGTCCACCCGTCGCCCCGGCTCGAGCAGGCGCTCGCCGAGGCCGCCCGCGCCGCCGCCGACGAGGACAACTTCGACGTGCTCGAGCACCGCTTCGACCTCGTGGGCGTGTGCGCCGCCTGCCGGTGACGCGGCCCCCTCGCTAGCGTCTCGCCGGTGAAGACGAGCGCGGACGTCCGCCGCGAGGTCGGCCACCCCATCATCGACGCCGACGGGCACATGCTCGAGGTCGTCGATGCCACGTACCCGTACCTGCGCGAGTCGCTCGGGCCGGCGTTGTTCGAGCAGTGGCGGACACGGGGGTCACTGGCCAGCCTCTCGCAGCGGCCGCGCACCCCGGACGAACGCCGCCGCACGCGTACGCCGCAGGGCTCGTGGTGGGGAGGCCCGCCGTGCGACAACGCGCTCGACCGGGCGACGGCGACGCTGCCCGCCCTCCTCTACGAGCGGCTCGACGAGCTGGGCATCGACTTCACCGTGCTGTACCCCACGAACGTCCTGCTGACCTGCGCGGAACATGACCCCGAGCTGCGTACCGGGCTCTGCGCCGGCTTCAACAGCTACCTGGCCGACGTCTATCGGCCCTTCGCCGATGGCATGACCCCGGCCGGCATCATCCCGATGCACACGCCCGAGGAGGCGGTCGCCGAGCTCGAGCACTGCCGCCGGCTCGGGCTCAAGGCGGTCTGCCTGCCGGAGGGCGTGCTGCGCCCCCTCGACGAGCCCGCCGGCCCCGAGTCGTCGCCGTGGCTGTGGCCCGGGCAGACGCACTGGTTCGACTCGTTCGGGCTCGACAGCGCGTACGACTATGACGCGGTGTGGCGGGCGTGCGCGTCGCTCGGGTTCGTCGCCGCCTTCCACGGCGGGCTGACCGTGCGCCCCGGGATCCACTGGTCGATCACCAGTTACGTCGCCAACCACGTCGGGCAGTTCGCCGCGGAGATGCAGCCGCTGTGCAAGGCGCTGCTGTTCGGCGGGGCGCCGCGGCGGTTCCCCGACGTGCCGTTCGTGTTCCTGGAGTGCGGCGTCACGTGGGCGGTCCAGCTGCTCGGCGACACCATCGAGCACTGGGAGAAGCGCAACCGGGACGCGATCACGCGGCTCGACCCGTCGCGGCTGGACCGCGCCCGGTTCGCCGAGCTGTTCGCGCAGTACGGCGGGCGGGTCGCCGAGCTGATCGAGGTGGACCCCTACGAGTACGTGCGGCGCCTCCCGATCCACGGGAGCACACCCGAGAACATCGACGAGTTCGCCGCCATGGGCGTGGGCAGTGCCGACGACATCGTGGAGCAGTTCACCCGGTCCTTCTTCTTCGGCTGCGAAGCGGACGACCGCGGCGTCGCGACCGCCTTCGCGCCGAACAGCCCGGGCGAGGTGCGGGCGCTGTTCTCGTCGGATATCGGCCACTGGGACGTCCCCGACATGGCGCGCGTCGTCTCGGAGTCCTTCGAACTCGTCGACGCGGGGCTCCTGTCGGCTGACCAATGGCGCAGGGTCGTGCTGGACAACCCCGTCGAGATGTACACGCGGGCCAACCCGTCGTTCTTCGACGGGACGCGCGTGGCGCTCAGCTGACGGTCAGACGACCCGCCGCGCTGCGGCCCCGCCGTCGACAGGGATGACCGTCCCGCTGATGTAGGAGGCGGCATCGGACGCGAGGAACACGACGGTGTCGACGACCTCCCGCCCGTACCCCAGGCGCCCCATCGGCGAGCCGGCCGCCACCCGCCGCTTCACCTCCTCGGGGTCGGGCGACCGGGAGGCGGTCTTCATGAACAGCCCGGTGTCGGTGGCAGAGGGCGCGACGACGTTGACGCGGATGCCGTCGGCTGCGTGCTCGATCGCCGCCTGCTTGCAGAGGTTGACGAGCGCACCCTTGCTGGCCGTGTACGCCGGGAAGCCCGGCGCCGCCATCAGGCCCAGCACCGACCCGAGCGCGATGACCGAGCCGCCGCCGCGCATCAGCGGGATCGCCTCGCGCATGCACAGGAACGGGCCCTTCAGGTTGGTGTCGATGACGCGCTGCCACTCCTCGTCGGTGCAGTCCACGACGCTCTTGCGGACCTCAACCGCCGCGCTGAGCACGAGCACCCGCAACGGCCCGGCCTCCGCCGCGGCACGGACCATCGCCTGCACGTCGGCCACGCGCGTGACATCACCGGCGACGGGGACCGCGGAGCCGCCCTCGTCCGTGATGCGCTGGACGGTCTCCTTGGCGGCGTCGCCGTCGATGTCGGCAACGACGACCGTCGCGCCGCCGCGCGCCAGTGCCTCGGCGATCAGGCGGCCGAGACCGGACCCCCCACCGGTGACGAGGGTGGCGTGGCCGCTCATCGCCACGCCACCGTGGCGGGCGCGGTCACCGGTAGACCCCCGTGCCACCGTCGACGGGCAGCACGGTGCCGCTCATGTACGCCGACGCGTCGCTGGCCAAGAACAGGGCCACGGCGGCAACGTCCTCGGCGACCCCCAGGCGCTTCATCGGGTTGGTCTCGCGCAGCCTCGCGAGGTACCCCTCGGTGTCGGCCAGGCGATCGGCGACCTTCCGGAACCGCGGCGTGTCGATCGACCCCGGGGCAATGACGTTGGCGCGGATCGTCGGCCCGTACTCGGACGCGATCTGCTTCGTCAGGGCGATCAGCCCGGCTTTGGCGGCACCGTACGCCGCATAGCCCTCCGACCCCATGAGACCGAGCGACGACGCCGTGTTGATGATGCTGCCACCACCGGACGCGAGCATGACGGGGATCGCGGCACGACAGGCGGTGAAGATCGCGGTCAGATTCGTCGCGATGGTGAGGTCCCACTGGTCCTCGGTGCAGTCCACCAGTCTCCCGGACATCTGGACGGCGGCGTTGTTGTAGAGGACATGGAGCGCGCCGAAGGCGTCGCGCGTCTCGGCGACCGCCCGGTCGACATCGGCGCGCATGGAGACGTCGGCGTGCACGGCCATCGCCGTCCCGCCCTGCTCCTGCACGAGCTCGACCGTCTCGTCGGCACCGACCTTGTTGATGTCGAGGACGGCGATGCGCGCCCCGTGGGCGGCGAACAGCTGCGCCGCCGCCCGTCCCTGGCCGGACCCGGCGCCGGTGATGAGGGCCACGCGGCCGTCGAGCAGCGCGCCCCACCGGAGACCGGCGGCGGTGGCGGGCATTCAGTCCTTCAGTTCGACCACGATCTCGTAGAACGGCTGCTGGCCGATGTTGACGGCGGTCTCCATCCCGCCCCGCTCGGCCCACAGCACGTTCCCTGGCGCGACGTCGCCCTCGACGTGGCCGAGCGGGCCCCACGGTCCACCCGAGTCGGGCTCGAAGTCGGCCGCGACCCGGTCACCTGAGACCTGGATCATGATGTAGTCCCGGTCGTGGCGGTGCAGCGCCGACCGCTCCCCGGGCTCGAGCCGCATCTCCCAGATCTTGACGCGGTCGTTCTCCATGAGCAGCTTCGTAGCGATGTCGCCGAAGCTCCGTGTGTCCCCCATGGGCACGGAGTGTACCGGCACGACAGTATGGCGCCCATGGCCAACGGTCCTGTCGTCATCGGCGTCCTGTACCCGCCCGAGTGGTACCGGGACGATGAGGGGTTCGCCCGCGAGATCGCCGCGCTGAAGGGGGCGCCCGAGGTGTCGGGGGTCGTCGTGGAGACCTACGTCGAGCCCCACGAGCTGCGCAGCGCCCGCGGCAAACCGGGTGCGCCGTCGTTGCGCGAGCAGGCCCCGGAGCTGACCGACGCGCAGCGCGCCGCGCTGGCGTCGATCGACGTCGCCCTCGCCATCGACCTCCCCTTCGACGTGGCGTCGGTGGCGCCAAAGCTGCGATGGGTCCAGGCGGTCGGCGTCGGCACCGGCCAGCTCCAGTCGGCGGGGCTCGCCGACGCGGGCATCAGGCTGACGTCCGCGGCCGGGACGAGCGGCGTCGGCATCGCCGAGTTCGTGCTCGCCCGCCTGCTGCAGGAGGCCAAGCGCCTCCGCGAGATCGAGGCCGCGCAGGAGCGGCGCGAGTGGGCGCCCGTGTACGGGGCGCAGCTCGCCGGGCGCACGCTCGGGCTCATCGGGCTCGGGGCGATCAACGCCGCCGTCGCCGAGCGGGCAAAGGTGTTCGGCATGCGCGTGGTGGCGACGCGGCGCTCGGCGGGGCCCGGGGCCACTGCGCCGTTCGTCGACGAGGTCCTCCCGACCTCGCAGCTGCGCGACCTCCTCGCCCAGTCCGACACTGTCGTCGCCGCCGTGCCCGAGACGGACGAGACGCGCGGGCTGATGGACGCCGCCGCGTTCGCGGCGATGCCGCGGGGGTCGTTCTTCTGCAACGTCGGGCGCGGGTCGCTCGTCGACGAGCCGGCGCTGATCGACGCCCTGCGCAGCGGGCACCTGCGGGGCGCCGCGCTCGACGTCGCCAGCGTCGAGCCACTGCCGGCGTCGGCACCGCTATGGGACGCCCCCAACCTCTACCTGTCGCCGCACTCGTCGGCGTCGCCGCAGGCGCTGTTCGTCAACCTCCACACCTTGTTCCGCGACAACCTCGCCCGCTACGTCGCCGGCGAGCCATTGCGGAACGAGGTGGACCTCAGCCGCGGGTACTGACGCGCCCGTCGGCAAACCGATCGGGCGCCCCGCCCGTACAAGGGGGTGATGAAGCGGGCACTGGCGGCCGCAGGCGCCGCCGTCTTCCTGGCCGCGTGCGGGTCGTCGGTGTCGCGCACGGCGCCTTCGACGGTGCCGAACGCGACGCCCTCGTCGGCGGCGTCGTCGACGGCGACCATCGCGCTGTCGCCCTCGCCCCTCGGCGGCGTCCTGGTGGACGCGTCGGGTCGGACGCTGTACGTGTTCGACAAGGACACGCCGGGAGGCGGGACGAGCGCGTGCAGCGCCGCGTGCGCGAAGGAGTGGCCGGCGCTGACGGTCACCGGCGCGCCGAGCGTGGGGGCGGGCGTGACTGGGAGCGTGGGCGTCATCACCCGCTCCGACGGCGCCATGCAGGTCACGGTCGACGGCCGCCCGCTGTACCGCTTCGCCGGCGACAGCGCGCCGGGACAGGCCAATGGGAACGGGTTCGGCGGGATCTGGCACGCGGCGACGCCGGCTGCGCTGACCGCCGCGCCCGCCGCCGCCCCGTCCGCCCCCACGGCGCCGCCGGCCCCCGCGCCGGCCGCGCCCACGACCGCGGCACCGGCCGCGCCGGCACCCGCACCGGCGCGGCCGCCCGCTCCGGCCCCCGTGCACGCCCCCGCGCCAGCGCCCGCGCCCGCCCCCGCGCCGGCGCCGGCCCCCGCTCCGCCGTCGCCGCCGTCGCCCCCCTCGCCCGCCCCGGCCCCGCCGCCCCCTTCACCGGCCCCCGCTCCGCCGCCGGCGCCGTACTCGTACTGAGGCGGTCGCTGGCGGGTCGCGCCGCCGGGGTTCCGCGGGTCGCGCCGCCGGGGTTCGGCGGGTGTCGACCGCCACGGGCTCGCGTCAGTGGCGCGAATTTCGCGCCACACGGCAAAAAATTCGCGAAAAAGAGCCTGAAAGCGCGAAAAAATGACCACGTGGCGCGAAATTCGCGCCATCACGGCCGGCGTGCGGGCCGAAAAGGGGGCCACCCCAGGTGCGGAGGGTCCGGCGCTCCCGCCGGGGGGCGGCGTCGGAGCCGGGTGCGACTCACGGGATCTTCGCCTATATTGTGGATGGACTCAGTCGGATTTGGGGATAAGGCACGCCGTGGACCCGTTCATCATCTTGGGGAGTGCCGTCGTCGGCTTACTCGTCGGCCTCACGGGTGCTGGCGGGGGCGCCCTTATGACGCCGATGCTCATCCTGCTGTTCTCGGTCAAGCCGTCGACGGCGATCTCGTCCGACCTCGTCGCCGCGGTGGTCATGCGCCCCATCGGCGCGGCGGTGCACCTCCGCAACCGCACCGTCAACCTCCGCCTCGTCGCCTGGATGTCGGCTGGGTCGGTGCCTGCCGCCTTCGCCGGCTCCTACCTGCTCCACCGGATGGGTCACAGCAGCGATGCCGAGCACAAGGTGCAGATCGCGCTCGGCGCGGCGTTGCTGCTCGGCGCGGGAGCGATGCTCGCCCGCGCTGCGCTCGACGCACGCTCGGGGCAGAAGCGCCGTGCGACGGCACTCGAGATCGTCGCCAAGCCCGGGCCGACGCTCCTCATTGGCATCGTGGGCGGCCTCGTCGTCGGCATCACGTCGGTCGGCGCGGGCTCGCTGATGATCGTGCTATTGCTGTTCCTCTACCCCGCGCTCGGTGCCAACCAGCTCGTCGGGACCGACCTCACGCAGGCCATCCCGTTGACGGCGTCGGCGGCGCTCGGCGCGCTGGCGTTCGGCCACATCGCGCTCCCCGTCACCACGTCCATCATCGTCGGCAGCGTTCCCGCCGTTCTCATCGGCTCGCTGCTCTCGTCGCGCGTGCCGGACCACTACCTGCGCCCGGCGATCACCTTCGTGATCCTCGCGTCGGGGCTGAAGTACATCGGCGTCGGCACGACGCAGCTCGGCTGGCTGCTCATCCCAATGACGCTCGCCCTCGCCGTCGTGCTCGTGATGCGGTCGCGCCGCGCGCGCTTGTCACGCCCGCCGGAGGCAGACCGTGTCCCGGCCGCGGCGGTGGTCTACGGCATCGAACCTGCACCGCTCGCGGTGCGGTCCAACAGCTGACTGCGGCGAACCGAGCGGCTAGCCGCGCCCGACGCCCGACACCCGGGCGGCGTGGATGAACACGGCTGCTCGCCGCTCGGCCGCCATCACCCGGTCGTACTCCTCCCAGTCGTCGTGCGCCCCTCCGGCCGCGACGAAGACCCTCCGCAGCAGGTCCGGTACCTGCGGCGCAGGGAACCCCGTGCCGGTGTCGTCGGGGCCGATGATGCGCACCGGCCCCTCGACGGTGGCCCATTCGTAGCCGCTGGTGAACACGGCGGCCGCGCGCCCCTGACGCCTGAGGTAGCGCAGCTTGCGGGCGCTGCCGATGATAACGACGGCGACGGCTGGCGTCCCGTCGACCGGGTCGTCGAGGAGCCCGGCGCTGACGAGGGACGCGTGCACGCTCCCGTCGTCGCGCGTCGTCGCGATCACGGCGAGGTGCGAGGTGCCCGCCAGCCGGCGGACAAGTTCGAGGTCGGCCACCCGCCTCAGCCGATGCCGTAGAGGGCGCGCGCGCTCTCGCTCGTGATCTGGCGCTGCTGCTCGGGGGTCAGCCCCTCCAGCGCCTCGGTGAGCTCGCGCGTGACACCAGGGAACTTGGCGTCGGGGTGCGGGTAGTCGGACGCCCAGATGATGCGGTCGGCGCCGCACAGCGGCGAGTTGGCGGTGAACGCGAGCATCGACTCGTCCGGGTCGAAGCTGATCCAGCACTGGCGGCGGAAGTACTCCGACGGCTTCATCCGCAGCCACGGCACGTCCCAGCTGAACTTCTCTGCATGGTGGTCGAGCCGCTCGAGCCACGGCACCAGCCATCCGCCGTTCGCCTCCAAGAAGATGAACTTGGCGTTGGGGTACCGCTCGCACACGCCGCCCGACGTGATGTACGCGATGGACGCCATGACGTCGGCGGGGTTGGCGATCGCCTGCGAGAAGTAGATGTTGGCGAGGCGCTGCGCCGCGGGAGTCGCGTCCCCGCCGCTGTACACCATCGTCGGCGTACCGTCAGCGCCGACACCGAAGTCGGCGAGCCGCATGCCGAGGCACGCACCGGGAAGGTCCGGCGCGAGGAACGGGTGGAACGCGATCGGCAGCCCGGTCTCGTTCGCAGCCTCCCAGACGGGGTCGTAGTCGCTGAGGTGGAAGGGCTTCCAGTCGACCGTCGGGTTGGGCCGGGCGAACACCGACACCATCCCGGGCATCGCTGCGACGCGCCGGATCTCGTCCGCCACCGCCTTCACCCCGTCGGCATCGTGCATCGGCGGCAGGGCGCCGGCACCGAACAGCCGCCCTTGTCCCTGCTTGACGTGGTCTGCGCACCAGTCGTTGTACGCGCGCGCCTGGGCAATGGCGAAGGGCACGTCGGTCAGAGACTGCAGGCCGAGCAGCATCGTGGGGTAGAGCACGGACAGGTCGATGTTGTCGGTGTCGAGGTCGGCGAGGCGCAGCTTGGCGTCCCATGCCGCCGGGCGGCACTCCGTGTACTTGACCTCTCCGCGACGCACGGCGTCCACCTGTTCGTCAGTGAACCCAGCCGTACCCGCGAGTGCGGTCATGTTCGCCGGGAGGCGCGACTCGCCGTAGACGACCCACTCCTGCCCCTCGGGGTCGGTCTCGATATGCCAGATACGGTCGCGGTACTCCGCCGGTGCGTAGTCGAGCATCCCGGTCGGGGGCTCGAGGATGTGGCCGTCCGAGTCGATGTAGCGCAGTTCGGTCATCGTCATTGGGGCCTCCTTCGCCGGGTCGCATTCTTCCACGTCCCCCCGGCGCGAGCGCCCGACGGGTGGCGGCCCTACGATCCGAGCGTGGACGTGCGTGTCGAGCGCGTCGCCGCGGACGTCGGGCTGCCGCTGCGCCAGCGCGTGCTCCGGCCCCACCAGTCGCTCGACGAGCTGCGTTCGCCCACTGACGACCATCCGGACACGGGCACGTACGTGGCGGTCATCGGAGCTGAGGTTGTGTGCACGGCCTCGGTGCGCAGGGAGCCGCCGCCGTGGGCACCCGGGGAGACGTCGGCATGGCGGCTGCGCGGGATGGCGACCGACCCGGCCTGGCGCGGCAAGGGCATCGGCGCGCGCGTGCTCGACGCCGTCGTCCAGCACGTGCGCGAGCGGGGCGGCGGCCTGCTGTGGTGCAACGCGCGCGTGCCCGCGGTGCGGTTCTACGTGCGGGCCGGGTTCCGGGCCCGGGGCGAGGAGTTCGAGGAGCCCATGATCGGGCCGCACATCGCCATGGAGCGCGACGTGGCGTCAGCCCCCGCGGAGCCGTAGCGCCACCCCCGCGCCTTCGAGCCGCGGCCGGACACCCGTCGCGTACCGCCACGCACCGACGAACGGGATGAGGGCGATCCGCGCCAGCCACGCTGTCCGGCTCTCGTCGATTTCCGTCCACGCCATGCCGGGCTGGCGGAGGGCGTCCCACGCGGCGAGCGGTGGGAGCGCGACGAGTGGCGGGGCTGTGTGGCGGACGATGTCCCACGCGGCGGCCGCGGGCGCGGTCAGGGACGTGAGCGGGTTGAGGGGCGGGGCGGGCACCCCGGCGCCGGATGACGTGCCGGGAGACGGGCCGGGCGACGCGCTGCGTGACGCGCTGGGCGACGCGCTGCGTAACGCGCTGGGTGGCGCGCTGGGCGACGCGGTGGGTGACGCGCTGGGTGACAGGCCCGGCGACGGGCCCGGCGACGGCTGGGCCAGGTCCTCCTCGCCGGTATGGCGCGCTTCGGCGTCCACCTCGGGCTGCGCCGGCACGTCGTCGAAGACCGCGGCGCGTCGGGGGGGTGCGTCGTCGGCTGCCACCGGCGTGGCCGCCCCGTCGTCACCGGCCTGTTCGGGCGGCGCGTCCTGGCCCTCGGCCGCGTGTGCCTCTTCGGCCAGCTCGCGCGCCTTGGCCGCGAACCGCTCGACGGGCTTGTCCTGCTCGACGTCGGGGTGGTGGCCCGGCCGGTTGGCCTCGGGTACCGGGCCGCGCGGCCCGGCCCCGCGGGCGGTGACGTGCTCGTCGACCTCCTGGTGCGCCTTGGCGCTGCCCGGGTCAGCGGGCGTGAGGCCGCTGCGGTGCAGCTCCGGTTGTTGCGGCGTGGCCACGGCACCTCCCTTGCTCACCGAGGGGATGCCCGGGGCCATGTGCCCCTAACCCTCGGCCACTAAGCGGCGGGCGCTCACAGTGTCTTGGGCCGGTTGACGAACCGGTGGGCCGTCGGCGAGTAGAACCACCCGCCACCTGCCTTGGTCCCGCCGTCGACCGGGATGTTGTGGCCTGTGACGAAGCTCGACATGTCCGATGCGAGGAACAGCGCGACGCGCGCCGGGTCCTCGGGCCAGCCCAGCCGGCCGACGGGGGCCCACGACGGCCATAGGTCGACGGCGTCGTCGAAGCCGGTCAGGTAGTCGACCTGCGGCGTCTGCGTCAGGTCGGGCCCGATGCCGTTGACCCTGATGCCGCGACGCCCGAGGTTGACGGCGAGGCACGTCGTGAAGTGGGCGGCTGCGGCTTTCATGGCCCCGTACACGGGCTCCCCGGGGTAGCCGCGCATGCCCTCGACGGAGTGGACATTGACGATCGAGCCCTTGCCGTGCTCGATCATCGACGGCACGAAGGCGCGCGTGACCAGGAGGAAGTGCAGGAAGTTGACCTCGTACATGCGCTGCCACGACTCCGGCGTCGATTGGTCGAAGCGCACGAGCGGGCGGTAGTCACCGACGTTGTTGACGAGCACGTCGACGCCGCCGTGGTGGCCCAGCACCGCATCGGCAAGCCGGGCGACGTCAGCCTCCTTGGTCACGTCCACCACGTGGGCCCGCGCCGTGCCGCCCGCGGCCGCGATGGTGGACCGCTCGCGCTCGGCGCGTTCGCCGTCGACGTCCGCGATCTCGACGAGCGCGCCGTGCTCGGCGAACAGCCGCGAGATCGCGCCGCCGATCCCGTCGGCGCCGCCGCCGGTCACCACGGCGACCCGCCCGTCGAGCAGCTTCCCCCAATCGTCGATCGGGGGGACGTCGGACGGCGCAGGCGTGGGCATGCCGCGATCTTCGCGGCGGCACCGTCGCGACGCCACCCCGCCCACCGGCCCGAGGGCCGCGTGGGCGGGGTGAACGGCCGTGTCAGAAGCGCGGCTCCTCGCCGAGGATGCCGAGCACGGACTTGCCCACGAGCTCGTGGACGAGGGCGCTGTTGGCCGGGTGGAAACCGCCGCACCGGACGTCGCGGTAGATCCGCTCGAGCTCGTTGGACTTGAACATGCCCGTCCCGCCCGAGACATCCATGGCGATGTCGACGATCCGCTTCGCGCCTTCCACCGCCTTGTACTTGGCAGCGACGAGCTTCATGGGCCACGCCATCCCGTAATCGGCGCCAACCGACCAGTCGTGGGCGATGCGCTCGACGTGCGCGGTGATGCTCTCGAGTTCGATTGCCGCGTCGGCAATGGTGTACTGGACCATCGGGTTGTAGGCCATGGACCGGCCGCCGAGGGCGACGGACGTCCGCTTCTTGCTGCCCGCGACCGCGAGCTCGAGCGCCCGCTCCGCCAGCCCGAGGTAGATGCTCGCGAAGGTGGGCTCGGCCCACGCGAAGATCCCGAGCACGAACGGGTCGGCACCGGCGAGGCCGGCGGGGACCACACGAGCGATGTAGGGGTCCGGGACGACGGCCCCGTCAATGACGGTGTCGTCGCTGCGCGTGGCGCGCATGCCCAGGGTGTCCCACGTCTCGACGACGCGGTAGCCCTTGGTCTCCCGAGGCATGAACGCATGGACGATCTTCGGCCCGGTCGGGTCCGTGGTGTCGAGGGCATGGATGCCGAGGCGCGTCCACACGGGCGACAGCGAGCCGAAGATCTTGTGGGCGTGGATGCGGTACCCGCCGTCGACGCGCTCGGCCGTCGCAGTGGACATCAGGACGGGGAAGTCGTTCCCGGACTCGCCGTGCCCGGCAGCGAACACCTCGCCCGCAACCGCCTCATCGAGCAACCAGGAGAGCGACTTGTCACCGCTGCGCCAGAGGTCGGCAGCGATGCCCGTCCAGTAGACGTGCATGTTGAGCGCCAGCGCGGTCGCCGGTGAGCGGCGGGCGAGCCGGCGCTCTTCCCGGCACACCTCCTCGAGGGTCATGCCCAAGCCGCCGAGTTCGGTCGGCACGGCCATGAGCAGGTAGCCGGCATCGCGCAGCGTCTCGAAGTCCTCCTGGCAGAACCGGTTGTCGCGGTCGTAGCCGGCGGTCCTCGCCGCGCAGTCGTCGAGGATGGTCTCGGTCAGGACAGTCGTCATGGTGCTCCCCTTTGTCGTTCGGCGGTGCTGCTGACGGTACGGGCCCTCCCCCCGGCCCACATCCGGGGCGGTACGGATTGCGGTACGGAAACGTCAAAAGCCGAGCTCGGCGGCCCTCCGCACCAGGTCGACCTTGGACGCGACGCCCAACTTGGCGTAGGCGTTGGCGAGATGCGTCTCGACGGTCCGCTCACCGATGAACAGCTGCTCGGCGATCTCGCGCGCCGAGCAGCCACGGGCCGCCAGCGCCGCGACCTCGCGCTCGCGCCCGCTGAGCGCGCCCGGGCCTCCGAGCTGGGCGCTCTTGCGCCGCCCCCGCGGCCCGAGGGCGCCGAGCGCCGCCAGGGCGCGGTCGCGGCGCACCGCCGCTCCGCACGCATCGAACCGGTCGATGGCGGCCTCGAACGCCTGCGCGGCGCGGGCGCGGTCCTCGCGCGCCAGCGCGGAGCCGTGCAGGGCCAGGGCGCGGCCCTCCAGCAGCCGCCAGCCTGCGCCCGCGAACGCCCCCGCCGCCGCGTCGAAGTCGCCGCCCACGAACGCACGCGCGCCGTCGTGCGACGGCCCGGCGGGCGGGCACGGGTCGCGCTGGAGCACGGCGGCGGCGCTCGTCGCCGGCACGCCGCCGGCCGCGTAAGCGCACGCTTCCGCCAGGTCGACGGCCATCCAGCGCCCCCATCCCCAGTAGCCGTGCCCTGTCGCGTCGTCGCACACCGCGGCCAGCCGTTCGAGGCCCCCGGTCTGGTCGCCGCCGAGCCACGCCGCCACGGCGCCGGACCAGTCCACGAGCCGGCTGAGCACCCAGCACGACCGCCCGCGGAACGGCGCCTGTGCGGTCCGGTGGATCGATGCCGCCTCCTCGTGGCGCCCCATCTCGGCCAGGGCCATGACGGCCATGGACGCCCCGAACGCGCGGCGCGTGCTCAGTCCGCCGTCCCATGCCATCTGGTCGAGGCAGGCCGCGACCACGGCGTTGAGATCGCCCTCGGCCCAGGCGATCTGCGCGGCAAAGTCGAGCAGCAACGTGTCCCGGTAGGCGGGGTGCGCCTCTTTGCACGCGTCGATCTCGGCGCGGCCGTGGCCCCGTCCGAGCAGGTGCTCCGTCGACGCGCGCATGGCGGTGAGGTAACAGACGCGGTACGTCCGGCCCGCCGCTCTCGCCTGCTCGACCCCACGCTCGACCACCGGGAGCGACTCTTCCAGGCGCCCGGTCAGGTTCAACGCCCACCCGAGCGACGACAGCGCGTGCACGAGGAGGCCCGGGTCGGCGCGCGCTTCGGCCGATGCCAGGACCTCCCTCGCGATCCGCTCGTGCGCGGCGACGTCGTCGGCGAACGCCGCGTGGTAACCGAGCTCGTTGCTCGCCACGAGCGCGGACGGCTCGTCGCCCGAGGCGGCGAACAGGTCCCTTGCCTCGGCGACGAGCTCGCGGCCCTGCTCGAGCTCGCACATCCCCCACGCCAGCAGGCTGCCGAGGCTGAACTTCACCGCGGCGCGGTGCGCCGCTCCCGCCGCCCGCTCGAGGACCTGGTCGGCGCGCCGCATGGCCCGCACGCCGACGTCGGCGTTGGTGTCCGCGCGGTGGTCGACGACCCAGTCCGGGGTCAGGGGCATGACCTCGAGGACGCGCAGCCACCGGCGGTCCCCCGCCGGGAGCATCTCGAGCAGGGCGTCGAGCAACGCGAGCGCTTCACGGTGGTGGCCGCCCGCCCCGGCCCGGCGCAGGGCCTCGCACAGCGTCTGGACGGCCTCTTCGTCGCCCGGGTCCGCGGCCTTGACGACGTGGCTGGCGGCCGCCCCGTACTGGCCCGCCTCGACGAGCACCCGTGCCGCGTGGCGGTGGAGGGCGCGCCGGCGCGCGCCGCCGATCTGGCCGTACACGGCCTCCTGGATGAGCGGGTGGGCGACCTCGTAGACGAGCTCGCGTCCCGCTTCCAGCTCGTCGACGAGGCGCACGGCGACGAGCCGCTCGAGGATGGCGGCCACGTCGTCGAGCGACTGCCCGGTCAGGCGCAGGAGGTCGCTCAGCTCGGCGCGGTAGCCGATCACGGCGAGCAGCTCGAGGACGGCCTTCGACGCGCTGTCGAGGGCGCGCAAGCGTGCCTCGACGCGTTCGGCGAGGTTCTCCGGCAACGAGCGCAGCGACGGGTGGGCGAGGTCCGCCCCCTCGTCGAGGAGGGCGCGGACCAGCCCGGTGACGAACAGCGGGCTGCCCTCGGCGCGCTCGCTCAGCCACTCGACCAGGGCGTCGGGCACGGGCTGGCGCGCAAGCCCGGCGGCGACGTCGCGCACCTCGTCGGGAGACAAGGGCCCGACTGCAAGCCGTGTGAGCAGGCCCTCCTGTTCGAGGGCACGCACGACCTCGCCGGCGACACCGTGGCCCGCGAGCTCCGTCGGCCGGGCGACGAGGAGGACGAGGAACGGCGAGTCGACCAGGTTGCGCGCCAGGTAGTTGAGCGCCTCCCACGACGACCCGTCGGCAAGGTGCACGTCGTCGAGGGTGATGGCCACGGCGCCGCGGCGCGACAACTGCTCGAGGAGGGCGGCGAGAGCGGCGAGGAGCCGGATCCGCGGCGGCTCGACGGGCGCTGGCCCCTCCCACGCCGCCCGCGCCGAGGGGAGCAGGGAGGCGAGGTCCTCGAGGTGCCCGCCGCACAGCTCGGCCACCTCGCCGGGCGTGAACGCGCGCAGCGCCCGCTCGAGCGCCTCGACCCACAGGCCGAGCGACGCCGTCGCCCCGAGCGGGTAGGCGCGTGCCGACAGGGCGAGGACGGTCGCGCGGTGGCGGGCCACGAACTCCGATGTCAGGCGGGTCTTGCCGAACCCGGCCTCGCCGAGGACCAGCACGGCGCGCAGCCTGCCTTCGCGCGCCTCGGCCAGGCTGGCCTCGAGGTGCTCGAGCTGGTGGTCGCGCCCGACGAAGCGGCCCCGCAACGAGGGCTGCGCGGCGGTCACTGCGCCCGCCGCATCGAAGACGTCGCCACCACGCGCCAACGGTACGGCAGCCAGCGGCCCCTATGCTCCGGCACTGTGCCAGCGCACGGGGGGCCGGCTGCCACGTCCCGGACATGAGCGTCAAGTTCATCGGGGCGACCGTCAACCGCGTCGAGGACCCGCGCCTGTTGACGGGCCGCGGCCGGTTCGTGGACGACGTCCGGCTCCCCGGGATGCTGCACGCCGCGTTCGTCCGCAGCACCGTCCCGCATGGGCGCGTCACCAATGTCGACGCCGCCGCGGCGCGTGCGCTTCCCGGTGTGGTCGCCGTACTGACCGCCTCCGACCTCAACGGCGTGTGCGCGCCGCTGCAACAACAGGGGCCGCCGCAGCTGCGCACGCCCGTGTTCCACGTCCTCGCGACGGACCGCGTGCGCTTCGTCGGCGACCCGCTCGCCATCGTCATCGCCGAGAGCCGGTACGTCGCCGAAGACGCGTGCGACCTCGTCGTCGTGGACATCGAGCCGCTCCCCCCCATTGCCTCCGCGGCCGACGCGCTGCAGCCTGGCGCGGCTCGCCTGTACGACGAGCTGCCGGACAACATCGCCTACTTCGGCGAGTTCGACTACGGGGATGTGGATGCGGCGTTCGCCGGCGCGACGCGGGTCGTGCGCCACACGTTCGCGCAGCACCGCTACGCCGGGGTACCGATGGAGACGCGCGGGGGCGTCGCCGCGTACGACCCCGCTTCCGGCGAGCTCGTGTACCACGCGGCCCACAAGGCGCCGCACTCGCTGCGGATGCAGCTCTCACGCGTGCTCGCGCAGCCCGAGCACCGCACGAACGTGCTGTGCGGCGATGTCGGTGGCGCGTTCGGCCAGAAGGGCCAGACGGGCAGGGAGGACCTCGTCGTCTGCGCCGCCGCCAAGCTGCTCGGCCAGCCCGTGAAGTGGATCGAGGACCGCTCGGAGAACCTGACCGCGGGCGGGCAGGCCAGGGAGGAGACGCTCGAGCTGTCGGCCGCGCTGGGGCCCGGCGGCGAGATCCTGGGCCTGGCGGTCACCTTCACCATGGACGCGGGCGCGTACCCCTCGCTCCCGATCCCGATGTCGATGTACCCGGACCTCGTGCGCGTGCTGCTCCCGAACGGCTACCGCGTGCCCGCGTACCGGTTCGTCGGGCGGGTCGTGTTCACCAACAAGGACCACTACGTGTCCTACCGGGGGCCGTGGGCGTCGGAGACGTGGGCGCGCGAGCGGCTGATCGACCTGATCGCGTCCGAGCTCGGCATCGACCGCGTCGAGGTGCGCCGACGCAACCTGTACACGCCCGACGACATGCCGACGGCGATGGTCACGGGCCCCTTGCTGGACGCGATCACCGTACGCGAGACGCTGGAGCGCGCCGTGGCGGCGTGCGACTACGACGGCTTCCGCGACCGGCAGCTCGCGGCGCGCGCCGACGGCCGGCTGATCGGCCTCGGCCTGGCCACGTTCATCGAGATCGCACCCGGTCCGCCCAACTTCGCCGGCCTTGTCGGCTTCGACCTCCAGACGGAGCGGGCGACGGTGCGCGTCGAGCCCGACGGGGGCGTGCTGGTGCTGACCGGGCAGTCGCCGCACGGGCAGGGCCACGAGACGACGCTGGCCCAGGTCGTTGCCGAGGAGCTCGGCACCCCCATCGAACAGGTGAAGGTGGTGCACAGCGATACCCGCCTCACGCCGTTCCTCGTGACCGGCACCGGGGGGAGCCGGTCGGCCACCATGGCCAGCGGCGCGGTGCTCGGCGCGGCGCGCGAGGTGCGCGCCCAGGTCGTGAAGATCGCTGCCGAACTGCTCGAGGCGGCGCCGGACGACCTCGACATCACCGACGGGCGCGCCCACGTGCGCGGCAGCGCTGCGCCCTCGGTGAGCCTGGCCGAGGTCGCGGCGCGTGCCTACCTCATGCCGAGCTCGCTTCCCGAAGGGATGGCCCAGGGGATCGCGGCCACGTACGACTTCCGGATCCCGACGGGGGGCGGGTGGTCACAGGCCACGCACTGCTGTGTCGTCGAGGTCGCACGCGAGACCGGACGGGTCGACATCGTGCGCTACATCGTCGTCGAGGACTGCGGGACGATGATCAACCCCGCGGTGGTCGAGGGCCAGATCAGAGGTGGCGTGGCGCAGGGCATTGGTGGCGTGCTGTACGAGCGGTCCGCCTACGGCGACGACGGCCAGTTCCTCGCGTCGACCTTCCTCGACTACCTGCTCCCGACCGCGTGCGAGGTCCCCGACATCGAGGTCCACCACCTCGAGTCCGCGCCAACGCACGAGGTGAACTTCCGCGGGGTGGGTGAAGGGGGCACGATCGGCGCGCCGGCGGCGCTGACCAACGCCATCGCCGATGCCATCGGCGTTCCCGTCCGCGAGAGCTACCTCCCGCCCAGCCGCGTGCTCGAGCTGCTCGCCGAAAGCCCGTTCGCGGCCGGCGCCGCGCACGCCACCGAGTGACGCCCGAGCGCGCTGGGTAAGAGGAGGGCATGGTCTTCCTGAAGCGGCGATTGCTCAGGTTCCTGCTCTTCATGGTGGCCGCACCGCTGGTCGGGGCATTCGCCATCCGGCTCAGCGAGCGGATGGAGGCCGAGCGTGGCGCCTCGCACGCGTCCTCGGCGCTGCGCAGGGCGGGGTACGCGCTGCGCCGCGTGCCACCGGGCCGCCGGTCAGCTCCCGCGTAGCGGGCCCGCGAGCTCAGGCGGCGTCGCGAACGCGGGCGGGGACGCGAAGTCGACGGCGTCGAGGAGGTCGTCGGCGGCGGCGTCACGCGCGGTCAGCGGGGGGAGGTTCCACTTCCGCTCGATCAACTTGAGCACCGACGTATGGTCACGCACCACATGCGAGACGTACCCGGGGCGGGCGTACGGGGAGACGATCACGGCGGGGACGCGGAACCCGAGCCGGTCGAACCGCGCCCCGTCGTCACTGTCGGGCCGACGGTCGTCGGGCTCGACGGCCTCCGGCGGCGGGACATGGTCGTAATACCCGCCGTGCTCGTCGTAGCACCAGATCAGCAGTGTCCCCATCCAGTTGGCACCGTGCATGGCGGCGCGGATGACGCGCGCCGAGAGGGCTTCGCCGAAGGAGATGTCCTGGGGGTTCTCCTCGGAGTCGGCATGGAAGTCGGGGTCGACGAAGCTCACCGCGGGGAGCTGGCCGGACGCGGCGTCCGCGACGAAGCGGTCGACGGTGCGCAGGTGCCTGAGGTACCGGACGATCCCGAGGGGGAACGCGTCCGCGGTGAACTGCAGGTACGACTTGGCCTCACCGCTGTCACGGCCGATGGCGCGCTCGGCCCACTTCCAGGCACGGCGCGCGGCGCGGTGGCCGTACCATCCGCCCACGTGGCTGAGCAGCGGCCGCACCGGGGAGACCGAGTGGTAGTCCGCCCACGTGATGCCGTGGCGGCTCAACAGGTCGAAGATGGTCCCGCCAGGCGGGTAGTCGAAGCAGTGGCTGACGCGGTCGGTCGTGAGGCCGAGGGCGGTCCCGGCCACCAGGAACCGCCGATTGGGGATGGTCGGGCCGAGGCACGACGCGAACCAGCGGTCCGCCACCGGGAACGTCCGTGCCAGCGAGTGGTAGAAGGGCAGGTCGGCGTCGGTCCAAAAGCCCATCGCCCGACCGGGGTCACCACCAGGGGAGAAGCGCTCGACGGCACTGGCGAACCCGGAGTTGGCGCCGTTCGCCCATTGCCAGTGGGTGGCCGCCCACGACTGGGTGGGGACGCCCACCGCCTGCTGGGTCGACGAGAAGTGGTGGGCCGCGACCGGTGTCCCGTCGAGGCGCGGGTTGCTGGCGCCGTCAGGGAGCCCGTCGCCGCGGCCGGCGCAGCCGAGGTAATTATCGAACGAGTGGTTCTCCATCATCAGCACGACGATGTGGCGCACCTCGGGGAGGCAGTCGGTCCCCGGTGGGCGGTCCGGGTACGGCAGCGCCTCGGGCGCGTGCTCGCGGAGCCGGCGCCGCGACACGCGCGCCTCGTAGCGCTCCGGTAGCCCCACTCAGAACATCCGGCGGCCGGTCGACACGACGGTCTCCAGCACGTGCTGGGCAGCCGAGCGCCGCCGCCACCTCCCGGGTTCGATCCGCACGCTCCGGTCGAGGTCCTCCGCGAACTGGGCGTCGAGCACCCGCACGAGATCGGCGTCGAGCACCACGAGGTTGACCTCCTCGTCCCAGGTGACGGAGCGGGCGTTGAGGTTGGCACTGCCGACGTTCGCGATGAGGCCGTCCACCGTCATCAGCTTGGCGTGCAGCATCGAGGGTTGGAAGTTCCAGATCTCGACGCCGTGGTCGAGCAGCAGCTCGTAGTCGGCCTCGCCCGCCAGTTGGACGAACCGCTTGTCGGCATGGGGCCCGGGGAGCAGGACCTGCACCGCGACCCCCCGGTCTGCTGCGTCGCACAGGCGCTGGGCCAAGTCGGCGTCAGGGACGAAGTACGCGGTCGTGATGCGGATCTCGCGCTCGGCGAGCTGCAGGAGCGTGCGGTACAGCGTGGCGACGTCGCTCCACCCGGTCTCAGACGCGCCGCGGACGCACTGCACGATCGCGTTGCCGGGCTGCGGCTGCTGCGGAAAACGGTCGATGCCCTCCTCGAACAACACCGGGTCGGTCTCGGCCCAGTTGTCGAGGAACGCCGACCGCAGGCCGTCCACCGCCGGCCCCGTGACGCGGAAGTGGGTGTCGCGCCATTCGTCGGGGCCGCGCGCATCGCCGAGCCAGTTGTCCGAGATCCCCACGCCGCCGGTGAAGGCCACGGCCTCGTCGACGATCAGCACTTTGCGGTGCGTCCGGTGGTTGACCTCCCAGGGCCGGAACCGGCCGGGCGGGCGGAACCAGCGCACCTGCACGCCGGCCTGCTCCATCTCCTCCACGAGGCAGCGGTCGATCGGCCGCGCCCCGAGGGCGTCAAGCAGCACGCGGACACGGACCCCTGCCCTGGCGCGGGACGCGAGCAGGCCGGCCAGCTCGGTCCCGACCCGGCCGCGCCAGTACACGTAGGTCAGGAAGTCGACGGTGTGGCGCGCCGACTCCACCGCCTCGAACAGCGCCGGGAAGATCTCGTCACCGTTGCGCAGGACATCGATGCGGTTGCCCTCGGTGGCCGGGACGCCGAGGACACCTTCGAGCGTGCGCCGCACGCGTTCGGCGGCGGGCGCCTCGGGGAGGTCCGCATGCACGGAGCCGGTCACGACGCCGCCCGTACGCCACGCTCGTCTGCCCGGGCCTCGCCGGTGTGCTGCCCGGGCTGCTGCCCGGGTTCGGACTCGGCCACCTTCTCCTGGTCCTGCGGCTCGCTGGCGCCGCTGCGGACCGCCTCGAGCTGCGCCGCCACCGCCGCCCCGAACAGCACCACCATCGACGACAGCAGCGTCCACAGCAGCAGGGCCACGGTGCCCGCGAGCGGGCCGTACGTCTGGCCGAACGACGAGCTCGTGCGGAAGAACAGACCGAGCACGACGGTCACGATGACGGTCCCGGCGACCGCCAGGCCCGCACCGAACGCCAGCCACGAGAACCGGGGCTGGCGGCGACGGGGGCACTCCCGCAGCATCACGGTGACGGCGGCGCCGACGAGCACGATGCCGAGCGCCCACCGGCCACCGTTCCACAGCGTCGACAGCGTCCCGCTGGCGGCGTGCACCAGCAGGTCCTTGCCGAGGGCGAGCGACACGAAGGCGAGCGCCGTCGCGCTCCCGGCGGTCAGGGCCAGGACGAACGCGCGCCCGTACTTCTGGACCGTCGGCCGGTCCTGCTCGACCCCGTAGAGGCGGTTGAGGGCCCGCTCGAGCTGGCCGAAGGCGGTCGTGGCGGTGACCAGCGTCCCGATCGTCCCGAACACGAGCGCGGGCCACCGGTGCTGCGCACCCGTGCTGTGGGCGTGGGCCACCGCGGCGGTCAGGGCCTGGCCCGCAGGGCCGGGGACCGCAGCGCGGACGGTCGCGCCGACGACGGTGGAGAAGCCCGAGCCGCCGACCACGCCCGCCAACCCGACGAGGGCGATCACCCCCTGCACGGCCGCGAGGGTGGTCATGTAGGCGAGGGAACGCGCGTGGCTGAAGCCGTCTGCGACGCGCATGCGGAGGAAGGCGTCGACGAGGAGCCGGCGCCGGCCGGTGCGGCGCAGGGTCGCCCAGGCGTCGTCGCCCGACAGGTCGCGCGTCTCGGGGACGAGGGTGGCGGTGCTCATCGCCCGGGGAGTGGCGCGGTCGTGGCCGTCATTGGGCTGCGGACGCGAGGGCTGGGGACGCGAGGGCTGCGGACGCCAGGGCTGCGGTCATCGCCCGGTCACGGAGGGGACGGCGACGCGCACCGCCCTCGGCTTCACGCGTACCTTGAGGCGCGTCGCCGGGGGGCGAGCGCCGCCGTCGAGCTCGTAGGCCATGGGCTTGTCGAAGCGCACGTCGACGCGCCGCCCCTTGGTCATGCGCGTCAACGGTGTGCGGTCTGCCTGCTTCAACGCCAGGCGGGCGAGCACCCGCGCCCACTCCACCCGTGACGCGGCGGTGACCACCCCGATGTCGAGGCGGCCGTCCGAGGGGTCCGCGTGCGGGAACGCCACGAGCCCCCCGGTCAGCGTCCCCATCGACCCCATGAGGACACACGCCGCCCGCCCACGGAACCAGCGCTTGCCGTCGACGTCGACGCGCGCCTTCACCGGCCGGCGGCCCGACGCGCGGACCCCGGTCGCCACGTAGGCGAGCCTGCCCATGCGGTCCTTGAGGCGACGGTCGGCGTCCCTGATCATAATGGCGTCGAACCCCGCGCCGGCCATGACGGCGAAGCGCTCACCGTTGATGATGCCGACGTCAATCGACCGGCGGGCACCGTGCAGCGCCACGTCGAGCGCACCGTCGAGGTCGATGGGGACGCCAAGGTTGGTGGCGAGCAGGTTCGCCGTGCCCGCCGGGATGATGCCGATCGTGACCTCGCTGCCGGCGACGGCGTCGACCACGCGCTGCACCGTCCCGTCGCCGCCCCACACGAGGATGAGGTCCGCTCCCGCCGCGACACAGCGGCGTGCCTGCTTCCTCGCCCGCCGGCTCTTGTCCACCTCGCACCACATGGTCACCGGGCCGACCTCGCACTCGAGCCGGCGGCGGAACGCACCGAGCCCGTCCCCGAGCGTTTTGCCGGCGTGGGCGACGACTGCGACCGAGGTCACGACGCCGCCTCTTCGCGCGCGCCGTCCCGCCGCGGCGCGATGCGGTGGGCGACGGCCACCCCCGTGACATCGCTGCGCTCCGCGGTCACGGCGTCGCTCGGCTCGTGCGGCCCGACGCCGGTCCGCCCGCGACGCGCGTGTCGTGCGGCGCGGCCGGGCTGTACGGCGAGCACGCCTGCGGCGAGCGCGCCGATGCCGAGGCAGATCCCGGCCATGACGTCGGTCGGATGGTGCTCGGCCTCGTACACCCTCGAGAACCCGACCCACGCCACCATGCACGCGGCGGCCGCCCACGCGAGGACGCGCACCCACACGACGCGGGTCCGCGTCGAGACCAGGAACGCCACCCCGCCGTACAGGACCAGCGTGGCGGCGACGTGGCCCGACGGGAAGCTGTAGGTCGACGGGGTGGCGCCGACGTGCGGCGCGGACGGCCGAGGACGGGCGACGGAGTAGTTGACGGTGAGGAACACGCTGAGCTCGACGGCGAGGCCGCACACGATCAGCGCCGACGCTCGGCCGCACCGGCAGGCGAGCGCCAGCACTGTGGCGCCGGCGGCCACGGCGACGACGGCCAACGTGTCGGCGAGGAACGTCCCGTCCTTGCTGGCGCGCGTCCAGCCGGCCGTCCGGTGGGCGGCCAGCCAGGCGTTCACGTGGTCGTCCCAGTGGCGGACGGGCGCGAGCAGGTGCACGAGCACCAGCCCGACGGCGATGAGGGCAGCGCTCAGCGCGATGTAGGCGATGCCGAGCGTGACGGCCGCGGCAAGGAGTTCCGCTCTCGCCCGCTTCCGCCCCGTCTGCGCGAGCTCCCCCGTTGTTCGGGTGAACACAGGCGAGGTTTACCGTTGGTTCACCAACGTGAAACATTGACCACCGAGCCCATGATCATCCTCGTTGCTTCCTTCGGTAGTGCCCTCGTCGCCGCCCTGCTGGCGTGGGGCGCGGCACGGACGTGGTGGCGGTGGGACGCGACGGCACCCTCCGTGGCCACAGGGACTGTGGTTGAGCACGCGCGGCGCCACTACCGGCTGGTGCAGTGGGTCAGCGCGAAGTTCGACCCCGAGGTGGCCACCGGTTCGCTGCTCGCGTTCATGGGTGTCGTGGCCGTCGTCGGCGGTGGTGCCTTCGGGATCGTGCTCACGATGGTGCGCACCCACCGTGGCTTCGCCGACTTCGATGGAGCCGCGGCGCGGTTCGGCGCGTCGCATGCGACCGCGTACTCGACGCACGTGCTGCGCCTCGTCACCCAAGTGGGCGGCGCGGTCATCCTGGTGCCACTGACCGTGGTCGTCGGCCTGGTGGAGGTGCGTCGGGTACGCGGTTGGGCGGCGCTGTGGTTCCTCGCGGTCGTCGTCGGCGGCCAGTACGCGGTCGCTGACGCCATCAAGGCGATCGTCGACCGGACGCGGCCCGACATCCTCAGGCTCACCGGGTTCTCCGGCCCGTCGTTCCCGTCCGGGCACTCGACGGCGTCCGCCGCGGCCTTCGCCGCCTTCGCGTTGCTGGCCGGCCGCGGGCGTACGCACGCCACCAAAGCCGCCCTGCTCGCCGCCGCCGTCGGCGGCACGGTGCTGATCTCGTCGACGCGTGTGCTGCTCGGCGTGCACTGGCTCACCGACGTGGTCGCCGGCACCCTGCTCGGCTGGACCTGGTTCGCGCTGGCGTCGATCGCCTTCGGTGGCCGCCGTCTGCGGTTCGGCGCGCCCGCCGTCACCGCCGAGAGGACGGTCGAGGACGTCCGCAACCCCTCCGCGGCCTAGATGGGGATGCGGTAGAGCTCCGCAGCGGTGTCGTGCAGGACGGCCGCGGTGATGGCATCACCGATCCCCGCAAGGTTCTTGTCGAGGACCGCCTGCGAGTGGGGCCAGGTCGAGTCCGTATGGGGGAAGTCGGAGCCCCACATCACGGTGTCCGCGCCCATGGCCGCCAGCCCCGCCGCGCCGAGCTCGTCGTCGGTGAACGTGAGCCACACCTGCCGCCGCACGTAGTCGCTCGGCGCCATCGTGAGCGCCACGTCCATCATCGCCCCGAACTTGGCGTTGGCGTGGTCCATCCGCTGCATCCAGTGCGGGAGCCACGCGATATCGCACTCGGCAGCCACGACGCGCAGACGCGGGAACCGCTCGAGCACGCCACCGAGCACGAGCTGGCTGATCGAACGCTGGATCTCGTGCACCATGTGCATGTACCGCACGGCCGCGGCACGGAAGTCGACGCGGCTCTCCTCCCCCATCCCGGTCACGATGTGCAGTGACAGCGGGAGGTCGAGGTCCTGTGCGGCGGCCCACAGGCGGTCGTACATCGGCGCGTAGTACGGCCGGTCGTCCGGTGGGTAGCCCCAGATCATCGCCCCCTTCATCCCCAGCCGCGCACAGCGCTCGAGTTCGCGCACGCCGGCGTCGACGTCCCAGAGGCTGATCAGCCCGAGCCCGTGGAGGCGCTGCGGCGCGTACGCGCAGTACTCGGCCAGCCAGTCGTTGTAGGCGGCGAACAGCTCGAGCTGGACGGCCGCGTCGGGCATCCGGAACAGGCGCATGCCGAGCGTCCCGTAGAGGACCTCGGCGTGCACACCGTCAATGTCCTGGTCCTCGAGCCGCGCCGCGGGGTCCCACCCCGACGGCCGCGCCGTCTCCGGCCCGGCCTGCTCGAGGTGCTCCTTGAGCTCGGCGCCGCTGCGGCCGGCCCCCCACGCTCCGGCCACCGTGGACGGGGGCAGGCCGGGGGCGTGGAACGACCAGCCCGGGCGGTCCTCGTTCCGGAGTACCCGAGGGGCGCGGTCGCCGTCGATGCGGCTCGTCCAAAGGTCGGCCGGCTCCATCACGTGGGAGTCGGCCGAGATGATGACGGGCGGCTTCATTCGGCCTTGGCCCAGTGCTGGCGCAGGTCGGTGAGCCATGCGGGGAACTCGAGGGGCGGGTCGGGCAGCGCCTGCGCGCCGTGCTCCGAGAGGGCACGCTCGAACGCCTCGGGTTCGTCGCCCCAGCTCCGCGGGTCGCCGAGCATGACCTCGAACATGGTGGCCCCGTTCGGCCCGGCAACGACCGGCCCGAAGGCGGCGCCGAAGGGGAGTTCGATGTGCGTCCCGGCCGGGCAGTAGTGGTCGCCGAACATGGCGTCGCCCTCGATGATGAACACGATGTGCGGGCTGAAGTGCCCGTGCCGGCGCACGATCATCCCCGGGTCGTAGGTGGCGTACAGCGACAGGTACTGCGGGTCGGGCGAGAACGCGAACCACTTCTCGCGGACGAAGGCCTCGGTCCCGTCGGCGTTGCGCTGCGCACGGACGCGCTGGAACGCCATGTCGGGGTCGTCCAGGTGCCGGAAGATGGGCTCCTTCCCGGCGATCTTCGGGCTGGTCGTCGTCACTTCTTCGGCCACTTTCCCCCCTTACGGCGAGCGATTCCTTTGTGTAGAGTAACTTTGCAGCAAGCTGCTGTCCACCGGACACGGGAAGGGACGATGACCCCGGACGAAGCAGACCTCCCGCCGATCATCTCGGTCGACGACCACATCCTCGAGCCCCGCGACCTCTGGTCGCGCGCGCTGCCGCCGTCGATGCGCGACCGGGGCCCGCGCGTGGTGCGCGAGCGCGCCCGCCTCGGGTTCAAGGGCGGCCGCCTGCTGCTGGAGCGCGACGTGGCGGACGGCACCTGGTGCGACCTGTGGTGCTTCGAGGACCTGGTCGTGCCCACCGGCCTGCTCCACGCGCCGGTCGGCCGCCCGCCCGAGGAACAGGAGAACCTGCCCGCGGTCTACGAGGACTTCCGGCCCGGCACCTACGACCAGGCCGCCCGCCTCCGCGACATGGACGAGAACCACGTCGAGGCGTCGATCAACTACCCGAATACCTTCCCGCGCTTCGCCGGGCAGGGGTTCGCCGAGCGCACGGACCACGACCTCGGCCTCGCCGCCCTGCAGGTCTACAACGACTGGATGATCGAGGAGTGGTGCGGCGGTGCCGGGCGCGGCCGGCTCATCCCGCTGACGCTCGTCCCCCTCTGGGACCCCGAGCTGGCCGCGGCCGAGGTACAGCGCTGCGCGGCCAAGGGGAGCTACGCGATCGCCTTCACGGAGAACCCGGCGAAGCTCGGGTTCCCGTCGCTCCACAGCGGCAAGTGGGACCCGCTGTGGGCGGCGTGCGAGGAGACGCACACGGTGGTGTCGATGCACATCGGCTCGTCGTCGTCGATGCCGACGACATCGGACGACGCGCCACTCGCCGTCTCCATGTCGCTCAATGCGCAGAACGCGCAGGGCTCGGTCTGCGACTGGATCTTCTCGCGCACCCTGGAGCGCTTCCCCTCGATCAAGCTGGCCTACGCCGAGAGCCAGGCGGGGTGGATGCCGTTCCTGTTCGAGCGGATGGACGGCGTGTGGCACGAGGGTGTCGGGGGTGTCGAGCTCCCGGAGCCGCCCTCGTCGTACGCCAAGGGCCGCATCTACGGGTGCATCTTCGACGACGCGCACGCGTTGCGCAGCCGCGACGAGATCGGCGTCGAGCACCTGCTGTTCGAGAGCGACTACCCGCACGCCAACGGCACATGGCCCCATACGCGCGCCGTCGCGCACCGCTTGTGCGAGGCGGCGGGGATGGACGCCGAGGAGTGCGCCCGCCTCGTGCGCAAGAACGCGATCGACTGCTATGGCCTCGAGCGCTTCGGCATCGCTGCCTGAACCGCGACGGCGTCGCGACGGGTGGGCCGAAGGGCTGGACCTCCCGGACATCGGGCTGGTGGCGCGCATCGTGCGCCTCAACCTCCTGGTGACACGCCTCGTCGAGACGATCGCCGTGGACGCGGGCATCGCCGCGTCCGACTACCTCGTGCTCGCCGTCGTGCGCCGGTCCCCGGGCCACCGGACCTCGCCGACGCACATCTGCGAGCTGTTGGGCCGCAGCACCGGCGGGATGACGCTGACCCTTGACCGGCTCGAGGCGGCGGGCTGGCTCACCCGGGCGCCGGACCCGACCGACCGCCGGCGCGTCGTCGTGGAGCTCACCGACACCGGCCTCGAGCTGAGCACCCAGGTCAACGACGCGCTGCACGGGTGGGAGCGCAGCCTCCGGCTCGGGCGGGCACAGCGGGCGGCCATGCTGAGCAGCGTGGACGCGCTCCTCGAGCTGTTCGAGACGGCGGCCGCCGAGCACGCATGACCCGGCCGGTCCGCGTGCCGCCCCTCGCCCCGGACGAGTGGGACGAGGCGACCCGGGCGGTGCTCGGCGCCGCGCCGCAGAAGGGCCGCCTCCACCTACCCGCGGTGGTGGCAAGGCACCCCGCGCTCCTTGGCCCCTATATGGGGTGGGCGACGGCCGTGGCGCGCCACGGCGTGCTGACCCCTCGTGACAACGCACTCCTCGCCCTGCGCACGGCGTTCCGGTGTCGCTCGGAGTTCGAATGGGGCGTGCATACGGCCCACGCGCACCTGACCGCGGACGAGGTGGCCCGCGTGGCCGCCGGGCCTGCGGCGGGATGGCCCGCACGCGACGCAGCTCTGCTTGCCGCCGCCGACGAACTGCACGACCAGTCGGGAGTCAGCGACAGTACGTGGGACGAGCTCAGCGGCATGTTCCCCGTCGACGCGCTGCTCGAGATCGTGTTCGTCGTCGGGCACTACACCATGCTGTCGATGGTGGCCAACAGCGCCGGCGTCGAGAGCGAACCCGGGTGGGCCGCGTTGGGGAGGGCACCGTGAGGTCTGAGCAGGTCCGGGCGCAGCTCGACCACCCCGTCATCGACGTGGACGGCCACCTCCAGGAGATCACGCCGCTGCTGCGCGACGAGGTGCTCGACCGGGCGCGGTCGCTCGGAGGGCCACGCCTCGCGCAGCGTGTTGCCGACACGCCGCTCACCTACGACGAGGGCACGGCGCGCTCCCGGTGGTTCGACCTCACCGAGGAGGAACGCCGCGACGCGTGGGCCGTGTGCCCGGCGTGGTGGGCGATGCCAACCGACACGCGCGACCGCGCCACCGCGTACCTGCCGTCGTTGTTGTACGAACGCCTCGACGAAATGGGGATCGACTTCAGCGTGCTGTACCCCAGCCTCGGGCTGTCGCTGGTCGGCATCGCCGACGACGAGGTGCGCCAGCTGGCGTGCCGCGTCTACAACGACACGTACGCTGAGCTGTACCGGCCCTACGCCGACCGGCTCACGCCCGTCGCCGTGCTCCCGACGGTGACACCAGCCGAAGCGATCGACGAGCTCGAGCACGCGGTCGGCGAGCTCGGTGCCAAAGCGGTCGCCATCGGGCACGTCCGCCGCGCCGTGCCCGGCGCGGGCGTACGCCTCGAGACGTACGGCATCGACAGCGCCTATGACTACGACCCGCTGTGGCGGCGCTGCGTGGAGCTCGGCGTCGCCGTCGGCGTGCACGCCAGCGAGCAGGCGTGGGGCAGCCGGCGGTCGATCAGCAGCTACACGTACAACCACATCGGGTGCTTCTCCGCGGCCGCCGAGTCGATGTGCAAGTCACTGTTCCTCGGTGGGGTGACGGCGCGCTTCCCGACGCTGCGGTTCGCGTTCCTGGAGGGCGGCGTCGGGTGGGCGCGGACGCTGCTCGCCGACCTGGTCTCTCACTGGGAGAAGCGCGGCGCCGGGGCGATCGGCGCGCTCGATCCGGCGCGCCTCGACATCGAACACCTCGTGGCGCTGTTCGGCGAGTACGGCCCTCCTGCCCTGCGCGACGAGCAGACGGTACGCGCCTTCTTCACGCGGCCGGACCCCCGGCCGGCCGAGGCCGACGACTTCGCCGCCGCGGCCATCTCGAGCGCTGCCGACTTCGGGCCGCGGTTCGTCGACCCGTTCTTCTTCGGGTGCGAGGCCGACGACCCCATCAACGCGTGGGCGTTCACGGGCGGGCCGAGGCTGCAGGCGGTGCTCGGCTCCGACATCGGGCACTGGGACGTGCCCCGCCTCGAGGGTGTCCTGCGGGAGGCCTACGAGCTGGTGGAGGGCGGCGCGCTCAGCGAGGCAGACTTCAGGGACTTCGTGTTCACGCACCCCGTCCGGCTCTACGGGCCGGGGTTCTTCGCCGGCACGGCGTGCGAGGTCGCCGTGCGCAAGGAGGTGGCAACGGGATGACCGTCGAGTTCAACCCCTTCGACCCGGCGCAGGTGGACGACCAGCTCCCCACCCTCACGGCCCTGCGGCACGAGTGCCCGGTGTCGGAACTGGTGCCGGGCGTGTTCTACCTCGCCCGCCACGAAGACATCATCGACGTGTGCCGGGCGCCCGGGACGTTCCGCCAGGGGCGGTTCCTCCCGCTCGACCAGGACACGCGGACGCCCGACCAGCTCAACCTGGGCGAGACCGACCCGCCGCAGCACACCAGCGTGCGCAAGGTCCTCGCCGGGCTGCTCAGCCCGGCGCGGGTCCGGGAGATGGCGCCGTTCGTGCAGTCGGTGTGCGCCGGCCTGGTCGACCGCTTCGCGTCGAGGGTGCCCGGGGAGGCCGACATGATCGCCGACCTCGGGGTGCCGCTGCCCGGCGCCGTCATCGGGCCGCTCACCGGGATCCCCGCCGAGTACCACGGGCAGCTGCGCCAGTACTCCGACGACTACATGGCCCGCGTCGACCCTGACCCAGAGGTCGCCACGGCAGCGGGGGCGCGCGTCGACGAGTTCGACGAGATGGTGCGGGAGCTCATCCGTTCACGCCGGGCGGGGACGGACCGGCCGCCCGACCTCTTGAGCGGCCTGATCGACTGCGTCGACAACGAAGGCCGCCTGCTGTCGGAGGACAAGGTGCTCGTGCACCTGACCAAGGACCTGATCGTGGGCGGGACCGAGACGACGACGCACCTGATCGGCAACCTGTTCTACAACCTCTGCCAGGACCCGTCGCTGTACGCCAGGGTGCACAAGGACCGCAGCCTGGTGCCCGCGGCCGTCGAGGAGACGCTGCGGATCAGTGGGCCGGTGCAGATCCTGTTCCGCGTGCCCGACAAGGACGTCACGTTCCGGGGCGTCGACATGCCGGCGGGTTCGACGGTCGCGCTGGGGTACGCGTCGGCCAACCGGGACGAGGCCGTGTTCGACGACCCGGACACGTTCTCGCTCGACCGGGGCGAGGAACTGCGCAAGCACCACCTCGGCTTCGGGTTCGGCATCCACCTGTGCGTGGGCGCCGGGTTGGCGCGGCTGGAGGCGGTGTCGGCCCTCAACGCCGTGCTCGACCGCATCCCCCACATGGAGCTGGCGCCAGGGTTCGAGTACGAACGGGTGACGTTCTTCATGATGCGGGGGCCGGTGCGCGTCGACGTCCGCTTCTGACGGTCCTGGCGTTCCCGTTCTGGCGGGCGCGGCGCACGCCGGGAACCAATCGCGGCCCCCGGGCGTCAGGAGATCGATGAGGCGGACTGCATGGACGATCCTGGCGGCGGCGACTGTGGTCGCGGGCTGCGGCAGCGCGGCCACGACGGCCGGGCACCACGAGCTTGCGCCGCTGCCGCCCCTGGCCAGCCGGGCGAGTGGGGGCGCGACCGCGGCCCTGTTCCCCGTCCCGGGCAACGTCGAGTACCGCATCGGGAACCTGCCTGCCCTGCCCGGCACGGCGACGGCATACCGGGTTGCGGGCGACACCACGGTGGACCGCGTCGGCCGCCTGGCAGCCGCGTTCGGAGTCACGTCGGCGGTGAGCGCCGACGCCTCGGGGTGGATGGCGAGCGCGGGCGACACGACGGTCCGCGTGGACCGGCTGGGCGGGTTGCCCTGGACGTTCTCCGCGGCGAGCGGCGGGGGCACCGTCAGCTCGGGGTGCGCCGTGGCATCCCCGGCGTCCCCGGCGTCGACGGCGGGCGGAGGCTCGGGGTCGGGCGGCGTCAACCAGCCGATCGCCACCGCGCCGGTCGCGACTGCGCCGCCCGAGACGTGCCCGCCGCCGACGACCGTCCCCGGGCTGCCCTCTGAGGACAGCGCCGTCGCGACCGCCATGCGGGTGCTCACGCGGGCCGGGCTCGACCTGCGAGGGGCGACGACCAGCGCAACGGGCGGGCAGAGCGACTGGTACGTGAGCGTCACCCCGGCGGTCGACGGCACGCCGGTCGCCTCGAGCGCGTGGGGCGTCGATGTCGGGCCCAACGGCGAGATCGCCTCCGCCTCGGGTTGGCTCGGCGCACCGGTGGCCATCGGCGACTACCCGCTCGTCGGCATGGACGAGGGGGTGCAGCGGCTCAAGCAGGGCGCGCCGTGGATCGTGTTCGGCGGGCCGGGGCCGGTGCCCATGATCGCGGCCGCGGGTGGGGTGGCGCGGGCAGGCGGCGCGGGCGGCGGCACGGCGACGGCGACGGCGTCCCCGACCGGCAACGTCAGCGCGCCCGCCAGCGCGCCACCCGCCAGCGCCGCGCCGGGGCCGGCCGACAGCACGCCCCCTGCGAGCGCCCCGCCTGTGAGCGGGCCGCCCGTGGGCGGGCCGGCGCCGTGCCCCGACGGCGCGCCGTGCCCGACCCAGCCGCCCGTCGTCCGCACCGTCACCGGAGTGCGGCTGGGGCTCGGGTGGGGATTGCGGGCCGACGGCGGGTCCGATGCGCTGCTCGTGCCCGTGTACGTGTTCACGCTCGACGACGGCCAGACGGTCACCGTGCTGGCGGTGGCCGACCGCTACCTCACCCAGCCGTCGACCACGACGACGGACGTGCCGCCGGGCACCAAGCCCCTCCCGGAGCCATCGCCGGCCCCGACGCCGTCGGTCGTCCCGCAACCGGTCCCCCAGCCCCTCCCGAACCAACCGGCGCCCGCCCCGCAGCCAACGGTCGCCCCGCAGCCGACGGTCGCCCCGCGGCCGACGGTCGCCCCGCCGCCGACGGTCGCCCCGCCGCCGACCGGGGTGCTGAGCCCCAACGGACCGACGCCCGCGCCGACGCGCTGAGCCTGTCCACCGCGCGGGCGGCGCGATGCGCCAGGCTCGCGGCGGTGCCCGACGCCGACGACGCCGCGACCACGTGCCCCGGCTGCGGCCGGCGGATGGAACCCGAGCACGCGCACTACCGCTGCCGCTTCTGCGGCTACCGGGACACGTGCTGCGACGGCGCGCCGTCGCCGGTTGCCGAGTGCGCCCCGCGAACCGCAGGGCCGTAGGGACGGACGCGCCTGCCTCAGGGCGCCTCGTCGGTCATCGCCGAACTCGGCGAGGGCCCCGACAACGCGGCGGTCCCGGCGGTCAGCGCCCAGTCGTGCACGGTCGGCAACGGCACCCGCACCGCCGAGTGCCGGGTGTGGGCGTCGACGACCTGCGAGTGGTACGCCTCCGCCGCACCGAGGAACGCCGGGGACGCGTACGCGCTGCCATCGACGAGCGGGCCGGGGCGCCCCTCGATGATGGCGACGACGTCGTCGCCGGTCAGTGTCTTGTGCGTTTCGAGCGCGTGGGCGACGGCGAACACCGATCTGCGCTCGTTGGCGACCAGCGCCTCGGTGCGGGCCAGGAGCTCCTCGAGCTTCGCCTCGATACGGCCCCCGAGGCTTCCGTGCAGCAGCTTCCGGTCGTCGCCCTCACCAGGCTCGCCCGGCCTGCCGCCCCCACCGATGCCCACGCGCTGGGTCACGCCATGCGACGCGACGGTGGAGCCCATCCCCCAGTAGCCCTCCATCAACGTCGCGATCTGGGTCGCCGACTCGAGGTCCCCCGACACACCCGACGAACTATCACCGGCGAAGAACAGGCGCTCGCCGGCCAATGACGCGAGCGAGACCATCACGTCGGCTTCGTACTCGCTGCGCCACGACGTGAACTGGTCCTCGGGCTTGATCGAGGCCACCATGCCGAGGTAGGTGCCGCCCTTCTCGATGGTGGCGATGTCGATCTCGAGGTGCCGGCGCATGCGGTACGCGACCACGGCGTGGCACGCCTCGTGGATGGCGACGGCGTGGCGCTCGCGCTCGATGTACTCGACGTCTTCGGGCGGTCCGAGGTCCTTCAGCTGCTTGGCCCGGATCACGTCCTCCCATGTGATCGCGTCGCGACCGCTGCGGATGGCCATGATCAGCGACTCGTTGACCAGGTCCTTCATGGTCGCCCCGGTTGCGTAGGGCGTGATGGTGGCGAGCTTCTCGATCTCGACCGGCGTCAGGTTGTGGGCGACCTTGTCGAAGTACCCCTCGTAGGTCCGGACCCTTCCGACCTTCGATGGGTAACCGACCTTGTAGATCCGGTCGATGCGGCCCGGGCGGAGGAGCGCCTCGTCCAGCGCCTGGGGCATGTTCGTCGCCATCATCACGAGGATCCGGTACTTGGGCGGCGGCTTGGGCTGCATGCCGAGGACGCGCCGCACGAACCGGTTGGTGAAGCCGCGTGGCTTCTTGAGGCCCGACAGCTCGGTGAGGAGCGCCTGCAGCGTGCCCATCCCCCCGCCGCCCATCCCCGCCATCGGCATGACGCGGTCGCGCAGCCGCGGCGGGCGCTCAGGGCCGCTGCTCGGCGAGCGGAACTGTTCGAGCAGCAGCGACGCCGTATTGGGCGACAGGTACGTCGAACCGTGGCACCCGGGCGTCGGATCGAACGGCGACTGGATCGAACCGGCGATGCCACCGCCGCCGAAGATGCCGCCCGGGCTGAGGAGCCCGCGGTTGCCGAGGGAGTCGGCCTCGTCGAAGAACACGATCACCCCGCCGTAGCGGACGGCCAGCTTGCGCAGCTTCCGGAACAGCGACTTGACCTTGAGGATGCCGACCCCGAAGAACATGTTGATGAACGCGCCCGGGTCGACGAAGACAAAGGGCCTCCCGGTCTCCCCCGCCACCGCTTCGGCCATCAACGTCTTGCCCGTACCCGGCGGGCCCCACAGCAGGATCCCGCCCGGGACGTAGCCACCGCGGCTCTCGATCGCCTCGGGGTCCTCGAGGAACATCATCGATTCCTTGACCCGGTTGAGGACGGCGTCCTGGCCCCACACATCCGAGAACCGCGTCTTGATGTCATCAGGGAAGTAGACGTCGGTGCCGCCCCTCGACAGGAACCAGAACAGCGCCCCGAACTCGAGGACGACGAAGATGACGCCGAACATGAGCTGGAGGAAGAGCGGCAGGGCGTGGAAGATCCGCCGCGGCAGCTCGAACAACGCGGTGACGGGGCTCTCGTGGACGATGGCGCCGGCGATGATCGCAACGAGCGCGATCACGATCAGGACGCGCACCATGCGGGCGATCCGGAAGCGCGTCCAGTCCCGGACGCGGCCGACCCGGCGGTCCATGGCGCCGAACACCCGCTCCGACCAGAACCGGTGGTACCCCGGGCGGTGCTCGGCCACGACGTAGTGCAGCTGGCGGACGAGCTCGAGGACGAAGAGGGCCTCGATCCACCACTTGGCCCGCACGGCCTGGTGCAGGGCGTCCCGCACGCTCAGCAGCGGGTTGTTCGACAGCGAGTACCACAGCAGCAGGCCCCACGCCACGGCGAGGAGCACCAGGATCTTGACCCGGTCCCACCACGCCAGGCGCTTGCGCGTCGCCGGCGCCCACGGCTCGACGATGACCTCCGGCCCGCCGTCGTGCGGCGTCAGGGGCTCGAGCGCGCCGTGCGGCGGCCCGACCGGCTGGTGCCCGTTCTCGGGTGCGTCCGGGTCCACTCGATCACTTCCCTTCCACGAGCCAGGAGTCGACGACGCGGTGGATGTCGCCGGAGTAGCGCTGGTAGCACGCGACGCTGCACCCCACGATCAGGTACCAGACGGTGTTGGTCGGGGTGTCGACGTAGCCGATCTGTTCGACGGTGAACGTGACCGAGTTCACGTGGACGGAGTACTCGAGCTTCGTCCCCCGCAGCCCGCCCTTGGTGAGCAGCTTGGGCGCGGACTTCACCTGCACCGAGTTGGGGTCCTGGTTGACCAGGTTGTCGACCGGCACCACCTCGTTGCGAAGGGACGCCAGGGAGTAGGCGTCGTGCTCCTGGAGCGACAGCCGGCGCACCCGAGCGATGCCGAAGGGGTAGCCCGACGTGATGAAGTCGTGCCCGGCGTTGGGGCTCGGGCTGCCGTCGAACTCGACGAGGAACCGGTCCGAGGTCGCGCCGCGCGGCCCGAGCTGCCCCGGATCGGCGAGCACCTGGGTCTTGCCGAAGACGCGCCACGCTGACGGGACCTTGAAGAACGTCCCCGTCGCCGAGCTGCTGACGTAGTGGTACGAGCTGCCCGAGCACCCGGCCAGGGCGACGGCCGCGACGAGCGCGAGCGCCACGACCCCCCTGGTCACCATGACGATCAAGACTGCCACGGCCGGCGCGCCTGGATCGGCGCCCCAGCGTGGCGCGGCCGCCACTGAATCGGACATTCCGGTTGGGTGAGGCGCCGATTGGAGCGGTGCCGGCGCCGCCCCCTACGGTCGCGAGTGTGGAGACGGCGGTCGTCCACGTCGAGGTCGACACCCAGCCGGACGGGTCCCTCGCCGTGCACTGGGAACTGGACGGGGGCGAGGTTGCCGTCGACGTCGCCTCCGGGCCGACGCCCGACCACGTCGACCACGACCACGAGACGACGGTGGCGGCCGGGCACCACGACGTCGTGCTGGCGGCGCGCGGCGCCGGGCGCCAGTTCGTGTCCGTCGCGCCGCACGGGGGCGGCTCGGCCGTCGTCGCCGCGGACCGCCGCGTGCCGTTCGAGGGGATCTCCAACTTCCGGGACCTCGGCGGGTACCGCACCAGCTCGGGTACGCGGACGCGCTGGGGCGTCGTGTTCCGCGCCGAAGGGCTTCACGGCCTCTCCGAGGCCGACCTCGAGCTGTACCACCAGCTCGGGATGCGTGCCGTCTACGACCTGCGCAGCGACATGGAGCGCCAGGCCCGGCCCGGCCCGTTCCCGTCGCACTGGGTCGAGGTGATGGGCCGCCCGCGCGACAGCGACGTGACCGGGCCCCTCGCCGGGCGCGTCACCCTCGGCGACGGCGAGCAGGTGCTGGGCGACCTCTACATCGGGCTGATCGAGCACTCGGCAACCCAGATCGGCGGGTTGCTCACCGGGCTGACCGACGGCGACGCCCTACCGGCCGTGTTCCACTGCCACGCCGGCAAGGACCGCACCGGCGTCGTCGCCGCCCTGCTGCTCGAGGCCCTCGGCGTCCCGCGTGCGACGGTGCTCGACGACTACGAGCTCACCAGCCGCTACCGCTCACGCGCCCAGCAGGACCCCACCTTCCGGCGGCTGGTCGAGGAGTACGCGCTGACCCCAGAGGCGGCGGCCGGCGTGCTCAACACCCCGCGCTGGGCGATGGAGAACGCGCTGCGCGCCGTCGACGAGCGCCACGGCGGGATCGAGCGGTACCTGACGGGCCCCGCGGGGATGCGCCCGTCCGACGTCGAAGCCCTGCGGGAGCGCCTGCTCACGACGACGTGAAGAACCCGCGGAGGCCGTCGGCCGCCTCGGCCCGCACCGGCGCTCCCGAGAGGACGACGCCGACCATGGCCAGCGAGGTGTGGGTGTGGCCGCGGGCGAGCACGTGGCGCACCGGGACGCCGGCGGCAGCCAGCGCGTCGGCGTAGTCCGCCCCCTCGCGGCACAGCGGGTCGAACTCGGCGGTGACGATGACGGCGGGGGGCAGGCCCGAGAGGTCGCCGCGCAACGGTGACGCCTTCGCGTCGCGCCGCTGGTCGGGACCGGCGTAGTGGCCCCAGAACCAGTCCATGAGCGACGCGGTGAGCACGTACCCCTCGGCGTTCTCCTCGAGGGGGCGCGCGTCGGTGACCGGCGCGATGAGGAGCTGGCCCCGCAGCTCGGGGCCATCTGCGTCGCGCGCCTGCTGGCAGGCGACCGCCGCGATGTTCGCGCCGGCGCTCCACCCGGCGACCGCCAGTTGCCCGGCTGCACCCCCGAGCTCCGACAGGTGGGCGGCGGCCCACCGGACGGCGGCGAACGCGTCGTCGGCCGCCGCCGGGAAGCGGTGCTCAGGTGCGTGGCGGTAGTTCACCGAGACGATGACCGCGTCCGAGCGGGCGCACAGGTCGCGGCACAGCGGGTCGTCGGAATCGAGGTCGCCGAGCACCCAGCCCCCGCCGTGGAAGTAGATGACGACCGGGTGCGGGCCCGGCGTCGCCGGGCGGTACAGGCGGTACTCGAGCGGGCCTGCCGCGCCGTCGAGGACGCCGTCGACGACCTCCCCGACGTCGGGCCCCGGCGGCCGCTGCGCGAACCCGGCCCGCATCATCTCCCGCGCCTGCTCCACCGGCAACGACTCGATCGGCGGCAGCGCGAGCCCGGCCATGGCCTCGAGGACGAGCGCCACGTCCGGCTGCAGCCGGCACACCACCCCGTCGTTGCACTGCGACCCGCTGGGGCCGCGGAGGGCGAAGCCCAGGTACCCGTCGCGCACCACGTCGTTGCACACGCGGCGGTACACGCCGACGCCACCGACATAGGGAAGGAACACGCGCGGCTTGCCGGGGACGTTCGCGCCCATGTACCACGAGTTGGCGCGCTCGAACAGGGTGATGGCCGCGCAGTCGCGCACGTGCTGGTCCCAACCGGCTTCGGCGGCCGCCGTGGGCTCGATCGTCTCGAAGCCTGCGGCGCGCAGGTCCGCCAGGCAACTGGTGACCCAGTCGACGTGCTGTTCGATCGATACCGTCATGTTGGACAGCACGGACGGGCTCCCCGGGCCGGTGATCATGAAGAAGTTCGGGAACCCGACCGTGGTGAGCCCGAGGTACGTCGACGGCCCGTGCGCCCATTTCGCCTTGAGGGTCACACCGTCGCGGCCGGTGACGTCCACCGCGACCAGCGGGCCGGTCATCGCGTCGAAGCCGGTGGCGTACACGATGGCGTCGAACTCGAACCGTTCGTCGACCGTGTCGATGCCGGTCTCGGTGATGGTCGAGATCGGGTTCTTGCGCAGGTCGACCAGGCGGACATGGGGCAGGTTGAACGTCTCGAAGTACCCCGTGTCGAGGCACGGCCGCTTGGTCCCGTAGGGGTAGTCCCTGGGGCAGAGCGCCTCGGCCGTCTCCGGGTCGTGGACGATCGAACGGATCTTGTCGCGGAACATCTCGCACACGATGTCGTTCGCCACCGGGTCGATCGACACGTCGTTGAACTGGCTCCCGATGCTCAGGAGCTCACCGGTGGCCCACGCGGCCTCGAACCGCTCGCGCCGCACATCCTCGGGCGCGGTCACCACGCTCAGCTCCCCGGGCGTCATCGGGATACCGGCCCCGGACCACTTCGCCTGCTCGCGGTACGCGGCGCGGTCCGCGGCGATGGCGTCGCGCCGCCACTCGGGCGCCGGGCCGTTGAGCGCGGGCATCGAGAAGTTCGGGGTGCGCTGGAAGACCGTGAGCTGTGCCGCTTGCTGGGCGATGACCGGGATCGACTGGATCCCCGAGGACCCCGTCCCGATGACGGCAACGCGCTTGCCGGTGAAGTCGACGGGGTCGTGCGGCCAGCGGTTCGTGAAGTACACGGCACCGCGGAACAGCTCGACGCCCTCGATATCGGGCGTCTTCGGCGCCGACAGGCAACCGGTGGCCATGATGAGGAACCTGCACGCCACCGCATCGCCGCGATCGGTGCGCACCAGCCAACGCGACGCGCGTTCGTCCCATGTTGCGGACTCGAGCCGGGTGGAGAACGCGATGTCCCGGCGCAGGTCGTACCGGTCGGCGACATAGCCGAGGTACCGCAGGATCTCCGGTTGGGTCGCGTACTTCTCCGACCACACCCACTCGTCCTCGAGCGCTGGGTCGAAGCTGTAGGTGTAGTCGGTCGTCGCCACATCGCAGCGCGCACCCGGGTACCGGTTCCAGTACCACGTGCCGCCGACATCGTCGGCGGCCTCGAACCCCTGGACCGAGAACCCGTCCGCGCGGAGGCGGTACACGGCGTACAGGCCGGCGAAGCCCGCACCCACCACGACCGCGTCGACCTGGCGGCCCGGATCCCCACTCGTGTCGGCCATCTGCCCCCCTCGGCTCGTCGCCTCGGAGTCTCGCACCCCCGACGGTCGGCGCGTTAATGCACGACGGCCGGTTGGCGTAGCCACGCCACGATGCCGGGCAACAGCTGCTGGGTGAACAGGCGCCCGGCGAGCGGGGCGAAGTGGACGCCGTCGGAGGTCCGGAGGGCCACGTGGTCGATGGAGCCCTGGTACGTGCCGCCCGGGCACAGGAGGTCGGCGAGCGGGACCATCTCCGTCCAGCCGGGGTGGGCGGCCGCCACGTCGGCCTGCAGCTGGTTCCAGAGGTCGACGCGATGGGCGTCGTCGGGGGGCAAGCGCCCGGGGGACGCCAGGTCAGCGAGCTCGTGGTTGTTGCACGGGGCGGTGAGGAAAGCGACCCTGCCGCCCCTGCTCGTGAGGATGCTCTCCGCCAGTTCGAGCTCCGACCGCAGGTAGGCGTCGAACGGCGGCTCCCCGATGTGCATCCACTGCCCGTCGTGCACGCGGTCGAGCACCTCCCACCGCCCGAGGAGGACGAGCGTGACGTCGGGCCGGAAGCTGTCCACCAGCGACTGCCAGCGCTGCGGCCACGTGAGGCATGACGCCGGCTGCGTGTAGGCCTTGAAGCTGGTGGCACCACCGCGCGCGATCCCGCAGCCGATGTAGCCCTGGTTGGACAGCACGATCCCCGCGGCCGACTGCACCGGCGCGATCCCCGTGCCGAGCGACGCGGCCACGCTGTCGCCCACGATCATCACGCGCACGGGCCCGGTGTGCGTGACGGGCGGGATCGTGACCGGCGGTGTGGTCGTCGTCGTCGGCCCGGCGGTCGCTGGCGGCGCCGTCGTCGCCGTTGTGGAGGTCGTCGTCGTGACGGGGGCGATGTGCACGGCGGCGAGGGCGGCCGCCGTCGACGACGACGTCACCGTGACCGGCACGACGACGGCCACGGCGGCCAGGCCCGTGAAGATGGAGGGCAGGGCCACCGCCGGTTTGGGGAGGTGCCAGCGCTGCTCACGGATCGGCCGCTCGAGCAGGTGGAACGACAGCAGGGAGATCACGAGCGTCACGGCCAACCGCAGCCAGAGCAGCTCCGCGCCCGAGAGGCCCGTGCGCGCCTTCGTGAGCGCCACGATGACGGGCCAGTGCCAGAGGTAGACGCCGTAGGAGATCACCCCCAGCTGCACGAGGGGGCGGGCCGACACGACGCGCGCGAGGAGGCTGCGGGGCTGGAGGACGACCGCCGCGATCACCGCGGCGACGGACACTGCGAACAGCGCGAACCCACCGCGGTACAACCACGCCGACTGCCCGTCCACGCGCAGGCAGAAGATCGTGAGCGATGCCGCTCCGGCCAGGCCGGCGATGCCGAGCGCCGGCACGCGCTTGGTGCGCGGGCCGGCAAGGAACCGTCTGCCGGTGAAGTCGCGGCCGAGCGCGAACATGATCCCCGCCAGGGCGTCGCCGACGAACAGGGCCTGGGCGCGCGTATCGGTGCCGTAGTAGAGGCGGTCCGTGCCGATGCCGGCGAGCGACAGCGTCGCCATGAGCGACGCCGAGGTCACGAACCCCCCGATGCTGATGGCGAGCAGCCATCGCGAAGACCGGAGCTTGCGCAGAGCGATCGTCGCGCCGAGCGGCCACAGCAGGTAGAACTGCTCTTCCACTGCGAGCGACCACGTATGCAACAGCGGCGACGGCGCCGCGAAGGCGGCGAAGTAGCCGTGGTGGGCCAGCACCGAGTGCCAGTTGGCGACGTAGAACAGCGTGGCGAGCACGTCGCCGCGTACGGCCGGCAGCTGGTCGGCGGGCAGCAACCAGCGGCTGGCGACAGCCACCACGACGAGGACGAGCAACAGCGCGGGGAGCAGCCGGCGCGCTCGGCGCGCCCAGAACCGGGCGAGTGACACGTCGCCTGTCGTCCGCCATTCGGAGAGCACCAGGCCGGTGATGAGGTAGCCCGACAGGACGAAGAACACGTCGACACCCAGCAACCCACCGCGGACGCGGTGCACGCCCATGTGGAACGCCACGACGGCCGCGACGGCCAGCCCTCGGACGCCGTCGAGGGCGGGAACGCGCCGCGGCGCGGCCTGGGGTGCTCGGGGGTCGACGCCCGGCGGCGCCTGCACGACCCAGGAACGTAGTGCGCCCTAGTTCACCGCACGCGCACGCCCCGCCCAGTACGGCTCCCGGAGCTCGCGCTTGAGGATCTTCCCCGAGGGGTTGCGCGGCAGGGCCGCGACCCAGTCGATGGACGTCGGGCACTTGAAGCCGGCCAGCCGTGAGCGGCAGTGGCTGATCACATCGGCATCAGTCACGGCGTCGTGGCCGGGGGCGCGGACAAGGACGGCCTTGACCGACTCGCCCCAACGTTCGTCGGGGACGCCGATGACCGCGGCGTCGGCGACGGCCGGGTGCGCCATCAGCGCGTTCTCGACCTCGGCGGGGTAGACGTTCTCGGCGCCGCTGATGATCATGTCCTTCAGGCGGTCGTGGATGTAGAGGTAGCCGTCCGGGTCCATGTAGCCGGCGTCGCCGCTGTGGAACCATCCGTCGCGGTCGATCGCCTGGGCGGTCGCGTCGGGCCGGTGCCAGTACCCCTGCATCACCAACGGGCCCCGGATGCAGACCTCGCCCACGTCACCTGCAGGCAGGTCCGACCCGTCGGGGCCCGTGATGCGGACCTCGTGGCCCGGCAACGCCGTGCCCGCGCTGCGCAGGCGTTCGGGGTGGTCGGCCGCGAGGCTCTCGGGTGGGAGCGCGGTGACGGCGCCCGTGGTCTCCGTGAGCCCGTAGAGCTGGCACAGCCTGCCGAAGACCTCCGACGCCCGCAGCATGACCGCCTCCGAGATCGGCGACGCGCCGTACCCGATGCAGTCGATGCTGCAGAAATCGCGCTCCGCGACGCCGGGGACGGCGAGGACCATCTGGATGACGGCGGGCACGAGGATCGCGAAGGTGACGCGTTCTTTCTCGATCGTGTCGACGATCGCCGCTGGGTCCACCTCGCGGTGGAGCACGACGGTGGCCCCGGCGTGCAGGCCGAGGAGCGCGCCTGCCGTGCCGGCGATGTGGTAGAGGGGCATGACCGAAAGGGTGACCGAGCGCTCGTTCACGCCCATCAGCTCGCCACCGAGCTGCAGCGCCGTGATGATGTTGCTGTTGGTGATGAGCGCGCCCTTGGGGAGGCCGGTCGTGCCCGACGTGTACATCTGCAGCACGACGTCGTCGGGGCGCGTGGTGACGCCGGGGTCGGTGGCGGCTCCCGCGGCGAGCCAGTCGTCGTAGTCCTGCCCGAGCACGAGGAGCGTGGCCACGCCGGGCAGCTCGCCCATGGCGTCGCGCTGGGCCGACACCTCAGGGCCGACCACGAGCACCTTCGCCTCCGAGTCCGTGACGATGAACGCCATCTCGGTGGGCGAGAGCCGCCAGTTGACGGCCACCAGGACGGCGCCAAGCTTGGCCGCGCCGAAGAGGAGCTCGAAGAACTCCGGCCCGTTGCGGTCGATGAGGGCGACACGGTCACCCTCGCCGACGCCCGCGGCGCGCAGCGCCTGCGCCGCCTGGCTCGATCGGCGGTCGAGCTCGCCGTAGGTCAGGTCCCGGCCGGCGAACGCGATCGCCGCCTTGCCCGGCCGGGCGTCGGCCTGGGCGCGGATGAGACCGGCAAGGGAATTCGTCACCGCACAAGGGTAGGCATCGTGGAAGATGTCGCACCGTGGTGGCGTTCCGGAGGGCGGCCGCGGACGACATCCCGGCGCTGCATGCGCTGGTCCAGTCCGCGTACCGCGGTGACGCCAGCCGGGAGGGGTGGACGACGGAGGCCGACCTGTTGGGAGGCCAGCGCACGGACCCCGACGCGCTACGGGCGATCATCGACGGCGACGGCAGCCGCATCCTTGTCGCCGAGGAGCACGGCGTGATCGTCGGCTGCTGCCAGCTCGAGCGCCGCAGCGGCGGGACCGCATACCTCGGCATGCTCGCCGTCGCGCCGGGGCTGCAGGCCCGGGGGGTCGGGCGCGCCGTCGTCGGCGAGGGGGAGCGCATCGCCCGCACCGAGTGGGGTGCCGAGCGAATGCAGATGACGGTGATCAAGCAGCGGTCGGAGCTGATCGCGTGGTACCAGCGGCTGGGGTACGCGCCGACGGGCGAGACGGCGCCGTTCCCGTACGGCGACGAGCGGTTCGGGGTGCCCAAGGTCGCCGATCTGGAGTTCGTCGTCCTGGCCAAGCCGCTGGCGTGACCCCGGTTGCCAGGTCCGGCGTGCCGAGTCCGGTCGTGGGCGCTCAGTGTGTGCGCCGCACACGGCCCGTCCGTCCTCCGGAACGTCGCCCGCGGCCTCCCGGGTGAGCACGTCGTGGCGCGAAATTCGCGCCACACGGCAGATTTTTCGCGATTTCGACGGCCGCAGCGCGAATTCTTTGCCGCGTGGCGCGAATTTCGCGCCACACGGCACTGGGCCACCGGACGCTGACCGGCGCGCGTAGCGTCGGAGCATGACCGACAGGTACGAGGCGAACAAGGCGGTAATCCGCCGGATCTACGAGGACGGCTACAGCGGCGGTGACGCATCGGTGTTCGACGATCTCTACGCCCCCGGGTTCGTGCACCACAGCAAGGTCATCTTCGACGTGGCCGGCGGCGGCGCCGGCGAACGCGAGTCGATGGAGCGCTTCCGCGCCGCCATGCCCGACGTGCGCTTCACCGTCCTCGACCAGATCGCCGAGGGGGACATGGTGGCGACGCGGCTGCGCGTGACCGGCCATCCCGTCGCCGCCTACGGCCAGGAGCTCACCCCGGGCACGACGTTCGACACGCACGCGCTCGCGCTGTTCCGCGTGGAAGACGGCCGCGTGCGTGACGAGTGGTACTTCGTGGACGCCGGCCGGCGCCCGGAGCCGACCGACTAGATGTGGTCGCGGAGGACCGCGCGCAGGGCGTCCGCGCCGGCCTGGATGTCCTCGCTCTCGGCGTGGCCCTCGACGAGCTCGAGGAGCTGGCGGGCGAGCATCCCCGCGGTCGCCCAGAGGACCCGGTTCATGGCGAACGGGACCGGAGCGATCAGCACGACACCCGCCGCATCGGCCAGGTCGGCCCCGGCATCGTCGTCGTTCGGGTGGTGCCAGAGCCGGTCGGCGGCGTCGTACAGCCGTGCGAGCGCCTCGACCGCTTCCTCGTCGGCGACCCATTCCGCAGGCTCCTCTTCCCCCTCGGCGAGGTCCTCCTCATCGTCCCCGGCCGTCTGGCCGAACAGCTCGTCGACCTGCGCCTCGCTCTCGGGCCCGACGAGGAGGCGGTAGCCGTCCTCCCACCGGTAGGGCACACCACCGCCGATGAGGAGGTCAGACGCTTCCGCCCGGTCCGTCGCCGTCACGTCGTCGAAGTCGTACTCCACCGCTCCGATCGTGCCGTAGTAGGGATGGTCGGGCGCGTTCGCCGGGCGACCGCAGTCAGGGCAGATCGGCCCCTCCCGCCCGAGCGTGCCGAGCGGCTCGCCGAGTGCAGCACCGCAGTAGGGGCATCGCGACGACAGGGAGGTTGTCTCGGCCATGCCTCATCATGCTCTGCGCCGCGGCGGCGCGCGTTCTGCCGGCGCGGCGTCGAGCCCCAGGACGGCGGCGAGCTTGCGGGTGTCGTTGACCCGGCAAGGCAGCTCGCCCACACGCCTCCGTTCAGTGGTTCAACAACTCGTCAAAGCGTGGCGCCACGTCACCCTGGCCCATCAGGTCGAGGGCCCGGTTGACCTCTGCTTTGGCGCGCGCCAGCGCCGCCGCGCCCATGCCCGCGACCTCGTGGGCGAACGCCAGCGTCGCGTCCCGCAACTCCTCGCGCGGGTAGATGCGGTTGACGGTACCCATCTGGAGCATGCGCCCCGCCGGCACGCGCATGCCCGAGAAGACCATCTCCTTGGCGACGCGCGGCCCGTACATCCACACGTGCAGCGGCGCCGGGATGCCGCCGTAGCCCATCGTGATCAAGGGGTCGCTGAAGAAGGCGTCCTCGGCGCAGAAGATCAGGTCGCACGGGAACACGAAGCGCTGCGCTCCCCCGATACATGCGCCCTGCACCGCGGCGATCGTCGGTTTGGGGAGGTTGCGGACAAGCGCCATCGCCGCCCCCGGCGACTCCTCCGCGGCCTGGAGGGCACGCCGCTCGCCAGCCATGCTCGACCGGTCCGCGCCGGCGGAGAAGTGCGTGCCCTCGGCACGGAGCACGACCACCTTCGCCGCCGCGTCGTCGGCGGCGCGGTGCCAAGCACCCTGGAGCGCGCGTTCGAGGGCGGGGTCGTAGGCGTTGACGGGCGGGCGGTCGATGGTGAGCAGCGCGACCGCGCCGTCGAGCTCGTAGCGGACGGTCATCGGCCGAGCGCCTCCCGGAGGACGTACCTCGTGATCCTGCCGCCCCAGGGCCCGGCGCGCCGGTACTCGGCGGCGAGCTCGTCGGGGACGGTCCTGCGGGCGGGGACGAGCACCCGACAGGCATAGCCCGGGGTGCACGGGGGCGCAACGGGCGGAGCCGGTCAGCGCGCGGGCAGGCCCAGCAGGGCTGCGGCCTCGGCGGGCGTAGCGACGGGGCGCCCGACGCTCGCGGCCAGCTCCGCCGCCTCTTCGACGAGGCGCGCGTTGGTCGGCGTGCGGTCGCCGGAATGGTCCTCGAGGCCGACTTTGAGATGGCCACCGGCCTCGAGCGCCAGCCGGGCGAGCGGCGTGCGCAGCAGGTCGGCACCGATGGCCGACACCGACCAGGGGAGACTGCCGGCGCCCCCGAGCTCGAGCACTTCGAGGTACGCGGCGAGCGCCTTGGCGGTCGGCGGGAGGCCGAACGACACGCCGCGCCCGCGCGCGAAGTAGCCGTTGGGGCCGCCGAAGTAGAGCTTCACCATGGCGCCGCGGGGTAGGCGGCCGGCGCGATGGAACGCCAATGTGTGGTTGAGCCACGTGGGTTCGTAGATCGAGATGCTCGGGCCGAGGCGCAGCCGGTCGCAGAGCCCGAATGCGTCTCGGACGCCCGCGTTGTCGTTGACGTAGGGGCCGAGCCCCGGGTCGGGCAGCCCGTCGTCATCGGCCCACGTGACGTTCACGCACCCCGGGTCGACCATGCCGATGCGCATGCCGGCGCGCGCCACGAGCGGCTCGTAGTGCGCGAGGCGCTCGGCCATCGTGGGCGCGATCCGCTGCGTCGGGTACAGCAGCGCGTCCGGGCGCGCCTCGAGCACCGGGCCCCACGCGGCCACGTACGCCTCGACGGTGTCGGCATGGGTGTGGACGACCGAGGCCCCGGCGTCGATGCAGCGCAGCGCGTCCGCCGCGATCTGTGCCGGCGTGCCGGGCACGTTGGGGTTGCGCTCTGCGGTCGTCATGCCGTTGATGGCCGCTTCGATGACGACGGGGGCGCCCGGCATGGGAGCAGTATCGCCGCCGTCCGCGCGCGGGTAACAATGACCGGATGGCGCACGTTGGGTTCGGTCAGTACATCTCCGCCGACTCGCACGTCACGGAGCCCGAGGAGGCGTACCGGGACATCGACCCGCGCTTTCGCGACCGGGCGCCGAAGCTGGCGCACCTCCCCGGGCAGGGCGCGACGATGGTGATCGACCCGGGCGGCCCCGGAGAGTCCTACTGCCCCTTCGGCCGCATCGCGCTCGCCGGGCGCACGGCCATCGACCGCGACGACGGCTGGGCATGGGAGGAACTGCACCCGGGCGGCTATGACGCCGCGGCACGGGTCGAAGAGCAGCGTGCCGACGGGTTCGCCGCCGAGGTCATCTTCCCGTCCGTCGGCATGATGCTGTGCGCCCATCCCGACCTCGACTACAAGAAGGCCTGCTTCGACGCCTACGACCGATGGATCGCCGAATGGTGCGCGTCGGCCCCTGAGCGCTTGATCGGCATGGGGCAGACGGCGGTGCGCACACCCGACGAGGGGATCGCCGACCTCGAGTGGATCAAGTCGCTCGGGCTCCGCGGCGTGATGCTGCCCGGCTTCCCGGGCGTCGAGGACTGGAACCACGAGATGTACGACGGCCTCTGGGAGGCGGTGGTCGAGCTCGGCCTGCCGGTCGCGTTCCACATCCTCACCTCGGGCGAAGGGCGGCGGTGGCGCGGTCCGGGGATGAACGGGTTCCTCGGCGTGTTCCACGCTAACCAGGACCTGCTCGGCACGCTGATCTTCGGCGGCGTGTTCGACCGCCACCCCGGCCTCCGCGTCGTGTGCGTCGAGGCCGACGCGGGATGGGCACCGCACTTCATGTTCCGGATGGACACGCTCTACAAACGGCACCACCGGTGGGTCGGCAAGACGGCGGTCGGGAAGGGCGCCGGCATGAAGGCCCACGCCGAACTCCAGCGGCTGCCGTCGGAGTACTTCCGCGACAACGTGTACCTGACGTTCCAGGACGACGAAGTGGCGTTGCGGATGCTCGACCTCCTCAACGCCGATCGGCTGCTGTGGGCGAACGACCACCCGCATTCCGATGCCACGTGGCCGAACTCCGAGGCCATCCACGAGCGGTTCGCCGAGATCGTTGACGCCACGTCGCTCGACAAGATCTCCCGGCTCAACTGCGCGTCGCTGTACTCGCTCGCGTGACCGCCCGCCTCCCCGGGCTCGCTCCCACCGACTGGAGCCCGTCCGTGCGTGCCCTCCTCGACGACGCCGTGGCGCGCGTCGGTGCCGTCGCCAATCCCCTGCCGACGCTCACGCTGATCGCGCACCAGGAGCCGCTGCTCGAGCCGTTCCTCGTGTGGGCGCGGGCGATCGGGCTCGGCGCCACCCTGTCGCGCCGCACGAACGAGATCGTCGCCCTGCGCACGTCGCTGTTGTGCGGGTCGGGGTTCGAGTGGCACGAGCACTGCAACTACGCGCGCGCGTACGGGATGAGCGAGGACGAGATCGCCGCCATCGCCGAGGGTCCCGGTGCGGCGATCTGGGGGCCCGCCGACCGGGCCGCCCTGCAGGCCGCCGACGACCTCCACCGCACGGCGACGGTGTCCGACGCCACGTGGGCCGCGCTCGCCGCCCACTTCTCCACCGCGGAGGTCGTCGAACTGGTGCTCGTGGCCGGCCAGTACCGGCTGCTCTCGGGGCTCGCCAACACGGCGGGCGTCGTCGAGGGAGCCGACTCCCTGCCCGACGCCCGCAGTGCCCCGGAGGGCGCGGGCACGAGCCCAGCGCGGGCGGGGGCCGAGGCCGGCGCGGGCACGAGCCCAGCGCGGGCGGGGGCCGACGCCGGCGCCGGGCCGGGGGGCGCCGACGCGCTGCTCGGGCTGCGCGACGCGGTCGCCCTCGTCACGGGCGGGTCACGCAGCATCGGCCGGGGGTGCGCCGTGCTCCTCGCGCGCGCCGGCTGCCACGTTGTGATCGCCGACCGCGCCGATGGCGCGGGCGTCGTCGAGGAGGTCGAGCGCCTCGGTCGCGGCGCGGTGTACGTCGAGGGCGACATGCGGTCGAAGGCGGACGTGCAGCGCGCTGTCGACGCCGCCGTCGGGCGGTTCGGCCGCCTCGACGTCGCCGTCAACACCGTCGGGAGCACGAAGGGCCCGAAGCCGTTCCTCGACATCGACCTCGACGAGTGGGACGACGTCGTCGCGCAGAACCTGACGACGACCATGCTCTGCATGCAAGCCGAGGCGCTCGCGATGGTCAGGCTGGGCACGCCGGGCCGGATCATCAACGTCGCATCCCTGAGCGGCGTCGCCGGGGCACCCAACGCCGCTGGCTACGGCGCCGCCAACGCGGGGGTCATCCACGTCACCCGCTCAGCCGCGCTCGAGCTCGCCCGCTACGGCATCCGCGTGAACTGCATCGTGCCCGGGACGCACTACACCGAAGCTGTGCACGAGGCGCAGGCGCGCGACCCGCAGATCGCCGAATGGGTCCGCCAGACCGGCGAGGCGTGCCCGCTCGGCCGGATCGGGGAGGTATGGGAGACCGCGGGGGTCGCGGTGTTCCTCGCCTCAACGCTCTCCTCGTTCGTCACGGGTGAGGAGATCGTGTCGGACGGTGGGACGCTCCATACGACGGCCCGACCGCCGATCGGGATGGCGGCGGAGGCCGACGCGGTGCGGCGGTTACGCGACTCGGGCGCTCCTTCGTCGCTAGGCGCGTAGGACGCGCACGGGGCTCCCGTTGCGGAACGCGACGATGTCCTCCACGGCGTTTCCGTAGTACCCGCGGTAGGACTCCACCGACACGTACCCGATGTGCGGCGTGAGCACCGTGCCCGGTAGGTGGCGAAGTGGATGGTCGGCTGGGAGTGGCTCCGTGTCGAACACATCGAGCGCGGCACCGCCGATCCAGCGCTGCTCGAGTGCCTCGATGAGCGCGGCCTCGTCGATGATCGGCCCACGTGAGGTGTTGACGAGCAAGGCAGTCGGCTTCATCTGTCGGAGGTCGTCGCGCCCGATGTAGCCGCGCGACCGGTCGCTCAACTTCAGGTGGACCGTGACGACATCGCTCGCCGAAAACAGCTCCTCACGGCTGACGCGCTCGACGCCCACTTCTGCGGCGCGCTGGGCCGTCAGGTTGGCGCTCCACGCGACCACGCGCATGCCGAGGGCGCGGGCGACGGGCGGCATCCGCGAACCGAGGTTGCCCAGCCCGACGATGCCGAGGGTCTTGCCGTGGAGCACGTGGCCGATCCCGACCTGCCACGCGCCGGCCCGGACGGCGGCGTCCTCGGCGGGAATACCCCGGGCAAGGGCGAAGATGAGCGCCCAGGTCAGCTCGACTGTTGCCGAGGCGCCGGCCCTCGCGTCCGTTCCCGAGACGGTGATGCCGAGCTCAGCGGCTGCCTGCACGTCGATCGACGCATTCACCATCCCGGTCGTGACGAGCAGGCGCAGCGCCGGCAACTGCTCGAGAACCTCACGAGGGAACGCACTGCGCTCGCGCATGGCGACGACCGCGTCGAAGCCGCGCAGCCGCACCACCAGTTGCGCGCGGCTCGGCGCGTGGTCGTGGAAGAACACGACCTCGGCGTCGTCACCCAGCGCGGACCAGTCGGCCATCACCGGCGCGACGGACTGGTAGTCGTCGAGGACCGCGACCCGGAACACGCTGGCCGACGCTAGCGACCGGGCGCGCCGGCGCGGTGCTCGCACACGGCCGGACCTCACCTGCCGGAACGGCCGATTCGCGCCACCTCGGGACGAAAGTCCCGAACTCCGTCCCGGGAGTACATCGCGCGGGCTCCCCGGCCGATGGTCAACGAGACTCCCGTCGGACATCGCGTATGGCCAAGACCCGAACCCATCACCGGCACGGAGGCGACCAGCTCGCGGCACGCACGGCGCGCCGGGCGATGCGGCCGGTCGCCTGGGTCGTGCTTGTCCTCGGCATGGCCGGGTCCGTCGTCACCGGCGTGCTCTGGCGGGACTACCTCGTCCACGAGGCGGGGCAGGCCTTCGACCGGACGGCGGCGAGCGTGAGCACGTCGCTCACCATGCAGCTGCGCCGCGAGGGCGACCTCGCCGCGACCATCGCCGCCCAGGTCGCGACCAACCCCGGGATCACGAACGCCGAGTTCACGAAGTGGGTCGACGCCGTGCACGCGGGGGACCGCTACCCGGGCGTGACCGGCTTCGGGTTCGTCGAGCGCGTCCCTGCGGACCAGCTCGCGGCCTTCACTGCGGACCAGGCGGTGGACCCCATCGGCGGCACAGCACCGCCGGGCGGGTTCCGTGTCCTCCCCCCCGGAGCGCGGCCGTTCTATTGCCTCGGGCGCATCGGGGTGTCCGAGCCGCCCGGTACCACGCCGCTGCCGACCGGGTACGACGTGTGCACCGCACCCGGCATCGCCCAGGCCGTCAACGACGCGACGGACACAGCCCAGCTCGTGGCCGTGCCGTTCCTGGCCAGGGTCGGGCTCATCGTGCCCGTGTACCGGACGCCCACGCCTCCACCGCTCCTCGAGGCGCGGCGCGGCGCCATCGTGGGCTGGGTGGGCGTGCTCTTCAGCTTCGACAAGGTCCTCGCGACCGCCCTCGCCGGGCAGCCCTCCACGCACCTGCGGGTCGTCAGGCGCAATGCGTCCGGGACTGAGGCGGTCCTCGGTGAAGCGGGCCCAACGGCCCACGGCGCCGTCCACCGGACGATCGCCGTCGAGGCCGACGGATGGTGGATCCTCGACATCAGCGCCCCGCCGAACCACTTCGGTGTGAGCCCGGCGGAGCAGGGGGTGGGCGTGGCGCTCGGGGGCACGGCCGTGAGCGTGCTGCTGTTCCTCCTCCTCCGCGTCCTCGTCACCTCGAGGGCAAAGGCGATGCTGCTCGTCGAGGAGCGCACCGGCGAGCTGCGGTACCAGGCGCTCCACGACACGCTCACCGGGCTCCCCAACCGCGCCCTCATCATGGACCGGGTGGAGCGGATGCTGGCCCGGTCCAGGCGCGCCGAGGCACCGTTCGCCGCCCTGTTCGTCGACCTCGACAACTTCAAGGACATCAACGACAGCCTCGGGCACGCGGCCGGCGATGAGGTGCTCCGCGGCGTGGCGGGCCGGCTCCAGAGCGTTGTGCGCGCCTCCGACACCGTGGGCCGGCTGGGGGGCGACGAGTTCATCGTGCTCGCCGAGGGGGAGTCCCTGGCGCACGGGCCTGACGTCCTCGCCGCGCGGCTGCTCGACGTCGTCCGCGAGCCGTTCGTCGTCGGCACAGGCGACGGGCATCAGTGCACGGTCACGGCGAGCATCGGGATCGCCGTCGGTGACCATGGCTCGGCGGACGGCATGCTGCGCGATGCCGACATCGCGCTCTACCAGGCCAAGGCCGGCAAGGACCGGTTCGTCGTGTTCGGCGACCGGGCTCAGCTGGAGGCGCCGACCGCGTAGGGCGGGTCGGGGACCGGGGCCGCGGCGTGACGGGCGCCGGGAACGCGGGCCACGGTGCCGCGATCGGGGACGGTGCCGCGCCTCCAATGGTCTTGCGGATCGCACGCCCGAGATCGCGCACCTCAGTCGTGTCGAGGAGCGGCGCCACCCGGTCTGGATGGCGTCGACGAACACACCCGCGTGGAACACGCGGCCCTCAGGGGTCTCAGCGTCGGAGGTCTCTTGCACCCGGCACGAATCGACGTTCGGCGGCGTCCGTCGGGCCGTTGGCCTCTGCGGTTCGGCCGCGCCCGCTGCGACGATGAAGCCATGTCCGAACGACGTGGACGCGGCAGCGGGCACGTCACCCACGTGCGGTGCCGTGCGTGCGACGTACCGGTGCTCCTCGATCCCAACGCCATGGTCCTCAAGGAGGCCCATGCCGAACTGCGGTGCCCCGCCTGCGGGGCTGTCGTGCCCGTGCGCCGCAACGACGCGTACCGCCGGCCCCCGGACGGCATCTGGGGGATCGCGTCCTACAGCCACGACGAAGGCCGCCACCCGGCGAGACGCGGGCTCCGCACCGGGCGGCGGGCGTGAGCGCGAGCGAGCCCCGGGGGAGGTGGGCGGTGCAGCTCCCGTGGGGCCGGGCCCGGCGGCTGCGCGCTGACGCGTCGGCGGCGCACCGCGCCGAGTCCGAGGCGTACCTGCGCGAGATCGTCGCGGGCATCGAATCGCGGCCCGAGCGCTCGGCCAAGGGCGACGGGCGCGGCCAACACAGCGTGCCATCGGGCCGCCACGCCAGGCGATCGAGGCTGACCGGCTGATCGCCCGGCGCGCGCACGGCGAGCCGGCCGCGCTCGCCGCATTAGCGTGCTCGCATGGCCCGGGCGGCAGGCGACGGCTTGGCGCTGCGGTCGGGCCCGGGGCGCGTGGCCCTCACCGCCACGGTCGCCGCGAGTGCGATGGCGAGCCTCGATGCCACCATCGTGAACGTCGCCCTGCCGCACATCGGGCGTGACCTCCATGCCAGCGTCAGCGCGCTGCAATGGGTCCTCACCGGCTACCTGCTCGCACTGGCCTCGTTGATCCTCCTGGGAGGCGCGCTGGGTGACCGGGTGGGGCGCAGGCGCATGTTCATCATCGGGACGGCGTGGTTCGCGGCGGCGTCGCTCCTGTGCGGGCTGGCCCCGAACATCGGGACGCTCATCGCCGCCCGGTTCCTGGAAGGGGCAGGCGGGGCGCTCCTCACACCGGGCAGCCTGGCGATCATCCAGGCCAGTTTCAGGGAGGCCGATCGCGCCGCGGCGGTGGGCGCATGGTCCGGGCTCGGTGGCGTCGCCGGCGCCATCGGGCCGTTCGTCGGAGGCGCCCTCGTGGACGGGCCGGGATGGAGGTGGGCGTTCCTCATCAACCTCCCCGTCGCCGCCATGGCCATCGTGTGCGCCATGACGGCCATCCCGGAGACGCGAGACGCGCATTCGGGGACCAGGCTTGACGTACGAGGTGCCGCGTTGGCCGCCGGTGCGCTGGCCGCGGGCACGTGGGCGCTGACCGAGGCCGGGCCGCGCGGCTGGGGCGACACCGCGGTGCTCGCCGCGGGAGCCGTTGCCCTCGTCGGCACCGTCGCCTTCGTCGTGCACCTACGGCACGCGGCCGGGCCGCTCGTCCCCCCGGAGATGTTCCGCAACCGCACCTTCACCGTCGTGAACCTCGGGACGGTGCTGCTCTACTCGGCGATCGGGCTGACGTTCTTCCTCGTGGCCTACACGCTCGAGGTCGCCGCGGGCTGGTCCGCGTTCCGGGCCGGGGTCGCGCTGTTGCCGGCGACCTTCATCATGCTGTTCCTGTCGGCGAGGTCGGGGGCGCTCGCGCAGCGGATCGGGCCGCGCCTGCAGCTCACGGTCGGGCCGCTCGTGACCGCGGCCGGGCTCCTGTTGCTCACCCGCCTCGGCCCGCACACGTCGTGGGTGCGCGACGTGCTGCCCGGCTCGATCGTCCTCGGCGTTGGGCTGGTGACGTTCGTCGCACCTCTCACCGCCACGGTGATGGCCGCCGCCGACCCCGACCACGTCAGCATCGCGTCAGGGGTGAACAACGCGATCGCCCGCACGGCGAGCCTGACCGCCCTCGCCGTCGTCCCCGTCGTCTCCGGGCTGACGACCGCGCACGGGCCCGCGCACGTGGCGCACGCCGTCCGCGTCGCCCTCGTGATGTCGGCGACCGTCGCCGCGCTCGCCGGGCCGTTGATGGGCTTCGGGCTCGCGCCGCGCTCGCGCTGTGCTCGCACGGCGCGGCGCGTGCACTGCGCCGTGGACGGGCCGCCGCTGCAGGCCGCTGAGGGGACGGAGCAGCCCGAGGCGGCGTGATCGCGGCGCCGGTCGGGCAGTCAGCGCCGGCGCCGGTCAGCCGCTTGCCGGGCGCGCCTCGCTGCCGAGCAGCGCGCGGGCGTAGCCCTCGACCCGCGTCCCGTCGAAGAACCGCGGGTTCATCGACCCGTGCAGCCGGATGCAGTTGTCGCAGGCGAACTCCCTGAACTGCTCCAGGGTCAACAGCCCGCGCTCGACGAGCTCATAGGCCTCGCCGAGCACCAGCGTCGTGTCGGTGACGTCCCAGTGGCCGATGTCGGACCCGAGCATCGGGCGCAAGGTGGCGCGGCAGGGATTGACGTCTGTCGCGTACGCCCACGCCGTCATCGTGTCGTCCGCCTCGCACCCGAAGTAGAAGCGCTGGAACAGCTCCACGAGCCCGGCCTCGTCGCGCGCGCCGGTGGCACGGAAGTCGTCAACGTCCTCAGGCGGGTTGTCGCTCTGTGCCCGCATGACGGCGCGCACGGACGGGTCGGCGAAGCGCGCCCCGCCGTACGCGTCGACGAGCCGGTCCCATTCCTCCTCGTCGACGCGGCGCGGGTCGAGACGCTCGATGTTGGGTCCGCCCCGCTTCTCCCACCGCCCGACGAGGTCCGCCAGCAGCATGGCGCCCCACGCCGCTCCGCCTTCCAGGAAGGCGAACGTCAGCGTCGGGAACCGCGCCAGTACCCCGCCGAACACGACCGCCTTGGCGAACGCCTCGCTGCCGGCCGAGAACTGCCCGATGTGGTTGAACATGTACGTCGTCGACGACTGGCGCAAGCCGATGCCCACCGACGGCGTGTGGACCGTCACCGCCACCCCGAGCTCGACGCACCGCCGCCAGACGGGGTCGTAGTCGTACAGGCTGTCGAGTGCCAGCACGTCGAGCCACGGGGCCGCCCCGTCCTCCGTGGGCCGGGCGACCCAACTGTTGAGCATGGCCGCCTTGAACCCGAGGACCCCCACCGCGTGGTCCAGCTCGGCGATCGCCTCGTCCGGCGTGTGCATCGGGATGGCGGCGGCCGCAGTCATCCGGTCGCCGTAGCCGTCGAGCACCTCTGCCAAGTACGTGTTGAGCCCCCGGCACGACCCCGTGCGGATCGCCGCGTCGGGATGGCCGATGGTGGCCAGCCCGACGCTCGAGTACAGCACGGCGAAGTCGATCCCGACCTCGTCGAGGCGCTCGTAGAGCAGCGCCGGGAGAAAGCCCGTCGCCCGCTCCCGCGCGTCGGTCGGCAGCGCCCACCACGGCGAGATCGCTGTCCCCGGGCGGAGGCCGCGCTGCGCTGCGCCCGGGCCGGCGCGCACGGTGAAGGCGCCCGACGACCCGGCGAACCGGTCGGCCACGTCGCCTCCGGCCACCTTGCGGATGTAGTCGGCGACGAGCGGCAGCGGCTCGACCACGTGCCCGTCGCCGTCCACGACGGGGTGGCCGATCTCCGCCCGGACCGAACTGGGGTCACGCGGCATGGGCACGAAGTCTGGCACCGCCGCACTTCACCTATCGCCGGCAGGCGGGCGCACGGGCGGCGCACCCCCAAACGAACAGGCGCAGTGCGGCGAGCCGCGCACTGCGGCCCGCACGCCCCCCGGCGCGAGCGCCGCTAGTCGATGGCCCGCGGCGGTTGCGCGGCGGCGTGGCGCCCGGCGACGTAGCCGAAGGTGAGCGCCGGGCCGATGGTCGCGCCGCCGCCCGGGTACGCCGGCCCGAAGACCGACGCCGTGGCGTTCCCCGCGGCGTAGAGGCCGGGGACCGCGCCGCCGCGCATGCTCCGGACGCGGGCGTTGGCATCGATGACCGCGCCGCCGTTCGTCCCGAGCGCGCCGTGGACGAGGGGCACGGCATAGAACGGCGCCTTGGCAACGGCGCGCATGCACGCCGCGGGCGATGGTTGGCGGCCGCTCATGTGCACCTCGAACATCGTCGTCCCGCGGTGGAAGTCCTGGTCGCGACCGGCGGCGACGTGGCCGTTCCACCTGGCCACGGTCTCCTCCAGGGCGCCGGCATCGACGCCCATCTGGGCGGCGAGCGCAGCGAGGGTCGGCGCCTGCAGCACCCACGAGGGCGCCGGCTGGCCGGGCAGCACCGTGGGCAGCACGACGGCGCTGTCTTTGACCGCCTGGTCGAACACGAGCCAGTGCGGGGCCTCGTTGGGGTAGTCGACCGCGACGGGGTCGAACGTGGCGGTGGACTTCGGGAAGTCCTGGTAGGTCACCGCCTCGTTCACGAACCGCCGTCCGTGGCGGTTGACCACGATCACCCCGGGCGTGCTGCGGATCGACCCCATCTGCGGGACCGGGCGCCCGTCGATCTCGAAGCCGGGCTCGTTGATGCCCGGTTGCCCCCAGAACGACCGCATGTTGCCGAGCAGGGCGCCTGCTTCCATCGCCATGCGGTGCCCATCCCCCTCGTTGTGGGGCGGGCTCATCGGCTCGATCGGCTCACCGATGAACCCGCGCACCATCTCGGGGTTCCACTCGAAGCCACCGCACGCCAGCACGACGCCGCGGCGGGCGCCGATCGCGCCAACGGCCGACTGCACGCCGATCACGGTGCCGTCCTCGACGACGAGGTCCGACGCCGCCGCGGCGGTGCGGACCTCGACCCCGCGGTCGAGCAGGCCCTTGAACAGGGCGGCGACCAGGGCCGCGCCGAGCACGCGCACGTCCTCGGCCTGGCGCCGGCCGGCGAGCTCGATGTCGGGCATCGCCTCGCCGCGGAGGAACCGCGCCCCCTCCTCCATCGTGAGCCACGGCAGGTGCGGGCTGGTGCGCAGCCGGGGTGCCCAGTCCCCCAGCTCGCGGGCATCGAACGGGGCGGGCTCGATGGACCTGCCGGCGAGCTTCCCTCCGGGGAGGTGGGCGTAGTAGTCGTTGAACGTCGTGGGCGCCGTCATCCGCAGCGGCGTCTTCGCCTCGAGGTAGTCGAGCATCTCGGGCGCCGTGTCGACATAGGTCTCCAGAAGCGCAGGGTCGGGCTCGCGCCCCAGCGTGAGGCGGCGGATGTAGGTAAGGGCCTCGTCGCGCGAATCCGTGACACCGAGGTCGGCCATGTGGCGGTTGAGGGGGATCCACGGCATCCCGCCCGAGACACCCGTCGTGCCGCCGATGAGGTCGGACTTCTCGAGCAGCACGACGTCAGCCCCGCCGTCGTGGGCGAGGGTCGCAGCAGCAAGGCCGGCGGCTCCGGAACCGAGGACGACGACATCGGCGACGCGGTCCCAGCGGGTTGGGCGACGAGTGATCACGCGCGGATCCTACGGCGGGCCGCGCCGTGCTGCGCCGGCGAACTCACGCGGTCACGCCGTACAGCTCCCGCGCGTTCCCACCGAGCACCCGCTCGGCCGTGCGCGCCTGGAGCGGCTCGACGAAGGCCGCCAGGCTCGAGCGCCATGTGGACGGGTGGTCGGGGTGCGGGTAGTCCGTCGCCCACACGAACGAGCCGGCGCCGACGTGGTCGATGATGAGCGGCGCGGCCCGCTCATCGGGGTCGCACGAGATCCAGCACTGGCGGGCGAAGCACTCGCCCGCGGGGGACGTCAGGGGCGCGATCCGGCGCAGCATCGTGTCGCCCATCAACGTGTCGAGCCGGTCGAGGAACGCCCCGATCCAGCCGGCACCGGACTCGAGCACGCCGAGCCGGAGGCGGGGGAAACGCTCGAGGGCGCCGTACGCGAAGAACGACGCGAACGCCTGCTGCACGCCTTCGCGGGCCGCCATGTTGCGCATGAACTGCCCGGCGGCGCCGTAGGTGCCCGGTCGCCCCATACCCGGGAACCGGTCGACGGTGTCGGCCCACTCGGGCTCATAGCTCGGGTGGATGCCGATCGGGACGCCCATGCGTTCTGCGGCGGCCCACAGCGGGTCGTAGTACGGGTCGCCGTGGGGGACCCGAGTCCAGGTGAACGGCGCCATGAAGGCGCCCCTGAGCCCGTCGGCGACCGCCCGCTCGAGCTCCGCCGTCGCCAACTCGACATCGGCCAGGCACAGGTGGGCGACGCCAACGAGCCGCCCGCCCGAGCCGCGGCAGAAGTCCGCGAGCCAGCGGTTGTAGGCGCGCGCCAGCGCGGTGGCGAGCTCGGCGTCGGGCACCGCCGCCTCCCAGATGATGCCGAGCGTCGGGTAGAGCACGGCGGCATCGAGCCCGTGGTCGTCCAACCATGCGAGGCGCGCACCTGGGTCGCATGCCCCGGGCGGCATCACCTCCATGTAGCGGCGGTCGGGACTGATCGCCGCGTCCTCGTCGCCCATGGCGCCGAGCATCCCGAGCGCGCCCGGGCTGAGGATCGTCAGCGGCGCGCCACCGACCTCGAGGTACTCGAGCCCCTCGCCATTGACACGCAGCACGATGCCCCGGTCGCGGTAGCGCGCCTCGAGGTAGTGCTCCCAGAGGTCGGCCGGTTCGAGCACGTGGCCGTCGGCGTCAACGACCCCTGCGGCGGGCAGCTTCGCCACACGAGCACGCTACCCGGGCGGCCCCGCGGCGGGTGGGCCGGGCGTGCGCACCTCACTCACGCGGATGTCGGGCACGAGGCGGCGAAGCCGGGCGGCGACCGACCCGCGCGCCAGCTCGCCGAGCCGGGACCGGTGGCGCGCCACGACCACCCGGTCGGCGCCGCGTGCCCGCGCGACGGCAGCGAGGCCCTCGGCGGGTGAGGCGCCGTCGACCTCGATGAACGAGCCGCCCACCTCGGCAGCCATGGCGCGGTAGCGCTCGAGGTTGCCGCGGTCTTTGTGCGCGAACCCGTCGGCCACGTTGACGTGCACCACGAGCAGGTCGCCGTCGCAGCCCTCGGCGACGCGCGTCGCCCGGCGCAGCACGGCCTCCCCCCACGAGCTGTCCGACACCCCGGCGACGACGAGCGGCCGCGCCGGCGGCGCGGCCAGGCCACGGCGGGCGAGCAGCTCCTCGCCGACCTCGGCCACCCGGCCCTCCATCCAGGCCCGCCCCAGCTCGCGCAGCGCCTCGAGGTTCGGGCCGCGGAAGTACTCGGCGAGCGCCCCGCCGACGCGGTCAAGCGAGTACACCTTCCCGGAGGCGATGCGCCGGCGCAGGTCGTCGGGGGGGAGGTCGACGAGCACGACCTCGCCGGAGCGGACGAACTCGTCGGGGACCGATTCGACCGTCCCGGCGCCCGTGAGCCGCGCCGCGTAGTCGCGGACCGAGACAAGGTTGGCCACGTTGGCGGTCGTCACGACGCCGACGCCGACGGCGAGCAGGTCAGCGACGTCCTCCCACCGCTGGCGGCTCCCGTCCGCGACGGTATGGGCGAGCTCGTCGACGAGCACGACGTCCGGGCGGCGGGCCAGGACCGCCCCGACGTCGAGGTCGAGGAACGCGCGGCCCCGGTGCTCGACCGACCGCGGCGGGACGACGTCGAGGTCGCCGAGCTGCGCCCGCGTCTCGTCGCGCCCGTGCCGCTCGACCCACCCCACGACGACGCGCTCGCCGCGTTCGGACCGCCGCCGGCCCTCTCGCAGCATGGCGTAGGTCTTCCCGACGCCGGGCGCCGTCCCCAGGTAGGTGCGGAGCCCGCCCATCGCCGAGTCCAACGGCGGGCGCCCGCCCGTTCTTCCGGGCGTGTGCGTCAGCTGGCCACGGCGTCGAGCGCCTGGGTGAGGTCGGCGACGAGGTCGTCGGCCGTCTCGAGGCCCACGCTCAGCCGCACGAGCGACGACGGCACCTCGTTGGGGGAGCCGGCGACGCTGGCATGCGTCATGCGCGCCGGGTGCTCGATCAGGCTCTCCACCCCGCCGAGGCTCTCGGCCAGCGTGAAGATCCTCGTCCGCGCGCACACGTCGACCGCCGCCGCCTCGCCGCCGGCCGCCAGGAAGCTGACCATGCCCCCGAAGGCGCGCATCTGCCGGCGGGCCACCTCGTGGCCGGGGTGGCCGGGCAGCGAGGGGTGCAGCACGGCCGACACCGCGGGGTGGGCGCACAGCGACTCGACCACGCGCAGGGCGTTGTCGCAGTGGCGCTCCATGCGCACGGCGAGCGTCTTGAGCCCCCGCTCGACGAGATAGCAGTCAAGCGGCCCGGGGACAGCGCCTGCTGCGTTCTGCAGGAACCTAATCCGGTCGGCCAGCTCGGGGTCGCGCACGGCGGCGAACCCGCCCACGACGTCGGAGTGGCCGCCGAGGTACTTCGTCGTGGAATGGACGACGACGTCGGCACCGAGGTCCAGGGGCCGTTGGATCCAGGGAGTGGCGAAGGTGTTGTCGACGACGAGCAGCGCGCCGTGGGCGTGCACCACCGACGCAACCGCTTGAAGGTCGATGACGCGCAGCATCGGGTTGGTGGGCGTCTCCACCCACACCATCCGTGTCGCCGGCCGCCACGCCCGCTCGAGGGTGCCGGCATCGAGGAGGTCGACGCTGTCGACGGCCAGCCCGGCAGGGCCGTGCACGCGGGTGGCGAGCCGGTAGGTGCCGCCGTAGGCGTCGTTGCACAGCAGCACGTGGTCGCCGGGGGCGAGCAGCCGCAGCACGGCATCCTCGGCGGCGAGCCCGCTCGCGAACGCGAACCCCGAGGGTGCGCCCTCGAGCGCGGCGACGACCGACTCGAGGCTGGCCCGTGACGGGTTGCCGGAGCGGGCGTACTCGTAGCCCTGGTGCACGCCGACTTGGCGCTGCCGGAAGGTCGACGAGAGGTAGACCGGGGTGTTGACCGCACCGGTGGACGGGTCGGGGCCGGAGCCGCCGTGGATGGCGACGGTCTCGAACCCGAGGCCGTCGAGGGGGCGGCGCGGCGTCACGGCCGCGATGGCGTGGCGAGCGCGCCGAGCGCGTCGGAGCGGGTCACCACCCCGATGGGGTGGCCACGGTCGAGCACCAGCAACGCCGAGGCGTCCTCGAGCCGCGACACGGCGAGGTCGAGCGGTTCGCCGGCGCCGATGGTGGGGAGGGGCGCGCCCATGGCCTCGCCGACGGGCCGGTCGAGCGCCTCGGGGCGGGTGAACGCCTGCTCCATGAGGTCGCGTTCGGTCACCGCGCCGACCACCTCGGCGAGCACGACGGGCGGCTCGTGCTTGACGACCGGCATCTGGCTCACGCCGTACTCGCGCAAGATGGCAATCGCCTCCCGCACGGTCTCGTCCGGATGCGTGTGCACGAGGGCGGGGATGGACTTGTCCCGCGCCTCCAGCAGGTCGCCGACCGTCATGCCGCTGGCGCGCAAGAACCCGTGGTCGGCCATCCACCCGTCGTCGTACAGCTTGCTCAGGTACCCGCGCCCGGAGTCGGGGATATGGACGACGACAACGGCATCGGGCGGGAGGTCACGGCCGACAATGAGCGCGGCGGCGACCGCCGTCCCGCCCGACCCCCCGAGGAGCAGCCCCTCCTCGCGCGTCACGCGCCGCGCCGTCGCAAAGCTCTCGCTGTCGCTGACGGCGATGATGCGGTCGACGACGGAGGGGTCGAAGGTCGTCGGCCAGAAGTCCTCACCGATGCCCTCGACGAGGTAGGGCCGGCCTCCCCCGCCCGAGTACACGGAACCCTCGGGGTCGGCCCCGATCACCTGGACGGCCGGGTTGCGCTCCTTGAGGTAGCGCCCGATCCCGCTGATGGTCCCGCCCGTCCCGACACCGGCGACGAAATGCGTCACCCGTCCCTTGGTCTGCTCCCAGATCTCCGGGCCGGCCGTCTCGTACTGCGCTTTCGGGTTGTCCGGGTTGTGGTACTGGTCCGGCTTCCACGCTCCCGGGAGCTCACGGGCCAAACGGTCAGACACCGAGTAGTAGGAGTCGGGGTGTTCGGGCGCGACCGACGTCGGGCACACCTTCACCTCGGCACCGTACGCACGCAGCAGTGCGATCTTGTCGGGTGCGACTTTGTCGGGGCAGACGAACACGCACCGGTAGCCCCTGCGCGCGGCCACGATCGCCAGCCCGACGCCGGTGTTGCCGCTCGTCGGCTCGACGATCGTGCCCCCTGGTTGCAGGCGCCCGTCGCGCTCGGCCGTCTCGACCATGGCCAGGGCAATGCGGTCCTTCGACGACCCGCCGGGGTTGAACTGCTCGAGCTTGGCCACGAGCGTGCACTCGAGGTCGCGCGCCGTGCGGTCGAGGCGGACCATCGGCGTCCGGCCGATCAGTTCGCTCATCGACTCGGCGACGTCCATCGGCGACGGCTCGCGGGTGGAGCGGACGTCGACGCCGGTGAGCTGTGGCGGGAGATGGGCGGGCACCGGCCCGTCGACGAACAGCTCGGTCGGCAGCCCGGCGCGGTGCAGTTCCGACGCAATGGCGACGGCGTCGTCGGGCTCGCCCCACACGCCGACGACGCGCGGGATGCGCCCGCGCAGGTCGGCGATGAGCGGCACCAGCGAATCCCCGGGAGCCGTGCGGAAGACGTGGCGTGCCCGGGCCAGCAGGCGCGGGGGTGCGGAGCCAGCGCCCACCACGATCAAGGCGTCCACGCCGGTAGAGCCTGCCACACGACGACCGCCGTGGCCGTGTGGCGCGGCGACGGCGTGGGTAGTACTCGGTCTGGCCTTCAACACCAAAAGGGGTGATGAGTCATGCCAGCGTGGGGGATCGCCCTCATCGTGATCGGCGCGGTGGTCATTGTCGCCATTGCCGTCGTGATGATCGAGATGAACCGGCGCCGGACGCTGAAAGCGCGTTTCGGCCCTGAGTACGACCGCATGGTCAACGAGACAGGGAGCAGCCGGCGCGCCGCGTCGCTCGCTCAGGAGCGCGTCAAGGAGCGTGAGCGCCTGGACATCCGTCCGCTCTCGCCGGCGTCCCGCGACCGCTACGGCCAGGAATGGCGACAGGTCCAGGCGCGGTTTGTTGATGCGCCGGCAGCGGCAGTGGGGGAAGCGGACTCGCTCGTCACCCGCATGATGCACGAGCGGGGGTACCCCATCGACGACTTCGAGCACCAAGCGGCGATCGTCTCGGTCGACCACCCGGGCGTCGTGGAGAACTACCGCGAGGGGCACAACGTCTACCTCTCGAGCGTCAACGGCTCGGCGTCGACCGAGGACATGCGCCGCGGCTTCGTGGCGTACCGCTCGCTCTTCGGCGAGCTGCTCGAGGACCGGAGGGACGAGGACCGCGCCGACAAGGGAGCAGCCTGACATGACGAATATGGACAACACCGCCAACGATCCCCTGCCGTCGTCGGTGCACGGCGACGCTGAGACCGACCTGGCTGCCCGCGAGTCCGCGCGGACCGGCGCGAGGGAACAGGGCCTCGCCGAAGGGACGATGGGGACGACAACCGGCGCCGCGACCGGGACGACCGAGGGCACCATCGCACCCCCGGCCACCGATGAGCGCGCCATGGCGGCGCCCGCGGGTGATACCGCTATGACGGCACCGGACACCGACACCGCCATGCCGGCGGCAACGAACGACGCCACGGCGGCTCCAGCGACCGCGGCACCGGGACCCGCCGCAGGTCAAGGCGCGATGGCGCCGGCCACGACCGCCGGTGGGGGCGCCGGGCCATTGCTCAGCGACCCCGGGGAGTTCACCGCCCGTTGGCAGTCCGTGCAGGTGATCTTCGTCGACGAGCCGCGGCGCGCGGTCGAAGACGCCGACCGCCTGGTGCGCGAGGTGATGGACCGGTTGACGCAGGTGTTCTCGTCGCAGCGTGACGACCTCGAAAAGACGTGGCACGCAGGCGGCGAGGCATCCACCGAGGACCTGCGGTTGGCGTTGCAGCGCTACCGCTCGTTCTTCGAGCGCCTGCTCGCTGCCTGACCGGGCGGCCTCAGGGGAGCACGGGGCCGGAGGCCGCGTAGAACACGTGCGCGACCTCCGGCTCCACGATCGACTGGGGGACCTCGGCGTCGAACCAGCGGTCGATGCCCGCCCAGTGGTACGGGTGCATCATGTAGTCGCGGCGGAGGCCGTCGACGGTCTCGTACTCCTGCTCCCACACGTGCGTCCACCGGCTCGGGGCCACCGCGTCGTCCACACGGCTCAGCGCCCAACCCCGGATCGCCGTGATGTAGCGGGGCATTTCCGCCAGCTCCGCCTCGAATCGCTCCCGCGTGGCGAGCGGAGTCCCGGGCCGCACGCGGAGCAGCAGCGTCCTTTTGATACGCGGCCCGGTGAACGCGACCCTCGCACCGCGCAGTGGTGCGAGCGCCACCGCGTCGAGGACCTGGGCGCCGGCGGTCATCGGCTCCGGGCGCTGCGGTGCCTCGACGTCCCACGTGGCGTCACCGCCGCCCACGCTCCCCGGGAGGTGGCAGCCGGCGCAGCCGGGAAGCCCCTCGAGGGTCGCACCATCAGCGAGGCGCAGCTGCACGACCCAGCGCGTCATGCGCGTGCGCACACGTTGCGCGACCGGGCGATGGCGAGGGCGTCCGTCGCGGCCCACCACTCGAGCACTGCGGGGTCCTGCCCCGCCGCTCGGCGCATCGCCCAGAACGCCGCCACATCGGCGAGGTCCCACCGCACGGTCACCTCGACCGCATCGGGCCCGACATGCGACCACCATGCCGCGGCGAGCTGCATGCCGCGCCGCTCGGCCCCGGGGGCGTAGTCGGACCGCAGCCGTCCCAACCACGACGCCGCGTCACCGGCGCCGAGCGTCACGCGGTCGACGATGGTCACGCCCGGCCCGTCCATGAGGCCCCAGTGATACACCCGCGCCTCCGGCGCGCGCAGGTCGATGAGATCGGCCGCTCAGCGCCGTCTGTTGGTCATGCGCTGGTGCCAGCTCACGCTGACCGGCCGTGACGGGCGCGTACTGGCGCGCATCGTGCTCCAGGGACGGGGAATCCCCGACATCGCTGCGGTCGACGAAGTGGCGCGCTGGATGCTCCGGGCGAGCCGGCTGGGGATCGCGGTCCGAGTGGGCGACGCCTCGTCGCAGATGGCCGAGCTCCTCGCCCTCGCCGGGCTACCCGTCGAGGTGGACCGGCAGCCCGAAGGCGGGGAACAGGCGCTGGGGGTCGAGGAAGTCGAGGAAGAAGTTCATCCCGGTGATCCGGCCCGCTGAGACCTCGAGGACCTGCAGCGCCCACGGGGCATAGCCGCCTGCGGGGTCGATGCGGTACTGGCCGAAGGCCGGGCAGCCGTTGGCGGAGGTCGCCACCAGGCGCGACCCCCGGCAGCCGCTCGGACCGGGCTCGACCATCCAGGCGCCGATGTTGGCCGCGCCCTGGATCCACATGGCGAACGGCGGCATCGACTGCACGGCGTCCTCGTGCAGCAGTGAGACGAGCGCCTCGATGTCGTAGCGCTCGAACGCGTCGACGTAGCGCTTCAGCAGGTCGGCGTCAGGAGGGTCGAGCGCGCCGGGGTGCGGGTCGCTCGGCAGGTCGCCGAGTGTGGCGCGTGCCCGCTGGAGCGCGCTGTTGACGGCGGGCACGCTCGTGCCGAGGAGCTCTGCGGCCTCCGCCGCCTGCCAGCGCAACACCTCGCACAGGATGAGCGCGGCACGCTGGCGGGCCGGGAGGTGCTGCAGGGCGGTGACGAACGCCAGCCGGACCGACTCGCGGTACTGGGCGATCTCGGCCGGGTCCCCGGCGGCCGGCCCGGCCTGGGCGTCGGCGACCGGCGTGACCCACGGCAGCTCGGGTTGGAGGCTGCCGAGGTGCGACTCGTCCGGGGGCGACGCCGGCCCCATCTCCATCGGGCGGGCGCGGCGCTGCACCTGGCGCGTCATGTCGATGCACACGTTGGTCGCGATGCGGTAGAGCCACGACCGCACGCTCGAGCGGCCCTCGAAGCTGTCAGCGTGGCGCCAGGCGCGCAGCATCGTTTCTTGGACAGCGTCCTCGGCCTCGAACCCGGACCCGAGCATCCGGTAGCAGTACCCGGTGAGCTCGCGGCGGAAGGGCTCCAGGTCGGGCGGGGCGAGGGGGGCGCGCACAGCCATCGCGACCGATGGTACCGAGCGGCCGAGCAACGCGGTCCTCGTCATGACGGTGGTGACGGCTGGCAACGTCCGAACTCATCGGCGCGGCGGCGGGGGCGTCGGCAGCGCGGCAGAATCCCGGGAAAGGAGGGGAGATGGGCACACCACCGGTGGTCGACTTCCGCACCGAGCCGGCCCGGTACCGGCACTGGCGCCTGGCCGTCGAGGGCCGCGTGGCCACCCTGACGCTGGACGTCGACGAGGACGGTGGCCTCGTGCCGGGCTATGCCCTGAAGCTGAACTCCTACGACCTGGGGGTCGACATCGAGCTGGCGGACGCGGCCCAGCGGCTGCGGTTCGAGCACCCTGGCGTCGCCGCCGTCGTCGTGCGCAGCGCCAACGACAAGGTGTTCTCGGCGGGCGCGAACATCCGGATGCTGGCGTCGTCCGCGCATGCGTGGAAGGTGAACTTCTGCAAGTTCACGAACGAGACGCGCAATGGCATCGAAGACGGCGCGGCGTGCGGGCAACGGTGGCTGGCGGTCCTTGACGGCACGGCGTCGGGCGGCGGGTACGAGCTTGCCCTGGCGTGCGACCACATCCTCCTCGTCGACGACGGCAACACCGCCGTGTCGCTGCCCGAGGTCCCCCTCCTCGCCGTGCTGCCCGGGACCGGGGGCCTCACGAGGCTCGTCGACAAGCGCGGCGTGCGGCGCGACCTTGCCGATGCCTTCGCCACCCGCGCCGAGGGCGTGCGCGGGACGATGGCCCTCGAATGGGGACTGGTGGACGAACTGACGTCGCGCAGCGGGCTCGAGCACACGGTGCGCGAACGCGTTGCGGTGATGGCGGCGCAGTCGGACCGGCCGCCGGGAGCCGCGGGCGTGTTGCTCGCCCCGCTCGAACGCGAGATCGTGGGCGATCGCATCTCCTACGGCCATACGTGGGCGGCGCTGGACCGCTCCAGAGGCGTCGCGGAGATGACGGTACGCGCCCCTGACGGCGAGAGCGCGACGGCATGGGCGTTGGCCACCGCGCGCGAGCTCGACGACCTCGTCCTCCACCTGCGCACCAACGAGCTGGCGGTCGGGACGTGGTTGGTGCGCACCGTCGGCGATCCCGACGCGATGGCCGAGGTCGATGCGGCGCTGTCGGCGCAGGCGGGCGACTGGCTCGTACGTGAGGTTCTCCACCTCTGGAAGCGGACGCTCAAGCGCATCGATGTCACGTCGCGCTCGGTCATCGCGCTGGTCGAGCCCGGCTCGTGCTTCACCGGCACCCTCCTCGAGTTGGCACTCGCCGCAGACCGTTCGTACATGCTCGACGGTGGCGACCCCGCGCCCGCGGTGCGCCTCACCGAGCTGAACTTCGGCGCCTACCCCATGCCGAACGGGCTGACGCGCCTGGCGACGCGCTTCTTGGCGCAGCCGGGCGCGGCCGCCGCGCTGCGCGCCGAATCCGGCGTGGCGCTCGGCACGGCGAGCGCGCACAAGCTGGGGCTCGTCACGTTCGCCCCGGACGACATCGACTGGGACGACGAGGTGCGCCTCGCGGTCGAAGAGCGTGCCAGCTTCTCGCCCGACGCCCTCACGGCGATGGAGGCCAACCTCAGGTTCCCGGGGCCCGAGACGCTCGAGACGAAGATCTTCGGCCGGCTCTCGGCGTGGCAGAACTGGGTCTTCCAGCGACCGAACGCGATCGGCGCCCTCACCGCCTACGGGTCGGGCCACCGCGCCGCGTTCGACAGGGAACGGGTGTGACGTGAGCATCGACTTCAGTGAACGCATCCCCAACAACGTCGGCCTCTCCGGCGACCAGCGGCTGCGGCGCGCGCTGGAACGCTGGCAGCCCAAGTTCGTCGAGTGGTGGCGCGAGCTCGGGCCGTCGGCGTTCCAGGCCAACGACGTGTACCTGCGCACAGCCGTCGACATCGGGCAGGAGGGATGGGCCCACTTCGGCTACGTGAAGATGCCCGAGTACCGGTGGGGCATCTTCCTGTCACCGCCGCTTGCCGACCGCACGATCGGCTTCGGCGAGCACCGTGGCGAGCCCGTGTGGCAGGAGGTCCCCGGGGAGTACCGCGCCGACCTGCGCCGGCTGGTCGTGGTGCAGGGCGACACCGAGCCGGCGTCGGTGGAGCAGCAGCGCCACCTCGGGCGCACGGCGCCGAGCGTGTACGACCTGCGCAACCTCTTCCAGATCAACGTCGAGGAGGGGCGGCACCTGTGGGCGATGGTGTACCTCCTGCACGCCCACTTCGGGCGCGACGGCCGCGACGAGGCGGACGCCATGCTCGAACGTCACTCGGGTGATGCAGACCGACCGCGGATCCTCGCCGCCTTCAACGAGCCGACACCGGACTGGCTGTCGTACTTCATGTTCACGTACTTCACCGACCGCGATGGCAAGTTCCAGCTGGCGAGCCTCCGCGAGTCGGGGTTCGACCCCCTGTCGCGGACGTGCGACTTCATGTTGAAGGAGGAGGCGCACCACATGTTCGTCGGTGCGTCGGGCGTTGGGCGCGTGGTGGAGCGCAGCGCGGAGCTCATGCGCGCCCACGACACCGACGACATCGAGCCGCACGGGGGGATCACCATCGCCACGCTCCAGCGCTACCTCAACTTCCACTACAGCGTGTCGCTGGACCTCTTCGGCGGCGAGGCGTCGACGAACGCGGCGAACTACTACACCGCAGGGCTCAAGGGCCGTTACCAGGAGGGGGCACGCGACGACGACCACGCCCTCGACGGTGCGACGACGACGGTCCTGGTGCCAGGTGAGGGCGGCTTCGTCCCGTCAGAGGTGCCGGCACTGACCGCGCTCAACGAGGACCTGCGGCGCGACTACATCGCCGACTGCGCCAAGGGCCTGGCGCGCTGGAACCGGGCGCTCGAGGGCACCGGGCTCGAGCTGCGGCTCCCCCACGAGGGCTTCAACCGGCACGTCGGTGTCTTCGCCGCCACCCACGTGGCACCCGACGGCCGCATCGTCTCGGGTGCCGAGTGGGACTCCGGGGTACGCGGGTGGCTCCCGACCGACGAGGACAAGGCACACGTGGCGTCGCTGATGCAGCCGGTGTACGGACCGGGCCGGTTCGCATCGTGGGTCGCACCGCCCTCGGCGGGCATCAACGCCCGCCCGGTCGACTTCGAGTACGTCCGCGCATGACGACCTACAACGCGTGCACCGACTTGTTGGGCGGCCAGGCCCGCGACCGTGTCGCCGTGCGTTCGAGGAGCAGGACGGTGACCTACGGCGAACTCGAGGACGAGGTCGCCAGCGTCGCCGGAGGATTGGCGTCGCTCGGCGTCCGGGCCGAGGAGCGCGTGGCCATGGTGATGCTCGACAGCGTCGAGTTCTACGACGTGTTCCTGGGCGCGCTGCGCATCGGGGCCGTGCCGGCGCCGCTCAACCCGCTGCTGCCCGGCCGCGACCTCGGGGGCATCGTCGCCGCCAGCCGGGCGCGCACGTTGCTCGTCTCCGAGGAGCGGGCGGGGGACGTCGGCGCCATCACCGCCGCCGCGCCCGAGCTCCAGGACGTCGTCGTCATCGGCTCGCCGGCGTGGGACAAGCTGGTCGCGAGCGCGCCCGCCGAGCCGTACCCCACGTGGGAGGACTCTCCCGGATTCTGGCTGTGCACGTCGGGCAGCACCGGCGCGCCGAAGCTGGCGATGCACCGCCACGTCGACCTGCGGCGCACCGCGGACACGTATGCCGCCGAGGTGCTCGGGTTGGGCGAGGACGACCGGTGCTTCTCCGTCGGGCCCATGTTCCACGCCTACGGGCTCGGCAACTCGCTCACCTTTCCCTTCGCCGTCGGCGCCAGCGCGATCGTCGAGCCGACGCGGCCGCCGACGCCGGCGCTGGTCGCCGAGGTGGTCGCCGAGTTCGAGCCGACAGTGCTGTTCTGCGTGCCGACGTTCTACGCGGCGCTACTGGCGTCCGACCTCCCCGCCACCACGTTCGCGTCGGTGCGGACCGGCGTGTCGGCCGCCGAGCCGCTGCCCGCAGACCTCTGGTCGCGGTTCCGCGACCGCTTCGGCGTCGAGGTCCTCGACGGGATCGGGTCCACGGAGATGACGCATATCTTCATCTCCAACCGCGCCGGCGCGGTCCGCCCCGGCACGTCAGGTCGGCCGGTCACCGGGTACCGCGTCGAGCTGCTCGACGATGGCGGCGCGCCCGTCGCCGACGGGGCCCCGGGCCAGCTGTACGTGGGAGGCGACACCATGGCGACGGGGTACTGGTGCGCCACCGAGGCGACTCGGCAGGTCTTCCAGGGGCAGCGGATGCGCACGGGGGACATGTACGTGCGCTCGTCGGACGGCTACTACACCTATCTCGGGCGCAGCGACGACATGCTGCGCGTCGGGGGCGAGTGGGTCAGCCCGGCGGAGGTGGAGGGCGTGCTGATCGGCGACGGCAACGTGCTCGAGGCTGCCGTGGTAGGCGAACGGGACGAGCTCGGGGTGCAGCGGCCGGTCGCGTTCGTCGTCGCCCGGCCGGGCACCGAGGTCGACGTCGGCGCACTCGAGGCGCGGTGCCGGGAGTCGCTCGCCGGTTACAAACGCCCGCGCGCGTACGAGGTGGTCGACGCCCTACCGAAGACGGCGACGGGGAAGGTGCAGCGCTTCAAGCTCCGCCGGTCGCACTGACCGCGCCGACTGACCACCGCCGCGCCGCGCTGCGCCGCGCCGGCGGCGCGGTAGCCGCCGCGCCGGCGGCGCGCTACCGGCCCGTGCGCCGGGCGGCGTAGGCGCGCATGTAGGAGCGGACCTCCTCCTGGGTGTTGGCGAGGTCTTGGTTGCGGTTCTCCAGGGCGATGGCGGCGGCCATGCTGTTGGTGTCGAGGTTGTGCCACATGACCTCCTTGGTGTTGCGGAGGCCGAAGGTTGTGTAGCCGGCGACCGTCGAGGCGATCCCCATGGCCTCGTCCCACAGCGCCTCGTCGGGCACGACGCGCGACACGATCCCCATGCGCTCGGCCTCGTCGGCGGCAACCGCCCGGCCCGTGACGATCATGTCGAACGCGCGAGCTGCCCCGATCAGCCGGGGCAGCAGGTAGCTCACCCCTGCGTCTGTGCCGGTGAGGCCCGTGCGGATGAACGCTGAGCAGAACGCGGCCGACGCGGCGGCGATGCGCAGGTCGCAGGCGAGCGAGAGCGTGAAGCCGCCCCCGAAGGCAGGCCCGTTCACTGCGGCGATGACGATCTGGGGCGTGGCCCGCAGGTGCACCATGAGGTTGGCCAGGTAGCTCTGGCCGGTCTGCCCGGCGGGGAAGTGCCGGTGCGCGCCCGGGGCGGGGACCGTCCCCCAGTCCTTGAGGTCGAGCCCAGCTGAGAAGGCCCGGCCGGCGCCCGTGAGTACCACGACCTTGCACTCGTCGTCCGCGGCGACGGCATCGAGGGCGTCGTGGAGCTCGCCGACGAGGCCGAAATCGATGGCGTTGAGACGGTCGGGACGGTTGAGGCGGAGAGCCGTGACGTGGTCGGCGGCGCGCTCGATCTCGACAGCGGCCACGCCCTATCTCGTGGCGAAGAAGTCGGCGAGGGCCTCGCAGACGTAGGTGATGCCGTCGTCGCCGATGGCGTGGCTCATGGGCAGGATCATGGCCGACGTCATCACGGCGTCGGCGTTGGGCATGCCGCCGACCGGCGCCCGGAACTGCACGTCCTTCATCATCGGCTGGCGCACGGCATTGCCCGTCCACACGGTCCGCGTGTCCACCTCGCGTGCCTCGAGGAACTGCTGGAGATCGCTCCGGGCGAAGCCGGCACCGGGGCGCACCATGACGGGGTAGCACAGCCAGGCCGTCTCGAGGCCGTCCGTCGTGCGAGGCAGCACCACCCGGTCCTCGTGGGCGCGCAGGAACTCGGTGTACATGGCGAAGTTCCGCTGGCGCCTAGCGTAGTTCGCAGGGAGCTTCTTGAGCTGCTCGAGCCCGAACGCGGCGCCGAGCTCGGACGGCTCGAAGTTCCAACCGAGCTCGTCGAAGATGAACATGTTGTCGTAGCGGATGCCGTCGAGCTCCTCCCAGAAGTCGCGCTCGCCCTTGCGCGACCCGTAGAGCTGGACCTCCGAGCGCCGGCCCCAGCGGCGCAGCAGCAGGCCGCGGTCGCGGAGGGCCTCGTCGTCGAGCAGGACCATGCCGCCGTTGCCGGCGCACGTGATGATGTGGGAGTTGGCGAAGCTGGTCAGGCTGATGTGCGAGCGCGTCCCAGTCGGGGACCCCCGCAGGGTCGCGCCCAGCGCGTCACAGGAGTCTTCGACCACCAGCAGATCGTGGGCATCGGCGATGGCCCGGACGGCGTCCCAGTCCGGGGCGTTGCCGATCAGGTTGGGGAGGAGGATGGCACGTGTGCGCTCGGTGACCATCTCCTCGATCTGGGCGACGTCTGCGTTGTACGTGCCGGGCTCGACGTCGACGAACACGGGGACAAGCCCGGCGCGCACGATCGAGGAGATGTCGGTCGAGAACGTGCAGGTCGAGGTGATGACTTCCGAACCAGTCGGCAGCCCGAGGAGCTCCACCGCCAGGTAGAGGGCCGAGGAGCCCGAGTTGACCATCACGCCCCCGGCCTTGCCGAACAGGGCGGCGACCTGGCGCTCCATCTCCGCCACCCGCGCCCCGATCGTGAAGGCCGTCACGCCGCCGTCGAGCACCGCCATGACCGCGTCCTTCTCGGCCTGGTCGTGCACGCTGCCTGAGTAGAGGATCCGCTTCACCGGGCCGTTTTACCGTTTCTCGCGCCCGGGCGCTGCGGGGGCAGCCGGGTGACGTTCCGTGGTCCCGGTCGTCACCTAGAGTCTTTGTACCGTGTCGACAACCGCTTCCGTGGGCGAGGCCCCCGAGCACAACCCCGACGGCCCACGGCAGGACGGCGGCCGCGTGCACCAGGTCGTGATCATCGGTGCCGGCCCCGCGGGCCTCACCGCCGCCTACCAACTCCAGAAGTACGGCATCAACGCCACCGTGCTCGAAGCCAGCGACCAGGTCGGCGGGATCTCGCGGACGGTCCGCCGGGACGGCTGGCGCTTCGACATCGGGGGCCACCGGTTCTTCACCAAGGTGAAGGCGGTCGACGACCTCTGGCACGAGATCCTCCCCGCGGAGGACTTCCTGCTGCGCCCTCGGAAGAGCCGCATCTTCTACCAGGGCAAGTACTACGACTACCCCATCAAGGCGGCCAACGCCCTGCGCAACCTCGGGCCGATCGAGGCGACGCGGTGCGTTGCGTCCTATGCCGCCGCTCGCGTCCACCCCCCGAAGGACCAGACGAACTACGAGGGATGGCTGGTCGCGCGGTTCGGGTGGCGGCTCTACCGGACGTTCTTCAAGACCTACACCGAGAAGGTGTGGGGGATACCGGTCAAGGAGATGCCGGCCGACTGGGCGGCGCAACGGGTGAAGAGCCTTTCGCTCGGCAAGGCGATCGTCAACGCGCTCACGCCGAAGCGCAACCAGAAGGAGATCACCTCCCTCATCGAGGAGTTCCAGTACCCGAAGTACGGCCCGGGGATGATGTGGGAGGTCTGCCGCGACAAGGTCACCGCCGCGGGCGCGGCCGTGGTGATGGACGCGCCGGTGACGACGATCAGGCGCGCCGATGGGCGGGCGACCACGGTCGTCACCCGCGACGGTGCCGGCCGCCCGGTCGAGCACCCGTGCACGGACGTGGTCTCCTCCATGCCGATCTCCGAGCTCATCGACGCCATGGACCCCCCTGCGCCCGAGGAGGTGCGCGCCGCCGCGGCCGACCTGCGCTACCGCGACTTCCTCACCGTTGCCCTCGTCGTCCCCGCGGCCAAGATCCCCTGGGACGACAATTGGATCTACATCCACGACCCAACGGTGCGCACGATGCGGATCCAGAACTTCGGCTCCTGGTCGCCGTACCTGGTCGCGGAGGGCAAGAACGTGCTCGGCCTCGAGTACACGGCGCGTGAGGGTGACAGCGCGTGGACCGCGCCCGACGACCAGCTGATCGAGGAAGGCAAGAAGGAGCTGGCCTACCTCGGCCTGGTCGACGCCAAAGACGTCGAGCACGGGTACGTCGTGCGCCAGCTCAAGGCCTACCCGATCTACGACGACCGGTACGCCGCGAACGTCGACGTCATCCGCGCCTGGCTGCGCGCCAACGTGCCGAACGTCCACCCAGTGGGCCGCAACGGCATGTTCCGCTACAACAACCAGGACCACTCGATGTACACGGCAATGCTGACGGCCGAGAACATCGCGACCGGGACGCAGCACGACGTGTGGTCGGTCAACGTGGAGGAGGACTACCACGAGGAGGCTCGACCGGCCCGCTCGGGTGGGTCCCTCGGCACCGGCCGCGATGCGCCCGTGCTGCCGCGCGCCGCGCTCGACAGCTCACTCGCCGAGCACCGTTAGGCGGCGCGCCGCTGGGCGCTGAGCACGCCCACGACCCGGGGTGGCAGTTGCGCCGGGCCTCCCCCGTGGCATAGGAGCACCACGTGCGCGTGCCGCCTCGGAGCCTTGTCGTCCTCGTCGGGCCGTCAGGCGCCGGGAAGTCGACCTGGGCCGCCGCACAGTTCCGGGCCGACCAGGTGGTGTCGTCCGACGCGCTGCGCGCCCTCGTCGGCACGGGCGAGCACGACCAGCGCGCCGGCACCGATGCGTTCGAGCTGCTCGACACCGTCCTCGACCGCCGCCTGGCGCGCGGGCTGCTCACGGTCGTCGACACGCTCGGGCTCGACCCGCCGCGCCGGCAGGCCTACGTCGCGCTCGCCCATCGCCACGGGTTCGAGTGCCATGCGGTGGTGTTCGAGACGGCCGCCGAGCTGTGCCGCTCGCGCAACCGCGCCCGCGCCGTCCCCGTGCCCGCAAAGGTGCTGGCGGCCCAGCTCGCGACCGCCGAGCGGGCCAAGGTGGACGTGCTCTCGGAAGGGTTCGACGGCGTGCGCCAGCCCGACGACGTCGCCGTCGTCTCCCCCGCCATGCTCGCCGGAGCGGCTGCGGCCGGGCGCCAGCGCACCGCGCCGGCCGCACTGCGCTTCGGGCTCCACCTGTCGTCGCTGCGCGGCGACGGCTCCTTCGCGGAGCGCCTCGCGGAGGTCGCGACCGTCGCGGAGGGGGTCGGGTTCTCGAGCCTGTGGGTGATGGACCACGTCATCCAGATCCCGCAGGTCGGCCGCCCATGGGAGGACATCCCGGAGAGCTGGACGACCCTCGGCTGGCTGGCGGCGCGCACCGACCGCGTGCGCCTGGGCGTGCTCGTGACCAACGTGACGCTGAGGAACCCGGCGCACCTGGCGAAGATCGTGGCGACCGCCGACGTCCTCAGCGGGGGCCGCGTCATCTGCGGGCTCGGCGCCGGGTGGTGGGAGCACGAGAACCGCACCTACGGGTGGGGCTTCCCACCAGCGGGCGAGCGCCTCGACGTGCTCGAGGACACCCTGCGGCTGCTGCCCGTCATGTGGGGGCCGGGGTCGCCTCCGTTCGAGGGCCGGGCCGTGCGCGTGGCCGAGACCGTGTGCTACCCCCGGCCCGTCCAGGAGCACGTCCCCATCGTCGTCGGGGGCGGCGGGGAGCGCCGGACGCTGCGCCTGGCCGCGGAACTGGCCGACGGCTGCAACGTGTTCGGTGAGCCCGACTCCGTGCGCCACAAAGTCGAGGTCCTCCACCAGCACTGCGGCGCCGCCGGGCGTGACCCCGCGGCGGTCATGGTGTCCCACCTCTCCACGGCGGTGGTCCGGCAGAGCCGGCGCGAGCTCGACGCCGCGGTGGACGCCCTCCGCGGGCGGGGGGCGCCTGCCGAGTCGGTCGTCGCCCGGCTGGGGGCGGGGACGGTCGATGAGCAGGTCGGGCGCTACCGGGCGCTCGCCGAGGCGGGCGTGCAGACGGCCATCGTGGCCCTGCCCGACGTCGCGGCACCCGGGGCGCTCGAGTCGTTCGGGCAGGTGATCGCCGCGTTCCCGGCGCCGCCGCGGCCCTGGTGACGGCTCAGCCGCAGTGGCGGAGCTCGACGGGGTGACAGCTCAGCCGTAGTAGCGGAGCTCGACGAGGTTGTGATCGGGGTCGCGGATGTACAGCGACGTGCCGTTGCCCCGGGCGCCGAAGCGCGTGGCCGGCCCGTCGGCGACCTCGAAGCGCCCGCTGGCCTTCAGCGCGTCGAAGTCCGTCGGGGCAACGACGAGGCAGAAGTGGTCGATGTTGTCGCCCTCTGGCGCGCGGTGCACGAGGTCGATGATCGTCGACGCGTCGACGCGCACGGAGGGGAAGAACACCTCCTCGCGGCGCCACTCGTCCACTCTCAGCGGGGTCAGGCCCAGCGCTTCGACGTAGAAGGCGAGCGACCGCTCGACGTCGGCGACGTTGAGGACGATGTGGTCGAGCCCGACCACGCACACCGGCGAAGCAGTGGTCACGCACCCAGTGTCGCGCGCCTGCCGAGGCCGTCCGTCTAGGTCAGCAGCTCGGCCGCACGTTCGCCGATGGCGATCGAGCTCAGGTTGGTCGGCGCCCGGGGGACGGTGGGCATCACCGACGCGTCGGCGATGTGCAGCGACTCGACGCCATGGACCTCGAGCGTCCCATCGACGACCGCACCGTCGCCCGGGTCGGTGCCCATGCGGCACGTCCCTGACGCGTGGTACCACCCGCCGACGGTTGCGGTGATGTACCGCTCGAGCGCCTCGCGGTCGCCGGAATCCGACGGGCTGAGGAGGCCGATCCCGCGGTAGTCGGCAGCGAACGCGGGGCTCGATGCCAGGTCGATCGCCCGCTCGAGGCCCTCGACGAGCCGGTCGAGGTCGGTCGGCCCGGTCAGCATCCGGAAGTCGATCTCGGGGGGTGTGGCGGGGTCGGCGGAGCGCAGCCGGACGGTCCCGCGCGACCGCGGGTCGTGCACGCCGACGATGACGGCGCTCACGGCGGGCGCGCCGATGGCGGCGCTGAGATCGGGGACATCCGCAAGGTCCCATGCGCTCCACATGCTGAGCCACATGTCGTCGGCGGCGTCGCCCGCCGACGACGTGTACCGCGCGCCGAGCTGGCAGACGCGGTCGTCGGCGGGCTCGAGCGCACGGCGGGGCACGAGGAACACGGCGGTGCCCTGGTGGTCCATCAGGTTCTCGCCGACCCCGGGCAGGTCGACCGTGCAGGGGATGCCGACCGTGCCCAGGTGGCCGCTCGGCCCGATGCCCGAGCGCATGAGCAGCGCCGGCGACTGGAACGCGCCGGCGCTCACGATGACGCGAGACCCGCGCGCCTCCTCGACGGACGAGCCGCGGATGCACTCGACGCCCGTCGCCCGGCCACCGTCGATGCGGATCCGCGTCACGTACGTGCGAGGCCACAGCGTCAGGTTCTCGCGGCCCCTCGCCAGCGGCAGGTACGTCAACGCGGTCGACATGCGGACACCGTCGCGACGGTTCATCGGGATGGCCCCGATGCCCGACGCCCCCGGCGCGTTGAGGTCGTCGACCCACGCGATGCCCTGGTCGGTGACGGCCGAGAGGAACGCCGCCTGGGCCGCGAGCAGCTCGTCGCGGCGCCACCGCACGATCGGCACGGGGCCGCTCGTCCCGTGCGCGGGGCCGGGGAAGTCCTGATCGGCCTCGAGCCGGCGAAGCGCCGGTTCCATGCGCCCCCATGACCACGCATCGCCCCCGTACGCCGCCCAGCGCTCGTAGTCACCCGGCACGCCGCGCACGGCAAAGGCGCCGTTGACCGCAGACCCGCCGCCCATCTTGCGGCCCTGCGGGTAGTTCGCCGTGTTGCCCGGCACGAACGTCGCCGTCGTCCCCCACTCGGTCAGTGACGCGGCAAAACGCATCTGGTCGGCGAGCCGGTCGGCATCGGTGACGCGACCGTCGTCCGCACCGGCTTCGATCAACAGCACGCGTCGGCCCGCGTCCTCCGTCAGGCGGGTGGCCAGCGTGATCCCGGTCGACCCCCCGCCCACGATGATGTCGTCGTACTCGGGCACATCCCCTCCGTCCGGCCAGCTGTGGCGGGAGATGCTACGGCGCCTCCGGCGGGAGTTCGGGGTGACGGGCCGCGGGCTCGTCCGCCGGGCCGACGGCCCTCGCCGCACCAACCGATCGGCGCTCCCATGCCCCGGGACGGTCCAACAGTGCCTGGACATGCGCCGGCATGGTCCCCTCGACGATGTCGGCCAGGGTCACGTTCTCCAACACGTCGCGGAGGGCGGCGCGCACGGCCACCCACACGTCCCGGAGGTGAGCGGCGGCGCCGACGTACACGGCCTCTTCGGGCTTCTCACCGCGGACCTCGGCGAGGGGCCCGTCGAGGGGGCGCATGATGTCGGCGACGCTGATCTGGTCCGCCGGCCTGGCCAGGCGGTACCCGCCCTCGATCCCCCGTTGGGTGTCGAGGATCCCCGCGCGCCGGAGCGCAGTGAGCGTGTTCTCGAGGAACTTCTGCGGGAGGCCTTGCTGCGTCGCCAGCACTTCGCCCTTCAGCGGGCCGCCTCCGGCCGCCGCGAGCATGAGCAGGGCGCGGGTCGCGTAATCGGCCTTGGCGGAGATGTACATGCCACGCATTGTCGCCGCGTTCGTGAGATGGCCCGCGGAGCGCGCCGCTAGCCTTCGGTCGCGTGGCATCGGCCCTCGGGCACATCCGGATCTGCGACTTCACAGGCCAGCTCGCCGGTGCGGGCGCGACCCGCTACCTCGCCGCGTTCGGTGCGGAGGTGATCAGGGTCGAGGACCCAGTGCGCCAAGGGCGATGGGACATCCTGCGTGGCTCGCCCCCGTACGTCGACGAGCGGCGCGGTATCGACCTCGGAGGGGCGTTCAACAACACCAATCCCGAGAAACTCGGGATCACATTGAACCTGCGCGACGAACGGGGGCGCGAACTCCTCCGGCGCCTCGTTGCCGTGTCTGACGTCGTGTCCGAGAACTTCGCAGCGGGCGTCCTGGCACGGCTGGGCTTCGACTACGACGCGCTGCGCGCCATCCGCGACGACATCATCTACGTGTCGAACTCGGGGTTCGGCGCGACCGGCCCCTACCGCGCGTTCAAGAGCTGGGGGCCGATCGTGCAGGCGGTCTCCGGGCTGACGTTCCAGTCGGGGCTCGCCGGGCTCCCGCCCGCCGGATGGGGCTATTCGTACATGGACCACCACGGTGGGAACTTCATGGCGCTCGCCATCCTCGCCGCCCTCGTCCACCGCAGCCGAACGGGAGAGGGCCAGTGGGTCGACATGTCGTGCAGCGAGGCCGCCGCGACCCTCACGGGTACCGACATCCTCGACTACACCGTGAACGGGCGACCGAGCCGTCGGCCCGGCTGCCCGGACAGCAACCACAGCGCCGCGCCCCTGATGGTGCCCCACGGTATCTACCCCTGCGCCGGGGACGACAACTGGGTGGCGATCGCGTGCCGTGACGATGCCGACTGGGCGGCCCTTGCCGCGCTCATGCGCGACGACGGCCACGACGTACCCGACGTGCCATCGGTCGCACAGCGCGCCGGCGCCCAGGAGGAGCTCGACGCCCGCGTCGGCGCCTGGACCGCCAGCCGCGACCGCTACGCGCTGCAGCACCGCCTGCAGGCGGCCGGCGTCCCCGCTGTGGCGGTGCAACGGCCGGAAGACCGGATCGACGGCGATGTCGGGACGAGCGCGTTCGGCCTCTGGCCCGTCGCGCACCACAGCGCCATGGGCGACGTGCGGGTCGACGGGTTCCCGTTGCACCTCTCCGAGACGGACTGGTCGATCCAGCGCGGTGCGCCGTGCCTCGGCGAGCACAACGACTACGTCTACGGCGAGCTCCTCGGTGTCCCACCCGACGAGCTCGAGGCGTTGCGGGCACAGGGCGTGATTTGACCACCACCTCGGCCCCTGGCCCCCTCGAGGGCCTGCGCGTCGTCGAACTGGCATCGGCGCACGCGGCGTTCGCCGGGAAGCTGCTCGGCGACCTCGGCGCAGAGGTCATCGTCGTCGAACCCCCCGGTGGCCACCCGTCGCGCTGGTACGGCCCGTTCGCCGGGGACGAACCCGGGCCGGAGCGGAGCCTGTTCTGGTGGCACTACAACACCAGCAAGCTCGGAGTGGTCATCGACCTCGACGACGTTGCCGCACGCCGCGCGTTCCGTCGGCTCGTCGCGACCGCCGACATCGTCCTCGAGGCGGAGGCTCCCGGGCGGCTGTCGGCGCTCGGCATCGACCACGACACGCTCCTCCGCGCACACCCCCGCGTCGTGTGGGTCTCGCTCACCGCGTTCGGCCGCGACAACCCCCGCAGTGCCGAGCAGGCGACAGACCTCACCGTCCTCGCGGGTGGCGGCCCTGTATGGAGCTGTGGGTACGACGACCACTCGCTGCCACCGGTACGCGGTGGCGGCAACCAGGGCTATCAGACGGGCGCCATGTTCGCGGCGTTGGGCGCGCTGACCGCGGTGCTGGCGCGCGACATCACCGGTCAGGGCCAGCACGTCGACGTCAGCATGCACGCGGCGGCGAACGTGACGACCGAAGGGGCGTCCTACTGGTGGCTGGTCTGCAACCAGACCGTCCAGCGCCAGACCATGCGGCACGCCAACGTGACACCCACGCGAGCGTCGTTCGCGATCTCGGCGGACGGCAAGTACATCCACAGTGGCTTCCCGCCCCGCTCGGCAGAGGAGTTCGCGGCCATCCTGGGCTGGATCGACGAGCTCGGTCTGCGCGGCGAGTTCCCCGACGCGGTGTTCCTCGAGGTCGGTATCGAGCGCGGCGGCGTGCAGCTGGCCGAGGTCGGCGTCGACGTGGAGGCGACGGAGGCCTACGGCGCCGGCCGTGACGGGCTGGTCCTCATCGCGAGCCGCCTGCCCGCCAAGGAGTTCTTCGAGGGCGCCCAGGCGCGTGGGCTGGCGTGCGGGCCGGTCAACTCCCCCGAGGAGGCGCTGACCGACGCGCACTTCGTGGCGCGGGGGTTCCCGGTCACCGTCGCCCACGACGACGTCGACGTCGTGTACCCCGGGGCGCCGTTCATCTCGACGGCGTCGCCGTGGCGGATCTCGCGGCGCGCGCCGCACGTGGGCGAGCACGACGAGGTGGTCCTCGAGCACCTGCCCGAGACCTGACCGGCCGTCCCACCGCGTCGGGGGCCCGCTCCCGCGGATCGGCGTCAGGACCTGACGCGCGGCGCGGTCAGGCGCCGATCACGATCTCAGCCAGCAGCTCCATCGAGCGCAGCCAGCTGTCGAGATCGCTCCGCCACGGCGCGGAGACAACGTGCTGCACACCGGCGGCGCGGAAGGCGTCGTGCTCACGGGCAATCTCGTCGGGGTCCATCCCCTGGGGGTCCCAGCCGGTGCGCAGGCTGATCGTGTAGGTGCCAGGGTCGGGATGGTCGGCCCGCAAGCGCTCGATCGGCTCGACGATCGTGCTCGGCTTCAACCCGATCAACTGGAACCCGGTACCGAAGCGCCTGGCCCGTGCGAACGCGGCCGGCCCCCTGCCACCGATCCAGACCTCGATCGGGTGCGCCGGCTTGGGCTGCACGCGGATGTCGTCGAACCGGTAGAAGGTGCCGTCGTAGGACGTGGGGTCGGTCGTCCAGCACGCGGCGAGGATCTCGAGGACCTCGTCGGCGCGCCTGCCCCGGTTGTGGAACTCCTGGCCGAGCGCGTCGAACTCGGCTTCGCTCCACCCGACGCCCACCCCGAGCCTGAGCCGTCCCCCGCTCAGCGCATCGAGCGACGACGTGGCGTTCGCCAGCCACAGTGGGTGGTACTGCGGCACCACGAGCACGCTCGTGCCGATCCCGATCCTGCTCGTCGCCGCCGCGGCCCACGTGAGGGTGAGGAACGGGTCGAACAGGTAGGGCGAGGGGTAGTCCTGCGCCGCCGGGTGCACGACGTGGTCGCTGACCCAGACGTCTGAGAAGCCAAGCTCCTCGGCGGCCACGGCGGCGTCACGGATGGCGGCCGCGCTCGCCGCCCGGCCGTACTGCGGGAGGTGGGCGCCGAGCTGCACCCGACGATCCTGTCACCCGTCACCACTTGACAGCCGGGCCGTGGCCCTACACACTTAGGTAAGTGCCTAAGTATAGCGGCGAGCTCGACCTGGTGTTCCACGCCCTCGGCGACCCCAGCCGGCGGGCGATGGTCGAACGGCTCGCGCGCGGGCCGGCCTCGGTCACCGAACTGGCGCGGCCGTTCGACAGCGCGCTCCCGACCGTCGTGCAGCACCTCGGCGTGCTGGAGGCCGCCCGGATCGTCACCTCGGCGAAGGTCGGCCGCGTGCGGACCTACCAGCTCGCGGTCGGCGCGCTCGCGCCGGCAGCGGAGTGGATCAGCCGCCAGCGCCTGCCCGCCGAGCAGCGCCTCGACCGCCTCGGCGCACTCCTCACCGACCCAAACAACGGCGCATTTCTCACCGACCCAAACACCAAGGAGCCCAACCGATGACCAGCACGATCGACCGCAGCGAGACCCACGCCACCTTCGTGATCGAGCGCACGTACCCCGTCCCTCTCCCCGCCGTGTGGCACGCCCTGAGCGACAGCGACGCACGTGACATGTGGTTCGGCGGCGGCAGCGCATTCGATGCGAGCGAGAAGACGCACGACTTCCGAGTCGGCGGTGGTGCCGTCGAAGACGGCCGCTGGCGCGACGGCCCGACGTCGCGGTTTGAGTCGACCTACACCGACATCGTCGAACACCGCCGTCTCGTGTTCACCTATGACTTGTGGGTCGACGGGCGGCACCTGTCGACGTCATTGACGACCATCGTCGTGGAGCCCGACGGAGAGTCCACCCGCCTCACCTACACCGAGCAGGCCGTGCACTTCGACGGCCTCGACACCGTCGACGGGCGGGAAGAGGGCACGCGCGGGCTGCTCGACAACCTCGGCACGTACCTTGTCGGAGGCGGGTGAGCGTCCCACGACAATCGGAGCGGTCGTCGGCGGGATGCGCGCCGCTCGATCCGGGTGCCCGGTCATGAGCTCAGCGCAGCCCGCGACGAGGCGCGTTGCCGAGGTCGAACTGCATCTGCAACGCGTGGCCCGACCGCCCCGACAACGGCTCCCACGTGTTGGCTCGCCTGCCCTGGACCTGCACCAGTTCGAGCGGGACGGTGCGGGCGGCGCCATGCGCGTCGGTCACGCGGAGGCTGCCGTCGCGCTCGACGCAGGCGACCACGCCGACCTGCCACCTGGCGCGGTCGCTCCGGCGGAACCGCACCGTCTCGCCGGGCACGAGCCCGATGTCCTCCAACGCAGGCCGTCCCGGCATGGCGGGCGGCCACATTACGCCGCGGCGCGCCGCTCGTACGCGGGCCGTGCCCTTGGAGCCAGCGCCCAACGCCGATGGTCACGACGAGGTCGGCGGCCGCGAGCCCACCCGGCGCGGTCGGGCATGATGCGGGGATGCGCGCCTTCAACCTCGCCGAGGTGGACCGGCTGCTCACCACCACGAAGGCGGTCCGGCGGCGCCTCGACCTCAACCGGCCCGTGCCGCGGGACGTGGTCGTCGAGTGCATCCGGCTGGCGTGCTACGCGCCGAACGCGTCGAACGGGCAGGAGTGGCGATGGGTGGTGCTCGACGACCGCGACCAGATCAAGCGAGCGGGCGAGCTGTACCGCGACATCCTCGTCCCCCGCGTCTCGACGATGCTCGAGACGAAGGTCGCCGACGGTGACGAGGCGGGCGCGCGTATCTCACGGTCCATCCTGTACCTCGCCCACAAGATGCCCGAAGTCTCGCTCATGGTCTTCCCCTGCTACGACCGGTCGCTGAAGCTCGAGCGGTACTCCCGGCTGCTCCAGCAGGAAACGGCCATGTCCCCCGAGATGAACTCCGCCAGCTACGGCTCCATCTACCCCGCCGTCTGGAGCTTCCAGCTGGCCCTCCGCAGCCGCGGCCTCGGCTCGGTGTTCACGACGGCGCACCAATTCGACCAGGCCGGGATGGCGAAGGTCCTCGGCATCCCGGAGTCGTGGGACCAGACCTGCCTCATCCCCGTCGGCTACACGACCGGCGACGACTTCACCCCTTCGCCCCGCGCGCCGGTGGAGGACGTCATCATCTGGAACCGCGGCCCAGTCGCCTGACGCCATGCGTCCTGGAGGCTGACGTCGGCGCCAACTGCGTCGTCGCCCTGGCCGCGGCGTCACCGCCCGGTGATGCCATATGCTCGGCCGCCACAGGGGTCGGGAGGCTCAACGGGGGAAGGAGCCGTGACGATGAAGCGAACCAGCGTCGTGGTGCTGGCCGCGCTCGCGCTGGCGGCGGGGTGCAGCAGCGGAAAGGGCACCGCCACGGCGACGACGCAGCCAGCGCCGGTGACATCGGCAGCGAACGCGACGACGACAACCGGTGCGCCGACGGTCCCGACGATCGCCGGCGCAACGACGACCGGCATCACCCCGACAGAGATCCATTTCGGGGCGATCGAGTACAAGGCCAGCTATGCAGGCGCCGAAGACGGGTTCAATGCGCGCATCAAGCGGGAGAACGACGCAGGTGGCGTGTTCGGCCGCAAGCTCGTGCTCGACACCGTGCTCGATGACAACCAGGTCGCCGACCAGGACCTCACTGAGGCAAAGACCCTCGTCGAGCAGGACCACGTCTTCGCCGTTGCACCGGTGATGACCTCGGCCTTTGCCGGCGCGTCGTACCTCGAACAGGCCAAGGTGCCGTTCTTCGGCTGGTCCACCGAGCCACGCTGGTGCGACAAGCTCTGGGGCTTCGGGTTCGAAGGCAACGACTGCGACGAGACCAAACTCCCCAAGCTCGGCGACTTCGCGGCGATCGAGCAGAAGCTCTTCCCGGACGGCAGCGCCAAGGGCAAAGCCATTGTGATGGTGTCGGAGGACAACGACTCCGCGCGCGTCGCCCTCGCGTCGTTCGGCCCGATCTGGGAGCACGAGGGCGCGAAGGTCGTCCTCAACGACACGTCGATCCCGTCACCCCCGGCGGTCGTGGGCGACTACACGCCGTACGCACAGAAGGAGCTCACCGCCAACAACGGCGGGCCCCCCGACCTGATCGAGTGCGTGTGCTCGTTCGCCGACACCCTGCAGCTGTACAAGAAGGTCATCCAGCTGGGGTACAAGGGCGTCTTCCAGGGGTTCACCGACTACGACCCCCGGATCCTCGGCACGAGCCAGGGGATCATCACCGAGCTCCAGTTCGCGCCGTTCGAGGACGCCTCGACGGTCCCCGCGGTGCACCAGATGATCACGGACCTCGACGCCTACAAGCCGGGGACGGTGCACAGCCTGCCGGTGGCGTCGGGGTACTGGACAGCCGACTTCATCATCGCCGCATTGAAGAAGGCGGGCCCGAACCTGTCGCGCGAGGCGCTGTACAACGCCATCAACACCGGCTTCACCTACGACTACGGCGGCGCGGTGGGCGCCGTGTCGTGGCCGCTGGGACACCACGGGACCCAGGTGGAGCTCGAGTTCGTGCAGGACGAGGGCAAGTCCGCCGGGTACGTCGAACGGATCCCGATGACCAAGCTGACCCAGATCCCGAACCCCGCGTACAAGCCGTAGCCCCCCCCCACACACACACCCAGCCCGCCGTGTGCCCGGAAGCTGGTAGACCCCGCCCCGGCTGGGTACGAAGGGCGCCGTGGAGGAGCGCTGGTTCAAAGAAGCCGTGATCTACTGCCTGGAGGCGTCGACCTTCCAGGACTCGAACGGTGACGGCTTCGGCGACCTGCGCGGGCTGATCGCCCGGTTGGACTACCTGGCCCGGCTCGGCGTGACGTGCCTCTGGCTCGGGCCCGTCCACCCGACGCCCGGCCGGGACGACGGGTACGACGTGGCGGACTACTACGGCATCGACCCGCGGCTCGGCTCGCTCGGGGACTTCGTCGACCTGGTCCATCAGGCGTCCAACCGCGGTCTACGGGTGATGATCGACCTCGTCGTCAACCACACCTCCGACGAGCACCCCTGGTTCCAGTCGGCGCGCGCCGACGCTGCATCGCCCTACCGCGACTGGTACGTGTGGTCGGCGGCGGAGCCTGCGCACACGCATGACGGCGTGGTGTTCCCAGGCGTCCAGAAGACCACGTGGACGTACGACAAGAAGGCCCGCGCCTGGTACTACCACCGGTTCTACGACTTCCAGCCCGACCTGAACTGGGCGAACCCGGACGTCAGAGCCGAGGTGGCGCGGATCATCGCGTTCTGGCTCCAGCTCGGCGTCAGCGGGTTCCGGATGGACGCTGCGCCCTTTGTGATCGAAGACGTCCACCCCGACGAGGCCGTGCACCGCCGCGAGTACCGATGGCTCAACGACGTGCGCGACCGACTGAGTTGGCGGCGCGGGGACGCCGTCATCCTGGCGGAGGCAAACGTGCCGAGGGACGAGCTGCTCGAGTACTTCGGCGATGGCGACCGGCTACCGATGCTGTTCAACTTCTCGCTCAACCAGCACCTGTTCCTGGCGTTGGCCCGCGGGTCCGCTGGCCCGGTGCGCGAGGCGCTGGTGGCGCTGCCGACGATCCCGCCGACGTGCACATGGGCGACGTTCCTCCGCAACCACGACGAGGTGGACCTGTCGGGACTGAGCGAGAACGAGCGGGACGAATGCTTCGCGGCCTTCGGCCCCGAGGAGTCGATGCAGCTCTACGGCCGCGGGATCCGCCGACGGCTGGCGCCGATGCTCGGCGGCGACCGACGTCGGCTCGAGTTGGCGTACGCCATCCAGTGCTCATTGCCTGGGACACCGGTGCTGCGCTACGGCGAGGAGCTCGGGATGGGCGACGACCTCTCCCTACCCGAGCGCAATGCGCTGAGGACGCCGATGCAGTGGTCGGACGAGCCCAACGCCGGGTTCTCCACCGCGTCAAGCGATCGCCTCATCCGCCCGGTCATCTCGGGCGGGAAGTTCGGCTTCGAACGGGTCAACGTCGACGCGCAGCGCGCTGACAGCGCATCGTTGCTGGCGTGGTTCGAGCGGATGCTGCGCAGCCTCCGGGAGTGCCCCGAGTTCGGCACGGGGACGTGGGCCACGCTCGACCCCGCCACCGACGCCGTGCTCGCGCTCCGCTTCAGCGCGGCGACGGGCACGGTTGTTGCGGTCAGCAACCTGGCGGACGAACCCTGCACGGTCGACCTCGGGCCAGAGCTGCCCGAAGGGACGCGCCTGTTGGAGGTCTTCGCCAACCGCCAGTACGGGCAGTCCCCGGCCGATCAGTCGCGCCTCGAGCTCGACGGCTTCGGCTACCGCTGGCTCCGCGTGCGCTGAGGCACGGGAAAGGTCAGGTGGCGGTTCGCGAGGGCGGCGCGCAAGGCGTGGGGGGGCCGCACTGGCGCCGCTGGGCGACGTCAGGCGGAACGGGCACGGTGGCTCGAGCAGGCTTCCACGCCTGCCTCCGTCGCCGCGGCGCGCAGCTTCACGAGGCTGCGCTGCAACAACCGCGAGACGTGCATCTGGCTGATGCCGACCCGCGCCGCGATCTCAGCCTGCGTGAGCTCCTGGAAGAACCGCAGGTACACGATCCTCCGCTCACGCTCGTCCAGCGCCAGCATCACCCGGCGCAGCTCGTCGCGGTCGTCCGCGCGCTTCATCACGTCGTCCTCCACGGCAAGGAAGTCGCGCTCACCGCCCGACGGGTCCTCTCCCTCGTGGTCTGCGTAGATCGACTGAGGGTGGAACGACGTCGCCGCGTCCAGGGCCTCGAGGACATCCTCTTCGCGCACGCCCGCGCGTTCGGCGATCTCCCGGACTGTCGGCGTGCGCCCGAGCTCCTGGGTGAGGTCTGACGCCCCTGCCATGACCGTCACCCATCGGTCCTTCAAGGCGCGAGGGACGCGGATGCTCCAGGAGCGGTCCCTGAAGTGTCGTTTGATCTCACCGACGATTGTGGGGACTGCGTACGTCGCAAATGCCGTCCCGCGGGCGGGGTCGTAGCGGTCGATGGCCTTGATCAGCGCAAGCGCGGCGACCTGCTCCAGGTCCTCGAGGGCCATGCCTCGGTTCCTGAACCGGAGCGCCAGACGCGATGCGAGGGGGAGCTGCGACGCGACCAGCTGAGCGCGCAGCTCGCGGTCGCGCGTGCGAGCGTACGCGGCGAACAGTGATTCGGGGTCCTCCCATCGCCCGGCGCTCGGCCGTTCGCAACTACCGACGCGGGCCGTTCCGCGGGGCGCTGGAACGCCGCCGTGCGTCTCTTCGCCGACAGTGAATGACGGCTCTGCTCGAACCGTAGTCATGCTGCGCCTCCACTCCCACTCCCCGCGCGCGCCCGCTCTGTGGGGCCGACGCCCGCCCCTCGCGTCAAGCCCTGGGTCCCGCGAGGTCCCGCTGACCTGCAACACTTTCCATGCTTCCGTGCGGCGTTCTACCCAGTGGCCGGCGCGTGCAATCGGTGTAACCTATCGATATACGATACTCTGGCACCTCCGGATGGGCTACGTCGAGGTCACGACGGGGCCGGCGTGGAGCGGCGCGACCTGGTCTCTGGCGATGACGGTGAGGAGGACGACCACGGCGGGCAGGAGCGCGCAGAGGTTGATCCAAGTATCGAGGAGGCTGCCGATGATGGCTCCGCCCGCGTAGGCGAGCCACAGCGCTGCACAGAGCCGCGCACGGTGGAAGGCCTCGTGGCACCTGGCGCGCGCGAGCCAGGACCCCCTCGCGCCGTCCCGCGCCTGGTCCCGAAGGAGGAACCACACCCCGACCGACTCGTCCGCAAGGTGGGTGAGCATCCCGGTGACGTACGTCGTCCGCACCGTGTGGCCGCGGACGCGCTGGAGCGCGGCGGTTTGGAGCCCCATCGCACCGGCGAGACATGCGACCAGGGCGAAGAAGGGCCACCCGCTGACGGTCGCGACGGCCCCGTGGCGGACCAACGGCGACCCTCCGATGACGGCAACGACAAGGAGCGAGAGCTCGCCGAGAAGCACGACCGACATCGTCCGTTGCACGCCCCTGCGGGCGCAGCCTTCGATCGCCAGCCCACCGGCGACCACCGAGAGGACGAACACAGGGATGGGGAAGCCGCGCCGGAGGGCCTCGCCCCACTCGCCCTGGCCGAGCGCTGCTCCCAGCCCGGCACTGTTGCCGCTCATGTGGGCCGTGAACACGCGTGAAAGGACGAGGAACCCGACGGCGTCCACGGACCCAGCGCTCGCCGCCAGCGCGACGGCGACGCGGGCCCTCGGGCGCGTGGGCCGCGCGCCGGCGGTGTCAGCCTCGGTCGTCGTCGCTGTGGGCGATGTGGTCGAGCCCGCTCTGGGCGCCCACACCGCCCGGTGGCGCGGCTGAGGTGGTCCGCGTGGTGGCGTGGTTGACCGTGCCCATGATCGGCTCCTTCTCAGCCGCGACCTGAAGGCGGGCGCCTGTACCGACCCGGTGTGCCTCGACTCGCTGGCGGGGTACCCGCCGCATGTCCAAGGCAAACGGGTACTCGCAAGACAATCGTTCTACGATAGAAATAAACGCGCTCCGCCCCGGAGCGACGGGGGCGCCACGTCACCCGTACACCGTCCATCGCATTGTCATTCCCCAGGCGGCTCAGGCGGCGGCAACCGCTCCCCCGGCCGCGTGGCGGGCGGCCATCCCGCCCTGCCACGTGAGCCATCCCCCGTCCAGGTTGGCCACGTCGCGCCCGTGACCGGCGAGGAACGCCGCGGCGGTGTGCGCCCGTTGCCCGGCTTGGCAGCAGACCACGACCCGCCGGCCTGCCGGCACCTCGTCGAGGCGCCGCGCGAGTTCGTCCAACGGGATGTTGCGCGCCCCGGGGATGTGCCCGGCGTCGTACTCCGCACTCGACCGAACGTCAACGACGACAGCCCCGTTGGCCACCAGCTCGTCGAGCTCGTCCCACTGGACGGCCGCGGAGGCGCCGCGGATGCGGTTCTCGGCGATGTAGCCGAGGATGTTGACGGGGTCCTTCGCCGCCCCGTACGGCGGGGCGTAGGCGAGCTCGAGACCGGCCAGGGCCGGGGCCGGTAGGCCAGCGGTTATCGCCGTCGCGATCACGTCGATGCGCTTGTCGACGCCGTCGCGCCCGACCGCCTGCGCGCCCAGGATCGACCCGTCGCGTGGGTCGTAGACGAGCTTGAGCGCCATCGGCTGAGCGCCCGGGTAGTACGCGGCGTGCGAGTAGGGATGGGTGTGGATCACGCCGTAGGGTCGACCAGCGGCGCGCGCCCGCTTCTCATTCCACCCCGTGACGGCAACGGTGAGATCGAACACCTTGACGATCGCCGTGCCCAGCGCGCCGGTGTCGGCGACGGGGGCGCCCGCGATCACGTCGGCCACCCGCCGGCCGCCGCGGTTGGCCAGGTTGGCAAGGGGAACGAGCACGTGGGACCCGTCAACGTGGTCGACCTTCTCGGTTGCGTCGCCGACCGCGAAGACATGAGGGTCGCTGGTCCGGAAGTCCTCGTCCACGAGGATGCCGCCCCTGGGACCGATGCTCAACCCGGCACCCCGCGCGAGCGCAGTGTCGGGGCGCACGCCGATCGCGAAGACGACCATGTCAGCGGGGAGCACCGTGCCGTCGCTCAGGCGGGCGGACGCCGGGTCGATCGCGGTCACCGACCGCCCGAACGCCAGGCCCACACCGTGGGACCGCAGCTCGTGCTGGACCATGGAGGCCATCTCCGGGTCGAGCGGCGCAAGGACCTGCGGTGCCAGTTCCACGATCGTGGCCGCCACGCCGCGTGCAACGAGGTTCTCCGCGGTTTCGATGCCGATGAACCCGCCACCGACGACGACCGCGTGGCGCGGCTTGCGCGCGACGTGCCTCATCATGGCGTCGAGGTCCTCCACAGAGCGCAGCGTGAGCCCCCGCGACGCACCGGGTACATCGGGAACGAACGGCAGGGCCCCGGGCGCGAGGACGAGCCAGTCGTACGTCTCCGAATACGTCCGTCCGGCGACCAGGTCGCGGACGGTGGCCGTCCTCGCCGCCGGGTCGATCGCGGTCACCTCCTGGTGCACGCGCACGTCGAGCGCCAACCGGGCACGGAGCGCTTCGGGCGTCTGCAGGAGCAGCGCGCCACGTTCGTGGATTACTCCGCCCAAGTAGTACGGGAGCCCGCAGTTGGCGAACGAGACGTAGCCGCTGCGCTCCAGCACGACGATCTCCGCCGTCGGCGCGACCCGGCGGAGCCGAGCGGCCGCCGACATGCCTGCAGCCACGCCGCCGACGATCACCGTCTTCATACGGCCACGACCGCCAACGATGACCGTGCTTCGCCCACCGTCCACCTCCTGGACATGCCGCGCACCAACCTCGCGCCCCCGGGCCGCCGGCGAGTAGAGGCGAAGGTCCTCGTCTCCCGACCGGGGCGGCCCACGGCGCCGCTGGGTGCCGGCGCGCCGTGGTCGCAGGCGCGGGCACTCCGGGGCCGGCGCTCAACCCAACGCGAACCGCACGGTGGTGATCCGCCGCCCGACGGCCGCGGCCACCCGCCACGTCCGGCCCTCGTCCTCGGACACGTACACGTGGTCTCCGAACCCGAGGGCAGCGCGACCCCGGGCGGCGTCGAGCAGCCCCGAATCGACATTGCCCGGGAACACCGAAGGCAGCCCGTCCTCACAGCGCGAGAACGTCGAGCCGACGCGGGCGCGGTATACGGCGCCGCACCTGGTGAACGGCCCGTCCGAGGCGGACACAAACGCCGTCTCGCCGTCGAGCGCCACCGCCCGCAGGTAGCGGCCGTGCAGCCCCTCGGTCGTCCAGGACCACGATGCGCCGTCGTCCTCGCTCCACCCGAAACCGACCGCGGCGGCGACGGCGACCACGCCGCCCGCGCCGGTACGCACCTCGTGGACGTCGGCCAACGGTGGGACGGCGAGGTGCCAGCTCTCGCCGCCGTCCGAGGACCACCACACGCCGCCGACGTGCACATTGACCCACCACCGCGTCGGGCCGACGGCCATGGTGCGGGTGTCCGGCGTCGGGCTCGCCGGGTTCTCCCACTCGTCGCGGCCGGGCACGGCTTCAAACGCCGGGAGGTCGCGCCGTTCGGTGCCGACCGTCATGAGACGTGCCCCCGTGCGGCCCACCACGACGGTCCCGTCCGGGAGCACGGCGATGCTCTGGCCGTCGGGCTCCGGCACCGCACCCACGTGCACCGTGCCTCCGCCGCGCGTGTCGACGAGGACAACCGACCGGCGCTCGATGAGGGCGTACCAGCTGCCCGCCGGTCCAGCGGCCAGTGCGGTGACCTCGTTCCCGTCGACGAACTGCTTGCCCGACTCGAGGTCTTCGAGGCCATCGCTCGTCCCGACCAGCAACATGCCCCACCTCCTGGAGCACGGTACCGCGACTCAATGTTGACCCTGTCGCCGTCGGTCAATGTGGCAAGCACGCCGCCGTTGACGATGCTGTCACTACCGATCGGGGCCGGGCGCGGCGGCCCGCAAGCAGGTCGCCCACGAGTCGGCATACAACGCGGTGCCTCCGCACCTCATGGTCCCGCCTGGGGTTGGGGGCGCCGTCGCAGGCACTCCTGTTTGTAGGGGCACCCTGGGCAGGTCGAGACTGGCACCGTTTCCATGCGGCCCAGTTCCACGTGCCAGCACGTCCAGCACTCGTGGCACAGGAAGTTCGTGTCGGTGCCGTCCGTCACCGCCTCCAGCACGTCGTTGCCGCAGCGAGCACACACCAATTCCCCGGCGAACCACTGCGGCCCGGGGCGTGCCCGAGGTCCCATCCTGCCTCCTGCCTGGCCTCCCACGCTTCTGGTCCTACCGACAGCGTGCGCCGTCACCGCGGCACTGCAAAGGGCCACTGGTCAGGTTCCGCCGCGCCACCACCTCTCGCGCCCTCGGTGACGGGGAGGAGGCGCACCGGCGTCGTCGCGGCACCGCTCCGCGTGCTGCCGCCCCGTCGCTAGGGGGCAGTACTTGCCCAGTGGGAGATGAACGGCGCGAGCGCGTCAGCCAACGTCGGGCTGCCGAGCTCGGCGAGCTCGTAGGACGCCCGACGGGTCGGCCGCCCGAAGCGCACCACGCGGGCCAGGTCGATGGGCGTGCCGATCACCGCGACGTCGAAGGGGCAGGCATCGACGGTGCGCTGGAGGTCTGCCAGCTGTGACGGCGTGTACCCCAATGCCGGCAGGACAGCGCCGAGTGACGGGTAGTGGGCGTAGGCCGCCGCGATCGCGCCGGCCGCGTAGGGCCGCGGGTCGACGAACGTCGTGGCGCCCGCCTCGCGGGCGGCGACGGTGCCCGCTCCGAACGGCATACCACCGTGGGTGACGCTCGGCCCGTCCTCGACCACGAGGACACGGGCACCGGCGAGGGCCGGCCCGGGCGCAAGGGCGACCGGCGACGCGGCCATCACGACCGTCGCGCCGGGCCTCACCGAGGCGACGTTGGCGAGCACGGCCCTGACCGCCGCGGGCTCCGCTGCGTCGACCTTGTTCACCACGACCACGTCCGCCATGCGCAGGTTCAGCTCGCCCGGGTGGTAGCTGAGCTCGTCGCCGGCACGGAGCGGGTCGACCACCGTGATCAGCAGGTCGGGACGGAAGAACGGGAAGTCGTTGTTGCCTCCGTCCCAGATGATGATGTCCGCCTCCGCCTCCGCGGCGGCAAGCACCCGCGCGTAGTCGACGCCGGCGAGCACGACCATGTGCTCCGCCACGGGTGCTTCGTATTCCTCCCGCTCCTCGATGGAAGGCGCCGCGGCGTCGATGTCGGCCTGGTCGGCGAAGCGCTGCACGGCCATCCGCTCCAACGCGCCGTAGGGCATGGGATGGCGCACGAGGGCGACGTGAAACCCGGCACGGAGCAGGATGCGCCCGACCGCCCGGCTGGTCTGGCTCTTGCCGCAGCCCGTGCGGACCGCGCAGACGGCCACGACTGGCCGCGCGCTCTGCAGCATGCTTGCGTTCGGGCCGATCAGCCGGAAGTCGGCGCCCGCAGCCAGCGCCCGCGATGCCTTGTGCATGACCTCGACGTGCGAAAGGTCGGAGTAGGCGAGCACAACCTCGTCGACACCGACGGACCGGACGAGTTGCTCCAAGTCGGCTTCTGGGCGGATGGGAATGCCCGCCGGGTAGCGAGGGCCGGCGAGCGACGCCGGGTAGACCCTGTCGTCGATGCCCGGGATCTGCGCCGCGGTAAATGCGACAACTTCGACCGCAGGGTCGTCGCGGAACATGACATTGAAGTCGTGGAAGTCACGCCCGCCAGCTCCCATGATGAGCACGCGGCGTGCGGCTGTTGGGCGCATCATGCGCCCGCGGCCGGACGGGCCTCGATCGCTGCGCTGTCGCGGGCCACTCAGCCCCGTGGCTCCGGGACGGGGTAGTGCTCCACCGTGCTGTCCGAGCCGGGGAAGAACAGGCTTTCGTGCCCGCCCTCGTCCCACCGCACGAGGTACGGCGGCCCACCGTTTTCCCCCTCCACGGCAAGGACGACGCCGCTGCGCTCGTGCTCACCGACGTGGTGGCCCCGTACGACGATGCGGTCTCCGATTGCGGCGCGCACCTCAGGCTCCCGATCGGCACAAGGAACACGGTTCATGCGTGCAATGTCGGGAGCTCACGGGGCCTCCTGGCTCGTTGCCTGATGCGACAGCGATACCGTTGTCCCTCGTCGCCCGCCGCGCTAGAGGCCAAGGTCCCGGTCGTTGCGGCCGCGCCAGCGTCCTCATCGCCGCTCGGGCCATCTCCGTCACTACTGCACGCGAAGAGGGCCCGCACACCTCCGGCCTGGGTAGCAGGCCCATGAAGCGCGGCCGGGCCTTCCCCTGACGATGCCGCTACCGCGTGGCTTGCTCCCACATGGCCACGAGCGAGTCGAGCGTGACGACGGACACGGGGTTCTGGTCCTCGTCGACGATCTCGTACAGGCGGCCGTCGGTTGTGTGGTGGCTGAAGAAGATGACCGCGCCCTCAGGCCCGCCGCGCTCCATGTGGGGGTAGGTGTCGCCCGAGGTGAGGTGGTGCTCGCCGGCTCGCCGAACCTTGTGGAGGCGTTCACCTCCAGGCCTGAGCTCGTCGAGGTGCTGTTCTCCCTCGAGCACGAGCACCGAAGTGGTGCTGATGTGGCGGTGGCTGTGGCAGTGGCCGCCCTTGTCGTCGAAGCGGATCACGAGGTCGATCGTGCCGGCATCCCGGTCGTACCCGAGGATCGACAACTCGTGGCGGATCGGGTGACTGCTGTCTGGGTCGCCCGTGATCTCGACCCACCGGAACGCACTCGCGTCCAGCTTCATGGCCCCCTCCCGGTCACCCCAAGGTCGGCGACGTACGCTACCACCACCATCGTCGTTCGACTGGCTTGCGCGCGCGGGGCAAGCCGTTCAAGATCGGCAGGCATGATGCGGGTGCGGCTGCTGCGCCGCTGCGTGACGAAGGGGCACTCGGCTTGAGCGCGCTCGACGGCCCCGACAACGCCGTCGAGGCGTTGCGGGAGCGGTACCAGAAGGAACGCGAGCGGCGCCTGCGCCCCGACGGGATCGCCCAGTACATCGAGGTTGCCGGGGAGTTCGCCGCGTTCGCCCGTGACCCCTGGGCCGCCCCCGCTCGCCGAAGGGACCCGGTCTCCGATGAGGTCGACGTCGTGGTGGTCGGCGCCGGCTTGAGCGGGCTGCTCGTTGGTGCGCACCTGCGGGAGCTCGGCGTCGCGAGTGTCCGGCTCGTCGACAAGGCGGCAGACGTGGGCGGCACCTGGTACTGGAACCGCTACCCGGGCATCGCCTGCGATGTCGAGTCCTATGTGTACATGCCGCTGCTGGAGGAGCTCGGCTGCATCCCGACCGAGAAGTACGCCAAAGGCGGGGAGATCTTCGCCCACTGCCGACGCATCGCCGAGCACTACGACCTCTACCGTGAGGCGTGCCTCCACACGGAGGTCAAGGAGGTGCGGTGGGACTCGGGCAGCGCCCGCTGGCAGGTCACGACCGACCACGACGACACCATGCGCGCCCGATTTGTGTGCCTCGCCAACGGGTTCCTGCAGAAGCCGAAGTTGCCCGGCATTCCTGGCATCACCACCTTTCGAGGCCACATGTTCCACACAAGCCGATGGGACTACGGCTACACCGGAGGCGACGCGAACGGCGCGCTGACGAAGCTCGCGGACAAGCGAGTCGGCATCATCGGTACGGGCGCCACCGCGGTGCAGTGCGTCCCGCACCTCGGCGCGAGCGCGAAGCACCTCTACGTGTTCCAGCGCACACCGTCGTCGGTGGACGTACGGGGCAACCGCCCCACCGACCCGGAGTGGGCCAGGACGCTCGATCCTGGGTGGCAGCGGCGGCGCATCGAGAACTTCCAAGTCCTGACCGCGGGCGGCGTCGTCGAGGAGGACCTCGTCGGGGACGCGTGGACCAGTATCACCAAGAAGCTGTTGTCGATGCGGCTCAACAACACGAGCGGGCTGTCGCGCGAGGAGCTCGACCGTACGATGGAGCTCGCCGACTTCGCCAAGATGGAGGAGGTGCGCGCCCGCGTCGACGCCATTGTGCGAGACCCGGCGACGGCGGAGGCGCTCAAGCCGTGGTACCGGCAGTTCTGCAAGCGGCCGTGCTTCCACGACGAGTACCTCCAGACGTTCAACCGGGAGAACGTGACTCTGGTGGACACTCAGGGTAGGGGCGTCGAGCGCATCACCGAGCGCGGCGCGGTCGTCGACGGTGTGGAGTACGAGCTCGATTGTCTGATCTTCGCCACCGGCTTCGAGGTCGGCACCGACTACTCACGCCGCGCCGGGTTCGAGATCGTTGGTCGCGACGGGCTCACCCTCACCGAGAAGTGGTCAGATGGCGTTCGGACCTTCCACGGCCTGCATGTTCGCGGCTTCCCCAACTGCTTCATCATCAGCATCGCGCAGTCGGGGTTCACGGTGAACTTCCCCTACCTCCACGATGTCCAGGCCCGCCACGTCGCGTGGATCGTGCACCAGGCGCTGGCGTCGCGCATCGAAGAGCTGGAGGCGTCCGCTGAGGCCGAGGACGCCTGGGTCGCGCAGGTGGTCGCCCGGACGGCTGCCATAGGGGAGTCGGCGCGCTACTGCACGCCGGGCTACTACAACAACGAAGGGCAGGCGGACGCCCGGTCCCGCCAGGGCAGCTTCTACCTGGGCGCGCCGACCGAGTACGCGACGCTGCTCGAGGCCTGGCGGGCCGAGGGCTCGCTGCCGGGCCTTGAAGCACGGGCGCGAACAGGGGGCACCCAATGAGCGACGCTCCCGAGCACGGCGTCGACCCCGCGTACCGCCGACTGCCGACGGTCGGGCCGCACGACCCCGAGCTCGGCGGCGCCCTGATCACCTGGGTGGAGCCCACGCCCGAGCACGTCGTCGGCTACAACCGCTGGTACGAAGACGACCACATGATCACCGGCGCAATGGTGATGCCGTGGATGTTCTCCTGTCGACGGTTCGTCGCCCCGCGGTGGATCCAGCACCTCCGCGCACCCGCCGGCTCGCGGGTCGCGGTACCACTCGAGGCGGGCAAGTACATCGGGCTCTACTGGGTCAACGCAGGACGCATTGAGGACCACCTCCAGTGGGCTCTCGGCGCGAACTACCGCCTCCACGCTGAAGGGCGAGGCAGCTACCGGGGTGCCGGCCACGACCCTCTCGAGGAGCGGCGCCATGTCTTCACCGCCTTCTGCGACTTCCTCGGTGCCACTTACCGCGACCCCGACGTGCCTCGCGCCGTGCATACGCTCGTGCAGCCGTACCAGGGCCTCGTCGTCGAGCTCGTCGACGCCGCCGACGGTGACCGCGCTGCGCTCGATGCGCGACTCGCCGCCGGGTATGTCGGGTCGATCGTGGGTGGCCCGGCCGCCGTCTCGCTTCGCTTCGCTCCCCGACCCCTCCCGGGAGACAAGCTTGCCCATGTCAAGCAGCTTGACGGCGTTGATGGTGTCGTGGCCCTACTGCATTTCTTGGAGGCCGACCCCCGCGACTGTTGGGAGCGGTTCGCGGGAAGCGCTGAGCGCCTGGGTGGCTCGCTGGCGGTGCAGGCGGCATTCGTCCCGACCAAGCACGGCACGAATGCCTACACCGACGAACTGTTCTGACAACGGTCAGCACTGAGTCGGTCATCGGAGGCCACGAGCAGCGCCAATGCGCCACCGCGCAGCCGGAGCGTCAACTTGGCGCGCTGCATGCCGCGCAGGGCGAGCCGCACTCGTCCTCTCAGCCCGTGGCGGACGGTAGCTGCCACCCCGTGCGCGCGGCGCACAGGTCCCACAGGTCGGGGCCGGTTGAGCCTCCGCAGGTCCACGGGACACGGTGCTCGCCCCGCGGCCGGCGGTCGTGCCAGAACGTCCCGCTCGACTCCAGCGCGTCGCCCGCGGTGGCGAGCCATACCGCGGTGTCGGCGCCCTGGTCGGGCGTGCGCAGCAGCGGTCCCATCATGCGGTGGAAGGCGGGCAGTGAGGACCGGACGCCAGGGGTGTCCGCCCATCCCGGGTGCATGGCGTGGAACACGACCTCACGCCTGGGGACACGCCTGGCCCACTCCCGATTGAGGACGACCTGGGCGCGCTTGGCCCGGGCGTAGGCCACGGTGCCGTCGTAGTCACCCGGCTCCATCTCGAGCCGCCCGAGGTCCAGGCGCTGCGTGTACATGCCGCCCGAGGACACCGTGATCACTCGCCCAGGCGCCCCACGGCGCAGCGCGGGGAGGAGCAGCCCGGTCAGCAGGAACGGCCCCAGCAGGTGAGCCGCAAGCGTGAGCTCCGTGCCGTCCGGCGCACGATGGAAGTCGCGGTTCAGCGCGCCGGCGTTGTGGACCAGCACGTCGAGGTCCGGGTTCGCCAGCAAGAAGCCGTCGACGAACTCCCGCAGGGCGGTGAAGTCCGAGACGTCTGCCAGCGCGTACGAGACATCGGCGGCCGGGCCCCCCGCCTCGACGATCTGCGCCAACGCCACCCGTGCCCGCTCGTCGTCGCGCGCCAGGAAGCGGACCGCCGCACCGAGCGACGCGAAGCGCGACGCGGCGGCAAGCCCAATCCCCGACGTCGCGCCGGTCACGAGCACGGTGCGCCCCGCCAGATCATTGCCCGGGGCCTGCCAGTGCTCGAGGCGGCTGCGCACCTCGTAGCCGATACGGCTGAAACTACCGACCACCGTCGCCTCGAGGGCGGCATCCACGCCGCGGGCGATGGCGCTCACCCGTTGAGCGCCTTCCGTAGACCGGCTGCCGCCCGGTCGCCGATGCGCCGGAAGGCGAGCCCGAGCAGGGGGTCGACGAGGCGCCCGAACGGCCCGTTCACGCGCAGATCGGCGTCGTAGGTCACCGACGTCCCGGTGCCGGCCCCGGTGAAACGGATCTCGTCAACCGACCGCACCATGGCGTCGGCCGCCTCGAACACCACACGGCGCCCCGGCTCGAAGGCGGTGATCTCGTACTCCAACGGTACGCGGCGCCCGAGGAACCGCGCGACGAGCCGGAAGCGGCTCCCCTGCCGGAGCGGAGCGCTGGTCAGGTGCTCCCCCTCCTCTACCCCCGGGTCCCACTCCTTCGCGTTGGCGAAGTCCGCCAGGTACTCGAAGGCCTCGGTGGGCGACTTGGTGGACTCGATGGTGGTGCGGTAGCGGGCCACGGTGCTCCTCGTGGTGGATTTAGTGCTAAATATAGCGCAGCAAGCGAAGGAGCAGGACGTTGAGGATCGCGATCGTCGGCAGCGGTGTGTCGGGCCTGGTGTGCGCACACATGCTCGACCCCCACCACCAGGTCACCCTGTTCGAAGCCGGCGAACGCCCCGGCGGGCACACCAACACCGTCGAAGTCGAAGTCGGAGGAGCACTGCACCGCGTCGACACTGGCTTCATCGTGTACAACGAGCGGACCTACCCGGCGTTCTCCTCGCTCCTGACGCACCTGGGCGTCGCGACCAACGCGAGCGAGATGAGCTTCAGCGTGACCGATGAGCGCACCGGTTTGGAGTGGCGGGGCACCTCGCCGTCGACGCTGTTCGCGCAGCGCCGCAACGTGGCGAACCCCGCCTTCCTCCGTATGCTCGTCGACGTCGCCCGGTTCAACCGAGCGGCGCGCCGCGTCGCCGCAGAGCCAGCCCGCTATGCCGATCTCACGCTCGGGGAGTTCCTCGGGCGCGGCAACTGGTCACGGCAGTTGACCGACTGGTACCTCGTGCCGCTCGGCTCGGCCATCTGGTCCGCCGACCCGGCGTCGTTCAGCGCCATCCCGGTGGCAACGTTCGCCCGGTTCTTCGACAACCACGGCTTGCTGCGCCTCGGCGACCAGCCCCGCTGGCGGACCGTCGAAGGCGGCGCGGCGCGCTATGTCGACGGCATCCTCGGGCGGCTCCGCGGGCGGGTGCGGCATGGCACCGGCGTCGAGAAGATCGTCCGCCGCCCCGCGGACGGGACGGTCGAGCTGCTGACGAGCGACGGCCGGTTGGAGGGGTTCGACCACGTGGTGGTGGCCACCCACAGCGACCAGGCGCTGCGCCTCCTCGCCGATCCGACGCCGAGCGAGCGCGATGTCCTCGGGGCCATCCGCTACCAGCCCAACCAGGCGACCCTGCACACGGACGCACGCCTGATGCCGCGGGCCACGCGAGCCTGGGCAAGCTGGAACTACCACCGCATGGCCACCGATCGCCGAATGGCCACCGTCACCTACAACCTGAACCGCTTGCAGGGCATCGACTCTTGTCTGCCGATCCTCCTCACGCTCAACCGCGAAGAGGACATCGACCCTGCGTCGGTCCTCGCCACCTACGAGTACGACCACCCGGTACTCGACGCCGGCGCGGTCGCCGCTCAGCGGCGACGGGACGAGGTCAGCGGGCGGGCTGGCACCTCGTTCGCCGGCGCCTACTGGGGCTACGGGTTCCACGAGGACGGCGTCCAAAGCGCCGTGGACGTCTGTCGGGCCCTCGGCGTGGAGACCCCCTGGTGAACAGCGCGGTGTACGAAGGCACGTTGCGCCACCGCCGAGCGGTGCCCCGGCAGCACCGCTTCGCGTACCGGGTCGCCATGCCCTACCTCGACCTCGACGAGCTGGACGCGGTGTGCGCCCGCCACCCGTTGTGGTCGATGGAGCGGCGCAACGCCGCGTCGTTCCGCCGGGCGGACTTCCTCGGCGACCCCACCGTGCCGCTCGCCACCTCGGTGCGCGACGCCGTCGAGGCCGAGACCGGCAGCCGGCCGACGGGGCCGGTGCGCCTGCTCGCCCACGTCCGGACGTGGGGCTGGCTGTTCAACCCCATCGCCGTCTACTTCTGCTTCGACGAGCCGGGGGAGCGCATCGAGAGCCTGGTGCTCGACGTCACCAACACGCCGTGGCACGAGCACCACGCCTACGTCGTCGCGGGCGGCGAGGGCGAGCACTGGTTCGCCAAGCAGCTCCACGTGTCACCATTCTTCGGGATGGACCAGGTGTACCGCCTCCGCGTGCAGGCCCCGGGCGACTCGCTCGTCGTCAGCCTGGCGTCGCTCGAGCGCGGCCGGGTGGTGTTCGACGCGACGCTGGCGCTGCGGCGCCGAGAGGTGTCCCGGGCGTCGCTCGGCCGTGTGCTGTGGCGCTACCCGGTGCTCACGCACCGGGTCTCGGCGGGTATCTACTGGCAGGCCGTCCGGCTCCGGGCCAAGGGCACGCCGTTGCACGCCCACCCGGCTCCCGACGCCGCCGCGGCGTGACACGTGGGACGCCCCCCGTCGCTCGTCGATCTCGCCGCCCGCGCTGGGGCGCTGCGGGTGGGCCGAGCCATGTCGGGCGGCACCCTCGTCGTGCGTGACTGGGGCGGCCGGACCGTGCTCGGCTCCGGTGAGCCCACGGTCGAAGTCACGGTGGCCGACCCCAGGGCGTACGCCGCCCTGTGCCGAGGCTCCATCGGCCTAGCCGACACCTTTGCCAATGGATGGTGGGAGTGCGACGAACTGACTGACCTCGTGCGCGTGCTGGACCGCAGCGTCTCTGGCCCTCGGCGAGCGCTCGACCGGGCGGCCACCTCGGTGACACCGCTCCTCGACCTGACGGGCCGCCTCCGCCGTCCCGACAAGGACCGTGACCGCGCGAACGTTCGATCCCACTACGACCTCGGCAACGAGTTCTTCTCCCTGATGCTCGACCCCACCATGACCTACTCCTGCGCGCTCTTCGAGCAGCCGGAGATGGCGCTCGCCGACGCGCAGGTGGCCAAGCTCGACCGCGTGTGCCGCGAGCTGGCGTTGTCCGAGCACGACCACGTGGTCGAGATCGGGACCGGGTGGGGCAGCTTCGCGGTACATGCCGCGTCGCGGTACGGCTGCCGGGTCACCACGACGACGATCTCTGCCGCGCAGTACGACTACGCCCGCAAGCGCATCGCCGACGCCGGGGTCAGCGACCGGGTCACGGTCCTCGATGCCGACTACCGCGACCTCACCGGGACCTACGACAAGTTGGTCTCGATCGAGATGATCGAGGCGGTCGATTGGCGGGACCACGACGCGTTCTTCGGGAGCTGTGCGGCTCTTCTCCGCCGGGACGGCCTCGCAGCGCTGCAGGCGATCGTCATCGACGACCGGAGCTTCGAACGGGCCAAGCACCACGACGACTTCATCCGGCGGTCGATCTTCCCGGGCGGCTGCCTGCCATCGGTCACGAGTATCGCCCGGAAGGCGAGCGCGGCCGGGCTACGTATTGTCGGCCTGCGAGACATCGGGCGCCACTACGCGGAGACGCTCCGGCGATGGCGCTCCAACCTCGGTGCACACGCGACCGCCCTGAACGAGATGGGGCTGGACCGCGGCTTTCGACGACGATGGGAGCTCTACCTGGCCTATTGCGAGGCCGCGTTCCTCGAACGCCACATCAGCGACGTGCAGGTGATCATGGCCATGCCGGGGTGGCGGGACCGCCCCAGCGTCGCGATGTAGTCGCCACCGCTCACCGACATCGCCTTAGTGATAATTTGTCGTGCGATGGCTCGGCGGCGCGAACCGATCACCCTGCAGGAGGCGGCGGCACGCCTTGGTGTGCATTACATGACGGCCTATCGCTACGTGCGCACCGGCCGCCTCCCAGCAGTGCGAGACGGCGCGCAGTGGATGATCGACGCCCGCGACCTCGACAGGATGCGCGAACCGGCCCGTCCAGGGCGGGGTTCGGTTGCACGTTGGGACGAACGCGCTGACCGGCTCGCCGCACGGATGGTCGCCGGCGACGAGGCTGGCGCGTGGGCGGTGATCGAGGCGGCCCTGGGATCCGGGGCCGAGCCAGCGGACATCCACCTCCGTGCGATCGCCGCCGCGCTGCGCCACATCGGCAGTGAGTGGGCCGCCGGGCGCCTCACCGTCGCTGACGAGCACCGCGCCGCTGGCATCGCGCACCGGCTGATCGGCCGCATGGGGCCCACGTTCGCCCGGCCCGGCCGGACTCGTGGCACCGTCGTGGTCGGCGCGCCCGCCGGGGAGCACCACGGGCTGCCGAGCGCGGTCGTCAGGGACCTGCTGCGGGGCGAGGGCTTCACCGTGCTCGACCTGGGCGCCGACACCCCGGCCGCGTCCTTCGTCGAATCAGCCCGCCACGCCGACCGCCTCGCCGCGGTCGCCATTGGCGTGACCCTTCCGGGCCAGGATGCGGTGCTGCGTTCGACCGTGCGTGCCCTACGGCGCGCGCACATCACCGCCCCGATCCTCGTGGGTGGGGCGGGCACACGCGACGAGGAGCATGCCAGGAGCCTCGGGGCCGATGGTTGGTCTGGCCATGACGGGCACACCGCGGTTGAGGCCATCGTCGCCGCGGTCGGCGAGCGGCGGGCGTAACCGCGGACCCGTCCGCGTCGCCCTCGAGCCGACCGCGGGCCCCCACTCGGTCGGTGCCTCAACGACCGTGCAGCCCACGTCCCGTGCGCACGCGTGACCAACCTCCCGTTCCCGACGGCGTCGGTGGCGCCCACCAGGCCCGCCGGCCCGCCCCCGCCGTGGCGGGGCGCGCGGGCTCAGGCGGGATGCCCTGTTCGGCATCACGGACGATGCCCGCGAGCAAGCCGGGGAACACGACATGGTGGAACGGCCTCACGGCGGCCCAGTACACCCGGCCGAGGAGCCCGCGGGGACGGAAGCGGGCGGTCTGGGTGATCCTGGTGCCCTCGCCGTCCTGCTCGTCCAACTCCCATTCCAGCCACGCTTCGCCCGGCAGGCGCATCTCCGCGTGCAGACGCAGCCGACGGAGCGGTTCGACCGCCTCCACCCGCCAGAAGTCGAGGGCGTCGCCCTCCTCGACTCGTTCCGGATCGACGCGGCCTCGACGGAGGCCCGGCCCGCCGATGACGTCGTCGGCCCACCCGCGTAAGCGCCACAGCCACTCACCCGCGTGCCAGCCTCGCTCGCCACCGATCCGGCACACGGCGGCCCAAACCGCGGCGGGGGTCGCCGTGCTCGTGCGGACGCGGACGTCGGTGACTTCCGTCCCACCGGACCACGCTGGGTCGGTGGGCAGCGCGTGCGATGGCCCGGGGGGAGCGGGCACGGCCAACGCCTCGCGGATGGCGTCACGCAAGGGCGTCCGGCGCACGGCGGACAGCTCCGCGGCGCGGTCGTCCGTGACCACCACGGCGTTCACGAGCGACTCCACCAGCGGTCGCGCCAGGGACGCCGGCACCGGTGTCACCAAGCCGACCCAGTGCGACGACAGGCGTGGGGTGAGCACTGGAACGGGGACGAGCACCCGACGGCTCAAGCCCGCCTCCTCGGCGTACATCGACATCATCTGCGCGTAGGACACGACGTCAGGCCCACCAATTCCGACGACACCAGCGATCGGCACCGGGTGTTCGACCGCCGCGGTGAGGTAGTGGAGCACGTCACCCACCGCGATCGGCTGGCACGGTGTGCGCACCCACTTCGGAGTGACCATCACGGGAAGGACTTCCGTGAGGTAGCGCAGCATCTCGAAGCTCGCCGATCCGGACCCGATGACGACCGCCGCCCGCAGCTCAGTGACCGCGACGGGGCCGGCGGCCAGTTCTGCGCCGACGCGGTGACGGCTGCGCAGGTGCTCGCTGAGTGCGGACTCGTCCTCGCCCAGTCCTCCGAGGTACACGATCCGCTCGATCGAGTGACGCTCGGCAGCAGAACGAAAGCTCGTTGCGTGGCGCAGTTCCCGCTCGGCCCACCCAGCGCCCTCGCCGATGCTGTGGACGAGGTAGACGGCGGCATCCATGCCGTCCATCGCCTCCGAGACGTCGCCGTCGAGATCGCCCACGACCACGTCGACGTGCTCACGCCATGGTGCCGCCTGGAGTGAACGCTGACTGCGGACGAGGCAGCGCACGCTGTGGCCGCGGACGAGGAGCTCCGAAACGAGCCGGCTCCCGATGTAGCCGGACGCTCCCGCGACGAGAACCCGGCGAGGCGCAGGCGAGAGCACGGGACTTATCTTAGTAGTAAATACCGGAACTGCTCAGCGCGATCGTCACACGGACGGGGCATACGCCTGTTCGCTCAGAGATTGGGCACGAGCTCTCCGGCGCGGATCGGCTGGGCCAGCACGTTCCCGGGCGGGGCGAGCGGACAGGCCCACATCGCGTCATATGCGCACGAGGGGTTGTAGGCAAAATTGAAGTCCACGACCAGGGTGGCGTCAGAACCGCCGAGATCTGCTCCTTTGACGGTGTCGAGCAAGTACCGGCCGCCTCCGTAGGTCTCAACGCCGGCGGTGGCGTCTTTGAAGGGTAGGAACACCCCGCCGCCGTAGGACGCGAGCCACCACACGTCGAGATCGCCGAGGTCCGGGACGTGGACGACCCCGACTCGCTCGAACGGGACGACACCATCAGTGCCTGTCGGTACCTCGAGCCGGGCCGGGCCGATGTTGCCGTCCACTTCAAGCTCGAAACGAAGTGCCGGGTCGTACGGCGCGACCTGCGCCCCCACGAAGCGTCCCCGGGCCTCCACCGGGACGGGAGAATCAGGGTGCGAGCGGAGCAGTTCGTCGCGACCGGAGCGCCACACGGCGTGGCCCGACCGTGGGTCCGCGGCGGCGCGCACGTCGGCGTAGATCTGCGCCACGCGCCGACGCCAAGTGAGCAGTGACAGGGACACGGGCCTCGCCTCCTTGGCAGCATCTTCCATCGCGCACAGACCTTCGTGTGCGCTGGTGATCGCCGTCAAGACCGCCGCGGCACGGCCGGGCGCCCCCCAACACCCTGGCTAACGGGCGAGTTCGAAGGGCGGGTAGGTATCCGTAAGCAGTCCGACGTACGCCTCCACTCGGAGCCCGTAGCGGTACACACCGACGAGATAGTCGCGGATGCCTTCCGGGTACTCACCGGTGAAGAGCACGACGAAGAAGCTGGCCAGGAACGCGAAGACTGCCCCTATGGCCAAGATGGCGAGCACCACGTAGTGCGGCACGGCGAGTAGCCATTTGTAGAGCGGCTTCCACCGGTTGAGATGCTCCGGGTAGGCAATGCTCAGCGCGGTGTGCGCCTCGACGCCGTCGTCCGTCGCGGCCGGCACGAAGTCGAACGGAGGATAATCCTCGTGCATGAACAGGGCGTAGCTCACCGACCGCCACTCGTAGCGGTAGGTCATGGTGATCATGTCGAACAGCGGCTGTGGTATGCGTTCCGTGAAGAGCACGGTGAAGAGGCTGATCAGCAGGAGCACCTCACGCAGGCTTCTCAGGGCGCTGGCGATGGCGAGGTGGGGGATGGCCAGCAGCCACTGCACCAAGGGACGCCAGCGAGCGATGTGACGATCACCGTGGAATTCCAATTGCGCCGGGTACGGGACGGACACTGACATCACGGCCTCCTCAACGCGGGCCTTCTCCCGTGAATCGTGCGATGGTGCACCCCCCGGCACTAGTGCCAAACGTCCTGTTCACCAGGGCTGCCAGCCTTGGCGACCGCTCGCCCGGGTGACGAGAGGCAGCTCCCAAGTGGTCGGCCACCTGATGCAGCAGAGTCCGTTCGTCGCGGTCTTGCGGTCGGCGAGCTACATGCGTGCCCCCCGCCGGCGCTCACCGCGCCCCGTACCCGCCGGTCCGCGAATGAGGCGCGGCGCGACGGGACGTGAGATGGTTGGTCCGCTCGAGATGACGCCAGGGGGGGCGATGAACGCACGCTCGTTGTTCGCAGAAGCACTCGGGACGGCACTGCTGGTCTTCCTGGCGGTGGGGACGGCCACGCTGTCGTTCGGATTCAAGGTCACGGGCGCCAGCAACTCGGCGGGCGTGGTCGCGACTGCAGTCGCATTCGGCCTGGTGCTCGTGGCCCTCGTGTACGGCATCGGCGCAGTGTCGGGGTGCCATATCAACCCGGCGGTCACGCTCGGGTTCCTTGTCGGGAGGCGCATCCAGGTGCGGGATGCGGTGGGCTACTGGGCCGCTCAGGTCGCCGGCGGGATCATCGGCGCCGCTGGGCTCTATGGCGTGTTCCACCTGTCGTCGGCGTGGCACAAGAGCGTGGGCCTCGGCGCGGACGGGTTCGGCAAGGCGTCGATGATCGGCGCGAGCGCAGGCGCCGCGCTCATCGCCGAGGTCGTCCTCACGTTCCTCTTCGTGTTCGTGATCCTCGCCGTCACACGCCGCAGCGGGAACGCACTCGTGGCCGGCCTCGTGATCGGGCTCGCGCTAACGCTCGTCCACCTGATGGGGATCCCGATCGACGGCACATCGGTGAACCCGGCGCGCAGCATCGGGCCGGCACTGTTCGTCGGGGGCACCGCCTTATCCCAGCTGTGGGTGTTCATCGTGGGGCCGCTGGCTGGAGGCGCGTTGGCCGCCGGCGTGTACCAGGTGCTCTACCCAGAGGGTGAGGAGGAGGCGTCCGTGGAGCCGGCGCCCGAGGAGACGGTCCGGTAGCGACTGGGCGGGGCAGGCGCCACTGCCTGGGCCAGCCCGGCCGGCACCGGGGCGCTCAATGCGGCATTACGGGACCCTCGATGGGGGTCGAGGGGTCCGTCAGACCGCTTCCACCCTGACCTGGTTGGAGGCGTGCCGACCAAGGACCCGGAGATCACCGACGTCGCTCGACAACACGGTGGCGCCGCCGGCCCGGTCTGCCATCGCGACGACGATCGCGTCCACTGCCGACGGCGCTCGCCGGCCCCTGACCCTGGCCCTCAAGCTCGCAGCGGCCCGCGCCAACATTTCGTCCACCGGTTGGACGTCGCACGTGCGGAGGACACGGTTCTCGCCGTAGTCGCGGCGGTGGTCACCGGTGAGCGCCTCCGTCAGGACCACCGTGGGCACGATGGGCGGCCATTCCCCACGATGGCGCAGCTCGGCGAGCCGCGCACGGTCCGCGGCGAGCGCAGTCAGCCCATGGGAGTCAAGGACCAGCGTCACGCGCTGCGACGCCGCCGGGGCGGAGCGAGCACCTTGTCTGCCCATGCCCGGGCCGCTTCCCTTTCCGTGTCGCTGATCGGCCCCTGCTCCGCGTCGAGCTCGGCGAGGTACGCATCGAGCTCCGCCACCTTGGCCAACCGGCCGAGCTCGGCAGCGACCGCCCGTTGGGCGACCTGAGAGACGTTGAGGCCGGCTCTCTTGGCGTCGGCATAGAGATCGTCAGGCATCGTGATGTTCACCCTTGCCATGCGCATAGGATACACATCAGCAACCTTGCGGCGGCCATTGGCTCCACTCACGCCGGAGAGTGTCGCCTCAGGGAGTTCGCCCGAGCCCGCGGTGGGAATCGAACCCACGACGTTCGCATTACGAGTGCGACCCTCTGCCGACTGAGGTACACGGGCGGGCCGGGCCGTGCCCGGGCTCGGACAGCGTAGCCCAGCCGCGATCAGCCGCCGGCCTGGGCGCGGAGGAGGAGCGCCTGCAGCAGGAGGGCCTCATTGGGGTTGCGGATGAGCGCTTCTGCGGCCTCCTGGACGGCCTCGACAGCGGCCACCGCGGCAGCGACGTCACGCGGCTTCGAACCGCGGGCGGCGCGGTCGCGGTACGCCGCGGCGAGGGTCGACAGGCCCCATCGCAGCTCGTCCACGCGCACGCGCCGCTGCTCACGCCGCTGCCGCGCCTCGAGCTCGCGGCGCGCCGTCACCCGCTCGCCGGTCAGCGCCGCACGCTCCTGCGCGGCGGCGACCTCCTCGGCGTGGCGCGCCGCGAGCGCATCTGCGCCGGCGCGCTGCACCATGCCCAGCAGCTCGTCGACCACGATGCTCACCGTGGCGCCCGTCCCGTCGAGGCGCCCCGGTACCGCCTCCCACGCGGCGCGCCGGGCGGCGACTTCGGGATCGGCGGCGAGGAGCCGCGCCCGGTCCAGCCGCCCACCTGCGGCGCGAGCCGCCTCCTCGGCAACGGCGGGTGCGACGCCCTCCGCCTCCAGCGCGGCGCGCAGCGTGGCGTCGTCGAGGGCGCGGAACTCGAAGCGCACGCACCGGCTGGCGATCGTGACGAGCTCCGGCGGGACATGGTCGGCGAGGACGATGAACACCGCCGACGGCGGAGGTTCCTCGATCGTCTTCAGGAGCGCGGGCGCGGCCTCCTCGACGAGATGGAAGTCAGTGAGCACCAGGACCTTGCGCGCGCCCGCCACGGGCGTCAGCGCGGCGACACGCCCGATCTCGCGCGCTTCGTCGACCCTGATGTACGCCCCTGACCGTTCAACGACGACCACGTCGATGTGCGACCCGGCAAGGACCTGCCGGCACACCGCGCACGTGCCGTCACCCCCGTTCGGGCACAGCAGGCTCGCGGCCAGGCCGAGGGCGGCGCGGCGCTTGCCCGTCCCGGGCGGACCGCTGAACAGGTAGGCATGGACGGGATGGCGCGCGGCGCGGCGCAGCTGCTCGACGACCGGCCCCTGCCCGACGACCCCCTCGTACAGCAGCGGCGACGGGAGCTCTTCCGTGTCGGCCACCGGCACCACGCTAAAGCCCGAGCCGCGACCTGACGGCATCGATGACGCGCGCCGCGACCTCCTCGGGGGTCCCCGTGCCGTCCACCACCGCCCACCGCGTCGGCTCGGCCGATGCCAGCGCGAGGAACCCCTCACGCACGCGGCGGTGGAACCCCCCGTCCTCGGCTTCGAAGCGGTCGGGCGGGCGCCCGGCGGCCGCCAGCCGGGCCAGGGCGACGTCCTCGGGCACGTTGACCAGGACGGCGAGGTCGGGCCACCGGCCGCCCATCGCCCAGTCCGAGAGCTCGCGGAGTTCCGCGACCGGCAGCCCCCGGCCGTAGCCCTGGTAGGCGAGGGAGGACCACACCGACCGGTCGCTCACGACCGATCGGCCCGCGGCGAGGGCCGGCCCGACGACACCTGCCACGTGCGCTGCCCGGTCGGCGGCCATGAGGAGCGCCTCGGCCCGCGCGTCGAGGCCGCGCTCGGCAGGGTCGAGCAGCAGGGACCGGATGCGCTCGCCCACCGCAGTCCCACCGGGCTCGCGCGTGAGGACGGCGCCGAGGGCGCCGGCGAGCAACCGGGCCTGGGTCGATTTCCCGGAGCCTTCGCCGCCCTCAAGGGCGACCCAGGAGTTCACCCGGGCGGTGCGGCGTCGGCCGCGGCCGTCGCGTCGCGGCTGAAGTCCCGGCGCGTCACCCAGGCGGCGACGAAAATGATGAGCCCGCCCAACCACAGCGTCAGCCGGCTGCCCGGGAGGCTGACGTGGAACGTCGAGTTGCCGATCGAATGGTGCACGACCTTGTTGTGCAGGCGACTGGTGAGGTGGTCCGACGCGCCGTTGAGGACGCCCGAGAAGATGGGCGCCAGCGTGAACGCGAGCAACAGGCAGAGGCGGACGAGCGTGTAGAACACGCCGAAGATCCGGCCGCGGATGTCGTCGCCCGCGGTGGAGCCGAGGATGGTGAACCCGAGCACGTAGACCGACCCGACGCACGCGCCGAACACACCGATGAACAGCATCGACAGCGCGATTCGCGACATCGACGCGGCGATGATGAGGGCCACGCCGGCGCCGAGCACGCACCAGAAGAACGCACCCGTGTGGCTCACGCGCCGCTGCCACAACGACACCAGGACGACGCCGACCGCCGCCCCGATCCCCAGCGCCATCTCGAGCAGCCCGAAGCCGGTGGTCCCTGCATGGAGGACGTCCTCGGAGTACGTCACCCCGAGCGGCACCACCATGCCGCCGCCGATCAGCCCCGTGCAGAACCCGAGGATGACGGCGCGCACCCGGTACGTACGCCGGATATACCCCCACCCCTCCTTGGCTTCGTTCCACATAGTGGCAACGGAGGTCGACGCCACTTCGTCGCGCTCCTCGGGAGTCCGGCGGGGCAGCGGGATCCGGGAAATGAGGAACGCCGAGACGAAGAACGTGGTGACGTCGAGGAACACCGCCAGGGTGTTGCGGTGGTGGACGAGGTACCCGACGCCGAGCACGCCGGACACGGCCGACAGCGCCGGGTAGAACAGGACCGCGGGAAGGATCGTGCCGTAGGCCGCCGCCAGGCTGGCGGAGTTCGCGGCCGCCAATTTGTCCCCCGGCACCAGGTTGGGGACGGAGGCCTCCTTGGCCGGTGTCCACATAAGCGTGAGGATCTCCAGCAGCATCGAGGCGAAGAACAGCCCCAACACGGTGTGCACGAACGGCAGCACGGCGAAGGTCAGGCCCCGCCCGATGTCGCAGGTCACGAGCAGCCGCTTGCGGTCCCAGCGGTCGAGCACGCTCGTCGCGAACGCGCCGAAGAAGAAGCCCGGGATCAACCGGGCGGACAGCACGACGCCGACGGCGACGTCCGCGTTGGACTTGTCCGCGGCCTGCGCCAGCGACACCACGGCGAGGAACCCGACCCAGTCGCCAAACGACGACACGCACTGGGCGGTGAAGAGCTTGCGGTACGGGCCGACGAAGATGCTGCGATCGGGGAGGTCGCCCAGCGTCCCGACGTCGTTGATGGTCTTCGCGTAGCGCTGGGCGGTTTCCCCACTCGTCGGCTGCGGGTCGGCCGCCACGAAAAGTCAGGCTAACCGTGCGGCCGGCCTACGGCGGAGGAACCGCCCGTGGTGCGCCGCTCAGGGTGCCTTGCGCGCCGGGGGCGCCTTCGCCGCGGTGGCGGGCTTCGCCGCCGCCTTCTTCGCTCCCGCCTTGGCCGCCTTCGGCGCGCCCCTGGCTGCGGCCTTGGTCGCCGAGCCGGACTTCTTCGCGCCACCCCCGGCGCGCGTGGTGCGCCCGGCGCGCTTGGGTGCCGGGCCGGCGTCGCGCCGCGCCTGGAGGAGCGCGGCCGCCCGCTCGAGCGTGACGTTCTCAGGGGTGTCACCCGAGCGCGCCGCCAGGGTGGCGTTGGTCTCACCGTCGGTCACGTAGGGGCCGTAGCGGCCCTCCTTCACGACGATGGGCCGGTCGCTGACGGGGTCGGTCCCGAGCTCCTTGAGCGGCGGGCGGGCGACCGCGCCCCGTCCCCGCTTCGGCTGGGCGAACACGGCGACCGCGTCCTCGACGCCGATCGTCAGCAACTGCTCCTCCGACGCGAGCGACCGGGTGTCGGTGCCCTTCTTCAGGTACGGCCCGAAGCGGCCGTTCTGGGCGGTGATCTCCTGGCCGTCCGCCGGGTCCACGCCCACGACGCGCGGCAGCGACAGCAGGGCGAGCGCCTCATCGAGCGTGATGGTCTCGGCGTCCATCGCCTTGAACAGCGAGGCCCTCGGAGGCTTGCGCTTGGCGCCGTCATCACCCTCCCCGAGCTGGACGTAGGCGCCGAAACGGCCCGACCGCACGGTGACGTCCTCACCGGTCGCCGGGTCGGGACCGAGCACGCGGGGCCCCTGTGGCGTGGACAGCAGCTCGTCGGCCTTCTCGGGGGTGAGCTCGTCAGGCGCCAGGTCGTCGGGCAGGGATGCACGCTCCTCGCCGCGCTCGAGGTACGGGCCGTAGCGGCCCACGCGCACGACGATGCCGTCAGCGATCGGGATCGAGTTGACGTCGCGGGCGTCGATCTCGTCGAGGTGCTCGGTGACGAGCGCCTTGAGCCCCCGGCCCCCGTCACCGGCGCCGTCCCCGAAATAGAACTGGCGGAGCCACGGCACGCGCTCCTGCGCCCGGTTGGCGATCTCGTCGAGATCGTCCTCAAGGCGCGCCGTGAACGCGTAGTCGACGAGGTTGGGGAAGTGGCGCTCGAGCAGCGTCACGACGGCGAACGCCGTCCAGGACGGCACCAGCGCCGTGCCCTTCTTCCAGACGTACCCGCGGTCCTGGATGGTGGTGATGATCGAGGCGTACGTCGACGGCCGGCCGACGCCGAGGTCCTCCAGCGCCTTGATCAGGCTCGCCTCGGTGTAGCGGGGCGGCGGGGACGTGGCGTGGTCTTTGGGCTCGAGCTCGAGCGCCGTGAGGGCGTCGCCGTCGGCCAGCGGCGGGAGCGGGCGCTCCTGGTCCTCGAGCTCGGCCTCGGGGTCGTCGGCCCCCTCGACATAGGCCCGGAGGAACCCGGGGAAGGTGATGACCTTGCCGCTCGTCGCGAACTCGGCGTCGCGCCCGTCGGAGGCCCGGCCCCCGAAGCGGACCTGCACCGTCTGGCCGCGTGCGTCCGTCATCTGCGAGGCGACCGTGCGCTTCCAGATCAGGTCGTAGAGCCTGCGCTCGTCGGCCGCGAGCTCGGCCGCCACCTGCTCCGGGAGGCGGAACGTGTCCCCCGCCGGGCGGATCGCCTCGTGGGCTTCCTGGGCGTTCTTGACTTTGCGCGTGTAGATGCGCGGCTCGGCTGGGACGTACTCGGGGCCGTAGAGCTCGCGAGCCTGGGCGCGTGCGGCGGCGAGCGCCGTCTCCGAGAGCGTCGTGCTGTCGGTGCGCATGTAGGTGATGTAGCCGTTCTCGTACAGGCGCTGCGCGACCTGCATGGTGCGCCGCGCATCGAAGCGCAGCTTGCGCCCGGCCTCCTGCTGGAGCGTCGAGGTGATGAACGGCGCCTGCGGCCTCGCCGTATACGGCTTCTCCTCGACCGATCGGACCTTGAGCTCGGCACCGTCGAGCGCGGCGACGAGCGCGCGCGCCGCAGCCTCGTCGAGGCGGACGACCGGTGACTTCGTCGACAGGGTGCCGTCGGCCGCGAAGTCGCGGCCCGTCACCAGCCGCACGCCCTCCAGGCCGACCAGGTTGCCCCCGAACGGCGACGCGGCCGCCCCCTGCTTGGCGAACCGGCCCTCGATGTCCCACCAGCCCGCCGACCGGAACGCCATGCGCTGGCGCTCCCGCTCGACGACGATGCGCGTGGCGACGCTCTGCACCCGGCCTGCCGACAGCCCCCGTCGCACCTTGCGCCACAGCACGGGCGACACCTCGTAGCCGTAGAGGCGGTCGAGGATGCGGCGCGTCTCCTGGGCGTCGACGAGGGGCATGTCGAGGTCGCGCCACTCGCGGACGGCCCGTTCGATGGCCGGCCGGGTGATCTCGTGGAACACCATCCGCTTGACGGGGACACGGGGCGAGAGGACCTCGAGCAGGTGCCAGGAGATGGCCTCGCCCTCCCGGTCCTCGTCGGTCGCCAGGTAGAGCTCGTCCGCCCCCTTGAGCAGCGACTTCAGCTTGCGGATCTGCTTTTCCTTGTCGGACGGGACGACGTAGAGCGCCTTGAAGTCGTTGTCGGGGTCGACGCCCTGGCGCGCCCAGGGGAGGTCCTTGTACTCCTCGGGCACGTCGTCGGCCCGCTCGGGGAGGTCCCGGACGTGGCCGTAGGAGGCCTCGACCACGTAGTCGGGACCGAGGAACTTCGAGATGGTGCGAGCCTTCGCTGGGCTCTCGACGATCACCAGGGACTTCGGCACAGTTCCCCCCAACGTGGGGGACCGGCGCGCCGGCTGTCAAGCTGCCGCCCCGGGTACCCTCCTCCCCCGGTGAGCGTGAGCCACATCGTCGCCTCTCTCGGGACCGCCGGGATCATCGGTATCATTTTTGCCGAAACAGGGCTTTTGATCGGGTTCTTCCTGCCTGGCGACTCCCTCCTCGTCGCCGCCGGGGCGTTCGCGGCACCCGGGCGGCACCTGGTGGGCGGCACGAACGTCCACCTGAACATCGGCGTCCTCCTGGTCGGGTGCTTCGTCGCCGCCGCGGCCGGCGCGCAGGTCGGGTACGCCATCGGCGCCAAGGCCGGGCCGGCCTTGTTCAACCGGCCGAACAGCCGGTTCTTCAAGCCCGAGTACGTCGCCCGGGCCCAGCGCTACTTCGCGCACTACGGGAACGTGACCGTGGTGCTCGCCCGGTTCATCCCGGTCGTGCGCACGTTCGCCAACCCGGTTGCGGGCGTCAGCCGGATGAAGGCCTGGTCGTTCGCGCTCTACAACGTCGCCGGCGCCCTGCTGTGGACGACGCTCGTGCTGCTCCTCGGCTACTTCATCGGCAATTCGGTCAAGGACACCTACCTCATCCCCGCCGTGATCGTGGTCTCGTTCATCCCCATCGGGATCGAGTTCCTCCGCCAGCGGCGCCACGCCAGCGCGGCCAGCGCGGCGGGCGCGGCGGGCGCCGCCGGGGCGGCCGCGCCGCCCGAGTTCCCGTAGCCCGGGCGGCGGCGCTCACACGCCCTCTGCCTCCTCGAACCCGGCGCGGCGGGCGCGAAGGCGCTCGATGAGCACCTCGTCGTCACCGAAGCGGTCGATCACGAGGTCGATCGCCACCACGAGGTCGCCGTCCGCGCCGTTCGGCCGGTTGAGCCCGTGCGCCCCGGCGGCGACGTCGGCACGCAGCAGGTCGTCGGGCGAGTGGGTGTCGCCCACCTCGGCGAACGGGACGGCGGGCAGCTCCTCGGTCAACGTGCCCGTGCTCCGCTTGCTGAAGGCGACGGCGGCGATCAGCACGACGAGGCACACCGCGGCGATGGCCAGCCGGCCCCCCGTGTTGTTGCGCATGCTGATCACGACCGGCAGCAGCAGCAGGCTCACGAGGTTCATCACCTTGATGAGCGGGTTGAGCGCCGGCCCCGCGGTGTCCTTGAACGGGTCACCGACGGTGTCACCGATGACGGCGGCCTTGTGGGCGTCCGACCCCTTGCCACCCTCGTGCCCGTCCTCGATGAACTTCTTGGCGTTGTCCCACGCCCCGCCCGAGTTGGACAGGAACACGGCCATCAGCTGGCCGGTGAGGATCACGGCGGCGAGGAACGCGCCAAGGGCGAGATAGGAGATGCCGAACCCGACGATGGCGGGCGTGAGTACGGCGAGCAGCGCCGGCGTGGCGAGTTCGCGCAGCGACGCGGCCGTGCAGATGTCGATGACGGCGGCGTTGTCGGGCTTCTCGGTGTAGTCCATGATCCCGGGGTGCTCGCGGAACTGCTTGCGCACCTCGTGCACGACCACGCCTGCTGAGCGGCCCACGGCCCGGATGGCGAGCCCCGAGAACAGGAACGGCACGGCGCCGCCGATCAGCAGGCCGATGAAGATCTTCGGGTCGGCCACGTTGACCTGTGTCTGGAACACATCGTGGAACAGGGCCGAACCGGTCTGGGTCAGGTGGAACTGCTTGCCGATGGTCTCGACGAAGCTGGCGAACAGCGCCACTGCGGCGATGACGGCCGAGCCGATGGCGAACCCCTTGGTGACGGCCTTCGTGGTGTTGCCCACGGCATCGAGGCTCACCATGATCCGCTCGGGCTCGCCGCTGAACTCGCCGGACATCTCGGCGATACCGGCGGCGTTGTCGGAGACCGGCCCGAACGTGTCCTCGGACACGATCACACCGGTGGTGGCGAGCATGCCCATGCCGGTGAGGGCGACCAGGTAGAGGGAGAACTCGAGGTTGCCGTTGCCGAGCCACAGGGCGAACCCGAGGGCAAGGGCGATCAGGATCACCGCGTACACGCTCGACTCGAGGCCCGAGCTGATGCCCGAGAGGATGGCGGTCGCCGGCCCGCTGCGCGTGGCCTCGGCGATCTCCTGGACCGGCCTGGTCTCGGTCGACGTGAAGTACTCGGTGAGGTAGCTGAGCAGCTGGGCGAGGACCAGGCCCCCGGCCACGGCGCCGAAGCACTTCCACCCCTCGTGGGCGTGGTGGTTGCCGACGTAGGTGAGCGCCACGACGAGCGTGCCCGCCAGCGTGAGGACCCCGGCGACGAGGAACCCGCGCCGGATGGGGGCGAGCGCGCTGCGCTCCCCCTCGCGCGCCTTGACCACGTTGACGCCGACGATCGAGGCGAGCACGCCGATGGCGCGCGCGATGAGCGGGAAGATGAGGCCGAGGACGGGGTTGGCGTGGATCGACGAGAACGCGGCGACGCCGAGGATGATCGACGCCACGAGCGTGACCTCGTACGACTCGAACAGGTCGGCGGCCATACCCGCGCAGTCGCCCACGTTGTCGCCGACGTTGTCGGCAATGGTCGCCGGGTTGCGCGGGTCGTCCTCGGGGATGCCCTTTTCGACCTTGCCGACGAGGTCGGCCCCGACGTCGGCCGCCTTGGTGAAGATCCCACCGCCGACGCGGAGGAACAGGGCGAGCAGCGAGCCGCCGAACCCGAAGCCGATGAGGATGTCTGCGGCGCTGTTCTGGAAGACGGTGATGATGATCGTCGCGCCGAGCAGGCCGAGCCCGACGGTGAACATGCCGGCGATACCGCCGGTGCGGAAGGCGACCGACAGCGCGCGCGGCATGCTCCCGGACTTGGCCGCCGCCGCGGTGCGCACGTTGCCACGGGTGGCGAGCGACATCCCGAGGAAGCCCGTGAGCCCGGAGAGGAACCCACCGGCGATGAACGCCAGCGTTCGCCAGATGCCAGACTCCGCGAAGCTCAGGGCCACGGTGCCGTCGGGCTTCACCGTCTTCGTGGCGGTGAAGAACACGATGACTGCGAGCGGGACGAGGATCACAAGGATGGTCTTGAACTGCCGTTTGAGGTAGGCGATGGCGCCGTCGTGGATGGCCGCCGCGATGTCGCGCATGGTCTGCGTGCCCTCGTCCTCGCGCAGCACGCTGCGGGCGAAGACGAACCCGGCGGCAATGGCGAGCAACGCGGTGACGCCCGCGAACAGCAGCCACAGCTTGTCGCCACTGCGGAGGTGGAATACCTGGTACTCACCCTCGGCGGCGAGGAGGTGGGTCATGCGGAGTGCTCCCTTCTCAGCGTTGCATCGCTGTCCGATGCGTCGTTCTGGGCGTCGAGCTTGCGGACGTAGATCTGCTCGGCGAGCCGCTGGCTGATCGTCCGTTCATACCCGTCGACGCGCAGCACGAGCGGCCCGTCGAACGGGTGCTTCTCAACCACTTCGGCGCGCACGCCGGGGCGGAGCCCGAGCGTGTCGAGGAAGGCGATGACGTCGTCATCGACGGAGCCCGGCACGGCGACCACCGCGACGTCACCCGGCTCCAGTGTGTACAGCGCCGGCATGCCCGGGATGTCCGCGACCTCCGGCTCGGGGATCGGGAAGCCGTGCGGGCACGTCGTCGGCCGGTGCAGGGCGACGAAGAGCCGGTCCTCGACCTCCTGGGGGAGGTCGTGCTCGATCGAACCGGCCAGCCGGTCGGCCTCGTTCCAGGCATAGCCGAGCATGTCCGAGAGGAACCGTTCCACGATGCGGTGGCGGCGGATGCACGAGACGGCCGCCTGGCGCCCGGCCGCGGTGAGCTCGACGCCGCGGTAGGGCCGGTGGTCGGCCAGCCCGCGGTCGGCGAGGCGCTTCACGGTGGCCGTCACGGTCCCGGGGGAGAGCCCGAGCGACTCGGCCAGCACCCCGGTGTGCGCCCCCTCCTCCGGCGGGTCGCCGCGGTGCGTCAAGCGGTAGATCGCTTTGAGCGCCTCGCGTTCTGACCTCGTGAGGGGCGGTTCCATAGTTTGCGGGTGAGAAGGATAGGTTTCGGACTCCCCAAAAATCAACCGGGCGCCGCACCGGGGCCGGTACCGCGCCGCCCGTCGATTCCGGCGGGGGACGGCCTGCCGGAGGTGAGGGCTCCGCGGAGCGCCCGGAGGGCGCCGGCCAGGCCAGGGTCGGCGCGGGCAACCGCCGCGTCCCAGCCGAACCAGGCCACCTCCTGGCTCTCGCCCGGCGGGGGCTGTGGCGCCCCGTCGGCGAGCACCAGCCAGCGCAGGTCGAGGTGGGTGTGGCCGCGGCCGCCAGCGTGCACGTCCACGTGCGCGAGGACCGGGCCGCCGGGCGGGTGGGCGACCCTGAGGCCCGTCTCCTCCTCGGCCTCGCGGACGCCTCCCGCCGCCAGCGGCTCCCCCGGCTCGAGGTGTCCCCCGGGCTGGACCCAGATGCCGAGCCGGCGGTGCCGCAGCAGCAGGACCCCCTCCCGCCCGACCACGATCGCCGAACTGGTCACGTGGGTCGGCGCCGCGTCCTGGTCGAAGGGCCGCACCAGCGAGGCGAGGGCGGCGCGGAACGCCGAGATCGATCGCACCTCGCGCCCGTCGGCCGGGTGGCGGGCACGCTCGTCGAGCAAGCCGAGCACCTCGGCCAGGCGCGGGTCGCGACGAGGGTCAGGTTCTCCCAGCCCGGCTCAGCCCCAACCCGACGCAGGGGCAGAGCGCATCCGCAGCCGGAGGCGGGTGGCGCCGTCCTCGTGCACGGTGGCGACCTCGTCGACCAGGGCGCGGATCAGTGCGAAGGCCAGCCCGTCGTCGTCCTCGTCCTCTTCGTCCGGGCCGTCGAACACGTCGACGATGAACGCGTCGGGCTCCTCGGCGCACGCCACGTGCAAGCGGCCGTCGGGGGCCTCGGCGACGGCGAGGGTGCACGCCTCGTTGACGGCGAGGCGGAGGTCGGCGACGCGCTCGTCGTCGAGGTCGCGCCGGCTGGCGGCGAGGGCACCGACGACGAGCCGCACCAGGCGCACGTACTCGGGGCGGGCGGGGACTTCGAGCTCGACTGGCGGCGGCGGGTCGTTCACGGGCGGTTGCCGGCGGCGGCTGCGGACACCGCCTCCTCGACCGTCGGGTGGATCGAGAACACCTGCGTGAGCCCGGTGATCTCGAACACCTTCAGGATGCGGGGCCGCGTGGCCACGAGCAGCACGTCGCTGCCCAGGGTGCGGAACCGCTTCAGCCCGCTGACCAGCACACCGAGGCCGGTCGAGTCCAGGAAGTCGACGCCCTCGAGGTCGATCACGAGCGGGGCCGACGACGCCGACGCCACCTCCACGATCTGCTGGCGCAGCTGGGGCGCGGTCGCGACGTCGATCTCGCCGTGCGCCGCCAGCACCGTCGTGCCGTCCTGCTCGGTCGTCTCGAGGCGAAGGTCCATCGGTCCTCCCTGCACGCAGGTCCTTGGGGGCGTCACGGTAGCGTGATCGCGGGCCGTAGCGTTCGGGCCGTGCCGGGCTTCGAGGAGCTGCTGCACGGCCTGGCCGTCGACGGGCAGCTGGTGGAGGCCCGCCGACTGCCCGGGCGGCCTGCGTCCCTCGGGGCACCGTCGCAGCCGTTGCCGCCCACCGTCGCGTCGCGGCTGCCGCCGATGTGGTCGCACCAGTCGGCGGCGCTGGACCTGCTGCGCGCCGGGCGCTCCGTGGCCCTCGCCACGGGGACCGCGTCGGGGAAATCGCTGTGCTACCAGGCCGCGATCGCCGAGGCCGCGCTCGACGGCGGTACTGCGCTGCTGCTGTTCCCGACGAAGGCCCTCGCGCAGGACCAGCTGCGGGCGTTCGGGGCGTTCGACTTCGAAGGCGTCGTGGCCGTCACCTACGACGGCGACAGCTCGCCGGCCGAGCGGGCGTGGGCGCGCCGCAACGCGAACGTCGTGCTGACCAACCCGGACATGCTCCATGCGGGGATCCTGCCGACGCACGGCCGGTGGGCGTCGTTCCTCGCCCAGCTGCGCTACGTCGTACTCGACGAGCTGCACACCCTGCGCGGCGTGTTCGGGACCCACGTTGCCCACCTGGTGCGGCGGCTGCGGAGGTTGTGCGCGGCCTACGGGTCGGCGCCGGTGTTCGTGTGCTGTTCGGCCACGATCGGTTCGCCCGCTGCGCTGGCGTCGGCGATCACCGGCGTCGATGTCACGCCGGTGATCGAGGACGGCTCTCCGTCCGGGGCGCGCCTGTTCGCGCTGTGGCAACCGTCCTCGGCGTCAGCCCACCAGGAGACGGCACGCCTGCTGGCCGCGCTCGTCGCCGACGGGCGCCAGGCGATCGCGTTCACGCGCAGCCGGCGCGGGGCCGAGGTCGTGGCCGCCCACGCCCAGGCGTCGGTCGGCCCGCTGGTGCGCTGCTACCGGGGCGGGTTCCTCGCGTCCGAGCGCCGGGAGATCGAAGCGGCCCTGTGGTCGGGCGCGGTGCGCGGCGTGGCCGCGACCAACGCGTTGGAGCTCGGCGTCGATATCGGGGGCCTCGACGCGTGCATCCTCGACGGGTTCCCGGGGACGATCGCCTCGATGTGGCAACAGGCGGGGCGGGCGGGGCGCGCCCAGCAGGAGTCGCTCGCCGTGCTGGTCGCGGGCGAGGACGCGTTGGACCAGTGGCTGATGCGCCACCCCTCCGAGGTGTTCACGCGCGCGCCGGAGCCGGCGGTCATCAACACGTCGAACCCCTTTGTCCTCGAGCCCCACGTCGCGTGCGCGGCGTACGAGCGGCCGCTCGAGCCGTCGGACCGCGACCTGTGGGACGGCGAGCTCGACGTGGCCGTGCGCTCGCTCGTCGTCGGCGACGAGCTCGTGCTGCGGGGGGCGCGGGTGGTGTACGCCGGGCGCGGGTTCCCGGCGTGGGAGGTCGGGCTGCGGTCGGGGCGATCGGCGGAGTTCCAGATCGTCGACCCGGAGGGCCGGCTCATCGGGACCGTCGACGAGGGGCGGGTGTTCGAGTCCGCGCACCCCGGGGCCGTCTACCTGCACCAGGGCCAGCACTACCGCGTGGCGCGCCTGGACCTCTCCGACCACGTCGTATGGGTCGACGAGGCGGACGGCCGCGAGTGGACGCAGGCGCGCACGACGACGGACCTGTCGATCGTCGACGAGGAGCAGACGGTGAAGGTGGGCAGGGCGCTGCTCTCGCTCGGCCGCGTCGACGTGACGCAGCAGGTCACGGGGTACCAGCGCCGCGCGGCGGGCACGGGCGACGTCATCGAGCGCTGCCCGCTCGAGCTGCCCGCCACCCACCTGGCGACGCGCGCCTTTTGGTACACCGTCCCGTCGGGGGTGCTCGATGACGCCGAGGTGGGGCCCCGCCAGGCCCCCGGCGCCCTGCACGCCGCCGAGCACGCGGCGATCGGGATGCTGCCGCTGTTCACGATCTGCGACCGCTGGGACGTCGGTGGGGTGTCCACGGCGTTCCACGCGCAAACGGGCGAGGCGATGATCTTCGTGTACGACGGGTACCTCGGCGGGGCGGGGATCGCCGAGCTCGGGTTCGCCTCGGGTGCCCGCCACCTCGCCGCCACGATGGCGGCCATCGAGGGGTGCCCGTGCGAGACGGGGTGCCCGTCGTGCATCCAGTCGCCCAAGTGCGGCAACTGGAACGAGCCCCTCGAGAAGGCGGCGGCCGTGGCGCTGCTGCGGGCGGTGCTGGCCGGCTGAGGGCGGTGGGGGCCCGGGGGCTGCGGGCGATGCCCGCCGGCTGACGGCGGTGGGGGCTCGGGGGGGGTGCTCGCCGGCTGACGCGGGCGAGCTCGGGGCCCCGCCGCGTTTCACCAGCCGCTACCAGGCGTTCACCGGGGGGCGCGCCGCCCCCTCGTATGCTGCCCACCAGTGGAGGCCGCGTTCTTCGACCTCGACAAGACGGTCATCGCCAAGGCGTCCGTGGTCGCCTTCGGCACCCCGCTCTACCGCGAGGGCCTGATCTCCCGGCGCACCGTGCTGCGGGGCCTGTGGGGGCAGCTGCTCTACCTCCACCTCGGCGCCGACGAGGCGCGCATCGCCCGCATGCGGACGTCGGTGCTCGCCCTGACGAAGGGATGGGACCAGACGCGCGTCCGCGAGATCGTCGAGGAGGCCCTCGAGTCGGTCGTCGCACCGATCGTGTACGCGGAGGCGCTGGAGCTCATCCGCACCCACCGCAACGCCGGGCGGACCGTCGTGATCGTGTCCGCGTCCCCCGAGGAGATCGTCGTCCCCCTGGCGCACTACCTCGGTGTCGACGCCGCCATCGCCAGCCGCCCGGACATCGACGGCCACGGGCGCTACACCGGGACCATGGCGTTCGACGCGTTCGGCGCCCACAAGGTGTCGGCCATGCACGAGCTGGCGCGCGAGCGCGGGATCAACCTCGCCGAGAGCTACGCCTACTCGGACTCCGCGACCGATGCGCCGATGCTCGAAGCCGTCGGCCACCCCGTCGCCGTCAACCCCGACCGGGAGCTGGCCCGCCTGGCCGCCGAGCGGGGCTGGGAAGTGCGGACGTTCGCCCGGCCCGTGCAGGTGCGCCCGGTCACGGGCCGCGCCGCACCGATCGCCGCGCTCGGGGGGACGGCCGCGCTGGCCGCGGCCGTGGCGTGGTGGTGGTGGGCGCGCCCGCGGGGCGCCACCACGGCCGGGCCGTCGGCGCCGGGGCGGGTGGTGCCGATGCGATCGGCAGCGCGGGCCCGGCGGGCGGCGTCAACGGTGGCGGCGGCGCGCCCGACCAACGGCAGGCGGCCGCCGAACTGGGGCGACGGGGTGAAGCTCGTGGACCGGGCCCGCCACGCGGGCCGCGGTCAGTCGACGCGGAGCCTGCGGGCGGCGACGACGCCGAGGGCGACGAGGATGGCAAGCAGGAGGAGCTTCTTCATGGTGGCAGGGTAACCGCGGACGGCTACGGTGTCGCCTGGAGGTGTCCGGGCGCCTGGTGGGCTCCACCGCCTTCAAAGCGGCTGGGACGGGTGATCCCCGTCCGGCGGGTTCGATTCCCGTCCACCTCCGCGATAGGCCTCGCGGACGTTCACGGCCGTTCGGAAAGCGCTTCTGACCTGGGCGTTTGTGCCGGACGGTTCGTGGACGTTCGTCACTGTTCGTGGGAGCGTGACGGGTCCCGCCGTGGCCCTGAGCCTGACGCGTGTCAGGACACGTCGAGCGGACGCTCCTCGTGCGCCGACCGCTGCGCGGTGAGCACCGATTGGAGGACGTCGCGCGCCAGCATCCCGTCGAGGTCGAGGTCGCCCTCCCGGCCCTGCAGGTGCGAGATCCAGCGGTCGGCGGACGCTGCGAAGGCGTCGGGCGGCTGGTCGGCGAGTGCGTGGTAGCCGCGCACCTCGCCGTCCCGGTACACGACTACAGCCGGCTCCTGGACCCCCCGGCCGCTGATCCGGTTGCAGCGCACGTACCCGCGCGTCCCAGTGACCTCTACGCGCTCGTCGTCCGCGTAGTAGTCGGAGCGGTAGTACATCTCAGCGGCGAGTGTCACCTCCAGCACGACCCGGACATCGTTGGTGTGCTCCCACACGAACGTGGCGGGGACGTCGAGCACGAAGTTGTCCCCGAGCGGCGTCCGGCGGATCCACCCGAACACCCGGCGGACCGGGCCGAACAGCCAATGGGCCACGGCGAACTGGTGCCAGGCATGGTCGAAGGTGAGGATGCCGAGCCCGTCGCGCGCCTGGGCGAACTGCCAGTCGTAGCTCGCCGGGTTGACCTCCCAACCTCCCCGCGCCGTGGCGACCACTTTGAGGTGCATGGACTGCGGCGCGCCGATCTCCCCCGACCGCACCACGTCCCGGAGGGCGACGAGGGGCGGGTAGCAGATGTAGTCCTCCATCACGCGAAGCGATGCGCCCCAGCGCGTCGCCGCACCGATGATGCGGTCGGCCTCCGCCATCGAGCGGGCGAGCGGCTTTTGGACCTGCACGTGGTAGCCGGCCTCGAGGAGCGCAACCGCGACGTCCGCATGCGCGGGTGTCGGAACGAGCGCGTCCACGGCGTCCACGCGGAGCGAGCTGAGCTCCCCGATGTCGGTGACGCACGTCGCGCTCGGGAAGACGGGTTTCCACCGCTCGAGGCGCGTCGGGTCGCGATCGCAGAGAGCGACCACCTCCGCACCCGGATGGCGGACATAGGGGGGCAGGCAGAGTTCGGCGATCTGGCCCAGCCCGACGACGGCCAACCGGACCGGCCGGCCGGTGATCGGCAGGGGGCTCGGCACGGCCCGCCAGTATGGCCTTCAGCCCGACGACAGGAGCGCCAGCCCGACGAGCCCGCTCAGGAGCCCTGCGACCTGCCAGCGATGGAGGCGCTCCCCCTGCAGCTTCCAGGCCCATAGCACCGTGAAGGCGGGACCGAGCGATGCGAGCGGGGCCACGACGACCAGCAGTTCCCGGCGCACGGCGACGACCAGCAGGGCGGTGGCCGCCACGTCGAGCGCGCCGGCGCCGCAGGCCAGGGCACCGATGCCTCGGCGGGGGACGCGCACCGACGACCGCTGTGCCAAGACGGTGCACACCACCGCTGCGCCAGCCGCGGCCGTGACCCGAGCGGCCAGCACGGGCCACTGGCCGGACCGATGACCGGTCTGGTCGAACAACACCAGCGAGACCCCGAGGCCCGCACCGGCGGCGACCGCGCGCCACGTCCCCCCCGCCACGCGGCCGCCGGACTTCGCTCCCCCCGGCCCGAAGGTGATGAGGCCGCCGGCGGCCACCGCTGCGAGCACGCCGACGATCACCAGTGCCGAGGGCCGCTCACCCCGGACGAAGCCCCACGCCACCGGCACGCCGGCCCCGACCATGGCGGCGACGGGGGCCACCACCCCGGCGGAATGCCGGGCCAGCGCTCCGTACAGGAACGCCAGACCGAGCACGTTGCAGGCGCCGGCGGCGGCACCGAGCAAGACGTCGGCGGGCTGGGCCCGCCCGTGCACGGTGCACGCCAGGGCCAGCGCGCCGACCGCGCTGGCCGCCTGGCTCACCAGCAGCACCCCGGGCGTCGACGCCCGGCTCGAGGCCACGCCGCCGACGAAGTCACCGGACCCGAAGCACGCGGCCACCACCAGCCCGAGCAGCACCGCCCCCATCGCCGGATGACCCTACGGGCTGGTCCCCACCGGGGTCATCACTGTCGGCGCCGGCTTCCGATCGCACGGCGCCCCCGCGAGGGCGCTGCTTAGACGGTGAGCAGGTCGCGGGCGCCGGTGTCCGACGACGGGTGGCGCAGCTTCGACATGGCCCGGGCCTCGATCTGGCGGATCCGCTCCCGGGTCAGGTTGAAGTGCTCGCCCACCTCCTCGAGCGTCCGCGGCTCACCGCGGTCGAGCCCGAAGCGGAGGCGGAGGATCTCGCGCTCGCGTTCGTCGAGGGGGCCGAGCAGCCGGGCGATCTCCTCGGGTAGCAGGGCGGTGGCCGCCACCTCGAACGGCGACTCGGCGGAGCGGTCCTCGACGACGTCGCCGAGCTCGGCATCGCCGTCCTCGCGCAACGGCTCGGACAGCGACAGCGGCTCGGCGGCGAACCGGAGCGCCTCGATGACCTTGTCCTCGGGCATCTCCACTTCGGCCGAGAGCTCGGCGGTTGTCGCCGGGCGGCCGAGCTTGAGCTCGAGGCGGGACCGGGCCTTCTGCAGGCGGGCCAGGGTGTCGCCTGCGTGGACCGGGAGCCGGATCGTGCGCCCGGTGTTGGCGATGCCCCGGGTGATGGCCTGGCGGATCCACCACGTGGCGTACGTCGAGAACTTGAACCCCTTGCGCCAGTCGAACTTCTCGACGGCGTGCATCAGCCCCAGGTTCCCTTCCTGGATGAGGTCGAGGAGGGGGAGGCCGGACGCCTGGTACTTCTTGGCGATCGAGACCACGAGGCGCAGGTTGGACTGCACGAACGTGCGCTCGGCGGCGTCACCGTCGCGCACGCAGCGGCGCAGCTCGCGCCGCCTGCCGGCGGTGAGGTCCTTGCCAGCCTTCTCGAGCTGGGCCCGGGCGTCGTTGCCGACCTCGATGGCCTTGGCCAGGCGGACCTCGTCGTCCTTGGTGAGGAGCGGGTACTGCCCGATGTCGGTGAGGTACAGGCGGACGAGATCTTCTTCGTCCCGCTCGACTCGCTCCTTCGGCAAGATATCGACCCTTCGTCCTACGTTGTCACGGTCGGCCGCCAGGCAACGCCGCCAGGCGACACTGCCAAGCTGCGAGTGATCCACAGGGTAAGCCCGCCGTCAAGAGACCCGGCTGACCTGGTCATCGGCGCTCCTCGGCCGCGGTGTGAGCGCTGTTGGCCGGGGGTTGTCCGGGCCCGGTGCGGGCGGCGGCTCGCGGGCGCAGGGTCTGCACCCCGGCGAGGCCGCCGGACGGGGCGATCAGGGCCTCGAGCCGCGCCTGGTGCTCGGCGGCGCGCCGGGCGACGTCGGCGTCGGTGACGAGCGACTGGACCAGCAGCTCGCCGTCGCGCCAGGCGGCGACCTCATCGGCGAGCGCCAGCCCGAGCGCCCGCGCCACGGGGCCGTCGCTCGCCGCCGACGTGTGGTTGGCGTGGGCCGTGTAGGCGGCCACCAAGCGCGGCACCACCACCCGGTAGGCGCCCACCAGCCGTTCGAGCGTGCCCCGTGCCTCGGCGACCGCCGCCATCAGCGCGGCAACACCGTCGTCGAAGGGCTCGGCCGGCGCCGACGACCACAGCTCGGCGTGCCACGCATGCGCCCTGCAGGCCGAGCCGACCGCCACGCGCAGGTCGAGCTCGGGGACCGACGGCACCCAGCCGCCCATCGCCTCGTACAGCCGCAGCTCGACCCAGCGGCAGGAGCCGAGGCGGCGCGTGGTTGCGTCCAGCGTGAACGCGCTCGGGATGTCCGGGCGCTCCCACGGCATCGGCACCTCGCGCACGGTAGGCGGTCACGAGGTCAGGAGCGCGCACACTCCCTGCGTGTCGCTGAGGTCGGCGACGACGGCGTCGGCACCGGCGGCGACGAGCTCGTCGATCGACCCGCCGCCCGTGCCGACGAGCAGGCACCGCACTCCGCCGGCGCGCGCGCACGCCAGGTCGCGGAGGGTGTCCCCGACCACCCACGTCCGCGCCAGCTCGACCTCGACGCCGGCGTCGCGGCAGCGGCCGAGCGCGATCGGCACGAGGTTGTCGCGGTCGCCGTGGTCGCTCCCGTACGCGCCGAGCTCGAGGCGCAGGGGGCCGGGCCACAGGCCGACGACCTCGAGCTTGAGGCGGGCGTTCGGGGCGATGTTGCCGGTGACCAACGTCTGCGTGGCGCCGGCGGCGTCCAGCGCGGCGACGAGCTCGTGCACACCCGGGAGCACGATGCCCTCGGCGCGGACCTGCTCAGCGCGCGCGAGCAACGCCGCCTCGATCGCCGCTTCGACGGCGGGGAGGTGCGTGTCGGGCTGGCCGAGCGCGTCCAGCACCTCGAGGGCGATCTGCCGGTCGGTCTTGCCCGCCATCCGGGGCAGGGCGTCGTGGGCGACCGACGTGCCGAGGACGGCCTCGATGGCGTCGGCGAACGCCAGCCGTCCTGCGGGACCGGCGCGGATGAGCGTGCCGTCGACGTCCCACAACACGAGTGCGGCCGGTCGCGTCGCCACTACGCGGCGCCGGCCGCACGCCTGGGGGCGGCCCGGGCGCGGGCGGGCCTCCGGGGCCGCGTCACACGAAGCGGTTGGTGATCGGCAGGCGGCGGTCCCTCCCGAACGCCTTCACGGTCACGCGCACGCCCGGCGGGGCCTGGCGGCGCTTCCACTCGGCGACGTCCACGAGGTGCACGATCCGCTCGACGAGCGACCGGTCCATGCCCGCCTCGAGGAGCTCCTCGAGGGTCATGTCCTCCTCGACGTACGCGGCGAGGACGGGGTCGAGGACGTCGTAGGGCGGCAGGCTCTCGTCGTCGCGCTGCCCAGGGCGGAGCTCCGCGGACGGGGGCTTCGTCAGGACCGACTCCGGGATGACCGGGCCGATCGTGTTGCGATAGTGCGCCAGCTCGTAGACGCGCGTCTTGAACACGTCCTTGATCACGGCGAACCCCCCCGCCATGTCGACGCCGTAGACCGTCGTGTAGCCGACAGCGAGCTCGCTCTTGTTGCCGCAGATCAGCACCAGCCATCCGAACTTGTTGTTGAGGGCCATGAGCACGGCCATCCGGAGGCGCCCCTGCAGGTTCTCCTCGGCCACGCCCGCCGGCAGGCCAGCGAACGAGGGAGCGAGCATGGATAGCGACGCGTCGAACGCGGGCTCGATCGGGATGGTCCGCAGCTCGATCCCGAGGCTCGACGCGACGGCGGCCGCGTCCAGCGCGGACTGGTCGCTCGTGAACCGCGTCGGGAGGGCGACTCCGTGCACGTGTTCCGGGCCGATGGCGTCGGCAGCGATGCACGCGACGAGCGACGAGTCGATGCCGCCCGACATCCCGATCACGACGTCACTGAACCCGTTCTTGCGGACGTAGTCGCGCGTCCCGAGCACGAGCGCCTCGTACACCTCCTGCGACGGGGACGGCGCGGGCGCAATGCGCGCCTCGACGCGCTCGGTGCGCTCCTCGGCCGCAGACGACACGCTCACGACCGGCAGCGGCGCCGCCGGCACCCGCCCGCGCGGGTCGAGCAGGCGCTTGCGGAACACGTCGCGCAGGTCGAGGTCGACGATCATCACGTCCTCCACGAACTGCGGCGCGGCGGCGACGAGGTGGCCCTCCTCGTCGAACACCATCGACCCCCCGTCGAACACCAGCTCGTCCTGGCCCCCGACGAGGTTCACGTACACCAGCGCGCAGCTGGCGTCGGCGGCGCGCGTCGCCAGCATGCGCTCGCGCTCGAACCGGCGCCCGGCGTGGTACGGGCTGCCGTTGATGTTGACGACGAGCTCGGCGCCGCCCGCGGCCTGCGCCGCCATCGGGCCGGTCGGGCTCCAGACGTCCTCGCAGATGGTGACGCCCACGCGCACGCCCGCGACCTCGTACAGCTGCAACGGCTCGGTCCCGGGCGTGAAGTAGCGCAGCTCGTCGAAGACGCCGTAGTTCGGGAGCAGTCGCTTGTGGTACGTCCCGAGCACGCCGCCGCCCGCGCACACCGCGGCGGCGTTGTGCAGGTCCTGCGCCGCCTCCACGAAGCCGACCACGGCGACGCACGGGCCCGTCTGCGCCGCCACCTTGGCCAGCGCCTCGTGGCTCGCCCGCACGAACCCGGGCTTCAGCAACAGGTCCTCGGGGGGGTAGCCGGTCAACGCCAGCTCGCCGAACACGGCGACGTCGGCACCCGCGGCCTCCGCCCGCCCATAGGCATCGAGCACGCGGGCCACGTTGCCGTCGAGGTCGCCGACGACCATGTCGAGCTGGCAGCAGGCGACCCGGACACGCGGCACGCACCAAGCGTACGAGCCGCCCGCCACACTGTGCTCCGCAATGCACCTCCCGCCCGCCGTCGCCGCCGCGATCGAGCGGTCGGCCGCGCCCGCGGGCGTCGCCATCGCCGTCGAGCAGCTCGGGGAACCTGACCCGGGCCTCCTGGAGCGCCTGGACGCCGACCCCGGCCTGCTCGACGCGCTCGTCGCCGTGCTCGGGGCGAGCCGCTCGCTCACCCAGCTGTGCCGGACCGACCCGCAGGCGCTCGACGTCCTCGCCAACCTGGACCATCGGGCCGCGGCCCCCGCGGGCGACCCGGGCGCCGTGGTGGCGTGGAAGCGGCGCGAGTTCCTGCGGATCGCGGCGCGTGACCTGACCGGCCGCGACGAGCTCGAGGCGGTGGGCGCGGCGCTGTCGCGCATGGCCGACGACGTATGGGCCGGCCTGTGGTCGGTCCCGGGCGTCGCCGTGATCGCCATGGGGAAGTACGGCGGCCAGGAGCTGAACTACGCGAGCGACGTCGACGTCATGTTCGTCGGCGACGGCGACGTGCGCGGGCCGCTGACCGCGGCGCGGCAGTGCTTCCGCGTCGATGCTGACCTCCGCCCCGAGGGCCGCAGCGGTGCGCTCGTGCGCACCATCGACGCCTTCGCCGCCTACTGGGAGCGGTGGGCGCAGACGTGGGAGTTCCAGGCCCTGCTCAAGGCCCGGCCCGCGGCGGGCGACGCCGAGCTCGGCGACCGGTTCGCCCGGCGCGCCGCCGATGCCGTGTGGCAGCGGCCCTTCGGTGCCGACGAGCTGCGCGAGGTCCGCGCCATGAAGGCCCGCGCCGAAGGCGAGGTCCACCGCAAGGGCCTCTCGGACCGAGAGCTCAAACGGGGCCGCGGCGGGATCCGCGACATCGAGTTCGCCGTGCAGCTGCTGCAGCTCGTGCACGGGAGGGCCGACCCCACGCTGCGCTCTCCCAACACGCTGTCGGCATTGGCGACGTTGGGGGACGCCGGCTACGTCGACCCGGCGGACGCGGCCGCACTGGCTGGCGCGTACCGGTTCCTGCGCGCCGTCGAGCACCGGCTCCAGCTGTGGGACGAGGCGCAGGTGCACGCCGTCCCCACCGACTTCGTCGCCGTCGAGCGGCTGGCCAGGACGTGCGGGTTCCGCGCCACCGAGGACCAGACGGCCGCCGGCGCGTTCGCCGACGAGCTCCGGCGCCAGCAGGCGACGGCGCGCTCGATCCACGAGCGGCTGTTCTTCCGCCCGCTGCTGGAGGCGTTCACCAAGGTGGCGCTCACCACGGGAGCCGTGCCCACCGCGGCTGCGGACCGGCTGGCGGCCTTCGGGTTCACCGACGCGCTGCGCACGAGGGACGCCCTCGTCGAGCTCACCCGAGGCCTGACGCGCACGTCGCGACTGATGCAGCAGACCCTCCCGCTGCTGTTGGAGTGGCTGTCGGAGTCCCCTGACCCCGACGCCGGCCTGCTCGGGTTGCGCACCATGGTGACGAAGCACCACCGGGCCGAAGCGCTGGCACGCATGTTCCGCGACGCACCGGACGGTGCGCGGCGACTGTGCCTGCTGCTCGGCAGCAGCCGCACGGTCGCGTTGGGCCTCGAGCGCCACCCCGAGCTCGTCGCCGACCTGGCCGAGCCGACGCTGCCCGCGCCGGTGACCGCGGCGCGCGTCCGGGAGGTCATGGACCGGACCCTGACGTGGCGCCCGCCCGCCCAACGGTCGGCGGCGCTGCGCCGGCTGCGCCAGGAGCAGGAGCTGAGCATCTCCATCCGGGACCTGCTCGGCAGGGACGACGTCGACGCCGTCGGTGCGTCGCTGACCGCGCTTGCGGAGGCCGTGCTCGACGGCGCACTGGGCATCGCCCGGGCGACGACCGGCGTGGAGGTGCCGGTCGCGGTGATCGCCATGGGCCGCTTCGGCGGGGCCGAGCTCTCCTACGGGAGCGACCTCGACGTGATGGTGGTGCACGAGGGCGCGGCTGCGGACGCTGAGCGGCTCACGACCGAGCTGCGCCGGCTCCTCAACGGCCCCACGCCGAGCGAGGGCTTGTGGGCGGCGGACTTCGACCTGCGCCCCGAGGGCAAGCAGGGGACGCTCTCACGCAGCCTCGCCGGCTTCGAGCAGTACTACGAGCGCTGGGCCGCGACCTGGGAGCGCCAGGCGCTGTTGCGCGGCCGGTTCGCCGTCGGGTCGGCGCCGCTCAGTGAGCGGTTCGCGGAGGTCGCGCGCGCGTTCCTCGACCGGCCGTTGACCGACGCCGACGAGCGCGAGGTGCGCCGGCTCAAGGCGCGCATCGAGCGGGAGCGCATCCCGCGCGGCGACGACCCCGACTTCCACCTCAAGCTCGGGCGCGGGGGGCTGGCCGACGTGGAGTGGACGGTCCAGCTGCTGCAGATGCGCCACCGGCTGTTCGGGTTCCCCGGGACGCTGGCCGCCCTCGACGCGCTCGTGGCCGCCGGCCACATGGGCGCGGCGGACGCCGGCGACCTGCGGGCGGCGTACGTGTTCTGCGAGCGGACGCGCAACCGCCTCCACCTCGTGCGCGGCCGCCCCGGCGACGCCCTGCCCGCCCGGCCCGAGGAGCTCGGGATGCTGGCCCGCAGCCTCGGGACCACCGGGCCGGCGCTGCGTGACGGGTACCGCCGGGCCACCCGGCGGTGCCGGGCGGTCGTGGAGCGGCTGTTCTACGGCCGCCCTTGACCGCACATCGGTTCGCCTGCTAACAATTCGTTAGCTATGCATCGTGCCGCCCGCACCGACCCCCTGGGCAAGCGCCTGACGTTCCTCGGGCGCGCCATCAGGGACCAGTTCGCGGCCCGCCTCGCCGAGTACGGCGCGACCATCCCGACCTGGGCGGTGCTCTCCCAGGTCCACGGCTCGCCCGGGCTCAGCCAAGCCCGCCTGGCTGCCTGCATCGGCATCGAAGGGCCGACCATGGCCCGCCACCTCGACCGGCTGTGCCTCGAGGGCCTCGTCACCCGGTCGCGCGACGCCCAGGACCGGCGCGTCGTGCGCATCTCCCTGACCCCCCGGGGGGAGCAACGGTGGGAGGAGCTCAAAGACGTGCGCGCCCGCTTCGACGACCACCTGACCGCCGGCCTCACCGAGGAGCAGATCGCCGTCCTCGACGTCGCCATCGAGGCCATGCACCACGCACTGGAGGAGGCCCATGAGCCAGCCCACGCCAACGATTGACGCCGGCCCCGCGGGGGCGCCCACCGGCCCCGCGGCGGCGTCCGCCGGCGCCGAGGCCATCCGCACCGTCGAGCTGACCAAGGTCTACAGCGGCACCGACTTCCGCGCCGTCGACTCGCTGAACCTGACCGTCCACCCCGGTGAGATCTTCGGCCTGCTCGGCCCGAACGGCGCGGGCAAGACGACGACTGCGGGGATGCTGACGACGCGCGTCATCCCGACGTCGGGCCAGGCCTACGTGGGCGGCGTCGACGTCATCCGCCACCCGTCGGTCGCCAAGCAGCTGATGGGCATCGTGTCGCAGCAGAACACGCTGGACCGCCAGTTGACGTGCTGGGAGAACCTTTACTTCCACGGGCGCCTGTTCGGCATGCCCTCGAAGACGAGCCGGGCCATCGCCGACGAGCTGCTCGAGAAGTTCCACCTCACCAAGTGGGGCAAGGCGTCGGTGTACGCGCTGTCGGGCGGCATGGCCCAGCGGCTGATGGTCGCCCGGTCGATCTTCCACCGCCCGGCGGTGCTGTTCCTCGACGAGCCCACCGCCGGCCTCGACCCACAGAGCCGACTGGCCCTGTGGGAGATCCTCACCGAGCTCAACCGCGAAGGCCAGACCATCCTCCTCACCACGCACTACATGGAGGAGGCCGACCAGCTGTGCAACCGGGTAGCCATCATGGACCACGGGCGGATCCTGGCGTTGGACACTCCGCGCGCCCTGAAGCAGTCGATCGGCGCCGATACCATCGTCACGACGCGGACCAACGGGGACCCCGACGCCTTCGCCACACTGCTCGAGGAGGAGCTCGAGGGCGTGCGGCGGACGCGCGTCGCCGACGGCGCGGTACAGGCCAACGTCCAGGGCGCGTCGCAGCTGCTGCCGAAGATCATCCACATCGCCGAACGCCACGGGCTCGAGGTGCTCGACCTGTCCATCGCCGAGCCCACCCTCGAGACCGTGTTCATCAATATGACCGGGAAGGACCTGCGCGACTGATGGCTACCGTCGACCTCGCCCCCGCGCCCGCTGCGCCGCCGACGATCGTCGCCGAGACCCGCCCCGCCACGCAGGCGGCGCGGGCGGCGCTGCTCGGGCTCCTCCAACGCGACGTGGTCGTGCTGTGGAAGAACAAGCTGGAGTTCGTCACCCGTACGCTCGTGCAGCCGTTCCTGCTCGTGTTCGTGTTCCTGTACGTGTTCCCGACCATCGGGCAGGGCGTCGGGAGCGGTGGTGGCAAGGCCGGTGAGTCGGCGTTCGCCACCATCCTCGTGCCCGGCGTGGTCGGCGTCTCGATCATGTTCCAGGGCATCCAGGCGGTCGCCATGACGCTCTCGCAGGAATTCGGGTTCACGCGCGAGATCGAGGACCGGGTGCAGGCGCCGTGCCCCGTGTGGCTGGTCGCGGTGGCCAAGGTGGTGTCGGGCGCCCTGCAGGGCATGCTGGCGGCGGCGATCGTCTTCCCGATGGCCAGCGTCGTGCACGCGAGCGGCGTGTCAGCGCACCTCAACTTCCACTGGGCGCTGTTCCTCACGTTGGTGCCGCCGTCGTGCGTGGCCTTCTCGGCGCTCGGCCTGTTCCTCGGCACGAAGTTCGAACCGCGCAACCTGGGCCTGATGTTCGGGTTCATCGTGTTGCCGATCACGTTCCTCGGCGGGACGTACTACGCGTGGACGCGCCTCGCCAGAGTGACCGTGGGCGGCTTCCACTGGCTCCAGACGCTCGTGCTGATCAACCCGCTGATCTACGTGAACGAGGGCCTGCGGGCGGGCGTGACCAACCTGCCGCACATGCACCTCTACGTCGTGTACCCCGCGCTGCTCGCCGCCTGCGTGCTGTTCCTCTGGCTGGGGATCAGGGGCTTCCGCCGGCGCGTCCTGGCCTGACCCGCCGGGCACAGGTGGCGCGGCGCGCGCCACCTGCGCCGGATGCGGGTCAGACGGCCGGGCGGCGGGTCAGACGGCTGGCGGCGAGCTCAGACGTACCGGCGGCGGGTCACACGGCCCGCCGGTCCCTGAGGAGGTCGCGGATCTCCGTCAGCAGCAGGGCCTCGTCACTGAGCGACGTCTCGTCGGTCGGCTCGGCTCCCCGACGCCGCAGCGACAGCAGGTAGTTGACGGGCTTCACCACGAAGAAGAACACCGCGGCGGCGATGGTCACGAACGAGATCAGCGCGTTGATGAAGTCGCCGTACAGGAACACGCTGTGGTGGATCCGGAAGTGGAGCGCGCTGAAGTCCGGCTTCCCGAAGATGGCGGCGATGATCGGTGTGATGATGTCCTTGACCAGCGCGTTGACGAGCGCGCCGAACGCCAGGCCGATGACCACGGCGACTGCAAGGTCGACGAGGTTGCCGCGCATCAGGAAATCCTTGAACTCCTGGAGCAAGTTCTTCTTCTGCGTCGCCATGGGCCCTCCCCTGTTGTCCTAAGGCGGAGCCCGCAGCGTATCCCTCAGGGCCATGCCCGCCACGTGTCGACCTCGACCACCGTGGCGACGCCCACGGGCGGCCGCTGCCGGTACTGCTCGTACTTGGCCGCGAGGAGCTCCACAGCGGTCGCGTGGTCGCGAGTGCCGCGCGCGGCGAGGTGCGCGTCGCCGTCCATCCGGACCCACCACAGCGCGGCCCAGTCCTCGGCGTAGTGGTCCACAAGGACCGACACGCGCGGGTGGGCGGCGACGTTGCCCAGCCGGCGGAGCGCCATCGTCGACTTTGCCTTGACATCGTCGACGGCCGTATACAGCCAGTCCCCCTCGACGGCGAAGCAGCACGGCACGAGGTGGGGTGCGCCGTGCGCGGTCACCGTGGCGAAGCGGGCCACCCGCGCAGCCGCCGCCCGCGCCCGCATGACGTCGCCGTCCACAGCGCACCCTACCTCGGGACCTTCGCTGCCCGACTTGGGGCCGCGGTCGCGGCCCGGGCCCGCTACTTGGCCGCTGCGGACGCCTGGTTCGAGTAGCCGCTACCGCCGACGGAGTTATAGGCCCGCACCTCGTAGTAGTACGTCTGGGCCGACGTCGTCCCGGTATCCGTCGCCCCGCATGACGATGCCGAGCAGTACGACGACGGCGACACGGTCGCGTACAGGGTCTCGTGCCCGGACGCCGTGCTGCGGTAGATGCGGTAGCTGGTGATGGTCGAGCCGCCGTTGTTCGGCACGTTCCACGTGATGACGACGCCCTTGGTCGCCGACGGTGCCGCGCTCAGCACCGGCGCACCGGGGACGGACGCCGACGCACGTGGCGTCGCCGATGCCTCGTTCGAGTACGGCCCCGTACCCGTCGCGTTCGTCGCCGTGACCTTGTAGTAGTAGGTCGTGCCATTGGCCAGGCCGCCGTCGGTGTAGCTCGTCGACGTGACGCCGGTGGCGACCGGTGTCGTGCTCTCGGCGCCGGCGCTCGTACCGCGGTACACGTTGTAGGTGAACGACGGCCCACCGGTCGCCGGCGCGCTCCACGACAGCGACACGCTCGTGTTCCCGGCGCGCGCAGTGAGGTTCTGGGGGGCGGTCGGCGACGGCGGCGCCTGCGGCGTGGCCGTCGCGGGGCTGGACGGCCCACCCTCGCCGACGGCGTTGACGGCGGTGACCTGGTAGGAGTACGTGGTCCCGTTGACGGCGGTGGTGTCGGTGTAGCTCGTCGTCGAGGGCGATGGGGAAGCGATGACCGCGGGCGACGCCGAGCCGGTCCACCGGTACACGTTGTAGTGCAGGAGCGCAGAGCCGCCGTCGCTCGACGGCGCCGACCACTTCAGCGCCACGTTGTTGTTGCCCGCCGTCGCGGCGAGCCCGCTCGGGGCGCCCGGCGCCGTCGGTGCGGGCGCGGCGCCGCCACCGAAGGCCTGCTGCGTGTTGGGCGTGCCCATGCCGGTCGGGCCGTCGTAGCCAGAGGTGGCGGTGCACAGGTACGAGCCGCCGCACGACCCGTTGGAGCCCGACGTGATGTCGTTGAGGTTGGCACCCGAGTACAGGTGCGACGTGAGCCCAGACGATGCCAACGTGACGCCGGCCAGGGCGTAGGTGGAGGCGATGATCGGTGACGCCACGCTGGTCCCGCCGAAGATCAGCCACGAACCGCCGGTGCCGTACGTGTCGTACACCCACACGCCGGTGTTGGGGTCGGCGACGGCGGAGACGTCCGCCACGCTGCGACGCGAGCAGCTCGCATCGGTCTGCCATGCCGGCTTGGCCTCGTACGCACTGCAGCCGCTGCCTGCGCCGCTCCATGCGGTCTCGGTCGCGTTCCGCGTGCCCGTCGCGGTGAACTGCTGCAGGCTGGTCCCGCCCACTGCGGTCACGTACGGCGACGACGCCGGGTACTCCACGCCGTAGCCGGAGTCGCCAGAGCTGACGGTGACGGCGACGCCGGGATGGTTGTAGTAGGTGTCGTAGGCGGTTTCGCCGTTGAACTCCGAGCCGCCGTAGCTGTTGCTGATGGCGTTAGCGCCGAGGGAGGCCGCGGTGTTGACCGCGGTGCCGAGGTCGGCGTACGAGGCGGACGCGGCTTCGACGAGCAGGATGTTGCAGTTGGGGCAGACGGCGCTGACCATGTCGAGGTCGAGCGAGATCTCCTCGCCCCAGCCGGCGTTTGACGCCGGGTAGCTGGTGCCGCCGTGCTCATCGACCTGGCGGAAGCAGGTGCCGACCGCGCACGGCGCCAACCCGAAGAACGACCGGTAGCTGGCCAGGTCGGCCGCGGCGTTGGGGTCGTGGAAGGCGTCGACGATGGCGACCGTCTCGCCCCCGCCGGCGCTGGCGGCGGCCGACGCCAGGTTGTAGGCCGACTGCAGGTAGGGCGGGTCGTAGGCGCCGGCGTTGCCGATCGTCGCCGCCCGGCCCGTCGGGCGCGCGCCGGGGGCGTTGGGATGGGCGGCCTTGGCTCCCGCGTCGATGCGCTCGTGGGCCAGGCAGTGGGCGATGCCGGGGGCGACGGCGTCGGAGCAGACGTTGACGTCCTCTTCCCCGTCGGTGCTGGCGTGGGTGTGGAAGCCGGCGCCCTCGTGGGCCACGCCTGGCGTCAGGTGCCCATCGGGCGCATCGGGGCTCGCCGCCGCGCTGGCGGCCATCCCGCCGAGGACGGCGGCGCAGAGGACGGCCACCCCCCACCGCCTCGCGACCGTGCTGTGACGAACGTGCCGGCCCCGCCTGAATGCCATGTGCTCCACCTCTGCCTACCGTCGGCGACCCGCGCGCGCCGACGACCGCTGGGTAGGGGACCATGGTGATAGCCCGGTCGCAATAGGGCGATCGGACTAGTCAGGGGCGAGAAGCCGGAAATGTGCGGCGGAGGCGCGCAGAATTGGGCGGCCGTTGACCTCAACCCGTCGCGCCGCGCGCTGCCGCGCTCACCGAGGAGCGCGGCACTGCTGCAACCCGGCACTCGCCGCGCCGCGGCGAGCCGGGCGCGACGGCGCCGCGCGCCTCGGCGTCAGGCCGGCCTAGATGTCGTAGTAGAGCGCGAACTTTCGCCCACGTCTCGGCGACCTGCGGTGATGCTCAGAAACAGGTTCTGAGTAGGGACTTTGAGTTTGCGACGTTCCTCGTCAGTCCCCGGCCCCTTGCCGTGTCTCGCGGACTTGGCGCGGACTGATGGGTACCGTATGAGTCGTCTCGGTCCCCCGTGTCAAGTGGGTCGTGCCCGTGAACGGGAGCATCGGCGAAGGAGGAGTCGCTGGCTGCAGAAGCGTTGGGGGGAGACCACCTCTCCCCCCCGTCGCATAGATGCCGCCCCTCCACTGCTGTGTGCTGTCGTCGTAGTACCGGTATTGCATCTCGCGGAGCCTTGGGCCGAACCGGTCTCGGATCACGTCGTACTGAGCATGGACGTGTTGGTTCCACGTGAGCTCCGTGCAGTACGCGGAACAGGCGGCAGGGAAGAGCACGGCCGACGCGACGATGTCGGCGATTTGAAGGGCAACGTGGCTATCGCTGTGGCCGAAGACTGGGACTTCCACAAGTCTTGAGAGGCGGTCTCCACCGGAGCGGAACTTCTGCGTCGTGATGACGTCGCTGTTGGGCGTGTTCTTCACCTTGGTGCGACTGTCCAGTACGACGAGACCTTGGCGGTCCTGCGCGTCGAGGTATCTATGGAACGCTGCGCAGATCCACGAAATCGCGCTTCCGTAGAGAGCACGGTCCTCCATCGGGATGTCCTCTGCCTTCACGATGACCCTGGCGACGACCCGGCAGTGAGTGTCACGCAGAAGATCGAAGACCCGGTCGAGAAGTCCTACTGCTCGCCGCTCCCGCCGCCGAGACGCACTCCGTAAGTCGCTTCGAAGGTCAGCACCCTTGATCTCCGCGGAGATAACGTCTGTGAGGCGGAGTGCGGCCGCGATCTGCGGGCTGTACTGCTTCTTCAGCTGCAGGTAGCGCCACACGACGTCCATGAGGGATCCGCCGGGGACGATCAATGCAGCCACGACGAGGATCGGGGTGCTGGATGGCGAGGTCCGACAGAGCAGTTCGGCGCTGCCTGACTCGTCGACGTAGCAGAGGTCCAAGCGGCACCGGACGCTAGACGCAACTACGGCCGCCTTGCGGCGACCGTAGGACTTGCTGCACCACGTGCAGCGACTAGCGCTGGAGCTATCACCATTGAATCACAGCAGCCGCGCTGTTACAAGAGCGCGGCCTTGCGGCTCGATGGCTCTGACGTCATCGACCACCCAGCGCGCTTCCTGAGATGCAGCTGGAGCATAGCTGGTCACCAAGACAAAGTGCACCAAGTCCGGCTCCGGTCACCGAACAAACGTTCCCCTAGGCTGCCGGCGTATGGACCGCCGCCACGAGATCGAGAACCTCCGCCGTTCGATTGCCATGCTCCCGCCTGGCCACCGAGACGGTCTAGACCGGGAGCGGGCGCTAAGGCTCCTCGGCCAGCTCGTCAAGGCGCAGGACGAGACGGAGCGGCTCCAGACGCGGCCACGGGAGTTGGCCGAGGAGTAGCCGGTCCGGGGGCCAGCGGGCGGTACCGACCCCCGGACCGGACGCGGCCAGGCCCGCAGCCTCCCCCAACGAGAACCCCTCCTCTCCCCACGTAGTGGGAGGCACCATCCGGCCGCTCGAACTACTCGTCCAAGGGAGACGGTGACGACGCCGGCCTGTGAGGAACAAGATGCGAAAGCTGGGGATTGCCCCGCGACGGCGTCGGATTTCGTGGGGACAAACCCGCCGGAAGCCGTGGCCGGACGGAGGAGCCCTGTAGCGCCCCGTCTGTCGGCCCGGCCGCCGTCACCTTCCCAGTCGGGGATGGGAGCCGCTGTGCTCTGCCACCACCCTCAGCGGTCCACGAGCCGCCCGTCAACCCACCGCCTCCGGCGGCGGCGCTTTGGTACGCCAGCGGCCTGCACGCAGCGGACGACCGTCGACGGGCTCCGGCCAGTCGCGGCGGCGATGTCGGCGATGCGGTCGCCGGCCAGGTAGGCCGCGACGATCGCGTCGGCAACGGCCTTCGGCGTGTCCCCGCCTCGGGCGCGGCGCGACAGGGCACGGGGCAAGGGCGCGCCGAGCGACCACCGGACCTCGCGGACGGTCACGCCCAACGTCGCCGCGATCTCGGTGACGGGGGTCCCGTCAGGGAACGCCGACAGGTCGACGCCGGACATCGACCCGGACGGTACCGGTATCAGTGACACCCTGCTCGGCTCTCTCACAGTGCGCCCGCGGCCCGCTCCCGCGTGGCTGCCGGGG
>Ga0070741_10000426_pt1 | contig 156688 bp, 142 predicted proteins | sample Coa_R1_4_FD_66440 | JGI IMG/M metagenome (GOLD analysis project Ga0070741, IMG submission 66440) | Surface soil microbial communities from Centralia Pennsylvania, which are recovering from an underground coalmine fire - Coalmine... | ecosystem: Environmental > Terrestrial > Soil >... | reverse complement strand
GCCGTCAGGATGTCGGATCGGTCCTCGTTCTGCATGAAATCCCCCTCTTGCTCGTCGGTTCGAGAGGGGGGATTTTTAGGTGATCGGATGGGGGGATTTTAGGGAGATCGCTGACACACCTCATTACGATGCTTGCGTCCGCACCGCTCCATGGTTATCCTCGCGCGGGCTCGGCACCGCGAACGCTCCCGCCTCGCGCTTGGGATGCGTGCTTCCGGGGGCCGCCACAGCCCTTTCGTCCGTGATCGGGGCCTTCAACCATGGTCTCCGGGTCCGGTTCGCTGGAAGACGGAAGAAGCAGGCACCCCCGGAGGTTGATCGCGGTGGCAAACTGGAAGCCTGATGGAATCTGAAGCCGAGGACCAGATCGCAGATGCGACGACGACGGTGATCCCCGCAGACGCCGTCTCGGGAATGAACCTCACCGGCACGTTGGACCCGGCAGTCTTCTATGGGCTGGTTACCCGCATCTGGACGATCGCTGCAGGACCCGTCAACCTTCTCTTGATCGGCCATTTTTTCGCGCCTGCGGTTCAGGGTTTTTATTACACGTTCGGAAGCCTGGTGGGCTGGACGGCGTTTCTGGAGCTCGGACTCGCAACCGTCGTGCAGCAGTTTGTTAGTCACGAGTGGGCCAACCTCTCGCTTACCCCGACCGGGGAGCTGACCGGCGACCCTCACGCCGCGGCACGCCTCGCCTCCCTCGCGCGAATTGCTGTTCGCTGGTACACGGCAGTGGCAATTGTCAGTTGCATCACGTTCGGCGTTGGAGGCGCCATTTTCCTCGCCCGCCGGGCTGAACCAGGGGTTTCGTGGCTCCTTCCCTGGATTTGTCTCGTCCTCACGGCGGGCGGTGCTCTCGCACTGCTGCCGGGATGGACAATCCTCGACGGATGCAACCAGCTATTCAGGACCAACCGCGCCCGCGCGTTGATTGTGGTCGGCGGCAGCATCGCCTTGTGGGTCACGATCGTACGAGGAGGCGGCTTGTGGGCAAGCACGTCATCAATGACGGTCAACCTCGTGATTACCGTCGTTTTTTTCATACTGTCGTACCGGCGATTCTTTTCCTCGCTTCGAAGAACGCCCACTGAAGACGTCACCGTCAACTGGCAGCACGAGCTTTGGCCGATGCAGTGGCGGATTGCATTGAGCTGGCTGTCGAACTACTTCCTGTTCTCTCTCATCACGCCGGTCCTGTTCAGCGTACAGGGGGCAGCGGCGGCAGGACAGATGGGAATGACCATGACGCTGGCAAATTCCGTCGTGGCCCTTTCTCTCACCTGGACATTACGAAGGGCCCCATTGTTTGGAGTGCTGGTCGCGAAGAAGCAGTATTCAAAACTCGACCAACTGTTTCGTAATACTCTTTGGCTGACGATCGCGGTAGCGGCCGCAGGCTGTACTGTCGTGATTGGAACGTTGACGGTCCTCCACGCGATGCATTTCAAGCTGGCTTCACGTTTTCTGGATCCGGCAACGGCTTCCCTGATGCTGTTCGCAACCGTGATCATCGCGGCCGTAAGCGTCATGGCCGCATATCTCCGCGCTCACAAGCGTGAGCCGTTCCTCGTGCCGTCGTTGCTGATGGGGGTGTCGATCGTCGGCGGGGCGATTCTCTGCGGCCGCAAATTCGGAGTCCCTGGTATCGCCGCAGCCTATCTGTCTTCGGTTGCGATATTCGCCGTGGTTCAGACAGCGATTTTTCTCAGGTGCAGAAGGCTCTGGCACGCGGATGAGTAGCGGAACCAAATGGGCTATGATTGCGCACCCTCAGGGGAATCACAGATAGCGAGTTGCGCTTCCCAAGCTCTACGGTTCGCACTTCATCACCGGTATGCCCTACTTTACGATCGTAATGCCGACATACGACCGGCCGGCGCTCCTCGAGCGGGCACTTCGTACATGCGTGGCACAAGACTTCACCGATTGGGAAGCAATCGTCGTTGACGACGCGTCTCCAAGTGCGAACGAGACGTCCGCAGATGTCGTCCGACGCATCGGTGATCCTCGGATCTCGCTGATCAGACATGAACGCAACCAGGGCGTGTGCGCAGCTCGCGACACGGCCTCGCGCGCGGCGCGCGGCACGTGGCTCATTTTTCACGATGACGACGATGAACTGCTGCCGGGTGCCCTGGCGCATATCCACCAGACGGCTGAACGGGCGCGACCGGAAATCCGCCGCCTCATCTTCGCATACCGGGATGACGACGGATTATCGAGCCCGGAGCCGCCGCTCGTCAGCGGAACGGTCTGGCAGTACTCCGACTACATGCAGTGGCTTGATCAAGTCAGCGAGAGAACGGACTTTCTTAACTGTATTCACCGTGAGGTTTTCCAGCACGTATCGTGGCCGTCAGACCGAAGCCGCGAGGATATTTTTCACCTCGACCTCGCGCGGCGTTTCAACACCGAATGTCACAATGACGTCGTCGCCGTCATCCACACGGACGCTGTAAATCGTTTTACTGCTGTCCCCGGCCCCGAACGGCTTTTGCGGATGGCGCCTGATATCGCACGGCAGGTCGACCGGATTGTTTCCGGACACGGTGATGCCCTCAGCCGCTGGGCCCCCGAAATGTTCAGCCGCTACCTTCGGCAAGGAGCGATCAATCATTTCCTTGCGGGGAATCGCACCGAGGGTGTGCGCTACTCAGTCCGATTCATCAGACAACGCCCAATCGCACTATCCGGCTGGGCAAGTCTCCTCCTCGGCCTTCTCAGCCGGCGGCTCCTGGCATCCGTCGTGGCAACGAGCAAACGCCAGCGCGCCAGGCGCGCGCGATCCCGCAGTGGCATCCAGTGAAGATCCTCAACATGATCCTCTCGATGACGGGAGGCGGGGCCGAGCGCCAGCTCGCATTCATGGTCCCGGAGCTGCGCGCGCTGGGACATGACGTCCATGTCGCGTATGTGTACGACGGCATCTATCTCGATCAACTCCGTTCGCATCAATGCCCTGCACATCAGCTCAAGGTTGCATCCAAGTACGACGCGCGCATGCTCTTCTCCTTATGGAGAATCCTCCGAACGCTGCGGCCCGACGTGATCCACACGTGGCTTCCCCACATGGATGTTCTGGGAGGCGGACTCGCCCGTGTTCTCCGGATTCCGTGGGTCATGAGTGAACGCAGCTCGGCGGGGATGTATCAGCCCACGCTTCTGAACGGAATGCGCAGGAGGCTTGGCCGTCATGCGGATGCGATCGTCGCAAACTCTCCGGGAGGCGCGGAGTACTGGGCCGATGCCGGGGCGCCGCGATCGCGGATCGAAGTCATTCCGAACTTCGTTCTGCGCGAGGAGCTCGACGCAGCCCCTCCCCTGCAGGATGCGAGGATCGCCGCTTCCGATGAGGTGATCCTGCACGTCGGCCGCCTCAGCCCGGACAAGAATCTCAGCACGGTGATCGCCGCGATGTCGGAGCTCGTCCGCCGACGTCCGCACGCGAAACTCGTGCTTTGCGGTGAGGGACCGCTGCTGAATCAGCTCACGAGCGAGGTGAAAGCGGCGAACGTCGAGGACCACGTCCTCTTCGCAGGCTTCGTCTCCAACGTCGGCACCTGGCTCAAACGTGCGGACGCGCTCGTCGCAGTGTCCGAATGCGAAGGACATCCCAACGCCGTACTGGAAGCGATGGCTGCAGGCGCTCCGGTCGTGGTTTCGAACATCGATGCCTACCGGAACATCCTCGATGACACATCCGCTCTCTTCGCCTCGGCCCGCGATCCGGAGGAAATTGCGGCGGCATTGGCCGCGACACTCGAGAACCGCGACGCCGCACGCGCACGAGCCGATCGCGCGCGCCGATTCGTGGAACCTCTCTCGCTCCACGCCACCGTTCAACGCTACGATGACTTCTACCGCCGGCTCGTCGCTTCGAAGGGCCGCCTTGCAGAGCGTCGAATATAATCCGCTGCCGTCCCGTCCTCAGACGGCGCGATTCTTCACGGAGAACTGAATTGAAAGTCCTGATCACCGGCGGAGCCGGCTTCATCGGCTCCCACCTTGCTGACGCCTATATCGCCCGCGGGGACGAAGTCTACGTCCTCGACGATCTCTCGACCGGAAGCATCGAGAACATCGCGCATCTCAAGTCCGAGAGCAGATTTCATTACACGATCGACTCGGTCCAGAACATACCGGTCCTGGCGGAGCTCGTCGATACTTGCGATGTGATCTTCCATATGGCGGCCGCGGTCGGCGTCAAGCTGATCGTCGAGAGTCCGGTTCGCACCATCGAGACGAATGTCAGAGGGACCGAGGCGGTGCTCGCCGCGGCCAACAAGAAGAAGAAGCGCGTCCTCATCGCGTCGACATCCGAGGTCTACGGCCTCAGCACCGAGATCCCGTTCCGCGAGGATGGCAATCTCGTTCTCGGCGCAACCAACAAGGGGCGCTGGAGCTACGCCTGCTCCAAAGCGATCGACGAGTTTCTTGCGCTCGCCTATTGGCGCGAAAAGAAACTGCCCACAATCGTCGTACGGCTCTTCAATACCGTCGGACCGCGCCAGACGGGCCAGTATGGAATGGTGATTCCCACACTCGTCAAGCAGGCGCTGGCCGGACGTCCTCTCACGGTTTATGGGACAGGCAAACAGACACGCTGCTTCGGCTATGTCGGAGACGTGGTCAAGGCGCTGGTCAGCCTGATGGATCAGGAAGGCGCGACGGGCGATCTGTTCAACATCGGATCTTCGGAAGAGGTCTCCATCAACGATGTGGCCCAGCGGATTCTCGCGCTGACGAGCTCACAATCGGAAATCGTCTACGTCCCCTATGACGAAGCCTATGAGCATGGATTCGAAGACATGCCGCGGCGCGTGCCTGATACGCGAAAGCTGCAGGCGCTGATCGGCTTCGCTCCAAAGACGAACCTCGACACGATCCTGAAGAGCGTCATCGACCATTACAGCCGGAGTTGATCACTCCGCAAAGGACGTGTGGAACCAGTCGATGGTTCGCTTCAAGCCCTCGTCGAGTGTCGTCGAGGCTTTGAAGCCGAACGCGTGCATCGCCCGCTCGACATCGAGGAGACGGCGCGGCTGACCATTCGGCCGCGTCGTGTCCCACACGATCTCGCCCCCATATCCCACCATTCGCGCAATGAGCTGGGCGAGATCTCTGATGGAGATCTCACGCCCGGAGCCGATGTTCACAGGCTGCGGCCCGTCGTAGCGTTCTGCGGCCAGGACAATCGCCTCGGCTGCGTCCTCTACATAAAGAAACTCACGCGTGGGAGTTCCATCGCCCCATAAGACAACCTGCTCGTCGCGATTCCGTCGGGCGTGCTCGAACTTGCGGATCATCGCCGGAATGACGTGACTCGTTTCCAGGTCGAAATTGTCCCGTGGGCCGTACAGATTCACAGGCAACAGGAAGATGCCGTTGAATGCATACTCTTCCCTGTAGCCTTGTAATTGCACAAGAAGCGCCTTCTTGGCGATTCCATAAGGCGCGTTGGTTTCTTCCGGATAGCCGTCCCACAGGTCGTCTTCGCGGAACGGCACTGGAGCGAATTTCGGATACGCGCAAATCGTCCCCAGGCAGACGAACTTCTCCACGCCGGCCAGTCTGGCCTCTTCAATGAGCTGAATTCCCATTGTGGCGTTTTCATAGAAGAAGCGGCCGGGATGGATGCGATTCGCGCCGATGCCGCCCACGACGCCGGCCGCATGAATGATGAGATCCGGCCGCTGCCCCGCGAGAAAGCTGCGAACTGCATCGCGGTCGAGGAGATCGAGCTCGCGCTTGCGCGGTGCGAACAGCGCAGCGGGAGACCGTTTCTCGAGATTCTCGCGAATGAAACTGCCGAGGAATCCTCCGCCTCCTGTCAGCAGAACGCGCTTTTGCCGCCAGAAGCCCTCAACAGTGTTCGTGTTGGGCATGAGTGCTCACCGCGCCGCCGGCGACGGATTCCGGCGCTGATGCTCGAACGACTCGCTCTCCGCGAGCGCAAGATCCGAGTCGACCATCAGATTCACCAGCTCATGAAATGACGTGCGCGGCGACCAGCCGAGAAGGTCGCGCGCCTTCGAGGCATCGCCCCGGAGGTGGTCGACTTCCGTCGGCCGGAAATAGCGCGGATCGATTTCGATCAGCACCCGGCCGCTCTGGCGGTCGATGCCCTTTTCCTCCAGGCCGCTGCCGCGCCATTCGATCTCGATTCCGGCGCGCCGGAATGCGAGCTCCGAAAACTCGCGCACCGTGTGCGTCTCACCGGTCGCAATGACGAAGTCTTCCGGCTGCTTGTACTGCAGCATCATCCACATCGCCTCGACGTAGTCCGCTGCATATCCCCAATCGCGCACTGCATCGAGGTTGCCGAGATACAAGCGGTCCTGCAGGCCCCACTTGATCCTTCCGGCAGCGCGCGTGATCTTGCGCGAAACGAACGTTTCGCCGCGCCGCGGCGACTCGTGGTTGAACAGGATGCCATTGACCGCATACAGATCGTAGGCCTCGCGATAATTCACGGTCATCCAGTACGCGTAGACCTTTGCCACGCCATAAGGACTGCGCGGATAAAAAGGCGTCGTCTCTTTCTGCGGGACTTCGAGCACTTTGCCGAACATCTCGGAGGAGGACGCCTGGTAGATGCGCGGCCGGATCTGCAATTCGCGGATCGCCTCGAGCAGGCGCGTTGCGCCCAGACCGGTGACGATCCCTGTGTACTCCGGTATGTCGAACGAAACCTTCACATGGCTTTGTGCGCCAAGGTTATAGATCTCGTGCGGATCGACGAGCCGCAGAATCCGGTTCAATGACGATGCGTCGTCGAGATCCCCATAATGAAGAATCAGTGTGCGGTGCGAATCGTGAGGATCCTGATAGATGTGCTCGACTCGTGACGTATTGAACGAAGAGGAACGCCGGATGACACCGTGGACCTCGTAGCCCTTGCTCAACAGGAATTCGGCCAGATAAGAGCCATCCTGTCCGGTGATGCCGGTGACGAGAGCACGGCGCTTTGAATCGCGATCTCTTTGTTCGCTCATCGTTCAAACCTTGTAGTAATCACGATACCACTCGACGAAACGGCGAACTCCTTCACGGACCGGTGTCGACGGTTTGAATCCCACTTCGCGCTCGAGCTCACGGACATCGGCCATCGTCGACGGAACATCGCCCGGCTGCATGGGAAGAAGATCGAGTGTCGCCTTGATGCCGAGCGTCTCTTCGATCACGGAAATGTATTCGAGCAACTGAACCGGCTTGTTGTTTCCGATGTTGAAGACGCGCCATGGCGCATAGCTGCGCGCCGGATCGGGATCGTCGCCTGTCCATGCGGGATCGGCCGCGGCGGGATGATCGAGCACGCGGATCACCCCTTCCACGATGTCGTCGATGTACGTGAAGTCGCGCACCATCCGCCCTTCATTGAAGACGGGAATCGGCTCGCCGGCGAGGATGCCGCGCGTGAACTTGAACAGCGCCATGTCCGGACGTCCCCACGGACCATAGACGGTGAAAAAGCGAAGCCCGGTGGCGGGCACGCCGAAGAGACTCGCGTACGTGTGGGCCATCAGCTCATTGGCCTTCTTCGTCGCGGCGTACAACGACACGGGATGATCGACGTTGTGATGTTCGGAGAACGGCTGCCTCGTATTCGCTCCATACACAGAGCTGGACGACGCGAACACGAGGTGCTCCACGCCGCCGTGGCGGCAGCCTTCCAGGATCGTCAGAAATCCATCGATGTTGCTGCGCGTATACGCAAACGGATTGGTCAGCGAATATCTGACTCCAGCCTGGGCCGCGAGGTGAACGACGCGCTGCGGCTTGTACTCGGCAAACACCCGCTCCATCGCTTCACGGTCGCCAACATCGGCGCGGACGAAGTGGAACCGCTCGCTCGCGCTCAACCGCTGCAGCCGCGCTTCCTTCAAGCGCGGGTCGTAATAGTCATTCAGATTGTCGACGCCGGCGACGTCATCCCCTCGATCGAGGAGCCGTCGCGTGACGTGGGATCCGATGAATCCTGCGGCACCGGTGACAAGAATCATGCGCAAAGAATCTCCCGGCCGATCATAGCCTCTTCCTGCGTGGGCGCCGCGCCCTTAAGCGCGCACGAGCCGCGCTGCCGCACCGGGCGGAACGACATTGCGTGTATCGATGACGAGGCGCGCCTGGCCGTAGAGAGCAGGGTCCTTGAACGCCGTATGCGGTGTCGAAATCAGCACGGCATCGTACGTTCCCAGTTCTTCGGCCGTGCATGGTACGGAACGCATCTGCAGATCGTGTTTCCGTCCGCGCCGGGCTTCCGGAACAAAGGGATCACAGTACGACACGACCGCACCGCGTTCCTGCAGCAGCTCGATCAGTTCGAACGAGGGCGATTCCCGGTCATCGTCGATGTCCGGCTTGTACGAGAGTCCGAGCACGACGACGGACGCGCCGACGATGCTCTTCCCGGCGCGATTCACCGCCTCCACCGTGCGGTCGACGACATAGCGGGGCATCGACGTATTGATCTCTCCCGCCAGTTCGATGAAGCGCGCCCACGTTCCGTGCTCCGCAGCTTTCCAGGTCAGATAGAACGGATCGAGCGGGATGCAGTGGCCGCCCAATCCCGGCCCGGGATAGAACGGCATGAACCCGAACGGCTTCGTCTTCGCCGCCTCGATCACTTCCCACACATTGATCCCCATCCGATCGAAGACGACTTTCATCTCGTTCACGAGAGCGATATTGACCGCGCGAAAGATGTTCTCCAGCAGCTTCGACGATTCGGCCACTTCCGGCGATGACACCGGAACGATCCGCTCGATGATCGCGCCATACAGAGCCTCGGCCACACGCGATGAGCTCTCGTCCATCCCGCCGACCACCTTCGGGATGTTGCGCGTGTTGAATCGCTCGTTTCCCGGATCTTCGCGCTCCGGCGAGAACGCGAGAAAGAAGTCGTGGCCGCAGCGCAGCCCCTTCGCTTCGAAGCGCGGCAGCAGTTCTTCCCGCGTCGTTCCCGGATAGGTCGTCGACTCGAGGACGACGAGTTGTCCCGGACGCAGCGTCTCCGCGATCGTCTCCGCCGTGACGCGGATGTACTTCAAGTCCGGCTCGCGATGCTCGCCGAGCGGCGTCGGCACACAGATGATGATGGCATCGCATTGGGCAAGCAGCGAGAAATTGGTCGTTGCCCTGGCGCGGCGCTGGAAGGCTTCCCGAATCCGGTCGACGCCGATATGCCGGATGTACGACTGTCCCGCATTCAGTCTCGTCGTCTTCGTTTCGTCGACGTCGAAACCGAGGACCTCGAATCCGGTTTCTTCGAACAGAAGAACGAGAGGAAGGCCCACATAACCGAGACCAATCACACCCACGCGGGCCGAGCGATTGGCGATGGAAGCAAGGAGATTCTCAGAGAGAGAAGGCTGGTCGCTCACGATAGGGGGCGGATTCAACCACGAGCGCACGGCTCGTGCAAGTCAGCGCGCTGCCCTGAAGAACTCCACCGTTTCGCGCATCCCTTCGCCGAGCGCAACCGGCTCCTGTAAACCCGCCAGCCGCCGCAGTTTCGAGCCGTCCAGCACGCTCCGCCGCTGCTCGCCAGCCTTCGCCGGACCATGCTGCGCATCACGCGCGACACCCGCTGCTGCGGCCAGGCTGCGATAGAGCTCATTCACGGACGTCTCGACTCCCGTGCCGACATTGAACGGTCCCTTCAATGAGAGATCGTCGGTGACCGCGACGTTCGCGCGCACGACATCGCCGACGAACACATAGTCGCGAGTCTGCTCGCCGTCACCATTGATCGTCACCTCCTGGCCGCTGAGCAGACGATCGGCAAAGATCGCGATGACACCCGCTTCACCCTTCGAGTTCTGGCGCGGGCCGTAGATGTTGGCGTAGCGGAGCGCGATCGTCGAGAGACCATGGATCTCGCGGAAATAGTGCATGTAATGCTCGACGGCGAGTTTCGCGCAGCCGTATGGCGACAGCGGATGCGTCGGATGATCTTCGTCCTGCGGCGCGGTGACCGGTTCACCGTAGATCGCGCCGCCGGTCGAGGCAAACACGAACCGCTTCACACCCGCATCGAGCGAAGCCTGCAGGAGGCGAATCGTCGCCACGATGTTGATCTCCGCATCGATCGCGGGGTCGGCGACGGAGTGGCGGACGTCGATCTGCGCGGCGTGATGGCTCACGACGTCGGGGCGCAGCATGCGCACCAGCTCGATCGTTCGCTCTTCGCGAAGATCGGCCTCATGAAACTCCGCCTTCGGATTCAGATTGCGGACGTTGCCGGTGGAGAGGTTGTCGATGATGCTCACGCGATCGCCGCGCTCGATGAACGCGTCGGCAATGTGCGATCCGATGAACCCTGCGCCGCCAGTAACGAGTACGTGTCTCTTCATGCGATCCGCATTCTCGCCTTTTTCCTCGCATGCCGGTAGATCGCGGCGCAGAGCGCGCCGAAGAGAAAGCCTCCCACGTGCGCCCACCAGGCGACGCCTGCCACTTCCTGCGTTCCCGCGGCCGGCGCGAGCGAGAGAAATCCATTGAAGAACTGCATTAGAAACCAGACCGGCAGGAAGAACGCGGCGCGAATCTCCGCCATCGCCCAGTAGACGACGAGCGGGAACAGCGTGACGATCCGCGCACGCGGACGGAGGACGAAAAAGGCGCCGAGAACGCCGGCGATGCTGCCCGACGCGCCGACGGAGGGAACGTGCGACAGCGGAAAGAACGCCGTGTGACAGAGGCTGCCGGCCGCGCCGCAGAAGAGGTAGAGCAGGAAGTAGCGAAGGTGTCCCAGCGCATCCTCGACGGCGTCGCCGAATACCCAGAGATAGATCATGTTGCCGAAAAGATGAACGAAGCCGCCGTGGATGAAGAGCGATGTGAAGAGTGTGATCGCCACTTCCCACGTTGCGTAATGCCACTGCTCCGGCGCGACCAGCCGCGCCGGAATGAAGCCGAACGTCTGGATCAGCAGCTCCGTGCGCGGGCCGAGAAAAAGCTGCATCACGAAGACGGCGATGTTCGTCGCCACGAGCGAGCGCGTGATGATCGGAGCTGCGCGGTGAGGCAGCGTATGGCGGAGCGGGATCACATCTCCCCACCCAGCGAAGAGCGCGCCAGGATGCTAGTGCTCTGTCCTCGAACTAGTGCTCTGTCCTCAAACTAGATCGCCGCCGCGATCTCGCGCACGACTTCCGCCATCTGATCCTTCGTCAGCTCCGGATAGACGGGAATCGCCAGCGTCCCGTCCGCAGCGATGTCCGAGCTCGGATAGGCCTCGCGCACGCCGGGCAGATCGGCAAAGCACTTCTGCTGCGGCAGCGTCAGCGGGTAGTAGATCTCACATCCGATCGACTTGCTCTTCAGATGCTCGAGGACTCGGTCGCGCGTCGCCCGCCCGTCGAAGCGAATGATGTACTGGTTGTAGACGTGGTGCCGGCCCTCGAGCTCGCGCGGCAACACGACACGATCCCCGGTGCCCGCTTCCGCAAACAACTGCGCATACGTCTGCGCGTTGCGGCGCCGGCCTTCCGCCCACGAATCGAGATGACGCAGCTTCACGTGCAGAATCGCGGCCTGCAGCGCATCGATGCGGAAGTTTCCGCCGACGTAGTGGTGGTAGTACTTGGGACGCATGCCGTGGACGCGGAAGTCGATCAGCTTCTCGCGCATCGCGTCATCGCTCGTGGTGATCGCTCCCGCGTCGCCGAAGCCGCCGAGATTCTTGGAGGGGAAAAACGAGAAGCAGCCGAGCGTTCCCAGCGCGCCCGCGCGCTTGCCGCGATACTCCGCACCGACGGCCTGGGCCGCATCCTCCACGACGGCGATCCCGTGCCGCGCGGCGATGGCGTTGATCGCATCCATGTCCGCGCATTGACCGTAGAGATGCACCGGCATGATCGCGCGCGTACGCCCGCTGATCTTCTGCTCGATCTGCGCAGGATCGATGTTGTAGTCCTCGAGGCGCACGTCGACGAATACCGGACGCGCGCCGAGGCGATGCACGACTCCGGCGGTCGCAAAGAAGGAGTACGCCGGCACGATCACTTCGTCGCCCTGCCCGATGCCGAGGACCATCAGCGCCTCGAGCAGCGCATCGGTGCCCGATGAAACGCCCACCGAGTATTTCGAGTGGCAGTAGGCCGCGAAATCGCTCTCGAAGTCCTCGACGCGCTTGCCGAGGATGAAGATCTGCGACTCGTAGACTTCCTCCGTCACACGAAGGACTTCCTCGCGAATCGTCTTGTATTGCGCTTTGAGATCGAGCAGTGGGATGGCCATGGCGCGCGGAGTTTATCCGAAGTAGACGATCCGGCAAGGACGTCCGTATCACAGGCGTTCATGGATTGCGTAGACGGGATTCGTGTGTCTATTTTTCGTGAATGTTTTTCATGCGCTTACCGCATAAAAATTTAGACACTCCTTTTCATCGCCGCGTATCACAGGCCAAACAACGCGGCGCTCCCCGCCGCGAGATGAAATAAGGAGAACCCCATGAATCTGAAGTCCTTTCTCACTGCTGCCTCGGTCGCGATCCTGCCCTTGACGGCGAGCGCGGCAAGCTTCATCGTCCCCGCGGCAGGTGCCGGCCCCGGCGCAAATGGCAGCCAGTGGCAGAGCGAGCTCACGCTGCACAATGTCAGCAACAGCAGCGTCAACGCGAACGTGATCTTCCATGACGAGAACGGCGCGACGGCGCCGGTCGCCATCGCGGTCGCCGCTCGCTCGACGACGACGCTCGGCGACATCGTGAAGACGACCTTCGGCCGCGCGACCGCGACGGGAGCAATCGAGATCGCAGCCGATGACGCGAACCTCGACCATCTCGCGGTTGCCTCGCGCACGTTCAACACCTCACCGTCCGGCGAGTTCGGGCAGGACATTCCCGCCATCCGCGCGACCGACGCGGCCGGACCTGGTGACGTCGTCGTCATCGCCGGCCCCTCGTCCGTTTCGCAGTACCGCTTCAACTTTGGCGTGTATGCCGTGTCGAGCGCGAAGGTGACGTGGTCTCTCCTGCGCGCGGACGGCAGCGTCGCCGCGCAGAAGGAAGTCTCGTATGCAGCCGGCACCCAACGCCAGTACGGCTCCGGCGTCGGCACCTTCTTCGGCGTCGACGCGAAGGATGACGACACGCTGCACGCGTCGGTGACCTCGGGAGCGGCGATCTTCTACGGCAGTTCCGTGAACAACGCGAGCGGCGACCCGACGTTCGTCCCCGGCGTCAAGGCACGCGAAGAGATCCGCATCAACTTCGTCGGGATCGATGTCAACGGCGACGGCGTCGCCGAGGCGAAGGACGCGGACCGCAACGGAGTGGTGGACACGGCAGTCGACGTCTTCACCACGACCGGATACCCGAACTACTTCCGCATCATCGCGAGTGGTGAACATGGCGAGCCGGCAACGTTCGAACTGATCGACGCAGGTTCGGACGCGATGCTCATCGACGCGAACGGCACGATTGCCTGGGCGCCGATGAAGGCAGTCCGCGGAGAGACCGGTTCTCTGAAAGTCCGCATCACGGCTGGCGGGTCGACCGCCGTTGTGACGATCCCGGCGAATTACCGCTAACCCCCGGGATCAACTCCTCCTGACTCATCCGGCCGCGCGACTGGACTCGCGCGGCCGGATTTTTTTCAGGCGAACGCTGCCAACAAGACAACTCAATTCTCCGCGTTCGAAACCGGGCGCGGACTCGGGCCCGGGAAATCCGCGGGCTGCAGGCTTGACTGGCGTTGGACGGAAGAGACCTAACCCGCGGCTGCACCTCTCTCGATGTCCACATGGTTTCGGCGTATGACGTTCTGAAGTCTGTAGTTCATGACCAGCGGCGGGATCGTCAGCGGACCATAGGCGAACGGCCGCCAGTCGTGCACCCATGTCGAGTCGTAAACGATTCTCGAGCGGCGTTGCGGATCGAACTTGAGATGCGGACTGCCGTACAACTCATGGGCGCGAGCCCGAGTGAGCTTTTCTTCGGCGAAACCGTTGTCGACATCGAGAAACCGCGCCAACAGGGCAGCGTAGCGCTCCGAATCACTCGTGAAGTCTTCGTGCGACACCATCATGGTCGGGATTCGATTCCGCTTCAGAAACCGGAGCGCCTGCAAGGTCGACCACAACCAGCGGTACGCCTCGACGACGTAGTGCGTCTTCTCGCCCCATTTGCGGCGCCGCGCGGTTACTGACGAAGCCCAGGCTCGCATGTCCCGGACAATATGAACGGCTCTCAAGTCGATCAGCCCACGCCTGGCAAGCGGCAGATAGAAGAGCTCCAGACTTCGGAGCTCTTTGGAGGAGTCAACGAAGATCATCCCCGGATAGAACTCCTGGAAGCGAGCTACAACAAGCTCGAACGCATCGGTCAGCGAACCGTCCCGAAGTTGCGGCAGCAGCGGCCCCCAGAACTCGCATTCCTGTCGTGAATGGCCGCAGGAACATGGCCAGTTGTCCTCGGGGGTGTGCTGCGTCGCGCGCTCGGCCATGATCGAATGCAGACTCTCTCCGACACTGACCATTTGAGGATGCGTCGCCATGAACATCTCGAGAATCGTCGAACCCGATCGAGACATCCCTGCGATGTAAACGACTTTCAACATCGAACGTACCTGACCTACTCGCGCGGGATCGACAACCGCGCACGAATGTTCAGCTTCTTCAAGACGACATTGTGCAGCAACAGGTTCCATGCGACGACCGCGCACGCGCTGGCTGCCGCTGCGCCTTCGATCCCCATCAGTCGCACGCCGGCGATCATCGCCACGCACTTGACCACCAGCACGCCGCCGAGAAACCGGGCGGCAACCAGTTCGTATCCCGTCATCACCAGAAGCAGCCCGACGGAGCCAGTGGCAACGTTGATGAATTGTCCGATCGAGAGAATCGCCAGCGTCCGATCACCCGCCGGATAGTTCGGCCCGAAAAGTCGCAGGATCGGCAGGCCGGCAAACAGAAATGCCGCGGTGACAGGCGCAGCAAGGGCTGTGGCCATCATGGTCGTCCTGCTGACTTCCCGTTGGATTGCCGACAGATTGCTCTCCGCATACAGCCGGGCTACTTTGGGAGCGAGAGCGGCATTGAAGGCAAAGAGAGGAAGCGAAATGATCGTGGCGCAATTCGCTGCGACATTGAAGACGGCCGCAGCTTTCGGCCCCGACATTCCGCCAACGACGAGCACATCGACATGCGAGTTCAACGTTGTCAGTGCGCCGTAGACGAACAACTGGAATGAGTGCCTGTGCCAGGAGGAATCTGCCGGAATTGCGGCGACGTCGCCTGCCTGAATCGGACCGATCAGGCTCCTCGTCACCACCACGACGAGCATGAGGGTCGCTGCATAAAGCACCAGGGCCATGCCGGCCGTCACGTGGCCTTTCATCAGAATCCCCGCGCAAGTCAGCAGCACGAGGAACGCGAACGGCCGCAAGATAAGATCCGGAACCTGCGCCATCGTTACGCGTCCGAGCCCCTGCACGGCGCTTTGATAAACGGAGCGCAACGCGGGCAGAGGCAGTGCTGCCGCGGCAATGACGGCGAGCATCGTCAAGCCAGAGGTGACCACGCGATAGCTGGCGAGAAAAACCAATCCGACGACGATCCCCGCGCCGACGACATGCCGTGTACTCGCGGTCAGCAATCCTCTGATCGCTCCCCAGTCCCCACGTTGCCGCAGGACGGGAATCTCCCGAAGAACGACGCGGTCCCAACCGAGGAGAGATCCGATCGCCAGTACATTCAGCCAGGAGAGTGCGACGGCATATCGACCGTACTCATCGACGTGAAGGAGGCGCGCAAGCACGACGTTCGTAAGCAGCGCGGCACCCGCGGCGATCACCTTCATGACGAGAGATGCCGTACCCGCGGCAACGAGCGAAGCATCGATGCCCGTCGTGAATCCTGACCACGAACGCGAGCGTCGCGACGCCCGCTCTGTATCAGCCATCTGCCAGAACGCAGTTCACGAAAACGTGATCTTCGCGAACCGCCGCTTTCCTACCTTCAGGAGATAACTCTTCCCCGCGGCTGCCTCGAGCGCGCGGCGGGAGTCTTCGACCTTCTCGTCATCGACGAGCACGCCCCCCTGACCGATCAGGCGCTGCGCTTCCTTGTTCGTCGGGGCGAGGCCTGCAGCAACGATGATCTTCGACAACAACTGCGGCTCGTCCGACGCCGGGAGCGTCGACTCTTCGAGATCCGTCGGAATCTGACGCTCGCTGAACACGCGGCGGAACTCGGCCTCCGCCTCCGTGGCTGCGTCTTTGTCGTGAAACTCCGCGATGATGATCCGTGCGAGCTCGCGCTTGGCGTCCATCGGGTGCGCGCTTCGCTTCTTCTCCTCGATCTCTGCCGGCGTCAGATCGGTGCACAGCAGGTAGTACTTCCACATCAGCTCATCGGAGATCGACATGACCTTGCCGAAGATCGATCCAGGTTCCTCGTTGATGCCGATGTAATTGCCGAGCGACTTCGACATCTTCTCGATGCCGTCGAGTCCCTCCAGCAGCGGCATCGTGAGCACGACCTGCGGCTCGAGCCCGTATTCGCGCATGAGATCGCGACCGACGAGCAGATTGAAGAGCTGATCGGTGCCGCCCATCTCGACATCGCACTTCAGCGCGACCGAGTCATACGCCTGGGCCAGCGGATAGAGCAGCTCGTGAATCGCAATCGGCTGATGTCCATCGAACCGCTTGCGGAAGTCGTCGCGCTCGAGAATGCGCGCCAGCGTGTACTTCGCAGCGAGACGGATCATCCCCTCCGCACCGAGTGCGCCGAGCCATTCGGAGTTGAAGCGGATCTCGGTCTTCACCGGATCGAGGATCTTGTAGACCTGCTGCTTGTACGTCTCGGCATTGGCCAGCACTTCTTCCTTCGACAGCGCGGGCCGCGTTGCTTTCTTTCCCGTCGGATCGCCGATCATTCCGGTGAAGTCGCCGATGAGAAAGATGACGCGATGGCCGAGCTGCTGGAAGTGCTTCATCTTGCGGATCACGACGGTGTGCCCGAGATGAATGTCGGGCGCCGTCGGATCGAAGCCGACTTTGATCGTCAGCGGTTTCCCGCGCTGCAGCTTCGCTTTCAGATCATTGCGCTCGACGAGATTGACTGCGCCTTTGCCGAGGAAATCGAGTTGTTCGTCGATGGTCATGCCGGGCGGGATTCTATCCTGCGCGCCGCCTCGACCGCCTGCGCGAGCCGGACCGGATCCATCGGCTTCTGCAGGAACTGATCGAATCCGGCCAGCATGATCCTGGAGCGCTCGTCCGATCCCGACAGCGCGGAGACGGCGACGACAGGCGTTCGTCTCATCAGCCGCTGATCGCGAATGCGGATCTTCTGCAGAAGCGCGAAGCCATCTTCGCCGGGCATCGCGATGTCGGTGATGACGATGTCGGGATCGATCTCATCGACCGCGAGCATCGCTTCGCGAACGCCGCCGGCCGCGCGAACGATTGCGCCGAACTGCGCCAGCCCGACGCGCAGAACATCGCGCGAGCTCTCTTCGTCGTCGACCAGCAGCAGCCGCAGACCGCTGAGATCCGGCAGCCCCGTCTGCGCACGCGACGCCTCGCCCGCGGCATGAGATGCCGAGAGCGGCAGTGAGATCACGAATGTCGCGCCCATTCCTCTGCCTCCGCTCATTGCGCGAACAGAACCGCCGTGCAGCTCGACGAGATAGCGGACGATCGCGAGGCCGAGTCCCAGTCCTCCATGCCCGCGCGTCGGTGACGTATCGGCCTGCGTGAAGCGGTCGAAGACGAAGGGAAGAAACTCGGGATCGATGCCGCAGCCGTTGTCGGTGATCACGACCCGCGCCGCGACGTCATCAGCCGCGAGCTCGATCCGCACCTTCCCGCCGGAGGGGGTGAACTTGATGGCGTTCGAGATCAGATTCGAAATCGCCTGGTGAATTCTCGCGGCGTCCGCGACGATCTTCGGCGCCGTTGCCGGCAGCACGACCTCGATTGCCAGTTCCTTCTTCTCCGCCTGCAGATGAAGTCCTTCGACCACGGAACGAATCACGCCGCTGAGGTCTGTCGTCGCCAGCTCGAGCGCGAGCTTGCCGGCAACGATGCGCGAGACATCGAGAAGATCATCGATCAACTGCGCCTGCGTTTTCGCGCTCTGCTCGATGACCTGCACGGCCGTCGCCTTCAGCGAATCATCGAGCCCGCCGCTGTTGAGCATCGACGCCCATCCCAGGATGGAGGTCATCGGCGTGCGCAGCTCGTGCGACAGCATCGCAAGAAACGCGTCTTTCGCGCGGCTCGCCTCCTCGGCTTCCGCCCGCGCGGCGCGCTCCGCCTCCAGTGCGATCAACCGCTCCTGCGACTTTTTCGCGGCCTGAATCGTCGTGAGCACACGCGGCACGAGCGGCGGAAGGACGATGGCCGTCGCGACGGATGCAGCCGCAGTCACGACCTTGACCGCGCCGGCGAGCCAGTAGAGCGGTACGCGCAGCGTGATCACTTCCATGAAGTGCGTCGCGCCGCACGCGACGATGAAGGTGCCGAACGCGAGAAGGACCCAGGAAAAGGGCATGTCGCGGCGCGCGCGAATCACGAGCAGCGTCAGAACGAGCGAGATCGCGACATACGACACGCCGATGAGGATGTCGGAGACTCCGTGCAACCAGACGAGCTGAGGATTGCGCAGATAGCAGAAGGTGTGCGGGAGAAACTCTCCACTGTCGAACAGCCGCGCGATGATGCCGGGCCTGAGGAGCAGGACGACGATCGCGACAGCGGGAATCGCGAGCATCGATCGCGACAGCGGACGTCGCGCGACAGGAAACGGAGTCTCCATTCTGTTCACCTCGCTCTGGTGGTTCACTGGACGGTTGTACCGAGGAATGTACGCGTACTGCGCACCGTTTGACACTCCTGACACACGCGACTTACACTCGTCATGCTGATGAACACAACTGGCAGCAGCCGCACGCACCACCATCATCACCACGTGATGTAGGGGTGCCGTGTTTGCGCCCCGATCGGAAAGGGGCGCCGCCAGACGGACAACTTCGACTGACTTCGACCTCCTCACCGATCGCGGCGAGGAGGTTTTTGTTTTGGTCGAAAAGAAATTGCGGTATCCGACAGGCGTCAGACCGCTGCTGATCGAAGAGGCGGCGCGCCGGCGGCGGATCGAGTCCCGCTTCGTCTCGATTCTCGAGGCAGCGGGCTACGCGGAAGTCGTCCTGCCCATCATCGATTACGCCGATCCGTACGCGACGCTGCTCTCACGCGAGAACACGCGGATGAGCTATCGCTTCGTCGATCGCGAAGGCGATCTCGTCGCGATCCGCTCCGACTTCACGCCGATGGTCGCGCGCGCGCTCGCGCCGGCACTCACGCCGGACCAGCTCCCGCTGCGCATCTTCTACCGCGGCGATGTCATCCGCTGCGACGCCTCCCGCCTCGGCATCAACCGCGAGCTGTTTCAGATCGGCGCGGAGATCGTCGGCGACGCGTCGCTCAATGCAGACATCGAGGCGATGACGCTCGCCGTCCGCATCGCGCGTGAGTTCGGCGTCGAGCCGCGCGTCGTCTACAACGACACGGCCGTCGCCGCCGCGCTCACCGCGGAAGAGCGGCAGGCCGTCGCCGTGCGCCGCGCGCTCTCACCAGCAGACATCGCCCGCAAGATCACTCCCGAAACACGCGCGCGGCTCGACGCGCTCGCCGCCGCACTCGAGCCCGGCGTGTTCGCCCTGCACCTCGATGACATCGATGAGGAGAGCGGCTACTACACCGGCATCCGCTTCCGCCTGTTCGGCCCCGATTCACGAAAGGCAATCGCGCAGGGCGGCCGCTACGACGACGTCTACCAACGCTTCGGCACGCCGGCTGCGGCTGCCGGATTCACATTCACCATCGACGACCTGGATTGAACATGCGAATCGCAATACCAAAAGGACGACTGCAGGACCGCACGCTCGCGCTTTTCGAGGCCGCCGGGTATGACGCGCCTTCCGCGGATGATCTGCGAAGCCGGCGGCTGGTGTTTCAGCGCGGCGACATCGAATGGATCTTCGTCAAGGACTGTGACGTTCCCGTTTACGTCGAGCATGGTGCGGCGGACGCGGGCATCGCAGGTCTCGATCAGATCCTCGAGCACGCGTGCACGGCGTATCAGCCGGTCGAGCTCCCGTTCGGCCGCTGCCGGATGATGCTCATCGCCGCGCCGGGCGAGCCGCCGCTGACGAGCGTGGCGACGAAGTATCCGCGCATCGCGCGCCAGTATCTCGAACAGCGCGGCGTGCGCGCCGAGGTCATCCCGCTCGGCGGTTCGGTGGAGCTCTCCGCCGTACTCGAGCTCACCTCGCACGTCGTGGATCTCGTCGAGACGGGCGAGACGGTGCGCGTCCACAAGCTCGTGCTCCAGGATCTCGTCGCAGAGATCTCCCCCCGGCTGATCGTCGGAAAGAACGCATTTCGAACGGAGACGGCCCGGATGCGCGATCTGATCGCCCGCATCGAAGCCGCGGCGGGCACCTCGCTGTTCGCGGAGAAAACGTCATGAACGAGCTATGGATTGGAAGCGCCGAGGCGGAAGCCGCACTGCGCGAGCTGGAAGCGCGGCGAAGTGAGAGCAACGAGCGGGCGCTGCGCGTCGCCGATGAAGCCATCGCCGGCGTACGGGCGCGCGGCGATGCCTACGTCGCCGAACAGATCGAGCGCTTCGACAAGGTGATGCTTGCGCCATCGGAGATCAAGACCGCTCCCGCCGAGCTGCCGGTCGATCCGGAGATCGCGGCGGCCATCGACACGGCGATCGATCGCGTGTCGTCGTTCCACGAGCAGCAACTGCCGAAATCGTATCGCTGGCGCTCGTCGGACACCGAGGTGCAGCATCGCGTTAGAGCGTTGAGGCGGACCGGCGTGTACGTGCCCGGAGGGCGGGCCGTCTACGTCTCGACGCTCATCATGACCGCCGTCCCGGCACGGATCGCAGGCGTCGGGGAAATCGTCGTCGCCACGACCGCGGCGGCCGCGGCGCGGCCTGAGCTGCAGTACGCCTGCCGCAGGCTCGGCATTCGCGAGATCTACCGCTCCGGCGGCGCGAGCGCAATCGCGGCCATGGCGCTCGGCACGCAATCGCTCGAGCGCGTCGACAAGATCGTCGGTCCCGGCAATCAATACGTCACCGCGGCGAAGGCGCGGCTGATCGGCGAAGTAGGGATCGACATGACCGCCGGGCCGACGGAGCTCGTGACGATCTGCGACGATTCAGCGGATCCGGAGCTCGTGGCCGCCGACCTCGCGGCGCAGGCCGAGCACGGCCCCGACTCCGCCGTCGTCTGCATCCTCCTCGGCGACGCGAAGCCGCCGGCGCTGCCGGAGAAGCAGTCGCTCCTGCTCCGCGCTCGCGGAGTCGCGGATGCGATCGACGTCGCGAATCGCATCGCTCCCGAACATCTCTCGATCATCGCGCGCGACGCCGCCGCCATCGCCGAGCGCGCCGAGAACTGCGGCGCGATCTACGTGGGTGCCGCCTCTGCGCCCGCACTCGGCGACTACATCGTCGGATCGAATCATGTGCTCCCCACCGCCGGAAGCGCACGCTTCTTCTCGCCGCTGGGCGTCTACGATTTCGTCAAGCGCTCGAACATCGTCACCGTCGGCGAGCTCGATCTCAGCCTCATCGGAGCGAAGGCCGTTTCCCTCGCGGCATTCGAAGGGCTGCCGAACCACGCGCGCTCGGTTGCATTGCGCGCGGAGGTGCGGCGATGAGCGTGCGCAGCGATGTGGCGCGAATGAGCGCCTACACCCTCGAGCTGCGAATGGCGGAGGTGAAGCTCAACCAGAACGAGTCGCCGTTCGATTTTCCGCAGCAGCTCAAGCAGCAGGTACTCGATCGCGTTGCGAAACGCTCGTGGAACATCTATCCCGACTTCGAATCGATTTCATTGCGGGCTGCACTGGCCAGCGCCTATTCCAGTCCCCCTCCCCCCGCGCAGCGGGGAGAGGGGCCAGGAGTGAGGGGCTTAACGCCCGACAACATCCTGGTCGGCAACGGTTCGAACGAGCTCCTCGCCGCGGCGATCGGCGCCTATGCCGGCCCCGGCACTCCGGTCATCTTCCCCCGCCCGACGTTCACGCTGTACGAGAAGCTGATCACGATCGCCGGCGGACTCGCGCTGCCGATCGACTTCGATCCGGACTCCGGCTTTCTGCCGCTCGAGCGCATGCTCGACACGATCACGCAGCATCCGGGAGCGGTCGTGATTCTCTGTTCGCCGAACAACCCGACGGGCGGAGTGCTGCCGGAGGGCGGACTCGATCGGCTGCTGGAGAGCGGAGCGACGGTGCTCTTCGACCGCGCCTACGGAGACTTCGCTGACGACGCGCTGCCGCCGCTCCACGAACGGCTCGTCACGTTCTCCACGTTCTCGAAGGCGTGGGGACTCGCGGGGCTGCGCGTCGGCTGGCTCGCATCGACTGCTGAGAACTGCCGCGAGATCCGGAAGGTGAAGCTCCCCTACAGTCTCAACATCATCAGTGAAACGATCGCCGAAGTCGCGCTCGGGAACCGCGAGATTCGCGACCGCAACGTCGCCGCGATCGTGAGCGAGCGCGCACGCGTGGCCGCCGCACTGGGCGAGAATCCGCGCATCACGCTGTTCCCAAGCTCCGCGAACTTCCTCACGTTCCGCACGCAGCGCCCCTGCAAGGAGATTTTCGAAGCGCTCTGCGCGCGCGGCATTCTCGTGCGCGACGTCTCTTCCTATCCGCGACTCGAGAATTGTCTTCGGGTCTCAATCGGCTCGCGCGAGCAGAACGATCGTTTCATCACAGCATTGAAGGAGACCGCATGAGCCGCACCGCATCGCTGAGCCGCACGACCAAAGAAACGTCCGTCTCCGTCGAAGTGAATCTCGACGGCACGGGCGCGGGCAACATCGAGACACCGATCGGATTTCTGTCGCACATGCTCGACGCGATCGCGCGCCATGCGCGCACCGACCTGAACATCGTGGCCACAGGCGACACCCACATCGACTACCACCACACCGTGGAGGACACCGCGCTCGTCCTCGGCGAAGCGTTTGCGAAAGCGCTGGGCGACAAGCGCGGCATTCGCCGCTTCGGCCATGCCTACGTGCCGCTCGACGAAGCGCTGGCGCGCGTCGTGGTCGATTTTTCCGGACGGCCGTTTCTGGTGTTCGAGGTCCCGATCGACCGCGAGATGCTGCTGATCCACAAGGATTTTCCATTCGCACTCGTCGAGGAATTCTTCAAATCGTTTGCGAACAAGTGTGCGTGCAACATCCACATCGATCTGATTCGCGGCCGCAACGGGCACCACGCCGCGGAAGCGATCTTCAAGGCATTCGCGATTGCGGTGCGCGAAGCGAAGACCGTCGTGTCCAGCGACATCCCGAGCACGAAGGGCGTGATCTGATGCAAGTCACGCTCATCGACTCGCCGGTCGCGAATACTGCGAACATCGCGCGTGCGCTTCGCACGGCCGGTGCGGATCTGCACATCACGCGGGAAGCCGAGGCGATCCGGACCGCGGAGAAGCTCGTGCTGCCGGGCGTCGGCAGTTTTGCCGCGGCGATGCGCTGGCTGATCGACATGCGGATCGATGCGGCCATTCGCGATGCGGTCGATGCCGGCGCAGCGCTGCTCGGCATCTGTGTCGGCCATCAGTTGCTCTTCGAAGCGTCGAGCGAGATGGGCATGACGCGAGGACTCGGTCTCGTGCCGGGAGAAGTCCGCATCTTCGAGGGGCGGCTTCCCGTGCCGCAGATCGGATGGAATCGCGTCGCCGCGCGCGGGCCTCTCTTCGCCGGAGTCGAAGATGCGGTCTTCTACTTCGTCAACTCCTACGCCGCGACGCATGCGCTGCACGAGATCGCGAGCGCCGACTACGGCGGCGCATTCACCGCCGCCGTGCAGAAGGATCGTGTATTCGGCGTGCAGTTCCATCCGGAGAAATCTTCGGCGGCCGGCCTGCGCGTGCTGAGGAACTACATTCAATGGACGTAATCCCCTCACTCGATCTGCTGGGCGGCCGCGTCGTCCGCCTCACGCATGGAGACTTCGCGACGGTGAAGACGTACGGCGAGCCAGAGGTCGTGCTCGACTCGCTCGGAGTGCCCGATGGCTCGCGGCTGCACGTCGTCGATCTCGAAGCGTCCCGCAGCGGGCGGCCGGTGGAGACAGGCATCGTCGAACAACTGGCGAAGCGGGATCTCGTCGTGCAGATCGGCGGCGGCATCCGCACCGTCGATGATGCGCGGCGGTGGTTCGATTGCGGAGCCGCGCGCGTCGTCGTCGGGACGGTGGCCGCCGAATCGCCGGCGCTGCTCGAAGAGCTCGCCGATACATTCGGCGCAGCGCGCATCGTCCCCGCCGTCGATATTCGCGATGGCGTGATCCGCGTCGCGGGATGGCAGCGCGAGGCCGGCGCGACGCTGGCCGAAGTGTTCGCTCGCTTCGAAGCGCTGCAGATCCCGGAGGCGCTCGTCACCGACATCTCGCATGACGGCGTTCTGCGCGGCCCGTCGTTCGCGCTCTATCGCATGCTCGCTGAGAAAACGAAGACGCGCATCATCGCTTCCGGCGGCGTGTCGACCGTCAACGACACCGTTTCGTTGTCGCGGCACCGCAACATCAGCGGCTGCGTGATCGGAAAGGCGCTGCTCGAACGGCGCATCGACCTCCGCGACGCACGCGCGCGCGTCTCCGTTCCCAATGCCATTCCGGAGCGAGTCATCCCATGTCTCGATGTCCGCGACGGCCGGGTGGTGAAAGGGGTGAACTTCACGAACATCCGCGACGCCGGCGATCCGGTGGAGTGCGCCCGCCGCTACGAGGAGGAGGGCGCGGACGAGATCGTGATCCTCGACATTTCCGCGACCGACGCCAATCGTGAAACGGCACTCAAGACGGTGCGCCGCGTCGCCGGCTCGCTCTTCATTCCGCTCACGGTCGGCGGCGGCGTTCGTACGATCGAGGACTTTCGCGCGCTGCTGCGCGCCGGCGCGGATCGCGTCGCGATCAACACCGCGGCAATCCGCGATCCGGAACTGATCGCCGCCTGTGCCCGGGAGTTCGGCGTGCAGGCAGTCGTCCTTTCCTGCGATGCGAAGCGCGACGGCGATCGCTGGCTCGCGACCGTGCGCAGCGGAAAGGAGCTCACCGGCATCGATGCGGTCGAATGGTGCCGCCGCGCCGAACAGTTGGGCGCCGGCGAGATACTCCTCACATCCGTCGATCGCGACGGAACGAACAGCGGCTTCGAAATCGATCTGCTGCGCGCCGTCACCTCGGTGCTGCGGATCGGCGTGATTGCATCCGGAGGCGCGGGGCGGCTCGAACACTTTCTCGATGCCATCGAATGCGGCGGAGCCCGCGCCGTGCTCGCCGCATCGCTCTTCCACGATCATGTGCTGACGGTCGGCGACGTGAAAGCGTTTCTGGCCGGAGAAGGGATTCCTGTCCGATGAACGACCTGAAATTCACCGATGGCCTCATTCCCGCGATCGTGCGTGATGCAACGTCTGGTCAGGTGCTCACGCTCGCGTACATGAACGCAGAATCGCTGCGAAAGACGGAGGAAACCGGCGAGACGTGGTTCTGGTCCCGCTCGCGGAACGAGCTGTGGCACAAGGGCGCGACGTCGGGCAACACCCAGCGGGTCGTACACATCGCGGCCGATTGCGACGGCGACGCGCTCGTGGTCAGCGTCGAGCCGGCCGGCCCCGCGTGTCACACCGGGAGCACCTCCTGCTTCAACGATGTTCCAGCGCCGGCGTTCGATCTCGAAGGCCTGATGCGCGTCCTCCGTTCCCGTCACGAGAAACGGCCGGAGGGTTCGTACACCGCGTACCTCTTCAATGAAGGGCGCGACAAGATCCTGAAGAAGATCGGCGAGGAAGCGACGGAGGTCGTCATCGCGGCGAAGGGACAGGGACGGGAGCGGCTCGTCTCCGAGATCGCGGATCTCATGTACCACCTTTCCGTCCTGCTGGTGGACGAAGGGATCGACTGGAAGGATGTGGGGGCAGAGCTGCGCAGCCGGGTGTAGGACAACCTCTCAGGCTGTCCTTTGGGGGGACAAGCTGAGAGCTTGTCCTACGCGGTTCTCGTGCTAACGTAACCAGTCCCATGACAGACAACCTCCTGATTCAGGAAGCGATCAAGGCTCGCGAAAACGCTGTCGCACCCTTCTCCAAATTCAAAGTCGGCGCCGCACTCCGCACCAAAGCAGGCCGCGTGTTTCACGGCTGCAATGTGGAGAACTGCACCTACGGCCTCACGGTGTGCGCGGAGCGCGTGGCGCTTCTCTCCGCACTTGCGGCCGGAGAGCGCCAATTCGACGCGATCGTCGTCGTCACGCAAAGCGACGAGCCGGGCACGCCCTGCGGCCCCTGCCGCCAGCTCATGTGGGAGTACTGCGGCGACATCGACGTCACGCTGGCCGGCCTCAAAGGTCAACGTGTTGACTACAAGCTCTCAACCCTCTTCCCTCATCCGTTCTACTTCTCACTGGAGGACTGATCCGTGCGACGCGGTCTGATCGCGCTTCTCCTCTCCCTGGCCTGCACCGCCGCCCTCGCGGCGCCGAAGAAGGCCGACATCATCGTGAAGGGCGGCACCGTCCTGACGATGGCCGGCCCGAATATCGAGCAGGGTGCCGTCGTCATCGACGGAGGAAAAATCGTCGCCGTCGGCAAGGCCGCCGACCTCGCCTCGAAGTACGAAGCGAAGACGACGATCAACACGACGGGCGCGATCATGCCCGGCTTCGTCAACGCGCACACACACGTGCCGATGACGCTCTTCCGCGGCATCGCCGACGACCGCGATCTGATGGACTGGCTGCAGAACTACATCTTCCCGGCCGAGGCGAAGAACGTGACCGCGGACTTCGTCAAGTGGGGAACGCGGCTCGCCGCCGCGGAGATGATCGAGTCGGGAACGACGACGTTCGCCGACATGTACTACTTCGAGTCCGATCTCGCGCGCGAAACGAAGAAGGCCGGCCTGCGCGGCGTGCTCGGCGAAACGGTGATCGACTTCCCCGTTCCCGACAACAAGACGTGGCCCGAGGCGATGGCCTACGTACGCAAGTATGCGAAGGAGTGGAAGGGCGATCGCCTCATCACTCCCGCGGTTGCGCCGCACGCGCCGTACACGGTCTCCAAAGAACATCTGCAGGAAGTCCGCAGACTCGCAACGGAGTTGGGCATCCCGATTCTGATTCACGTCAGCGAGACGAAGAACGAGCTCGCCGACATCGCGAAGAAGGCGGATGGAATGACTCCCGGCCAGTACCTCGACTCGCTGGGATTCCTCGGCAAGGATGTCATTGCCGCCCATGGAGTCTGGTTGACGGCGGATGAACTGAAGACCTTCGCGCAGCGGGGCACCGGCGTCGCGCACTGCCCGGAGAGCAACATGATGCTCGCGTCGGGCATCGCGCCCGTCGTCGACATGCGCAAGGCAGGCGTGAACGTCGGTCTCGGTACGGATGGCCCGGCAGGATCGAACAACAATCTCGACATGCTGGAAGAGGCGGCGTCCGCGGCCCGCCTGCAGAAAGTCGCGAAGATGGACCCGAAGGTTCTCAGCGCGCGTGATGTACTCGAGATGGCGACGATCGGCGGAGCGCGTGTTCTCGGCCTCGCCGACAAAGTGGGCACTCTCGAAGTCGGAAAGCAGGCCGACGTCATCGTGATCGATCTTTCGCAGCCGAAGTCGCAGCCGGTGTACGCCGTCGAGTCAGCGATCGTTTACGCGGCATCCGGCAGCGCGGTCACGACCACCATCTGCGACGGCAAAGTGCTGATGAGGAACCGGCACGTGCTGACGGTCGATGTTCCGGAAGCAGTCGCAAAGGCGAAGGAGTATCGCTCGCGAGTTGTGAAGTCTCTCGCCAAATGACCCGCTTTCGACTCCTCTTCGTGGCGCTGCTCTGCGCATGCGCCACCGCGCCGGGGTCAACCACTCCGGCCACGCAGACGGCACCTTCTCCAGAACCGCATACGACCGGAGCCGCCGCCCGCGTCGTCCTCCTCTCCTTCGACGGCCTCGGCGCAAACGATGTCGAGGCGCAGAAGCCGGCGGCGATGATGCACCTCGCGAATGAAGGAACGTTCTCGCGCGTCGTACCGGCATCACCGAGCGTGACGTCGACGACGCACGCGACGATCCTCACCGGCGCAGAGCGCGACGAGACGGGCATTCTCTCCAACGTCTTTCACAAGCCGGGGACTCCGCCAACTCAGGCCACGCGCGGATTGGAAACGGAGATCGGCGTACCGACGTTGATCGACATCGCGCGCGGAGCGGGCAAGCGCGTCGGCTCGATTCCTTTCCCGACCATGGACGGCTCTTCGCCGCGGCGCACACCGGACTGGGGGCTGCTGTGGACGAGGCCCGCCGTCGCCGCGCGCACTCTGCACCTGACGAAGAACGATTTTCATCCGGAGTGGCTTCCTCCCGGATGGGGCTCGCTGCAGCCACGACACCAGTCATTCAGTCCGCCGATGCGCACGCGAATCGATCAGGACATCCCGAACGTGGGTCACGAGCACTTCGATCTCGTGGCGTACGACACGACGAACGATCACGTCCGCGACTACGACGCGTTCTATGTCGAACACGCCGGAACGGAGACGCCGCTGGACGCGCACCGCTGGTTCTCAGTGGAGACGCGCTTTCCGGACGGACTGTATGGTTCGTGGTCGAAGCTGGTGAGCTTCGATCCGGCACTCAACGAAGCGACGCTGTTTCTCGGCTCCGTCAACCGCAACGTCGGCGTACCGGCGAGCTACGTGCGGATGATCGACGATGAAGTCGGATTCTGGCCCGGTTCCGGAGAAGAGCACCCTGTCGATCGCCAGACGTTCCTCGAACAGATGGACCGCCTCTCCAGCTATCTGGCGAAGGTGGCGACGCTCTCGATCCAGCGGATGCCGTTCGATCTCCTGCTGGCCTACGAACCGATCGTCGACACGACCGAGCATCATTACCGCGGCGTGGATGAAGCGGCGGTGGCGCTGGCGATTGCCGATGCCGATCGCTCGATCGCGGCGATCTCGAATGCGATCGATCCCGCGCACGACGCGCTGGTCGTCGTCGGCGATCATGGATCGGCGCACGTCGAGACCGACGTGCACATCAACCGCATCCTGCGGAACGCGGCCTTCGACACTCGGTGGATTCCGAATCCGACGGGCAACGTCTGCATGTTCCATCGAACGGCTCTGCCCGACGACACGGCGGCGTTCATCGACTTCCTCCGGAACCTCACGACGCCTGCGGGCGCTCGCGTGTTCGAGCAGGTCACCTACGACGCGACGCGCGATGACATCACGGCGTTCGCCTATCCGTCATTCGCAATCACGCTGCGTGAAGGCGACCCTTTCACGAGTCCGGCCGAGAACCCCGGCCAGCATGGCGGCCTGCCAACCCATCGCGAGTATGAGACGGTCCTCATCGCCTGGGGACGCGGCGTGGCGCGAGAGACACCGGAGTCCTTGCCGCAGAGAGCCGTGGCCGGCTACGTGTTGCGTCTCCTCGGTTTGCGATGACTGACGCTGTCAACACGCAATCGTCAACAGGCAGCAGGAGAGTCCCAGGCCTGCTGCTCGTCGTCTGTTGCCTGTTGTCGTATGTCGCACTCGCCATCGCGCTCACGTGGCCGCTCGTGCGTGAGCTCGATACGGCCGTCGCCGATCACGGCGATCCGTTGCTGAATGCGTGGATCATCGACTGGAACTGTCACGCGCTCTCCCACGACCCGCTGCATCTCTTTGACGCTCCCATCTTCCGCCCCGCGGAGTTTCCGCTCGCATTCAGCGAGCACATGACCGGCGTCGCGCTGCTGGTTCTGCCGTTCCATCTCGCGGGCTTCAGCGCAGTCGCGACGTACAACATCGCCCTCCTCATCTCGTTTGCGCTGTCGGGTTTCGGGATGTTTCTGCTGGCGCGTCTGATCAGCGGCGACACGATCGCGTCCTTCGCAGCGGGAGTCTTCTACGCGTTCGTGTCCTTCAAGTTCGATCACCTCTCGCATGTCCAGATCATCGCGAGCGGCTGGATCCCGCTGACGCTCGCTGCACTTCTGCTCTTCTGGCGCAGCGGCTCCGCGAAACATGCGGCGCTGTTCACGATCGCATTCGTCATGAACGGACTGACGAATGTCTACTGGCTGCTGTTCACCGGCGTCGCGGTCGTGGCGACGATCGTGTTCCTCCATCTCGTCAGGCCATTTCAGGTGCGAAGGCTGGCCGTCGCTCTCGTCGCTTCGTTTCTTCTCCTGCTTCCGTTCCTCATTCCCTATCAGGTCGTCTCGAAGACGTACCGGATGCGCCGCAACTCGATGGAGTCGACGCAGGGATCGGCATCCTGGCAGGACTGGATCGGCGCCTCGCCCTCCAGTCTCTTGTACGGCTCGATGAGCGGCCGGCCAGAGCGGCGGATCTTCCCCGGCTTTCTCGCGCTCGCTCTTCTTCTCTATGGAGTGTTGAGCTCGCGGCCGCGCATCGATCCTTCGATCCGCATCCGAAAACCGCTGGCCATCGCCGCACTGCTGCTCCTGCTGGCTGGCTGCGTTCTGCTTCGCTGGCACAAGTCGGACGTTGCATTCATGCCGGCGGTGCTCCTGGCGATCGCTGCGATCCCTTTCCGCAAGTACGTTGTGCGCGCCGAGCTGTGGGTCGCGTCACTCTGGATCGCGATCGGATTCGCCGGCTCGTTCGGCGAGCACTCGTTTCTGCACTCGTTCCTGTTCCGCGTCTTCGAGCCGATGCGCGCGACTCGCTCGCCCGCCCGCTGGGCCATCATCGCCTACTGCGGCCTCGGAATCTGGATGGCGGTCAGCGCATCACGTCTGCCGCGGCTCCGATTCGCCGTGCTGGCGCTCAGCATCATCGAAGTGCTCCCGCGCTTCACCTGGCAGCATGTACCACGCGAGCTCCCGCCCGTGTATGCGTGGCTGGCCTCGGCGCGTCCCTCGTGCATGATCGAGCTGCCCGTCGGCTGGGACGAGCGCGAGGCATCGTATCTGCTCGCATCGACTCGGCATCGCATTCCGACGATGAACGGCGTGTCGGGATTCGATCCGCCGGTACATGAGCTGCTGCGCATCCATCGATACGACGACGCAATGCTGGATGTGATTGCGAAGAACGGCGCCACGGTCGTCGTGATTCATCCCGAGGCGGCGGAGAAGGCGCGGAAGTGGATCGACAGCGGGCGCCTGCGAGAGCTCGTCCGCTTCCCGGATGGCGACGCCGTCTACTCGATTACTCGAGCAGAACCTGCGGGTAGTGCCAGCGCGCCTCGCGGATGACATCGTCGATCGCATCGCGCTCGGGTGCAGCAGCCAGTTGGGGCGCTTCCCAGTTCGCGAGCCACATCGGATTCACATAAGGCAGCACCGCGATCGAATCGACGCGATAAGGAAGATTCCTTTTCGCCAGCTCTTCGTTGAGAAACGCCACGACGTCCTGCGCGGTCGGAATCATTCGCCGAGTCCATGCTCCTTCAATTTCGCGATCAGCGTACGCGGCGCAATGCCGAGGAGCTCTGCCGCCTCGGCGCGCGAAGAGGTGCGCTTCAGCGCATCGCTCAGCTTGAGCCGTTCGACGGCGCGCGAGGCGCGCTCCGTCGCTTCCCCCAGAGATCCGCTGAGATCGAGAGCCTCGCGCAGGCGGTCGTCGACGCTTGCCGTGGAGGCGATGCCGAGGTCGGAGCGCTCGATCGTGTTGCCCTCGCAGAGGATCGCGGCCCGCTCCAGCGCGTTCTCCAGCTCGCGGATGTTTCCCGGCCAGTCGTATTCGCGCAGCGCGGCACGGGCATCGCCGCTGAGCTGCAATCCCGGCTTCTTGAGATCGCGCATCAGCCGCTGCAGGAAAAAGTTAGCCAGAGCATCGAGGTCCTCCTTGCGCGAGCGCAACGGAGGAAGCGTGATGGGAAAGACGTTGAGCCGGAAAAAGAGATCTTCACGAAACCGTCCGCGCTTCACCTCCTGGGAGAGGTTGCGGTTGGTCGCACAGACGATCCGCACATCTGTCTCCAGCGTGACCGAGCCACCGATCCGCTCGAATCGCTGCTCCTGGAGGATGCGCAGAACTTTCGACTGCACGTTGAGCGCGAGCTCGCCGATCTCGTCGAGGAAGATCGTGCCGCCGTCGGCGATCTCGAACTTGCCGCTCTGCCGCGCCGTCGCTCCCGTGAAGGCACCCTTCTCGTGCCCGAACAACTCGTTTTCGATGAGCGTGTCGGGGATCGCCGCGCAGTTGATCGCGACGAAAGGACGCGCATGGCGCGGCGACAACTGATGGATCGCGCGCGCGAAGAGCTCCTTCCCCGTACCTGACTCCCCTTCGAGCAGCACCGTCGAATCCGTCGCAGCAACGCGCTGAATCGCCTGTGAGACTTCGACGATCTTCGGCGAGTCGCCGATGATCGCCGGCAGGCCGTGGCGCTTCCGGAATTCTTCCTTCAGCAGCAGATTCTCGAAGCGAAGCTCGCGGTGCTCCTGGCAGCGGCGCAGCAGCACGAGGAGGTGATCGACGTCGACCGGCTTCTGCACGAAGTCGAACGCGCCGAGCTTCATCGCTTCCACGGCGTTCTCGATCGTCCCGAAGGCGGTCATGACGATCACCGGGCAATCAGGATCCGACTCGCGCGACTGGCGAAGGACGGCGATGCCATCAGCGCCCGGCATTCGAAGATCGGTCAGCACGGCGACATACCGCTGGCCGTCGGCGAGCTTTCGGATGCCTTCCGTGCCGTTCGCCGCGACGTCGGCTTCGAAGCCATCGGCCTCCACCGCCTCGCACAATACCTGCGCGAGCGATGTCTTGTCTTCGACGATCAGAATGCGCTTCATATCCCGAAGTAGCTCTTGATGCGGGAGAGGATCGACTCCTCTTCCTCTTCGGCGCCGGTCGCGCGAATTTCGTCGAGATGATCGCGCCGCTCCATCACCTTCTGTGAGATGGCACTCGCCAGCTCAGGCGTCTCGTGCAGGATCGGCCAGAGCGCATCCTTGCTGATCTCCAGCGCGATGACGTCCGTGAGCGCAGCGACGTCGGCGGCGCGCACTTCTCCGGTCAACAGCGCCATCTCGCCGAACACTGAACCAGCGCCGAGCTGCGCGACCTCGTGCCAGCCCGCAGGCGACTCATCCGCGATACGAACCGAAACCGTTCCCTCGTGCACGACGAACATCGAGTCGCCGGCAGAGCCGTGACGAATGATCGCCTCTCCTTTCGAGTACGAGTGAACTTTCGCTGCTTTCGCCAGCGTCTCATGCGCCTGCCCGGAAAGGGGCATGAAGATCTTCACGTCCATGAGGCGCTGCGTGACCTGCTCGGACGTGATCTGCGCCTGCGGTTTCGGCGGCGTGTAAGGAGCGTAGGCCCTGATCGGCGTCGCGAACGAAATCTGGTTGCGATGAAACGCGTACCAGACCGCCTTGCGAATCTCGGCGTCGATGCGGTCCCGCATCGAGTAATCGCGCGTGAAGTACTTCAACTCGTATGTCACCGACGAATCGGCGAAGCCGCCGACGCGTGCGATCGTCGGCATGTCGCGCGCGATCCCGTCGACGTGCCGGGCGGCATCGACGAGGACTTCGATCACCGTGGCCGGCGGCACGTGGTAATCGACGGCGAGCTGCAGGACGCGCGCATTGAGATTGTTGCGCGGAAAGATCTCGATGCGATCCTTCGCCATCTGCGAGTTCGGCAGCACGACGAGCTGGTTGTTGAAGCAGCGCAGCCGCGTGGCGCGCCAGGAGACTCCCTCCACGACGCCGATGAACTCACCCGAATGGATCACGTCGCCGACATCGAAGGCATCCTCGAGATGGATGGCGATGCCGGAGAAGAGATTTCCCAGCGTGTCCTGCAGAGCGAGACCGACCACCGCTGCCAGCACGGTGCCGGTGGTGAGAAGAGCGGCCAGCGATGTGTTGAAGATCGCGGAGACGGTCCAGCCGAAGAGCAGGATGTACGTGATGATCCCGATCATCTGCCGCAGCAGCAGCGGAGCCGACACGCGGCGCCGCGCGACGATGACATCGAAGATGACGCTGTCGAGAAAACGGACGACAGCGAAGATCAGAGGAATCCACGCCACGAACAACAGGCCGCGCAGGTCTTTCCCGAACACCACGAAGCGAAACTCGGGGTGCGTGAAAAACACCTTCGGCTCTTCCCTGACGAACCAGTAGAGGAGGAACAGCGACGCGCTGAAGATCAGAGGAATCGCGACGCGCGCGGACTCGGCTCCGGGTCGCTTCATGATTCCGCCCGTCTCTCCCGCGTGATCCGAATGATGTCTTTGATTCCGATCAGGATGTGGACGACTCCGCAGCCGGAGACGAATCCTCGAATGAATGGATTATCGGCCCAGGCCGCGATCGCGAGCGTGTGATGAAGAAACGGGTTGACGGTCCACACACGCGTCCAGGGAGCGATGACGAAAAACACTCCCGCTTCGACGCAGTAGAGAGCAAAGAAGAGCGGCAATGACACGGGATGAAGATAGCATGTCATCCTGAGCGGCGAAGACAGCGAAGGACCCCCGATTCCGGGGATCCTTCGCTTCCGTCAGGATGGCTGCGCCGCTTCAGTTGTGATCGCGGTGAACCCGGCCACTGTCACTGCTGCTGCCGCGTGAACTGCTGCCGCGTGAACTGCTGCCGCTGCTGCTTCCGCTGCTGCCACTGCTGCTGCTCTTGCCGCTGCTGCCGCTGCTGCTGCTGCCGCGGCTTCCTCCATCGTTGTGCGAGGGAGGAGGAGCACTGTGGCGATCGCTCGACGGTGCGCGCTCGGTGCGCGGAGGATTGTCCCCGCTGCTGCCGCGATCGCCGGAGATCCGCGCGCCGCCGATGCGATCGATGACGCGCCGCGGAACATCGCTGCTTCCGCTGTTGCGGCGCTCGGTCGTCGACGGAGCTGGAGCCGGAGCTTCTGTACTGCTGCCTCCGCCGCTGCGCACCGCACGTCCGCGCCACGAACCATCATCGCGCGTACGCGTGTCGGGTTCCGGCGCAACGGGCTCGACGGCCGGAGCCACGGTGGAAGGACGCTCCACGCGGTCGCGCCACGAAGGTGCCGTGCCGGCCGTATCACGGCCCGAACTGTTGCCGCGATCTGCAGGCTGCTCGTATCCGTTGCGATGAATCACGGTGCGATCTCCGCCGTTTCCGCGCGAGGCGCCCGGCGCCGGTGCAGGAGTCGACGAACCGATGTCGCGGCCAACGCGGCCTGAGCTGCCGCCGATCGGAGCCACGCTTCCTCCATCAATCGGAGCGACGCTGCCGCGGCCAACCGGCGCGACACTTCCTCCGCCGATCGGCGACACACTGCCACGGCCAATCGGAGCGATGCTGCCTGCCGCATCCGCCGGCCGGTTGCGCGTGACGCGCTCGCGCACGCCGCTCGCGATTTCCGGATCGCGGCGAATGAACGGCGTCACGTCGGCGACGGGACTGCTGCCCTCACCACCGCCCAACCCGCGGCGGACGATCGTGTTCACTGCCGTGCCGGGATCTCTCTGCTGATCGCGCGTGAAGCGTGCGCCCGTATTCGAGACCGTGACATAGCCGCCGGTGTCGCGCGCCAGACGGCCGCGCACTGCATCGATCGTCAGCGCTGCGCGATCCGCACGCCGCGACGTCAGACCATTCGGCTCGATGATCGTCCAGGGACGAAGATCGACATCATGCACACGCACGCGCCCGAAGAATCCGAATCCGTAATCGAGTCCCGCGCGAGAATAGGGGCGATAGCACCAGTTGTAATACGGGCGATAGCAATCCCAGTAGCCGGCAGGTGCCCAGCCGATATATCCCGAGCCGTACATCCAGTAGACCCATGCCGGCGCATAGCCCGCGCCCGGCATCCAGAACCAGCCATAGCCCGGGTCATACGCCCAGCGGCCGTAGTGGTAAGGCACCCAGCCCCACGGTTCGTCAGAAACCCAGACGAGGCAGCCCGACGGTCCATACACCCAACTGCCGTGATAGTACGGACGCCAGCCGACCGCAACATACGGCCGCCATGCCCAGCCGCCATAGGAGCTCACATAGATCCACGAGCCATTCGAGTCGAGATCAGAATCCGCGTACGCCAGTGACGAATCGAGATAGCGGCTGTTGCCTCGGTCATATCGCTCCGCGCGGCGCAGGAACCACCGCTCGAATTCATCGGCCACGCCGCTGTCATTGCTCACGAGGCCGTACACGCCCTGCCCATCCACGCGCGCTTCTTCACCAGCGCGAAGCCGCGAGCGGCGATTCGGAGTGCGGACTTCGACCGAGCCTTCGAAGACTGTGATGCGATCCTTGCCGCGATCGGTGTCGACCGCGTAGACCGCGGAGTCGGGGGCGACATAGCTCGCCATGTCGGTGTCGAGACGAACGTAGTCGGATCCGACCGCGGTCCGGTGCACCATCACATGGCCGTAGGTCAGCTCGACCGTCGTCTGCGAGGCATCGCCCTCGTAGCTGTCGAGAATCGACTTGAAGCGAACGGCGGTCGCGCGGTCGATGCCGAGTACGTTGCCATCCGACAGACGGATCTCGGAACGGCCACGTCGCCCGGTGACGACTTCATCGCCGGGAAATACCGGCATGTTGACGCGCGCCTCTGCTTCGCGGCCATCGTCGCCCTGATGAATGATTGTTCCGCCGTCGTCGTACGTGAAGTAGGACTGTGCCCGTCCGCTGCCCGAATCGGCGAGCGCGGGAAGCGCGGCGATGAAAGCGAGAGTGAAGAGAAAGGCGAGTTTGCGCATTGCGTTCTCCTGCTGGCGACTGCCTGATGAAGCGGGCCACGTGCCATTCCCCGCTGAGCATTCCCTTCGAGTTTTCAGTGACTTACGTGAAGGCGCGGTCATGCTGTCCTCCAGATTTGTGGACAGCGCGTCACGAACGTAGGACACGCCGCGGGCGCGAACCTCAGGTCCCGAGGGCCAGGCGGTCTGCGAGAATCCGCGGCAGACCGGCGGCGAGGATCGAGGCCTGCGCTTTCGGGATGTCGTACGGAACGCGGAAGAATTGAATCGTGAGCGCCTTCGAATCGAAGATGGCGAACGACGCCGCAGGATTCCGATCGCGCGGCTGCCCGACGGATCCGGGGTTGATCAGATAGCGAAAGCCTTCCGAGAGCCGCAGCGTTGCTTCGGCGCGAATCGCTGCACCTTCGACGTAGCCGTTTTCATCGAGCGCGAAGATCACCGGCATGTGCGTGTGGCCATACAGGATGAATCGCGCATCGGTGGAGGCGAACACGCCAGCAGCATGATGTCCGTTGAAGACGTATTCGTCTTCGTCCTGCGGCGAGCCGTGACAGAGCTGCACTTCATCGCGCATGACAGGGCCAAGAGGGAGATCGCGCAGAAACCGGCGGTTCGGTGCACTCAGGTGCTCGCGCGTCCAAAGCGCGGCATGTTTCGCCGCGGCGTTGAATCCTTCGGCCTCATCGAGACCGGCGGCGACGCGATCGTGATTGCCGCGGATGTAGACCTTCTTCGCACCCTTGAACGTGCGCATCGTGTCGAGGATCTGATTCGGCTGTGCGCCGTAGCCGACGAAATCGCCGAGACAGAAAATGTGATCGAACTTCTTCCGCCGCACGCGAGCCATGACGGCGCGCATCGCTTCGGCATTCGAGTGCAGATCGCTGACGACCAGCGCCCTCATACGCGCCTCCAGGCCGGGGCGCGCGTGGCCCCGTGAAAGGACTTCGGAAGCTCGAGCATCAGGCGCTCCGCGATTTCCGCCGGCGTCTCGTCGTCGCGAATCTCGATCGTCAGATCCGACATCCGGTAGTACTTGATCCGGTTCGCGTACAGTTCATGCGTCGCCAGATCATCGCGAAACAGAGGCCGCTCTCCCGCCTTGTCATTGATCCGGGTGCGCAGCAGCGAGTACGGTGCCGAAAGGAATACCGACAACCCCTCGGACTGGATGAACTGGATGTTCTCGTCGAACGTGAAGGTGCCGCCGCCTGTGGCGATCACGCCGTGCTCGAGATTGCGCGTGGAGCGCAGAAGATCGCGCTCACGCTTGCGGAAGTACGGCTCGCCATGTTGCGCGAAGATGTCCTTGATCGACATCTTCTCCGCCGCCTCCACGAGCTCGTCGAGATCGAAGAAGGGAGCATCGACCCGAGCCGCCAGCTCCCGGCCAATGGTGGTCTTACCGGCTCCCATGAACCCGACGAGATAGATCTTCATTGGCAGGGTGAACCCGGAAAGAGGGTAGCAGAAGATCGGTACGTGCGTCTCGTTCGCACGGCTTCAGCCTCTGAGGAACGTCTCCATGAACTTCGTGGAGAAGTCGCCGTTGATGAATTTTTCGTTCGCGACGATCTGCCGGTGCAGCGGGATCGACGTCTTCACACCCTCGACGATGAACTGCTCGAGTGCGCGGCGCGCTCTCGCCAGGGTCTCCATCCGATCCTTCCCTTTCACCACGAGCTTCGCGATGAGCGAATCGTAGTGGGGAGGAATCACGTAGTCGCGATACGCGGCGGTGTCGACCCTGACTCCCGGCCCGCCCGGAAGATGGAACTCCTTGATCTTTCCCGGATGCGGCGCAAAGGTCACGGGATCCTCGGCGTTGATGCGGAACTCCATCGCATGTCCGCGCAGGCGAAAATCGCCGTGCGGAACGGAGAGACGATCCCCGGCCGCAACGCGGATCTGTTCCTTGACCAGATCGATCCCCGTCACTTCTTCCGTCACCGGATGCTCGACCTGGATGCGCGTGTTCATTTCCATGAAGTAGAACTCGCCATCCTGGAAGAGGAACTCGATCGTCCCCGCATTCACGTAGCCGACCGCTTCGCAGAGCTGAATGGCGGCGGCGCTCATCTTCTTGCGAATCTCTTCGGTGATGGCCGGCGACGGCGATTCCTCGATCAGCTTCTGATGCCGCCGCTGGATCGAACAGTCGCGCTCTCCGAGGGCAACGATCCTGCCGTGGGTGTCCCCGAAGACCTGAATCTCGATGTGCCGCGGTCTTTCGAGGTACTTCTCGAGATAGACGTCGGCGACACCAAACGCGCGCTCGGCCTCGTTGCGCGCAGTCTCGTACGCGCTCTGCAGTTCCGTCTCGTCGGCGCAGATGCGCATGCCGCGGCCGCCGCCACCGGCGGACGCCTTGAGAATCACGGGAAAACCGATGGCTGCTGCAACCTCGCGCGCTTCGTCAATCGAACGAAGCGGACCATCGCTGCCGGGAAGGATCGGGACGCCGGCGTTCTTCGCGGTCTCGCGCGCCTTCGCTTTGTCCCCCATCCGGCGGATCGCGTCGGGAGAGGGCCCGATGAACGTGATCTGGCATTCGCCGACGATTTCGGCGAACGTCGCGTTCTCCGCGAGAAAACCGTAGCCGGGATGAATCGCATCCGCACCGGTGATCTCGGCCGCGGAGATGATGCTCGACATGTTGAGGTACGACTGCTTCGATGCGGCCGGGCCGATGCAGACATCGTCATCGGCGTAGCGAACATGGAGCGCGTCGCGATCAGCCATCGAATGGACGGCGACCGTCTTGAGTCCGAGCTCTTTGCAGGCGAGGATGATGCGCAGCGCAATCTCGCCGCGATTGGCGATCAGAACCTTCGAGATCATGCTGGCTCAGACCTCGATGCCGAACAGCGGCTCGCCGAATTCGACTGCCTGAGCGTTTTGCGGATAGATCTCGCGCACGACTCCGTCGACGTCGGACTCGATCTCGTTCATCAGCTTCATCGCCTCGATGATGCAGAGAACCTGCCCTTTCTTCACACGATCCCCTACCTGAACGAACGCATCGGAATCGGGCGCGGGCTGCCGGTAGAACGTACCGACGATCGGCGACTGCATCACGTGCAGATTCGATTTCGCGGCATCAGCGGCCGGCTTCTCCGCAGCGGGGGCATGCGATGCGGGAGGAAGAGCATGCATCGGAATGGCCGGCATCAGCGGCGCATCCGACTGCTTCATGTCTCCCGATACGAAGGAGTGAATCACCTGTGGCTGCGCAGACTTTCCTTCGATGCGGACTTTCGTGCCCGCCTGCTCAATTTCCACACCGGCGATGCCACGATCCGCCACCTTGTCGATAAGCTCGAGGATTTCCTTAAGATTCAAATCTCGCCTCTCAGATCAATTCGTCGCGGAGAAGAACCTTCGCTCGCGCGAGCTCGAAGCGCGCGCGGCCGTAGTTTCCGTCAGGCCGGAGAACGAGAAGAATGAAGTACTCCGGCGTCACGGAAGAGAGAAACGTAATGTACTTCTCAGTGACGAGGGAGAACTGTAGCACTTCTCCGGTGTCCAACTCCGCATTCGGCCGGATCGACTTGACGAATCCCCCGAATTCCGCACCAAGCACATCCAGTGGCACATGCTGTTCGTTGATCGAGTCGATGGCAATGCCGTCGAGCCCGATCAGGCTCACGGCCAGCGTCCCTTCGACGCGCGCACGAATGCCGGAGAGCACTTGTCTAAACTCGGCCACTCTCTCTCCTCGTGACTTTTGCCAGCCAGTTTTCCAGCCGTGCAATCTTCGGGCTCTGCCCCGGCTCCGCAACGACCGCCGCAGGAGCGGCCGCCGCAACGAGCTCGGGTTGCTCACCCGTTTCTTCGAAAGGCAGCGTTTCTTCGGAAGGCAGAGCCTCTTCGACGGGCTCCGGCTCCGCGGCAGGCGCTGCGCTGAGCTCATCGAGCTTCGCGCGCACCATCTCGTTGTTCGGATCCCTGGCGAGAATGTCTTCGTAGATGTCGCGCGCCTCATCGACGAGTCCCTGTTTCGCGTAGAGATCGGCCATCGTGATCGTCTTCGCGAAATCGTCCGAGGGAGGAGGCGGCAGTTCCGTCGTCAGAGGAAATGGTGACTCCGACGCGATGCCTACCTCGATGCGCTCCTCGTCTTCCTCTGCATGCCTCTGGGCCGGCGCGGGCGCAAACATGTCCTCCGACTCGTACGCGGAGACGACCTCCGGCTCCTGCGGCGGTGTGACGTACGAAGGAACTTCCGCGCTCGCCGGAGCAGGCTCGAGATGCATCGCGTCCGGCTGCTCGACGGCAAACGAATCCCCTCCATATCCGAGAGGTTCTTCGAATGGACTCTCCGCATGCGCAGCGGCCATCGGTTCGGCATCGCCAGTGTCAACAGCGGATGCCTGCTCCTCGGCTACCTGATGCGTTGCTTCCTCAAACATCTGCGGCTCATCGAGTGGAGGCGGCGCCGGCTCCGACGACCACGGCATCTCGCCGGATGATGCAAGCGGCGCCTCTTCGACCTGACCCGTTCCGGCAGAAAATTCCTCGGACGCCGGGATGTCGGAGAGCGCTGCAGGCACGGGAGGATGAAGTTCCCGCTCCAGGCGCTCGATCGTCGCTTCCACTTCCTCATCAGAAGGAAGCAGAGCGTGAACGAGTTTGTACTTCTTGATCGCCTCCACCTTCTCGCCCAGGGCGAGATACGCGTCAGCGAGAATGCGCGCAGCCACGACATTGCCCGGATCGAGTTGCAGCGCCTTCGTCAAAGCCTCGACGGCGCCGTCGTTGTTCCCGGTCTCGCGCAATACGCGCCCGAGACTCACCCACGCGGAGAGATACGTCGGATGATTCGCAAGGCCTGTGCGCAGCACCTGCTCCGCCTCGCTGAACTGCGAGACTTTCCTCAGTTCCTCGGCGAGCGGATAAAAAAGCCGGCTCTTCGGATCGCTCTTGAGACGCCCCCGAAGCTCTTCGATCTTCGTGTTGGTAACCGGCTGTGCCATCGACGTCTGAATTCCTTCGCACCAGAAGGGACCGCCCCCTTCGCAGGGGGCGGTTTCAAGTTCGGGACCTTATCGAAACGGACTAGGTTGCATTGCCGCTTGCACAACCCGACAGTGCAGTCGGATTGTTGCTCTGGAACGTCACGGTCGCACCGATCGCGCCTGCTGCTGCAGGATCGACGGTAATCGTGAATGTGGCACTCGTGCCCGGTGCAATCGTCGCGGTCGACGGGGCGATCGTATAAGTGCCGTTCCCGTTCCCCGTGACCGTAGCGCCGGTGATGTTGAGGCTCTGCGACCCTGCGGCTGCAGTGTTCGAGACGGTAATCGTAGCCGTGCCCGTTGCGGTACCCGCGGAGGCAACCGGAGTGAAGGCCGCGCAGTTGCCCGGCGGATGATCCACGACGCCGTTCGGCGGCGGAGGAATCACGCAGGCGGTGCTCGTCGGATTCACCGTCAGGATGCCGGACGCCGTGTCAGTACACGTCGATTCGACATTCAGATAGCTGACATCCGCCGAGAGCGGCACGTTCTGAACACCCGACACCGATCCAACCGTGCAGGGCTGCGTCGCAAACGTGAAGTTCGAGGGAACCTGAACGGAATAGGTCGTCACGCCATTCGACGTCGACGCGCCCGTGATGAATCCGCTCTTCCCACCGATCGTGATCTTTGTCGTGCCTGAAAGCGCATTCGCAACAGACACCGTAATGCTTCCGCCTGCTGTCACAGTCGTCGGACTGACGCTCAGGATCGCCGGCTTCGGTACCCGATACGTAAAGTTCGGACCTGAGGCCGTATCTCCGTTATCCACGTTGGTCACGATGATCGGGCCTGACACATCCGCGCACGCGGAGAGTGCGATCGCCGATGTAATCGCCACGACCTGCGTTCCCGAGACACGGATCGGCTGGGCAGCGAACCCACCGATGCTGACGGCAACCGGATCGTTGAAGCCGACGCCGTCGATCGTCACGGTCGTTCCGCCGTTTGCCGGACCCTGCGTCGGACCCGCAGCAGTGATCTGCATCTTCGGCGTGTACCGGAACTGAATCGGCGAAGTCACCGTCTTGTTGGAGTTGATGTTGATGACCTTGATGTCGACAGAGCCGGTGACCGAGCCAGAGCCATTGGGCGCGGTATCGCGCGCCGCAGGGCTGACGACGGTCAACTGCTTGAACGTCACTGTGATCACGCGCGCCTCGGCAGATCCGAAGAACACCTGTACCGGTGCCTGGAAGCCGTCGCCGAAGATCGTGACGTTCGTTCCACCGTCGATCGGACCCGATGCGGGGCTGATCGTCGTGATGGATGGTGTGAGAATTTCGAGCTGGTAGGTGAACTGTGTCGGGGACTTCACCGTCAGTTCAGTGCTCGTCCCGGCCTGTGTGACGACCGTGACGTCAACGGCCTTCGTCTGGCCGGTGCCGAGGTCGATCGGAGGCGCGGTGACGACGATCTGCGTGTCCGTGCGGGACACGACGAATGCTTCCTTCGGCGTCGCACCGGCATCCGTCGGCGTAAAGAACACGCGGACAGGTCCCTTCAGATTCTGTCCTCCGATCGTCACGAGCGTTCCGCCGGCAGGCGGACCGAACGCCGGAGAAATGCCGGTGATCGAGGTGACGACCGGCGGGCAATCAGGTGGACATGTCGTTGTCGGGATCGGCTTGAACGTCACCGACGTCGTCTTCAGAACGTTGTTGACGACGGCCTGCACGACTGCGGTTCCGGCGGCAGACGAAGTCAGCGTCACCGTGGCAACGCCATTCGTCGTGGTCCGGAGAGCCGTCTTTGTTCCAGTCTCGGTGAAGGTGCCGAAGTCCGTGGAGAACTCGACTGCGGTTCCATTCGGTACCGGGCTGCCGTTCGTCGTTGCCGTCGCAGAGATGATGGTCGTCGTGCTCACCTGGGGATTCGCGGACGACGCCGTCAGCGTGAGCGAGGAGCTCACGGGCGGAGGCGTCGTACCACCCCCCGACGGAGGCGGCGCGGTCGGAGATTCACCTTTGCACGCTGCGAACACAGCGAGCAGCGTCAGCAGAGCAAACAGGTAATTCTTTTGTCTGATCGTCTTCATGTTTGCCCCCTGTTAAGCGCAACCGCCGCAGTCATAACAGAAGTCGAGCGGGAAATGCGTCGCTCCCGAGACATTCTCTCCGGCCAGTGTCTGGCCGAAGATCTCGACATTCACATCCATTTTCACGACAGGTCTGTTCGTCTCCGGATCGCGGCCGCCGTTCTGCGGCAGCAGTGCGGCAAACGGTGCCTGCGTCACCGCATCGCTCTCGACGACGACGAACTTGGAGAGCGAGGTCGAGGCGCCGTTCGCGGTGATCAGCGAGTCGGTCGTGCGCACGAAGGTTGCGGGAACCGAATGCCCGCCGTCGGTCCTCGTGTATGAGACCCGATAGCGCGTGATGCGCACGTCATTGAAGCGGTTGTCGCTCGTGCTCTGACTCTTCACGATGGCCTGAATCAGAATCGAACCGACATCCTGATTACAGTTGGTCGCACCAGGTTTCAGATCCAATTGTTGGAGGTTCTGCGTATTCGTCACCACGAGCTCGACCGGCGAGGAATTCCGGTTGATGTCACCACTGCACGCAAACGCCAGTGCAGCCGCGGCGAGAATCCATGTCTTCTTCTGTCTCTTCATACGTCCTCCAGCCTCTCTACCCTCGCCGCATCTCACGACCGCACGATGCGCGGCGTAATGAAGATCAATAGTTCGTCATGTGTTGACGAGATGTTGTGCGTCTTGAACAGATTTCCGATGACGGGAATCTGATGGATGAAGGGCAGCCTCGTCTGAGAGTTGTTGTCCTTCGTCTGATAGATGCCCGCAATGACCGACGTTCCGCCGTCGCGAACCATCAGCTTCGTTCTCGCCTGGCGCGTCGAGAGCGGCGTTCCGGCGCCACCTTCGACCGCGAGACCGGTCGCCGGCTCGTTCTTCTGAACGGAGATCTCCATGATGACCGTACCCGCCTCTGTGATCTGCGGAGTGACCTGCAGCCGCAGCGTCGCATCAACGTAGGTCACGGTCGTCGTGAAGTTCACGCGCGTCTGATACGGGATCTGGAAACCGCTCTGGATTTCTGCCGACTGGTTGTTCTGGGTCGTCACCTTCGGCGCCGACACGACTTTGACGAGACCTTCGGCCTCCGCAGCATTCAGCGCGAAGTCGAGATTGAAGGTGCCGAGCACATCGCTCATCGTCAGAGCGAGAACAGGATTGCCGGGGCCGAAGTCGAACGGACCTCCGACGATCCCGACGCGATTCGGGAAGACGAGACCCGTGCCCGTACCGAGCGCGGGATCGAGCGAGCCGCGGAAGCCCCACGAGAATCCGTACTGCTGCAGGAAGTTCTTCGTGGTCTCCACGATGCGCGCTTCGATCACGACCTGCTTCGTCGGCACGTCGATGGAGTCGATGAGGTTGCGCATCGTCTGCAGATACTGCGGTATCTCGCTGATGATCAACTGATTCGTGCGGGCGTCGACGATGATGCGCGCGCGCGGTGAAGCGAGCTCGCGGAGCAGCGACTGGATTTCCGTCGCCTTCGCGTAAGAGAGAAGAAAGCTTACGGTCTGCAGCGGCACATTGAGCCGCTCTTCATCCTGAAGCCGGCGCTGTGCAGCAGTCTCCGCGGCCAGACGATCGATCTTGCCGACGCGCATCACGTTGCCTTCGAGCACGTACGTGAGGCCGTTCTGCCGGAGGATCAGATCGAGTGCCTGGTCCCACGGAACATCGATGAAGTCCACAGTCACGCTGCCGCCGACATCGGGATCCACCGCGATGTTGAGGCCTGTCAACTGAGCGAAGGTGCGGAGCACGTCTTTGATGTCCGCATCCTTGAGGTTCAGCGAAATCGGCTCACCGGTGTATACACGGCCGCCGGCGCTGAGCGTCCGTCCGCCTGTGCCCGTCGTCATCGCTCCGGCATTGAGCGTGGTCTCACGACCGCCCGACGCCGTCTGCTGGTCGCCGCTGAATACGTCCTCGGAATTGCCGACGGGCGCGTTCGAGCCGGCGGTTGCCGATGCCGCTGAAGTCGTGGTGCTCGGCGTCAGTGTCTTGCCCTTTTTCTTCGAGCTCGTCGTCGTGTCCGGAGCGCTCTGCGTCGCCGGCGCGGTGATGACGGCCTTCGCACCCTTCGAGGCGCGATCCGGCATCTTCCACGTCGGAGCATCTTCCGCGATCACCGGCACCTGCGTCCGGACATCGCTGCCCTGGCTCTTCGGCGCGGTCACGGCCACGGTCGATGCGGCGGGCGCTTTCTGTTCCGGCGCCGCCGTCCTCGCCATCATCGATGCGGGAGCGGGTGCACCGCCGAACGTCACGACGAGATTCTCGCCGTTGCGCGCGACGTCGTACGTCGTCTTGCTGTTGAGGTCCACGACCACGCGGATCACATCGGTCGAGAACTGGCCGATGCGAACGCCTTTGACCAACGGATCATTGACCGCGATCGTCTTCTTCGCGACGCCGTTGCGAACGCCTGTGATGTCGATGACGACACGATCAGGCGAGGCAAGCTGGAACGACTTGTAGGTCAGCTCTCCATCGCCGGTGATGCGCACCGCGGAACCAGCCGCCGCGACATCTTTCAACTTCTTCGCCTTGGCGAGCGGGCGTGAGTCGGCGACCGCCGCAGGCTCGATCGGAGCAGAAGTGACGACCGGCTCCGGAACGGGAACAGGTTCGTTGTGGACCGTCTCGGCGACCTCGGCCGGCTTCACCGGCACCTGAGGAACGGTTTCTTCAACCTTCGCGATGGCCGGCAGAGGCAGCGTGACGACGACGGAGTTTTCAGTCGCCGATGCGGTGGGAGACATCGGCTGGCTCAGTCGGAACGTGACGCGCGTCAGGCGGGTGCCCATCTCGACGGCGTTTTCGGCAGCTACGGATGTGATGCCTGCCGGCAATGATGACGGGATCGCCAGCTGCGGCGCTTTGCTCGTCGCGGAGAGATCGACGACGAACACGTCAGGTGACGGGCTGTACGAGGTGTACGCCGGCGTCGCGCTCGTATGCAGCACGATGCGGCTCCCATCGATCTCGACGGCATTCAGCGACATCACCGCCGGGTCGGCAGCCGCCGTCTGCGCGGCGCTTGCCGGCGCGTCGTTCTTATGCCGGCGCCATAGCGAGGCATCCGCAGTGCTCGCGATGATCGCGAGCAAGCCCGCTGTCAGCAGGATTCGGTTTGCTCTTCTCATACGTCCCACCTTCACCATCTCACCCTCCACGCAGCCCCTGACCTGCACCCGCTCCATCATTTCTTCGCCGGTTCGGGAGTCAGATCCTTGACCACCTCGCGGTAGCGCTCGATTCGAGTTGGATCATTGACCTCCTGCCGGAACACAACGGAGGAGGGTGTAATGCGAATCACTTCACCATCGAGAACCTTATCGCCAACGTGAATGAGGTATCCCTTGTTGTCAGGCCCGTTGATCATGCCGACGAGTCCCTGCTTCGTCTTGATCACGCCCTGGAGCTTGATCTCGTCGATGAGGAATCCCGGAGGTCCGGGCGGCTTGTCCGACTTGGTCTGCGCGATCTTCGGCCCAACGAGCGACTGGAAAGGATCACGGCGTCCCTGCGGATCGTAGTGATACGTCTCTCCCGTCGCCGGTTCCTCGAGAATCTCCTGGAGGCTCTGCTGCACGCTGGAACCGCCGGAGGTCGAAGTCGCGGCCGTCGATGTGGCGGCCGTCGATGTCGTCGCAGTCGTGGACGTCGCGGCCGTACCGCTCGTTGACGTCTGCGCCACGACCGTTGCGCCGATCATCAGCGCCACGGCGGCGAACAGAAGCGCAACGCGAATGGAGCTCATCGTTCCTCTCACTTGCCACCTGCCTTTGCCGGCGCGGGCGTCACATCCTTCGGCTCGACGTAAACGAACGTCTTGGCGACGAAGTCGACACCGATCGTCTTCTCGATCTGCAGCGGCAGCGCGTTGATCGTCACCGACTCTACATTGATGATGCGCGAGAAGTTGCTCAGCCGGTTGAAGAGCTGCGCGAGGTTGTGGTAGCGGCCGAGGACGCTGATGCTGATCGGCCACTCCGCATAGGGTTCACTGCCCGCCGCCGTTCCGAGCTTCGGGAACGTGAGCCGGCCAAGGATGAAGTCGCCCTGATCGACGAGCGACTTGATCTTCTTGATGATCTCTTCGGTATTGCGCGTGGAGGGAAGAATGCGGCGCAGCTTCTCGAGCTCGAGCTCGAGCCGCTTCACTTCCTCGCGGAACTGCGGAAGCTTCAGCTCCGCCGCGCGGCCGGCCGCGATCTTCTTGTCCAGTTCCGCGATCTTCGCGTCGGCGTCGCGGATCTGGTTGTCCATGGCATCGATCCACATGGCCTTAACGCCATAGATGATGCCGCCGGCCAGAACCGCGCCGGCAATCGCTCCGACCCACCAGGGCTTGTCATTCAGTGAGAGTGCCGCCATCGACTCCTCCTACGGCTTCTTTCCGCCCGGAGCGGCTCCCGCCGCTCCAGCAGTCGATGTCGCGCCTGTGGTTCCCGTCGCACCGGAAGCACCACCAGCCTGCGCGTACTTGAAGTGGAATGACATGTCGAAGCTGTAGACGAGCGGAATCACGCTCACCATCGCCACAGAACCGACTTCCGGTTCGTCGAACAACGGATCGTTCTTCACGTTGTCGACGAAATTCGCGATCGCGTTCGGATTGAGGCCGCGCCCGTTCAGCGTGACCGTTCCGGGTCCGAGCGTCATCCGGTCGAGCCAGACGAGATCCGGAAGATCCTGGCTGATGCGATCCATCACTTTCACAGGACCTTTCTGGTTCTGCTTCAGCTGATTGATGAGGTCGATGCGCTTCTGCAGACTGTCCTTGCGCTTCTGATAGTTCTCGACGTCCTTGATGATCGCTTCGAGTTTCTGAGCCTCGGCCTGCTTCGTCGTCACGAGCTCCTGCTTGTTCTTCAGCTCGTTGTTCTTCGTGAACCACCAGATCCCAGCGGCGACAGCAGCCGCAACGATCAGACCGATCACGATGATGTTGTTGATGTTTCCACCAGCAGCACCTGCTCCACCAGACGGAGCCGCGGCCGGCGCGGCGCCACCGCCGCGAACCGCACGCCCTTCCCGCACTAAGTTGATCTTGATCAAGCGTCCCCCACCCTCCGGATGGCGAGGCCCACTGCGATCGCCATACTCGGAGCAATCTCGGCCAGCTCCTCGGGGTTGAATTGACTCTCGTCAACGGTGATACGACGGAAGGGATCGAGGATCGAGACGGGGATGCCGAACTTGTCGCGCAGAATCGCGTCGAGATTCAGCACTCCGGATCCGCCGCCGGCGAGAACGATCTCGTCGACGCGGTCCGCGCCCGAGGTCGCGGTGAAGAAGTCGAGCGTCTTGCGAAGCTCGCCCGCGAAATCCTCTGAGACCGAGTTCAGGATGGGGATGACCTGCTGAATGGTGTAGTCGCCGACCGCGTTGCCGCGCTTGAGCTCTTCCGCCTGCTCGAACGAGAGCGAGAGCTCGCGCTGGATCGCATCGGTGTACTGATTGCCGCCGAACGTGATGTCGCGCCAGAAGAGCGACTGCCCTCCGGACAACACGTTCACGTTCGTCACCGACGCTCCGACGTTGCAGAGCGCGAGGACTTTTCCATCTTCGATGTCGTTGTTCGCCTCGTATGCGTTCTGCAGCGCGAAGGCGTCGACGTCGACGAGCACCGGCAGCTTGCCTGTCTGACTGATCACCGACGTGTAGTCGTTGATCTTCTCCTTCTTCACGGCAACGAGAATCACTTCGACGTTGTCACCCGTCCCCGGTGCGGTGAGCGGAACGTAGTCGAGGTTCACATCGTTGATGTCGAATGGGATGTACTGCTCAGCTTCCCATTGAATCGACTCCGCCAGTTCTTCCGGAGACATCGACGGAAGACTGATCTTTTTGATGATGACGGAGTGTCCAGATAGAGACGTCGCGTAATTGGAATTCTTTACGCTTTGATCCGCGTTGAGGCGCTGGATCGTCTCCACGACCATGGACGAATCCATGATCGACCCGTCGACGATGGCCTCAGGCGACAGTCGCTCGATGCCAAGTTTGACGAGCTGGAACTGTCCGCCTTTTTTCTCCTTCAGCTCGACGAGCTTGATTGCTGAGGAGCCAATATCAAGGCCGACAACATTTTTGCTCTTTGAGAAGAACACCGCTCACCCCATCCATCTCACTCACTTCTCGCTGGCTCCGGAGTTTTGAAAGGTGGACCGAAATTACAACGTTTAAATGGCGGTGTCAACTCTACCGAAATTAGATAAGTGGAACGATTACGCGCGTTTGCCGTAATCGGCCACGGAGAACAGTTGCACAGGAATCGGAGCACGGTTACAATCCACCGCCTTTCCGTTATTTGAGGAGTTTCCTATGGCCAAGATGTGTGAAGTCTGCGGTAAGACCCCGGTGTTCGGTAACCGCGTGAGCCATGCTCACAACGTGTCGAGCCGCCGCTGGATGCCGAATCTCCAGCGCGTGCGCGTCAAACTCGGCAGCGCGGTTCGCCGCATGCAGGTCTGCACTCGTTGCATCCGCACCGGTAAGATCCAGAAGGCCGCGCGCTAAGCGGCTCTCGCCGCTGGCGCGAGGCGCTGGGCGCGGGGCGCAGAAGATTCCGATCTTTGCGCCCGGCCCCCAGCGCCCGGCGCCTTCCGATTCTCACGCCGTCGCATGCCTTCCGGTGTTGTAACGGCGCTCGACGCGAATCACACCGTCCACGACGCCGATCGACTTCGTCACCTTCTCCAGGTGCTTCAGGTCGGCAATCTCGAGCGCAAGATCGATCGTCGCGCGTCCGTCGCCGGTGCGCGTCTCGAGATGGCGGATGTTCGTCTTCAGATTCGAGATCGTCGAAATGACGCGGGCCAGAATCCCCTGGCGGTCTTCGGCCACGACTTCCAGCTCGACCTGGAACTGGCTCTGCCGCTGATCGGCCCACTCCACTTCGATCTCGCGGTCGGGGTTGAACATCAGGTTCTTCACGTTCGGACAGTTCGCGCTGTGCACCGCGACGCCCTTGCCGCGCGTGACATATCCGACGATCGGTTCGCCCGGCAGCGGGTTGCAGCACTTCGCGAGATACGTCAGCAGGTCGTCGTAACCGCGCACCTTGATCGTCTGTGACGACGAGGTGAACGGGAAGATCTTTCGCACCGCCTGCTGCAGCACTCCCGCTTCGGCGGCCGGCCCCTTCTCCTTCACCTCATCGGTCGCGAAGCGTTCCACGACCGAGCGCGCCGAGATCTTTCCGTAGCCGACATCGGCGTAGAGATCGTCGAGCCGCGCGAGACCGTGCTCCGACAGGACGCCGTCGAGCGCGTTCTCCGCCACTAGCTTGCGCCACTGGACCTTGTAGCGCTTCGCCTCTTTCTCGATCAGCTTGCGGCCGAGCTCGATCGAGCGATGTTTCTGCTCCGTGTTCAGCCAGTGCCGGATCTTGTGCCGCGCGCGCGACGTCACCGCGATGTTCAGCCATTCGCGGCTCGGTGTCTGCGTCGTCCCCTGCAGGATCTCGACGATGTCGCCGTTCTTCAGCGCCGTACGCAGAGGCACGAGCTTGCCGTTGACGCGCGCGCCGACGCAACGGTGTCCGACGTCCGTATGAATCCGATAGGCGAAGTCCAGCGGCGTCGCGCCGCGCGGAAACGCGAACACATCGCCCTTCGGCGTGAACGTGTACACCTCGTCCGGATAGAGATCGATCTTCAGCGAATGCAGGAAGAGGCGCGGATCTTTGATCTCCTGCTGCTGCTCGACGAGCTGGCGCAGCCAGAGAAAGCTCTTGTCGTCGTCATGCGCACCAACGCGTCCTTCCTTGTACTTCCAGTGCGCCGCGATGCCCTGCTCGGCGATCAGATCCATCTCGCGCGTCCGGATCTGCACTTCGAACGGCTGCCCTTTCTCCGCCACTACCGTCGTATGCAGCGACTGGTAGAGGTTCGGCTTGGGCATCGCAATGTAGTCCTTGATGCGGCCCGGAACGGGACGCCACATCTGATGCACGAAGCCGAGCGCCGCATAGCAGTCCTTGATCGACGGCGTGATGATGCGGAACGCGAGATAGTCGTAGACCTGGCCGATGTCGGTCTCCTGCCTGCGCAGCTTCGCCCAGATCGAGAACATCGACTTCACGCGTCCGTACACTTCGCAGTCGATGCCGTTCTCGCGCAGCCTCTGGGCGAGCGTGCTCCTGATGCGATCGACGAGATCGCCCGACACGGCGAGCTTCTCCGCGACGGTCTTCGACAGCTCGTCGTACTCGCGCGGATGCAGATGCTGGAGCGAATAGTCCTCGAGCTCCGCCTTCACCTTCCCCATGCCGAGGCGGTTGGCGATCGGAGCGTAGATCTCGAGGGTTTCCTTGGCGATCGCGTGGCGCCGCTCTTCCGGCAGGTACTGCAGTGTCCGCATGTTGTGCAGACGGTCGGCGAGCTTCACCAGCACGACGCGCAGGTCGCCGACCATCGCCAGCAGCATTTTTCGAAACGTCTCGGCCTGCTGCTCTTCCTTCGACACGTAGGCGTAGCGCGAGATCTTCGTCACGCCGTCGACGAGCTCCGCGACATCGTTGCCGAACGTTTCCTGCAGCTTCTCCTTCGTCGTCAGCGTATCTTCGAGCACGTCGTGCAGCAGCCCGACCGCGATCGACGTTTCATCCAGCCGCATGTCGGCCAGGATGTACGCGACATTGAGCGGATGAATCAGATACGGCTCACCGGAGCTCCTCACCTGCCCGCGATGCTCGCGCGCCGAGAAGATGTAAGCGCGTTGAAGCAGTTCCTCGTCGTAATCGGGTTTGTAACTCTCGATCTTGTCGAGGATGTCTTCGAAGCGGATCATGAGAAGGGGAAAAGATTACCAGAGTGTAGGACAGGCGCCCTCGCCTGTCTGACCCCTGTCCGCGACAGGCGAGGGCGCCACTCAACGACAGGCGAGGGCGCCTGTCGTACACCAGCTGGTGCGCCTCTTGCTGAGTCTCGTTCTCGAAATCGGCGTCCGCGTGGGATCGCCGCTAAAAGGAGGTAGTCGTGAAGAAATCGCTGTTGGCTGTTTTCGTTCTCGTCTTGATCGCGGCGGTCCCGACGTTCGCAGGGCCGATGCCGTCGAAGACCGCGGCGAATCAGAGTCTTGATTCGCGTGCCGCCGATATCGCCATGATCCGCGATGTCGCGGCCAACGATCAGGTTGCCGCCGTCCTCGCCCAGCACGGCTTTACGCAGGCGCAGGTCAATGACCGGCTCGCGCAGTTGTCGCCGCAGGACGTTCATCAGCTCGCCCAGAATCTGAACCAGTTGCAGGCCGCAGGCCTCACGCAGCAGGAATGGATCTGGGTCGGCATCGGTGCGCTCGCTGCTCTGATTCTCGTCGTCGCACTGTCGTGAACGATCCGCGGTTCGTGTATCGGGCGGGCAACCGGCTCGCCCGATTCATTCCGGCCTTCGTGGCCGCCGTCTGCTGCCTCCTCTCCGTCTCCTGCATCACTCTCGCCCCGCGCTCCCGGCGTCCCTCCTCGTCTGCGATCGTCATTCAGGACGTGCCTCAGTTGACGTGGGGCATCGAGTCATGCGGTGCCGGTTCGCTCGCCACCGTGCTCCAGCACTACGGCGAACCAACGACCATGCAGACCTGGGACGCCACGCTGCCGAAGATGCGCGGCGGCGTGCTGACGATCGACATGCTGCTCGCGGCACGCGGCAAAGGATTCGACGCGACACTCGTCACCGGCGATCGCGCCCTGATCGAAAACGAATTGCGCAGCGGGCATCCGGTAATTCTCATGCTGCGCGTGATCGACACGTTCGGCCGCCAGTTCGACTTCTTCCATTACATCGTCGTCGATGGACTCGACGCCGATCGCGGACTGATTCGCACGCAGTTCGGCGATGCGAAAGCGCGCTGGACCACGTTCGATCGACTTGAGAAGGCGTGGAGCGGCGGCGGACATGCGGCGATCCTGATCCATCCCGGCGATCCCGCGACACCCTTCATCCGCGCCGCCGTGGCGCTCGAAGAGCGCGGGGATGTGGCCGGCGCTGCCGCGGAGTACCGCAAGCTCCTCGCACAACACCCCGGTTCCGCCCTCGCCTGGACCAACCTCGGCAATGTCGAGATGAAGCTCGGCCATCGCGAGGAATCCGAGGATGCGTTCCGCCACGCGCTGAAGCTGGATGCCGGATCGCGCGACGCACTGAACAACCTCGCCTGGCTGCTGCTCGAGGAAAAGCGCCTGCCCGAGGCGGAAACGCTCGCGCGGGCCGCGGTCGCGCAGAAAGGGCCCGACACCTGGGTCGTCCTCGATACGCTGGCGCGCGTGCTCGCCGCAAAAGGCGACTGCGGTGAAGCGGCGAAGACGATGGAGGAGGCGCGCACGACGATGCCTCCACAGACGGAGCCGGCACCGATCTCCTGCGCTGATACGATCACGCGCTGAATGCCCTTCTCACGCCGCGCGCAATGGAACGCGCCATCGAATCGGCTCGCGATTGCACGCGCGTCCTGCGCCGGTCTTCTCGACCTGACCGAGTCGAACCCGACGCGCGCCGGCATCGCCTACCCACTGGATGAACTGAGCGAGGCGTTCGCACGCGCGGCGCGCGCCTCGTACGATCCACATCCGCTCGGCATCCCCTCCGCGCGCGAGGCCGTCGCGCAGTACCTCGGATGCGATGCCTCGGAGCTCGCCATCACCGCCAGTACCAGTGAAGCATATGGTTATCTGTTCAAGTTGCTCACCGATCCCGGCGATGACGTCCTGACCGCGACGCCGTCATATCCGCTGCTCGAGCACCTCGCGTCCCTCGAATTGATCGAGCTCCGCTCGTTCCCGCTCGAGCTCCATCGGAGATGGGAGATCGATCCCGCCCACATCGCGAATGCGCGAACGTCACGCACGCGGGCGATCATCGTGGTCAACCCGAACAATCCCACCGGCTCGTACGTGGCGCCCCATGAACAGGAGTCGCTCGCGGCCTGCGGCCTGCCGGTCATTTCGGACGAGGTCTTCTTCGACTACGCGCTCGATGACGTTCCGCACCGGACGTTCGTTCGCGACGATGTGCTGACGTTCACGCTGGGCGGTCTCTCCAAGTCGGCCGGCCTGCCGCACGTGAAGCTCGGATGGATCCGCGCCAGCGGGCCGGGTGCGGGCGATGCGATCTCCGCTTTGGAGATGATCGCCGACAACTACCTCTCGGTCTCGACGCCGGTGCAGGAAGCGCTCCCCGATCTGCTGCGGCTCGCACCGTCGATCCGCAGCGCGATCCGCGCACGCACGCGCCTCAACCTCGACGTGCTCACGCGCGCGATCGAGCTCGCGCCGAGCGCGCGCATTCTTCCCGTGGAAGGCGGCTGGTCGGCCGTTCTTCGCATCCCGAACATCGAGCCTGAGGAAGAGCTCGCGCTGCGGCTCATTCAGCAGCACTCCGTGGCGGTGCATCCCGGATACTTCTTCGACTTCCCGGCGGAAGGGTTCCTGGTCGTATCGCTTCTGACGAAGCCGGACATCTTCGCCGATGGAGTGCAACGCCTGGTTAGCCAAATTCCAGCGTAGAACAAACTCTCAGCTCGTACCGGCGAGCAGAGCGCTTGTCCTACACTCTCGACGGATGAAACATCTCTGGCTCCTCGACCCCGCGATCACCTTTCTCAATCACGGCTCGTTCGGCGCGACACCGCGCGCGATTCTCGCCCGGCAGGACGAGTTGCGCGCGCAGATGGAGCGGGAGCCGGTGCGTTTCATGGTGCGCGAACTGGAGCTGCTGCTCGATGCCGCGCGCCGCGAGGTTGCCGACTTTGCCGGCGCCGATCCGGCCGGTCTCGTCTTCGTCCCGAATGCCACGGCCGGCATCAACGCCGTCCTGCGCTCGCTCGACCTCGACAAGCATGACGAGCTGCTGGTGACGAATCACGAGTACAACGCGACGCGCAACACGATCGAGTATGTCGCCGCCCTGGCGGGAGCGAAGGTCGTCACCGCCACCCTCCCCTTTCCCATCCCGTCATCCGACATCGTCATCGAGCGAATCGTCGAGAAGGTCACCGATCGCACGCGTCTCCTGGTGATCGATCACATCACGAGCCAGACCGCACTGATTCTTCCGATCAGGCGCATCGCCGATGAGATGAAGGCGCGCGGCATCGATGTCCTCGTCGACGGTGCGCACGCGCCGGGAATGATCCCGCTCGATCTGCGGGAGCTCGACGTGGCGTACTACACCGCGAACCTGCACAAGTGGGTCTGCGCGCCGAAAGGCGCCGGCTTTCTTTACGCAAGCAGGAACCGCCGGCTCGGGCTTCATCCGATTGCGGTCAGTCACGGCGCCAACTCCACGCGCAGCGACCGCAGCCGCTATCACCTCGAGTTCGACTGGACGGGAACGTTCGATCCCTCCGCCTGGCTCGCGTCCGCGGAAGCCATCCGCTACATGGGATCACTCGTCGACGGCGGATGGCCCGCGTTGATGGAGCGCAACCGGCGCCTCGCGCTTCAGGCGCGCGATCTCCTCGCCGCGGCGCTGCACGTCGAGCATTCCGCGCCGGACGAGATGATCGGATCGATGGCCGCACTTCCTCTTCCCGATGGCGACGCCGTCACGGCGCCCTCGCTGTACGGAGATCCGCTGCAGGATTCACTGCTGTTCGAGGATCAGATCGAGGTGCCGCTCGTACCGTTTCCGCATCCGCCGAAACGCATCCTCCGCATCTCGGCTCAGCTCTACAACGAGATCGGCGATTACGAGCGGCTGGCGGCCGCGCTCACGAAACGGCTGTGACGGCGAGAAACGCGCGCGCGAGCGCCTTCTCCAGATCCTCGTGCCGCGTAGGCTTCGACAGATAGTCGTCCATCCCGGCCGCCAGGCATTTTTCCCGATCGCCTTCCAGCGCATTCGCCGTCATGGCAATGATCCGGCGGCGTTTCCGATTCGCGTTGTCGCGGCGGCGGATTTCCATCGTCGCCTCGTATCCATCCATGACCGGCATCTGGCAATCCATCAGGATGATCTCGTACGGCAGGCGTGTCGCGGCTTCGAGCGCCTCCTTGCCGTTGACGACGGAATCGGCGACGTAGCCCAGTTTTTCGAGCTGGCTCATCGTCAGCTTGCGATTCAGAAAATTGTCCTCCGCCAGCAGCACTCGAATCGACTTCCGCTCCTCGGCGGAAATCTCACGCGGGGCCGGATGGACCTCCTGCGGCTGCGGTGATGCGAGCTTCACGAGCGGAATCGCATCGTGCGCCAGCGCGACCGTGATCGCATCGAACAGCTCCGCCTGTCCCACCGGCTTGGCAATGAAGGCGTGGATCCCCGCCTCGCGCAGCCGCTCCTGATTGATCTCCCGCACATCCGTCGCGAGATAGACGAGACTCGTGCCCGCGATCTCTTTCCGCGCACCGACTTCGCGCGCGAACGAGAGCGGATCCATGTCGCGCATCGTGTCGAAGAGGACGAGGCGGAACGGATCTCCCGCCGCCGCTTCGCGCCGCATCGCGGTGATCACGTCTTCGGCATTCTCCCCTTCGCTCACGCGCATCTCCCACGTGGTCTCGAGATAGTGGCGGACGATCTGCTTGCTCGTCGGATAGTGATCGACGAGCAGCACGCGCTTGCCGCGGAACTCCAGATCGCTCGACGCGATCGGCCGCCGCGATCCGAGCTGCCTGGGGAACGGCGCCGTGAACCAGAACGTGGATCCCAGCCCCACCGTCGATTCGACATCGATCAAGCCGCCCATCGTCTCGACGAGCTGCCGCGCCGTCGCGAGTCCAAGCCCGACTCCGCTGAACCTCCGCGTCGACGATGCATCGATCTGAGAGAAGCGTTCGAAGAGCAGAAGGCGATCCTCCGGCGAGATGCCCGGACCCGTGTCACGCACTTCGAATCGCAGGACGCGATGCGTCTCCGTCTCCGTCTGCTGAGACACGGAGAGCACGACGCTCCCTTCCTCGGTGAACTTGATCGCGTTCTCCATCAGGTTCGTGATGACCTGCCGCAGCCGTCCCTGCTGGCCGCGCACGATCGACGGAATGCTCTTGTCCATCTCCATCCGGATCTCGAGATCCTTGCCGAGCGCTCCTACCTGCAGCACCTCGACGATGCGCTGCAGCGTGCGGGGCAGGTCGAAGTCGACCATCGCGGGAGCGAGCCCGCCGGCCTCGAGACTCGAGACGTAGAGAATGTTGTTCACGATCGACAGCAGCTCTTCCGCGCTCGACCGCGCCTGATGCGCGTAGTCACGCTGCGCGGGATCGAGCGGCGTCGAGAGGAGCAGATCGATCATGCCGACGATGCCGTTCATCGGCGTGCGGATCTCATGGCTGACGTTCGTGAGGAAATGCGTCTTCAGCCGTGCAGCTTCCAGCGCGGCGTCGCGAGCGCTGCCCAGGTCGGCCTCGAACTGTTTCCGCTCGGTGATGTCGCGAAACATCACGCGCAACAGCACCGGCGTCCCGTCGATCACCTTCGGATAGAGCGAACCTTCGACATCGATGCGCCGTCCCGCGGACGTCACGAAAATCGTCTCGACCGTTTGCGCATAGCCCGAGGCGAATACTTCGCCGAATGCGCGGCGGAATGCCTCGCGCGAATCGGGATCGATGACGCGCGTGATCGGCCCTTTCCTCAGCTCCTCGAACGAATAGCCGAGGATGTCGAACGTGGCGGCATTCGCATGCAGAAGCTTCCCTTCTGCGTTGATGCTCATCACGAATTCGGGGATGCGATCGAAGAAGTCGCGGAAGCGCTCTTCGCTCTCATCGATCCGTTCTTCGAACACGAGCACGCGCGCCGCATAGCTCGCCAGCAACTGGAGAAGCGACGCCTGGTCGCGTGTGACCTCGTGCGGCTGCGTGTCCAGCACAGTGAGCGCGCCGAGAAACCGGCCGTCGTCGATCATCGGCGCGGTCGCGATGAAACGGATGTGCGGCTGTCCCTTGACGAGCGGATGAGCCGCAAGACCGGCGTCGGCCGCCGCGTCCGGTGCAATCGAAACCCCACCGGCCTCGGCAGCAATCGCAGCGAAGGAACAGGCACGCGGCAACGCGGCCACATCCCATCCGACACTCGTACGAATGCTCTCCCGATTCGGTTCGAGCATTCCGATCAACGCCACCGGCGCCTTGAACAATCTGGCGGACTCGGCGGCGATCTCCTGCAGCTCCGCCTTGCTGGACATTCCGGACCCTGCACCCATTCTAACCCGTCAAACTGGAGCACTTCCTGCACCGCTTGCGACTGCCTGCACAACTTCTTGTAGGAGGAGCAATGAAACAGCAGTTCACAATCATTCTCGCAGCACTTCTCTTCATCGCTACGCTGGCCTGCAACAAGAACGAAAGCAGCAGCAGTACGAGCGATACGGCGAGCACCAGCACGACGGCTAGCGACACGTCGGCGACGACATCGACGTACGACACGACGGGATCCAGCGCTACCAGCACGACATCGACAGCGGGCAACCTCGATCCCGCCGACAAGGAGTTCATGACGAAGGCGGCGCAGGGCGGGCTGGCCGAAGTGCAATTCGGAACGACCGCACAGTCGAAGGCAACCGACCCAGCCGTGAAAGCGTTCGCCGACCGGATGGTCACCGATCATTCGAAAGCGAATGATGAGCTGAAGCAGCTCGCGTCCACGAAGGGTGTCGCGTTGCCGTCGGACATCGGCGACGAACACAAAAAAGTTGCGGACGAGCTTTCGAAGAAAACAGGAAAGGACTTCGACAAGGCCTACATGAAGGCGATGGTCGAAGACCACGAAAAGGACGTCAAGGAATTCGAGAAGCAGTCGAAGGACGCGAAGGATGCCGATCTGAAGGCGTGGGCCGGAAAGACGCTGCCGACGCTGCAGGACCATCTGAAGATGGCCAAGGATGCGGCGAGCAAGGTGAAGTGACCTTGATCAGAAGGCGCCGGGCGCCGGGCGCAAGGACGGCCGATCGCCTCGTCCTGCGCCTCGCGCCTCGCGCCCAGCGCCCGCGATGCAAAGCATCGCGTCAGTCTCTCTTGAACTTCGCGACGATGTAGTCGCGATTCATCCGTGCGATGAAGTCGGTCGAGATGCCTTTCGGGCAGACCGCTTCGCATTCGCGGAACATCGTGCAGGAGCCGAACATCGACTCCATCGTTTCCACCATCTTCACGACGCGCGAGTAGCGCTCCGGCTGTCCCTGGGGGAGCAGGCCGAGGTGGGAGACCTTCGCTGCAGTGAATAGTTGGCCCGCGCCGTTCGGACATTGTGCGACGCACGCGCCGCACTGGATGCACTCCGCGGCATCCATGGCCAGTTCCTGCACCGGCTTCGGAATCGGGAGCGAGTTCGCTTCGATCGCGCTTCCGGTGTTGACCGACACGAAACCGCCGGCCTGGATGATGCGATCGAGCCCGCTGCGGTCCACGATCAGATCCTTGATCACGGGGAACGCGCGCGCCCGCCACGGCTCGATCACGACTTCATCGCCGTCGTTGAAATGGCGCATGTGCAGTTGACACGTGGCGGTCTTGCCGATGGGGCCGTGCGCGACGCCGTTGATCATCATGCCGCACGAACCGCAGATGCCTTCGCGGCAGTCGTGCTCGAAGTGGATCGGCTCTTCCCCTTTCTCGATCAGCGTCTCGTTGACGACGTCGAGCATCTCGAGGAACGAAGCATCGGCCGAAATGTTCTCGGCTTTGTAGGTGACGAACTTGCCGCTCTCGCTGCGCGCGGCCTGCCGCCAGACATGCAGAGTCAGATTCATTTGTAGGACCTCGTGGCCAGCTTCACTTCCTCGTAAACCAGCGGCTCTTTTTGCAGCTCGGGCTGCGCGTTGTCGCCTTTGTACTGCCAGGCGCCGACGTAGAGGAAATCATCGTCATTGCGCTGCGCCTCACCATCCGCCGTCTGATACTCGACGCGGAAGTGACCGCCGGCGGACTCGTTGCGATGGAGCGCGTCGACGCACATCAGCTCCGCGAGCTCGAAGAAATCGGCAACACGTCCCGCCTTCTCCAGCGACTGATTCGGCTCTTCTTCCGTCCCCAGCACGCGCACTTCCTTCCAGTAGCGCTCGCGCAGCTCCCTGATCATCGGAATGGCCTTCTTCAGACCATCGGCGGAGCGCGCCATGCCGCAGTACTCCCACATGATCGAGCCGAGCTCCTTGTGGAACGAATCGACGCTGCGCATTCCCTTCGCGCCGATCAGCCTGTTCATGCGGTCCGTCGTCTCCGCGATCGCGTCCTTGAACTCCGGGCGATCCGCGCTGACCTTCTTGTTCATCTGGCCGGCGAGGTAATCGCCGATGGTCACCGGCAGCACGAAGTAGCCGTCCGCGAGTCCCTGCATCAGCGCGCTGGCGCCGAGGCGGTTCGCGCCGTGATCGGAGAAATTGGCTTCGCCCGTGACGTAGAGCCCCGGGATGTTCGACATCAGGTTGTAATCGACCCACAGCCCGCCCATCGTGTAGTGCGGAGCGGGATAGATGCGCATCGGGACCTGATACGGATCCTCTGCGGTGATGTCGTGGTACATCTCGAAGAGATTGCCGTAGCGCTCTTCGATGGTCGCGCGTCCGAGGCGCTTGATCGCATCGGCGAAATCGAGATAGACGCCGCGGCCGCTCGCGCCGACCCCGCGGCCGTCATCGCATGCTTCCTTCGCCGCGCGCGATGCGATGTCGCGCGGAGCGAGGTTGCCGAACGACGGATACTTCCGCTCGAGGTAGTAATCGCGCTCGCTCTCCGGAATCTCCGCCGGCCCGCGCTTGTCGCCCTGATTCTTCGGAACCCAGATGCGTCCGTCGTTGCGCAGCGACTCCGACATGAGCGTCAGCTTCGACTGATACTCGCCCGACTGCGGAATGCACGTCGGATGGATCTGCGTGTAGCAGGGATTGGCGAACAGCGCGCCGCGTTTGTAGGCGCGCCAGATCGCGGTTGCGTTGCTGGCCTTCGCGTTGGTCGAGAGATAGAAGACGTTCGAGTAGCCGCCGGTGCCGAGGACGACCGCATCGGCGGCATGAGCCTCGATTGCGCCGGTCACCATGTTGCGCGTGATGATGCCCTTCGCCTCGCCGCCGACGACGACGAGCTCCAGCATCTCGTGGCGCGGATACATCTTCACGCGGCCGAGTGCGATCTGGCGCTCGAGCGCCTGGAACGCGCCGAGGAGAAGCTGCTGCCCGGTTTGCCCGCGGGCGTAGAACGTGCGCGAGACCTGCACGCCGCCGAACGAACGGTTCTCCAGCGTGCCGCCGTACTCGCGCGCGAAGGGCACGCCCTGCGCGACCGCCTGATCGATGATGTTGACCGAGAGCTCGGCGAGACGATGGACGTTCGCTTCACGCGCGCGGTAGTCGCCTCCTTTGACCGTGTCGTAGAAGAGGCGGTACACCGAGTCGCCGTCGTTCTGATAATTCTTCGCGGCGTTGATGCCGCCCTGCGCGGCGATCGAATGCGCGCGGCGCGGCGAGTCGTGGTAGACGAAGCACTTCACGTTGTAGCCGAGCTCCGCCATCGTCGCCGCCGCGGCGCCGCCGGCCAGTCCCGCGCCGACGACGATCACGTCGTACTTGCGCTTGTTCGCCGGATTCACCAGCTTGTAGTGCGATTTTGCGTAGGCCCACTTCTGTGCGAGCGGACCGGGAGGAATCTTGCTGTCGAGTTCCATCTTGGCGGTTACCTCACGATTCCAATCAGCACCGAGATCGGGAACGACAGATTGCCGATCGTGATCACCAGTGCAAAGACGGTCGCGAAGACTCTTTTCCAGCTATTGAATTTCGGATTGTTCAATCCGAGCGAATTGAACATGCTCCAGAGGCCGTGGTAGAGGTGCAGGCCGAGCGCGAGGTTCGCGACGATGTAGATCGCACTGGCCCACCACACCTGAAAACCGGTCACGAAGTTGTGGTAGACGTCGTGCTCGATGAAGTTCGGGTGCAGCGTTCCTGTCGTCAGATGCAGCAGGTGGTAGATGACGAACAGGAAGATGATGACGCCGCCCCAGCGCATGGTGCGCGCCGCGTAGTCGCCCTTGATGTACTCGCGGCGGCGATACCCGACCGGGCGTGCCGCCTGATTCATCAGCGTCAGCGACGTCGCCGCCCAGACGTGCAGGATCGTGGCGATGATCAGCAGACTGCGCGACGCCCACAGCGCCCATTTCTCGCCGAGCAGCGGCGAGCCCATGGTGATGAGGAACTTCGCGTAGTTGTTGTAGTGCTCCGGCCCGAAGTAGACCTTCAGGTTGCCAAACATGTGAAGGAAGATCCAGCCGAACAGGAAGACTCCTGTCAGCGCCATCACCGCCTTCTTGCCGATGGCTGTCGCCCAGAAGGAACCGAACCAGGTCTGTGAAGTTGGAGGGGCTTCGTTGAGTGTGATGCTCACGGGGGCACATCATATTCGAGCGACGAGATGGGTCAAGGTGATGAAGAGGGGGTGGAGTGCTCATGGTTGTCACATGGGACGATGGGACCTATGGGACCTATGGGACCTATAGGTGGAGCACCTTCGTTCTGCCTATCCGTCCCATCCGTCCCATCCGTCCCATCCGTCCCATCCGTCCTATCCGTCCCATCCGTCCTTCTGCCCATAGGTCCGATAGGTCCCATCCGTCCTATCCGTCCTATCCGTCCTATCCGTCCCATCCGTCCCATCCGTCCTTCTGCCCATAGGTCCCATAGGTCCCATAGGTCCCATAGTCCCATCTTCCCATCCTGACAAACGTCACCTTCACCTCTTGACCTTCTCCATTACTCCCATTCCTCCGGCGGCCCCATCCTGTGCCCATGAGCACACTGCATCAGCTTTACACCGCTCCACCGCCCGCTCAGTTGGCGAATGTCACGAAGAGATTCGGCACGACGACTGCGCTCGACAACCTCACGTTCGGCATTCAGCCCGGTGAGCTCGTCGCCCTTCTCGGGCCGAACGGCGCGGGCAAGACCACGGCTGTCCGCCTTCTCCTCGGCCTTTGCGCGCCGGACTCCGGCATCGCGCGCGTCTTCGGCGCCGATCCTCGCGATGCCGCCAATCGCATTCGCACCGGTGCGATGCTGCAGGTCGCCCGCGTCCCCGAGCCGCTGCGCGTGTGCGAGCACATCGAGCTCTTCTCGAGTTACTACCCATCGCCGATGCCGCTCGCAGAAGTCATCGCGGCGGCGGGACTCGAAGGGATCGAGAAGAAGAGCTTCGGCTCTCTCTCGGGCGGCCAGAAGCAGCGGTTGCTGTTCGGCCTCGCGATCTGCGGCAATCCCGACTTCATCGCGCTCGACGAGCCGACGGTCGGACTCGATGTCGAAGCGCGGCGCGCGCTGTGGAAACAGATCCGCGCCTTCGTCGACCGCGGCAAGTCGGTGCTGCTGACGACGCACTACCTCGATGAGGCCGACGCCCTCGCCGACCGCGTGGCCGTCATCGATCACGGCCGCATCGTCGCGGAAGGCTCACCCTCGGAAATCAAACATGGCGCGCGCTCGCTCGAGGATGCGTTCCTCGCGCTGCTTGGACGCTAAGGAGACGATCATGCTTCGCACTCACCTGCTCGAGATCAAATACGAATTCCTGAAGGCGCTGCGCACACCGCAATACGCCTTCCCGACGCTCCTCTTCCCGATCCTCTTCTATCTCTTCTTCGCGGTCGTGATGAATCGTCATGAGGGCAGCGGCATGGGCATGGCGACCTACATGCTCGCAACGTACGGCGCGTTCGGCGTGATCGGCGCGTCGCTGTTCGGATTCGGAGTCACGGTCGCACTGGAGCGCGGCCAGGGATGGCTGCACGTCAAGCGGACGACACCGATGCCGCTCAGCGCGTACTTCGTCGCGAAGATCGCGATGGCGCTGCTGTTCAGCGCGATCATCGTCATTTCGCTGATGACCCTGGGCTTCACGATCGGCGGCGCACAACTCACGCTGCCGCGCGCACTCGCACTCCTCGGCGTTCTTCTCTCCGGCGCGATTACGTTCTCCGCATTCGGGCTGGCGGTCGGCTACAACGTCAGCGCCAACGGCGCCGTCCCGCTCCTGAACCTCATCTATCTGCCGATGTCGTTTCTCTCCGGCCTCTGGGTCCCGATCTGGGCGCTGCCACGCGGACTGCAGCGCTTCGCGTTCTTCCTCCCGCCGTTTCACTTCTCGCAGCTCGCGCTCAAGACGCTGGGCGGCGGCCGCGGCATGCCGGCGTACGTACACGTGATTGCGATGGTGATCGCGACCGCGGTGTTCCTCGCGATCGCGTATCGCGGATACCGCCACGACGAAGTGCAGTAAGGTTAGACACACACATGCGACTGATTCCGAAAGACGAGAACCTCGGATGGACTCCATACGCGTGGACCATCTACGTCGTCTTCTTTCTGCTCTCGCCGGGTCTGGCGCGGCATCCGGAACCGATCGACTGGCTGATCTCGACCGGCGGCACGCTCGCGATTCTCGCGCTCTACTTCCGCGGCCACTGGGTCCGCGGAGTCCGGGTGCTGCCGATCATCGCCGGGCTCACGCTGATCGGCGCGGTCCTCTTCCCCCTCAACTCGGCGGCCGGCGTGTCGTTCATCTACGCGGCTTCATTCGCGGCGCGGATCGAGGACGACCGCCGCGCGGTCGGCATCATCAGCGCGATCGAGATCATCGTGGTCGCCGAGGTGATCGCAAGGCGGATGCATCCCGGGTCGTTCGTATGGGTGATCGTCTTTACCGCGCTCGTCGGTGCGATCGGCATCCACTTCGAAGGTGTCTCGCGCTCGAGCAGGAAGCTGCGGCTCGCGCACGATGAGATCGAGCACCTCGCGAAAGTCGCGGAGCGCGAGCGCATCGCGCGCGATCTGCACGATCTGCTCGGCCACACGCTGTCCGTGATCATCCTCAAGTCGGAGCTCGCGTCGAAGCTCGCGGAACGCGATCCGGAGCGGGCGCGCAACGAGATCCGCGACGTCGAGCGAATTTCGCGCGATGCACTGACGCAAGTGCGCGCCGCGGTGCGCGGATATCGCTCCGGCGGATTGCCGCCGGAGATCGAGTCGGCGCGCGACGCACTGGACGCCGCGAATGTCTCTCTGACATGCGACGTGCCTCCCCTGCAGATTCCCGTCGCCCAGGAAGCAGTCCTGGCCATGGCCGTGCGCGAGTCCGTGACCAATATCGTGCGCCATGCGCGCGCCACACGTTGCAGCATCGCGCTCGCGCATCGCGACAATGCATACATCCTCACGATCTCCGACGACGGCCGGGGCGGCGATGAGCCGTTCGGCAGCGGTCTGTCGGGGATGCTGGAGCGCATCGAGCAGCTCGGCGGAACATTGTCACGCGACGGCTCCAATGGCACAGTCGTCACCATCACCATGCCCGCGACGCCATTTCAGAAAGAGCGCTCTGCATGATTCGCGTCGTCATCGCCGAAGACCAGGCCATGGTCCTCGGCGCCCTGGCCGCGCTGCTGGAGATCGAAGGCGACATCGAAGTCATCGGCCGCGCACAGAACGGCGAAGAGGCACTGGCGCTATGCCAGCGCGAAAAACCCGACGTGCTGCTGACCGACATCGAGATGCCGCGCATGACGGGACTCGAGCTCGCCGCCGCGCTGCGCAGGACGACGCGCATCATCATCCTTACGACGTTCGCGCGATCCGGCTACCTCCGCCGTGCACTCGATGCCGGCGCGTCTGGATATCTATTGAAGGATTCACCCGCGGAACAACTGGCGAATGCAGTGCGCCGCGTCGCACAGGGGGGCCGCGTCATCGATCCCGAGCTCGCGGCCGAAGCATGGACGGAAGCCGATCCGCTCACGGACCGCGAACGGCAGGTGCTGCGAATGGCCGGCGAAGGAGAAACAAGTGCCGCCATTGCATCCGCGCTGAATCTTTCCGAGGGCACCGTGCGAAACTATCTGTCCGAAGCAATCAGTAAGCTGGGAGCAGGAAATCGCGTCGAGGCCGCGCGCATTGCACGCGACAAGGGGTGGTTGTGATGGGTTACGCGGTTGCGCAGACTCGCGGGCTCGCGGTGTGCTGACCCCGCCCGAGCCCGCGTGCCCGCGCAACCGCATAACCAAACAAGGAGCACACAATGTTCGGTCTCCCCGTTCTCGACGTCGGCATCGGCCTGCTGTTTCTCTATCTGATCTTCAGTCTCGTCTGCAGTGCGGTGCGCGAGATGCTGGCCGCGGTCACGAATGCGCGGATGCGGACACTGTCCAATGCGATTACGAATCTTCTCGGACAGAAGGCGGACGAGTTCTACGCTCATGGACTGATTCAGAGTCTGCACGAGAATGGACGCAAGCCGACGTTCATCCCTTCCTCGAAGTTCTCGCTGACGGTGCTCGAGATTCTCGCGCCGACGGCGGATGACGCGCCGCGCGACTTCGCGGCGATTCGCACGGCGCTCCTCAAAATTCAGAACATCCCATTGAAGCAGTCGATGATTGCGCTTGCGGATGCGTCGGAGAACGATCTGCCCACGTTCCGCAGGAACATCGAGAGCTGGTTCGAAGATTCGATGGTGCGCGCCAGTTCCTGGTACCGGCGCAAGACACAATGGGTGCTGTTCCTCATCGCACTCGCCATTGCGACGATTGCGAATGTCGACACGATCGCGATCTCCAATACGCTGTCGCAGGATGGGACGATGCGCGAGGCGCTCGTCGCGCAGGCCACTGCATACGTCAAGGCGAATCCCAATGGCCCGCCGCAGTCGCTTCAGGAAACCATTGAGAGCGCCCGCCAGCGCGGCCGTCTCGGCATCGCCCTCGGCTGGCGGGCGGAGTCATTGAGCGACCTGCCGGCTCAGTTCGGCTGGCTCAAGATCGCCGGTCTTCTGTTGAGCGCATTCGCATTCTCACTCGGCGCTCCGTTCTGGTTTGACACGCTCAATAAGGTCGTCACGATCCGCTCTTCGGGCGAGCGGAAGTGAGCTCCTTGCGCAATTCGTCGCGGACGCGGAATCCGCTCTTTTGTGCATCGCAGGCGAGCTCTTTCCTGTAGGCGATCTTCGCGACGTAATCAGTCGTCGCGATCCTGTATGTTTTCGACGGATCGATCGAAGACGGTCCCGAGACATAACAGAAGGAGTCGGTGCCTTTCCGCGAATCGATCGCGGCATACAACGCCTGCAGCGCATCGCCGCGCAGCTCGCACACGACGATGTCGTTGTCATAAGGCATCGATGCCCGCAGGTCCTCGAGGGTAAGAGTCCCTTTGGCGAGCGGCTGGCGGAAGCTGCTGATCGTCGAGAACGCGGCATCGGCATGCGTTGCACTCCGCATCGCCTGCAGTGTTCTCGCCGCGAGCTCGTCAATGCTGAGCGAGCGATCGAGTGTGCCGAGCGGCTCGAAGAGCGCTGCATATTGAGGATCGTGTTCGAGCTCGCGCTGCATCCCCGCGACGCGGGCCTGAATCGTCCTCGAGCTCTTCATCGATGCATCCACGGGAACGAGCGTCCCCTGAACGCGCGCGAGCCGGTGTTCGTGAAACGTTAGAGTCACGCGGCTGATGTACGTCAGGTACTGATACGGCGCAATGAACCACGTCGAGGTCCCTGCAATCTTCGTCAGCTCGCGCTTCTCGTGGCTGTGCGTTCCAAGAATGAGATCGATCCCGGGCACGGCGCGCGCCAGTGAAAAATCGTCATTCGTGTGTTCGTGCCCGATCAGTACGACCGCATCGACACGCTCCTCTTCGCGGAGGATCTTCACGACTTCGCGCGCTGCAGTGATTGTGTCGGAGAACCTGAGTCCGGGCGTTCGGACCAGCGCATTGAAGTCGGGGCCGGCAATGGCGAAGACGCCGATGCGGATGCCGTGCACCGTGAAGATTTCATAGCGCTGAAATCCATTCGTATTGGCGCTGAGCACCGGATAGCGCAGCTTCGAGCGGCAATCCTGAAACCACGAATAGCCGTAGTCGGAGTCGTGATTGCCGAATGCCATGGCATCGACAATGCCGTTGAACCACGGCCATTCCGCACAGCCGAACTTATCGGACCACGCGGGCGAGCCTTTGTTGACCATGTCGCCGCCGCTCAGGACGAGTGCGCCGCGCCGGTGCTCGCGCTCCAGATATCCGATTGCCCGCGCGATCCCGCCGCGATCCGGCTGATCTTCTGAATAGAACGGCAGCGCGTGCGAGTGATAGTCGGAGAAATGGAGAAGCGTGACGGTCGCGCCGAGGGAGGACTGTGCGGCGAAGAGCATCAGTAGTAAAAACTTGCGCATGGATGGTCGAAGTGTATCCTGCCTTTTCATGCGATCCATGCTGCTTCTCATCGCCGCCACAGCGCTGGCCCTGCCGGCATTCGCCGGTGAAGCGCCGGGCGCAGTCGTATACCGCACGAAGATGTGCAAAGCCTGTCATGGCGATGACGGCAGCGGGAACACGCCGGCCGGAAAAACGGTGAAGGCGGCCGACCTCCGTTCGGATGAAGTACAGAAGAAGAGCGACGCCGAACTGATGGCATCCGTGACGAACGGCAAAGGGAAGATGCCGTCGTTCAAATCTTCATTGAGCGAACAGCAGGTGAAGGATGTCGTCGCGTTCGTGAGGACGCTGAAGAAATAAGACGCCGGGGCGATCGCAAAAAAAAGAGCGCACAATCGTGCGCCCTTCAGTAAACGGCGAGGAACATCTTACTTCCCGATTGCGCTCTGCATTTCCTTGATCGCCGCTTCGCGTCCCTTTTCCTTCGCGATCTTTGCGTACATTGCGCGGCGTGATGCCGGGATCTGGCGGACGAGGGCCAGATAACGTCCCTGCAACTGGCGCGACGCGAGCTGCTCCGACGTAATCGTGCGGCGGCGGCGGCCGGGCTTCGCGGGTGCAGCGGCCGGTGCAGCAGCTGCTGCTGCCGGGCGGCCTGCCGGCCGGCCACGGCGGCGCGGCGCAGGTGCTGCAGAAGCGGAGCTTCCTCCGCCTGCCTGCTGAAGCTCTGCAAGGCGGCGCTGGAGATCCTGAATCTCGCGGCCAATTTCATTGACGTAACGCTGTACGTCGTACTGTGTGACGCGCCGGTCACGAATCAAACGGTCAAGAACGTAGGCGGCCTGACCCGGCGACAATGAGGGATTCGCGGCGGCATTCTTTCTCGGTCTCGGCACTTTCAATCCTCCTGATGCGCGCGTCAGATGCGCACAAAACTGTGTGCATCATAACAAAACGGGCGGCAATCACGCCGCCCGTCTCAACAAACGCCATAATGACGTTCAATATCAGTAGCGATAATGGTCGGTCTTGAACGGCCCCTCGACCGGAATGCCGAGATAGTTTGCCTGATCCTCTGTGAGTGTCGTCAATTCGACGCCGAGGTGCGCGAGATGCAGACGGGCCACCTCTTCATCGAGCTTCTTGGGGAGCACATAGACCTGCTTGCCATACTCCCCTTTGTTGTTCCAGAGAGCGAGCTGTGCCAGCACCTGATTCGTGAATGACGCCGACATCACAAATGACGGATGGCCTGTTGCACAGCCGAGGTTCATGAGGCGGCCCTCGGCGAGAATCAGCACGCTGTGGCCGTCGGGAAAGACCCACTCGTCGTACTGCGGCTTGATGTTCACACGGCGAATTCCCGGCACCTTCTTGAGACCCGCCATGTCGATCTCATTATCGAAGTGGCCGATGTTCCCGACGATCGCATTGTGCTTCATCTTCGCCATATGCGACGCCATGATGATGTCCTTGTTGCCGGTCGACGTAATGAAGATGTCGGCCCGCTCCAGAACGCTTTCCAGCTTGCGCACTTCGAAGCCTTCCATGGAAGCCTGAAGCGCACAGATCGGATCGATCTCCGTGACGACGACGCGCGCGCCCTGGCCGCGCAGTGCCTGCGCACAACCCTTGCCGACTTCGCCGTAGCCGCAGACGACGGCCAGCTTGCCGGCAATCATCACGTCGCTCGCGCGATTGAGGCCGTCGATCACCGAATGGCGGCAGCCGTAGATGTTGTCGAATTTCGACTTCGTCACCGAGTCATTGACGTTGATCGCCGGAAACAGCAGCGAGCCGGCTTCCATCATCTGATAGAGGCGGTGCACGCCGGTCGTCGTCTCTTCCGACACGCCTTTGATGCTCGCGGCAACCCGCGTCCAGCGCTTGTTGTCGCGCGCCATCTCGCGGCGCAGCAGGTCGAGGATGACTCCCCACTCTTCGGGATCATCCGCGGGATTGAACTCGGGCACCTGCCCCTTGCCTTCGAACTCGACGCCCTTGTGCACGAGCAGCGTGGCATCGCCGCCGTCGTCGACGATCAGCGTCGGCCCGCCGCCATCCGGCCACAGGAGCGCCTCGGAGGTACACCACCAGTACTCTTCGAGCGTCTCACCCTTCCATGCATAGACAGGGATGCCGCGCGGATTCTCGATCGTGCCGCCGGTCTCGGGACGTCCGACGACGACCGCCGCCGCGGCGGAGTCCTGCGTCGAAAAGATGTTGCACGAAACCCAGCGGACGTCCGCGCCGAGAATGTGCAGCGTCTCGATGAGCACCGCGGTCTGCACAGTCATGTGCAGCGAGCCCATGATGCGTGCGCCGGCCAGCGGCTTCGTCTTCCCATACTTCTCGCGCACGGCCATGAGGCCGGGCATCTCATGCTCGGCCAGACGAATCTCCGAGCGCCCCAGCGTCGCTTCATGAATATTTTTGATCTTGTACGGCTCGCGCCCCGCGGCCGTGGCGGCATCGAATGGATGCGTCACTTCGAGTGTGGCTGTCATCAAGACTCCTAGATTGATGGACCTCCCGAGCGGGAGGCCGCGTTGAAACCGTGCATTCTAGCAGGACAGGCAACAGGCAGCAGGGAGCTGCAGGTGAGAAGTAGCGGCACACTCCCCTGCTGCCCGCTGCCTAACGTTGTAAGCTCATCCGCACACAACCATGAACAGCAACGAGATGCGCTCGCTTTTCGCCTTCAACGATTGGGCTAATGCGAGGCTGCTCACGGACTCGCGAATGCTCACGCACGAGCAACTGACGAGCGACACCCAGACGAGCTTCGGCTCCATTCTGGGAACATTCGTCCATATTTACTGGGCCGAGTGGCTTTGGCTGCAGCGCTGGAAGGGGGACTCGCCCAGGCGCCGGTTCACGACGGACGAATTCGACGGACTCGATGCCGTGCAGGCGCAGTGGCGCGACGTCGAAGAGCAGCGGGGTCTCTTTCTCGATTCACTGACGGATCAGCAGTTGCGTCGTCGGATCTCCTACGAAAACTTTCAGGGCGAGCGGTGGGAGTACACACTCATTCATGCGATGCAGCACACGGCGAATCATTCGACGTATCACCGCGGGCAGATCGCCGCACTGCTGCGCCAGAAAGGAATCCCGGTCCGCTCGACCGACTTCCTCATGTACTACGACGAGCTCGGACAACCGTGATCGACTATCACCGCGAGCTGATCGACGACGAGCAGCGTACAGCCGCGTACCGCGACGCCATCCGCCATTACGTTCGTCCCGACAGCGTCGTGCTCGACCTCGGCTGCGGCAGCGGAATCCTCTCCCTGTTCGCTTGTGAGGCCGGTGCGCGTCATGTCTATGCGATCGACTTTCAGCATGCCGCTGATCTCGCAGCTCTTCTCGCGCGTCAATGCGGATTTGCCGAGAGGATCACCGTCATTCACGACAAGTCATTCGATGTGACTTTGCCGGAGAAGGCCGGCATTCTTGTCAATGAGCTGATGGGCGGATTTGCGCTCGAAGAGGGAATGCTCGGATCGGTCATCGATGCGCGCATGCGCCTGCTGAAGCAGGACGCAGTCATCATTCCCGCCGCCCTGCAGATGCGTATTGCTGCGGTTGAATATCCCGAAGCGCATGATCGTCTGATCGGCTGGTGGCAACGCCCCCATTATGGATTCGACCTTTGCGCGGTTCACATGTTCGCCTCCAATGTGTTCCGGCACGAAAAGATCCCTCCTTCTGCACTGCTGACGGATCCGGCAACCGTCATTGCAATCGACTTCTCGACGATCACCACGCAGGATGTCTCGGGCCGCGCACAATTGCGCGCCACAAGAGACGGCATCGTGCACGGCTTCGCGGGATGGTTCCATGCGACGCTGGCGCCGGGGATCGAGATCGAAGCCTCGTGCGGAAGCTCGATGCACTGGTACCAGGCATTTCTCGCACTCGAAGAACCGGTGGCGGTTCGCGCCGGCACGGCAATGGAGATCGAGCTGCAGTCCCACAATGGAGCGATGTCGCGCTGGAGCGGCACGATCCACACCGATGTGCCGGTCACGTTCGATCAGATGACGCGACTGTCACGTCCACCGTGCATCCGATCGCGGCCCTGAGTGGCTCCTTTTATTACAAGCCAGCAATTGAGAAATGGCACGAAAACGCTCTGTTTTCGATTCTTACGTCACCTCTTTCAATCTCAAATAAAATCAATTCACGAAGGTCCAACCTCCGAGAAAAGGCAGGAACACCATGTTCGAAAGCACCGCGCCGGCTCCGCGGTTCAAACCCCGGCTCTCGTTTTCAATGCCCTCGGCCTCATTCAAGGGCGGCCCCTTTGCCCGCCTGTTGCTGAAGCTGGGATTGTTGATCGTCCCTCTCCTCTTCCTTCGCGCCTGCTTTCTCACTTACGTGCCGCCGAATCAGATCGGGCTGCGCCAGATCTCTTTCGGTATGAACAAAGGACTGCAGAAAGAGCTCGTCAAGCCCGGGTATCGCCGCGCGATCTCCGGCTATGAGCGCATCCAGACGTTTCCGCGCGACATTCAGGCGGTGGAGTTCTCCAATGATCCGGCCGAACGTGGACAGGATCACCGCACGATCCCTGCGATCAATGTCCCGACAGTGGACGGCTACCGCGTCGATGTCGATGTGACCGTGCAGTACAGGATCGCCGATCCGTTTCTCGTCGTCTCGAAATTCGGGTTCGGGACCGGCTATGAGGACAACGTCGTCATCCGCTTCACCGATCCTGCGCTCAAGAAACACCTCGGCGAATTGCGGGCCGAGGAGTTCTACCACAGCCACAGACTGGAAAAGGTCAGTGACATCAAGCAGGAGCTCGCACAGCGCTTCAAGGAAAACGGGCTGCTGCTCGCCGACGTGCTGATTCGCCAGTACGACTATCCGGCGACGTTTCAGCAGCTCACGGAACAGAAGAAGCTGCAGGATCAAGCGGTCCTCGCCAACCGAGCCATCGCGAAACAGGCCGAGGTCGAAACGCGGCTCAAACAGACGGTGGCGCAGGGACAGAATCTCATCAACGTGAAGGGAGCGGAATTCGCGGCGCAGATTACCGACATCAATGCACAGCGCGATCTCTATGAACGCTCCAAGCACGCTGAAGCGGATCTGCTGGTGAAGAGCGCGGAAGCGCAGGGGACGGAGCTCATCAATCGCGCGATGGAAGGCGCAGGCTCCGACAAGCTGCTGAAACTGCGCAAGGGACTGGCGGTGCTCAACAGCATCAAAGGTCCGATCTACATCAGCGAAGATCCGACAGATCTCACCCACTTGTCATCGAATCATTGAGGAATGACATGAAGAAACTGATTTTCATCGCGACAACCCTGATGGCGCTGAGCGCGTGCGCACCGCATACGACGGGCGCCACACAGGTCGGCGTGCGGTTCAGCAAGATCACAGGAAATACTGAGATCGCCGCGCCCGGCGCAACGTATTTCTTTGCACCGATCATCAACGACTGGACGACGTTCGACACGTCGACCCAGAACCTGCTCATGACCGCCAAGGCGACGGAAGGCGATCGCAAGGAAAAGGACGATCTCCGTTTCAAGACCCGCGACGGCAACGACATCGAGACGGACGTCGTCGTCCGCTGGCGCATCGATCCGACGAAGGCCCCGGAGATCTGGAAGCTTGCCGCGCCGACGACGACCGTCCTGAAGGAACGAGTGGTGCGCCCGCAGACGCGTGCTTATGTACGCGACGTGCTCAACCGGCTCGATTCCGAGGAGTACTACGATCCCGATCAGAGATTCAAAGCGGCGTCGGATGCGACCACTGTGCTGGCGACGCAACTCAAGCCGTACGGCATCATCGTCGAGCAGGTCATCCTTGGCGATTTCTCCTTCAAGAACGAGTATCAGGCGCTCATCAATCGCCGCAAGGAAGCCGAGAAGCAGGCGGAGAAGCTCGAGGCGGAAATCCTCGCCACACAAGAGGGCAACAAGGCGCGGCTCCAGCAGAAGGTCGCGGAATTGACCGAACAACTGACGCGCTCACAGGGCGAGCTCGAACAGGTGAAGCGCAACGCCGACGCGTATCTCGTCAAGCGCAAGCAGGAAGCACAGGCCACGCTCGCCGAACGGGAAGCAGTGGCGACCGGAATCAAGAAGGAGCGCGCCGCCCTCAATGGCAGCGCGGGCGACGCTTATGTCAGTCTCCAGCTCATCGACGCGCTGCAGAAGAAAGAGATCCGCCAGATCCCGAAACTACCCAATGGCAACGTCATCATCGACGGCAACAAGCTGCTGGAACAACTGGGCGTCATCCAGTACCAGCAGAAGGCACAACAGCAGACGGAGACGCAGGGACAATAGCAATGCTCAACCTCGCCGGTTCGCAATTCGACTTCGGTCACGTCGTCTATGCAGTGCTGCAGGAATGCGAGCACAGGCGCCGCGGTCTCGACCCTGAGTCATTCGAGGCGGGAGTCGAGGCGTGTGCGAATGAGAAGCTCGCCGAGATCAAGGGTGCGTATGACGAGATGAAGGGCTCGAAGAGCTATTGGGAAACGCTGCAGAAGGAAGTGCTCAGGACGGTCGTTCCGCAGTACACCGGGCCGGCGCTCGAGATCACGAATCTCGAGCGCAATGCGTGGAACGTATTTCGCGGAGGCGATATCGCTGCGCGCCTGGCATTCGCGCTCATCGGACTCGTGATCGGCAGTCTCATCATCGCCGCGCCCTTCATCCCCATCGTGGAGGACATGTTCGCCTTCGCGACGACGGGAATCGGTTTCTTCTATCCCGACATCAAGCGGTATTTCTATGAGCATCGCTACATGAAACTGCTGAACAAGCTCGTCTCGGAGAGCGAGCGTTATCAGCACGATGCGCGGCTCAGCTACACGACATGGAAGGAGCTCGAGGAATCGTTCGAGCCCGAGGAACAGGATGGTGTCGTACGGCACGCAGCAGCAGTGGACAAGTCGTCGCACACCGTTTAGAGTCATCGCCATGCAACACAACCGTTCCGCTTTCCGATTTTTCAGCCGCATGAGCGCGGCCTGTCTGATCGTGTAGCCGAACGGAATCAGCACTCAACAGCGAGGCCCGCTCCGACATCAACGGAGCGGGCCTTTTTCTTTTTCGGAGGAATCGATGGCGATGATTCGAGTGGCGTATCAGGGAGAGCGCGGTGCATTCAGCGAACGTGCGGCGAAGCGGCTGGCCGGCGATGCGATCGAGACGATCGCCTGCCCCACCTTCGATGCGATGTTCGACTCCGTGCTGCAGAACGAGAGCGACTGTTGTGTCGCGCCCATCGAGAACAGTCTCGCCGGTTCGATTCACCGCAACTACGACCTCATGCTCGAATCGGGACTGTCGATCGCAGGCGAGACGAATCTCCGCATCGTCCACAATCTCATTGCGCCGCCTGACGTCGAGCTGCACCACGTCCGCGATGTCTACTCACATCCCGTTGCACTCGCACAATGCACGCGGTTTCTCGACGCCAATCGCACGATGAAAGCGAGCGCCGTACACGACACAGCGGGCGCAGTGCGGATGATCATGGAGGAGCAGCGCTGCGATGCGGCGGCAATCGCGTCGGATGACGCGGCGGCGATCTACGGCGCCAGGATCCTGGCCCGCGGCATCGAGGACAACGCGCAGAACTTCACACGTTTCCTGCTGTTGAAATCGGGCGAGAGGGAGCTGCCGCTGCCGGCAGCGACGTCACGCTGGAAGACCTCTCTCGTCTTCCGCATCGAGAACAAGCCGGGCGCGCTCTTCCGCGCACTCGGCGTGTTCGCGATGTTCGAGATCGATCTCACGAAGATCGAGTCGCGGCCGATCGAAGGCAAGCCGTGGGAGTACGCCTTCTATCTCGATCTCGCCGGCCGCGCCGGCGACGCGAAAATCGCGCGCGCCATCTCCAATCTGGCGGAGCTCGCGGAGACGGTGAAGGTGTTGGGTTCGTATCCGTCGAAATGGTGATTGTCGGGCGCGGGGCGCGGGGCGCGGGAAACCCGGCGCCCACAACTCTCACGCATGCTTCTCCACCGTATCTTCCGGCAGCTTCTCCTTCAGCCAGATGCGCTCGACGATTGGGTAGGCGGCGACGAACGGCAGCACGAGCACGGCTCCGGCCGGTCCCTGCAATGCGCCCCCTGCCGTCACCGCCAGCAGCACGGCGAGTGTCGACAGCTTCATCTGATCGCCATACACGCGAGGAATGATCACGTAGCTCTCGACGAAGTGATACGCGAGATAGACCCCGACGACGACGAAGGCCGCGGCCGGTGACACGAGCAGCGCGAGCAGCACCGCCGGCACGCTCATGATGATCGTCCCGACGACCGGGACGAGATCGCAGATGAACGCGAGGACGGCGAGCGGCACCGCGGCTGGAACGCGCAGGAGCAGCAGCGTCGTCAGCGCGACGCCGCCGCACGTGAAGCAGGTGATGACCTGCCCCCGCATGTACGCCCGCACGACACCGCTCGACTCCTCGGCCGTCCTCCGGATCCGCGGACGCAGCTTCGCCGGCGCAAAAGCGATCAGCCACTCGAACATCTGCCGTCCTTCGAGCAGCAGATAGATCGTCAGGACGAAGATCAACACGACGGCGAGCAGCGCCTCGCTGATGTACATGCCGATGAGAGGAGCGCGCGACAGCCATTGCCTGGCCTGCGGGGAGCTCTTCGCGGAAGCGATCACCGAGTCGAGCATCGACCGGATCCTCGGCGATGCCGACGAGAGCCGCTGCACGATGCGCGGGAACTGGTGTCCGAGCTCGAGGATCTCGCGCGCCATCAGCGGCACGACGACGAACACGAACGCGATGAGCGCGCCGAAGAGAACGACGCCGATGGCAGCGATCGCGAGGCCGCGCCGCACTCCATGACGCGCGGCCCAACCCGCCAGGGGATCGAGCATGACCGCCAGCAGCACGGAGACCGTGAACATCAGAATGATGCTCCAAAGCCTGATCGTGCAGACGATCAGCAGGGCGAAGAACGCCAGCTTCAGCAGCGTCGCGAAAGGAACGCGCAATTGCAGCTCGGCCACGGCAGAGCTGCATTGCACGGTGCGGGCCCCCTCGACTCAGTCGAGGCGGAACCCGACCTTCATCTTCACCTGATACTGGACGACCTTCCCCTTCTCGACCCTTCCCCGCATCTCCACGACTTCGAACCAGTCGATGTGGCGGAGTGTCTGCGCGGCGCGCTCGACTCCGGCGTCCGCGGCGCGGGCGAAGGACTCGTTCGAAGTACCAACGATTTCAACGAGTTTGTAAATCTTGTTGTCGCTCATGGTGGCAAGTGTAGGCCACGCGCCCCCGCCTGTCGCGTGGGCATTGGGACAGGCGGTAGCGCCTGTCCTACACTACAATTACCTATTCGGGCGAGCGGGTATGAGGATGGGCAAGATCGATCGGGCAAAACGCCGGGTACTGCGTCAGGCAGTAGCCGACAATCTCGAAACGATTCGCGGCCTCCCGCCGCGAGGCGTCCGGCCGAACGTCCGTCGCAGCCGCCTCTGGATGCGGCGCCTCTCGATCGTCGCGCTTCCCGTCATGCTCGCAGGCTCGACGTTTCTTCTGTCGAAGCCGGTCACCGAGCCGATGTTCGTCGTGCAGCGGGGCGCACCGCACAAGCCGCTGGCCGCAGCGGCACAGCCGCAGCCGCAGACGCTCACCACGTACGAGAAAGTCGATCCGGCCGCGCTGCCGCTGAACGTTCATCGCGTCGTGATCGATGCGGGTCATGGCGGCACGGACCCCGGCACCGCGCTTCCCACACTCGCGGAGAAAGCGGTCACGCTCGACATCGCCATGCGCCTCAAGAAACTTCTGGAGCGAGGCGGCTTCGAAGTGATCACGACGCGTACCGACGATCACCTCATTCCGCTCCGCGAGCGCGCGCACATCGCCAACGTCTCTTCGAGCGACATCTTCATCTCGATTCATGTCAACTCGATCGTCGAGCACACCAGCGAGCATGGCGTCGAGACCTACTATCTCGGCCCGACGCGCGATGCGAAGCTGACGAAGCTCGCCGCCGAAGAGAATCGCGAGTCCGGCTACTCGCTCGCCGACATGCGCAAGCTTCTGGACGGTATTTACATGGATGCGCGCCGCGATGAATCGCAGCGCCTTGCCTCCGCGATTCAATCGCAGCTCTACGGCGGCCTGCGCAACGCCGATCCCGGCCTGCAGAACTGGGGAGTGAAACGGGCGCCGTTCCTCGTGCTCGTCGCCACCGAAATGCCGGCGATTCTCGCCGAGGTGGGCTGCATGTCGAATGACGCCGAAGTCGAGAAGATGCATCAACCGGAATACAGAGAGAGGATTGCGAACGCCCTCTTCGATGGGATCAGGACGTACGCAACAGAAAAGAAATGAAGGAAGGGTCAAAGAAGATGGCGGATTCCGAAATCCTCCACGTAGGCATCGACCTCGGCACTTCGCGCAGCGCGATCTCCGCGTCCAATGGCGAGCGCTTCGTCGTCGACAGCTTCGTAGGCTGGCCGGTGGACATGGTGGCGAAAAAAGTGCTGAAGCGCAGCGTGATGATCGGCCACGAGGCCGTGTCGAATCGCACGATGCTCGACCTTCATCGTCCGCTCGAGCGCGGACTGCTGAAGGAAGGATCCGACAAGGACGTCGAAGCGGTGAAGGAACTGCTCCGCCATCTCCTGCGGCTCGTCGGCGTCGATGGCAACGGCAACGGCAGAATTCCGACCTCGAACGTGCGAGCCGTCGTCGGCGTGCCCGCGGCAGCCCTGCGGACGAACAAGCAGTACCTGCGCAACACGATGAAGGGAATCGTCGACAGTCTGATGATCGTCAGCGAGCCGTTCGCCGTCGCGTACGGCCTCGACGCGCTGCTGCACACGATGATCATCGACATCGGCGCCGGCACCACCGACTTCTGCGTGATGAAGGGGCGCTATCCGACGGAAGAGGATCAGCGCACGCTGACGTCCGCCGGAGACTCCATCGACACGCATCTCCTCAAGCTCATCTCCGAGCGCTATCCGCAGGCGAACATCACCATCTTCATGGTGCGCGAGTGGAAGGAGAAGCACAGCTTCGTCAACAAGGCGCCGGAGAAGGTCGTCGTCACGGCGCCGGTGAACGGCGTGCCGACGGAGTTCGACATCACGAACGAGATGAAAGCCGCGTGCGAGACGCTTCTCGGGCCGACGGTGGAGACGATGCTCGATCTGCTGTCGCGCGTCGAGCCCGAGTTCCAGGAGCGCGTGCGCAACAACATCATCCTGTCCGGCGGCGGCGGCCTCATTCGCGGATTGCCCGAGGCCCTGCAGGATGCGCTCAAGCAGGTGGGCGGCGGCAAAGTCACCTACATGGCCGACCCGGTGTTCGTCGGCAGCGACGGCGGCCTCGCGCTGGCGATCGACGCACCCGACACGGATTGGGAGAAACTGTCAGCATGACCAAAAGGGACCTATGGGATCGCTCCCCATAGGTCCCATCCGTCCCATCCGTCCCATCCATCCCATCCATCCCATGCAGCGCGCGCTCATCTTCATCGCCATCCTTCTCGTCGCACTCGTCGCGTTCGCGCAATTCCTCCGCCGCACGTCCATGTTTTTTCCCGAGCGCTATCCGCTCGGAAACTGGGACGCGCAGCGAGGCGAGGATGTCTGGATCACGACGCGCGACAAGGTCCGGCTCCACGGGTGGCTCTATCGCGCGGCCGATCCTCACGCGCCGCTTCTTCTCTTCTTCCACGGAAACGCCGGCAACATCACCGAGCGTGCGCCCATCGCAAGCGGCTTCGCGCAGCATGGCATCAGCGTGCTGCTCTTCGACTGGCGCGGATATGGACGGAGCGAGGGCGAGCCGTCCGAGTCGGCGCTCTTCGACGATGCCGAAGCGGTGTATCAGTACGCGAAGAGCAGCGACGTCGTGCTGTACGGCGAATCGCTCGGCGGCCCCTATGCCGCATCGATCGCAAAGAAGCATGGCGCGCGTGCGCTGATCCTCGACAGCACATTTCCTTCTCTCGCCGCGCTCGGCAACACGCTCTACTGGCCTCTTCCCATCGGCGCGACCGCTCCCTTCGCGCTCCGCACGCGCGCCTGGGCCAACGAATCGCACGTCCCGACGCTCGTCCTTCACAGCCGCAACGATGACGTGATCCCCTTCCGCCTCGGCAAGACGCTCTTCGATGAGCTGCAGGTGCCGAAGCAGATGCTGACGTCGGACGTCCGCGGCCACTGCGCGATCTCGTTCGACGACCCGCGGTACTTCGACACCGTGGCCCGTTTCGTGAAATCCGCACATTCTCCTCGTACGTAAGTCAGACAAACAGGAGGTCACCCGATGTCCGCAATTCCCCGCGATCCGGCGGAGGCACCGCCCCATGTTCACGTCCTGCAACTGATGATGGGTATGTGGCATTCGCAGATCGTCGCGGCGGCGGCGCGCTTCGGAATCGCGGACTTCATCGCCTCCGGCGTTCATGATGTCGAGTCGCTCGCGCACGAATGCGATGCCGAGCCGGAGGCGCTGTACCGGCTGCTTCGCGCCTGCGCCGCGCTGGGCCTTCTTGCCGAGTCGCCCGGGCGCCGTTTCGCGCTCACACCGGCAGGCTCGTGTCTTCGCTCCGAAGGCACCGGCTCCCTGCGCGATCTTCTGATCGCGGAGGCTGCGCCGGGGCACTGGCTGCCGTGGGGCCGACTCTACGACGCGGTGAAGTACGGCAAGTCACAATCCGCCGAAGTGCTCGGCATGCCGGTCTGGGAGTACTACGAAAAGAATCCCGACGAGGGCGCCAGTTTCGCGCGAGGGATGGGCAATCTCTCTGCGATCGTTTCGCAGGAGGTCACGCGTGTCTTCAACGCCGGCGCATTCGAGCACATCGTCGATGTCGGCGGGAGCCAGGGCGTCCTCCTCTCCTCGCTGCTCGCGCACAACCGCAAGGCACGAGGCGTTCTGTTCGACCGCGCGGATGTCATCGAAGAAGCACGAAGGCACGTCGATCAGACGCGCCTCGAGCTCGTCGCCGGCGATTTTTTCGATGAGGTGCCGGCAGGCGGCGATCTCTATCTCCTCAAGTCGATTCTCCACGACTGGCCAGACGACAAGTGCGCCACGATCCTCAATCGAGTCCATCGCGCCGCGCGGCCCGGCGCCACGCTTCTCGTCATCGAAATGCTCCTGCCGGACACTCCCCAACCATCGCCGGCAGCGTTCATGGACCTCAACATGCTGGTCATGCTCAACGGCCGTGAGCGGACCGCCGGCGAACTGACGGCGATGCTCAAAGCGGAACGTTTCGATGTCACAAAGATGATTCCAATGGGGACGTTCACGCTGACGGAGGCTGTGCGGACATAGTTTTTGACGGACAATCTCCTCTCCGGAGGAAGGTCCAGTGCGAAAACTCGCCATCGCAGCACTCGCAGTTCTGCCGGCGTTCGCGCAGCAGACGGCGCCGCAGCCACAACAGACGTTCTTCACCGAGTCGATCGAAGTCCGCGTGATCAACGTCGACGTCATTGTGACGAAAGACGGCCGTCCCGCGACCGGCCTCACGAAAGACGATTTCGAATTGCTGGAGAACGGCAAGCCGCAGACGATCACGAACTTCCTCGAGATCCGCAGCGACGAAAAGGCCGCCGCCGCCAAAGCGCCATCCCAACCATCCGCTGCAGCAGCGAAGCCGCCACTCGACCCGCGTGCGCGAAACATCATTCTCTTCATCGACGGAACGTCCGTGCAGCCGTTTCTTCGCGACCGCGCGCTGAAACCGATGAACGACTTCCTGCATCGGGCGATGCGTCCCGGCGATCACGTCATGATCATCGGCTGGAATCCTGGCCTCAAGGTCGAGCTCCCCTTCACCGACGATCTCGCCGAGACTTCCAGGGCGCTCGATCGCGTGTTCGGGACGCTGACCTCCGCGCCCAGAACGCAGCGGGAGTTCGCCGAGGCCAAGCGAGAGATCGTGGATGTCGCGTCGGCCAACACCCGGCGGGAACGCGACACCGTCGAGAAGCCGTCGATCAGCCTCGGCATCACCGTCGCCGAGTCCTATTCTGCGAAGGCTTCGTTCGAACAGTCGCAGCGCGTGGAGGCCATCAAGAGCGTCCTGACTTCCATGCGCGGCCTCAGCGGACGGAATGCGCTCGTCATTCTCACCGATCAGATCACGCACAATCCCGCGCTGCCGATCTTTTCCTTTCTCGAGTCGCAGAAGAGCCTCTTCGCCGACGGCGACACATTCAACGCGATCAGCGAAGCGCGGACCTTCGAGCAGTCGCGCCTGACCAGCGAGCTGGCCGACGCCGCCAATGGCGTCGGCGTCGCGCTCTATCCGATTTCGGCATCGGGTCTCGCGGCCGGCCACGAATCGATGAGCGCAGAGAACCTCAACAGCGAGTTCATCTCCGATACGCGTCCGCTGATCACGGCGGACGAAGGGCTTCTCACTCTGCGCCAGATCGCGGGCGCGACGGGCGGCGTGGCTCTTACCGGATCGAACAATTTCAATCTGATCTTCGACGAGCTCGCTCAGGACATGACGAACTACTACTCCCTCGGCTATCACACCGAGGGGCGGCGTGAGGATGCGGTGCGAAGCATCAGCGTGAAGCTGAAGAAGAAGGGCTTCAACCTCCGCACACGAGAGACATTCATCGAAAAATCGCTGACTTCGGAGATGCAGGATGCCGTCGCCGCGAACCTGCTCTACCCCGTCACGAAGAATGATCTGAATATCACGCTCACCGCGGCGGGGGCTTCATCGCACAGCGAGAACGACACCCGGATCGTGCCGGTCTTCATCAAGATCCCGACTGCGGCTCTGACACTGATTCCGGACGGCACCGATCTCGTCGGCCAGTTCTCGAGCTTTACGGCTTTCATGCGGCGCGATGGAAAAGTATCCGCGGTGAAGAGGCTGCAGCATCAACTGCGATTCCCCGCCGATTCGCTGAAACGCCGGAAAGAGATCACGGTGCGGCTCGACCTCGCCGTCGACGACAAGACCGAGGATGTGTCGGTGGGGATCATGGACGACGCGAGCCACGTGACCGGCTTCGCACGGATGGGAGTGTCATAAGTACGCCGTTTCGCTGATGATCGCGAAGGAGGTGAAGCCGAAGGGCTCGAGCTCTTCGCGCTTGATCGACAGCAGCGCATCGGTGATGCGGCGCTTCTCGTCGTCAGGAAGGCTGCGCCTGATGATCGCCGGCTGAATGGGAAACGGCCCCCACGATTCGACGACGCGCAATTCACTGCGCGGATGAAGAGCGAGCACGTTCGAGTCGATGGCCGCGGCATCGGCCGCGCCGCTGCTCACCAGCTCGAGCGAGCGAAGGTGCGAGCCCGCGTGGATCAAGCCGCCGAAGAACGATGCAGAGCCGGCGCGCTCGAGCATGCTGAACCAGCCGCTGCGCGAGTTGCGATCGTTGTACGCCCATCGCATACCGCGCAGCTCGTCGAATGATTCGATCTTCGACTCTCTGCGCACCACGACGTCGGCGAAGTACACCGGCCGCCCCTTCGCGCGCGGATCACTCGGCACGAGGACCGGCAGCAGCTCGACCGAATCGCGCAGCACGCGGTAGGACGGAGCGCAGACGAAACCGACGTCGGCGTCGCCGCGAGTGAACGGCTCATCATCGCCCGGCTGCGGCCCGGAGATCGCCTCCTCGAACATCAGCTCGGCGCCGATATGCCGCGCGATGCGCTCGAAGAGAGCCGCGGGAATCGATGGCGACAGATAGGTGATGACTCGCAAGTTCGGATTCCAACACGCGAGGCGCGGTGCCGCATTTCGCAATCGGATAAGGCTTCAACCGCAACAGTCCCGGTTTCGGTCGTGATCGCTGCGGTGTCTCATTTCGCGAGGAGGCGATCATGCAAATCTCGCGTTCCGCGGCGCTTCAGGCCGACATCAATGTCACGCCGCTCGTCGATGTGTGTCTCGTGCTGCTCATCATTTTCATGGTCGTGACGCCGATGATCGTGGCCGGCGTGCCGGTACATCTGCCGCAGGTGAAGGATGCGGCCTCGGCCGGCGATGCGACGCGACAGCTTCCGATCAGCGTGAATGCGGACGGCACGCTGTACGTCGATGCGATCGTGATCCGCTCCGAACAGCTCGCAGGCGTTCTGCGCACGAGGCACGATGAACATCCGGAGCGTCCCATCGCAGTGCGCGGCGACAAGGATGTGAAATACGGCAGCGTGATGACAGTGCTCGCGGCGTGTCGTGCCGCGGGATTCACGGACGTCGCGCTCATTGCGGAGCGCACGCAGCCGTGACATGAGCTACAGCCCGGCGGCGTTGTTGTCCGTCGGGCCGATCTTCTTACCGTGCCCGTGCATTTCCTCGGGATAGCCTGTGGGCGACGTGGTCATGCTGCCGTCGCTGAGCTCCTGCGGGCCGATTCCGCCGCCCATCTGGCGGCGCCAGCGGCTCCAGATCGCGAGCAGTGCGACGAAGCCGAAGAAGACGACGATGAAGCCGATGAGGAGTCCGGTCACGCAGTCGATAGGTTCATTGCGCGTGCCAGTTGGTGGGGCCCCTCACCCCTGGCCCCTCTCCCCGCGGGGCGGGGAGAGGGGGACGATGGGGGGACGATTCGGGACTGAGCTAGCTTTCTACGAGCGAGCGCAACTGGCGTGAGGCGACCGTCAGCATCGCGAGGTCGACAGCAGGCGCGGCTTTCACGTCGCTCATGGTCTGGTCGACGCGCTCGACGATGCGCGGGCGCCTGAGCAGCCAGCTCTCGACCGGCTCGCCGTTCGTCGACTCGCCGATCACGCGCGACGCGAGCACGCTCTGGTAGTTGAACAGATCATCGACCAGCGACGCGACCGCGGCCTTCTGCCACGGCGTCTCCGCGGCGATCGTGCCTCCGGCCTGGCGCAGGCGATCGAAGCCGAAGCGCGCGCCGACTCCGAAGTAGACGCGCGCGGTCTCTTCGATCGCACCGCCGCGGCGCGCGATGCGGATGATGTCCATCGCCGACGTCATCACATCCAGCGACGCAATCTTCCGCGCCAGCGGCTCTGGCAATCCATCTTCCACGAGCTCGGCTTCGCGCACTTTCATCGGCGTGAGCAGAGCCGGCGGGAGAATGCGCTCCAGATTCTTCTCGATCGCTTCGACGCACGGCCGGAACTCAGCCACGCTCGACGTGATGTCCAGCTTCTCGTAACCGCTGCGCAGCAGCCACATGATCGCGCGCTCGGTGAAGGAGCCTGCGGCCATCAGCATCTCGGTCTGCGCCTTCGCCGGCAGCTTGTTGTCGAGCGACTCGATGCCCGACCAGACCGCGGGGAGATCGAACGAATCGCGCACGATGGCAAACGCGCGCGCGACATCCGCCGCCGGCTTGCCCGTCTCCTCCGACGAGGATTGCGCGAACGTCGGCCGCAGCCGGTTCAGCATGTTGTTCGTCACCGCCGTGGCGATGATCTCGCGGCGCAGACGATGGCGCTCGATCGCCGCGCGATAGCCCTGCTGCAATTTCGCCGGGAAGTACTTCACCAGATCGTTCACGAGCTGCGGCTCATCCGGCAGATCCGACGCCAGAAGATCGGAATAGAGATTGATCTTGGCGTAGGCGAGGATGATCGCGATCTCCGGCCGCGTCAGCCCGATGTGCGAGGCGTGCCGCTCCGCAATCGTGTCGTCATCGGGCAGGTACTCGAGTGCGCGGTCGAGCTTGCCGGCGCGTTCCAGTGCGCGCATGAAGCGCGACTGCTCGTCCAGCACCGCTTCGCCGATCGTGTGCGTGATCGTGATGGCCTGCGTCTGCTCGTAGTTGTCGCGCAGCACGAGATGCGCGACTTCGTCGGTCATCTCCGCCAGGACCTTGTTGCGCTCTCCGATGTTCGCCAGCTCACCGCGGGCAATCGCATCGTAGAGGAGAATCTTGATGTTGACCTCGTGGTCCGAGGTGTCGACGCCGGCGGAGTTGTCGATCGCGTCGGTGTTGAGTTTGCCGCCGTTCAGATTGAACTCGATGCGCGCCTTCTGCGTGAAGCCGAGGTTGGCCCCTTCGCCGACGACGCGCACGCGCAGCTCCGTCGCGTCGATGCGGATCGCATCATTCGCACGATCGCGCGCCGCCGCATGGTCTTCGTGCGACGCCTTCACGTACGTGCCGATGCCGCCCAGCCAGAGCAGATCGGCCCGCGCGCGGAGAATCGCCTTCATCAGCTCGGCCGGCGTCACCGTCTTCTTCGGCAGCTCGAACAGCGCCTGCACTTCATCGGAAACGGTCAGCGATTTCGCACTGCGCTCGAACACCGCGCCGCCCTTCGACAGCAGCTCCGTGTTGTAGCCGTTCCAGTTGAGGCGTTGATCGAACAGCCGGCGGCGCTCCGCGAAGCTCTTCGCCGGATCCGGATTCGGATCGAGGAAGATGTGCGAGTGATTGAACGCCGCCTGCAGCCTGATGTGCGGCGAGAGCAGCATCGCGTTGCCGAACACATCGCCCGACATGTCGCCGACGCCGACGACCGTGAAATCCTGCTCCTGGGTGTTCATCCCCAGCTCGCGGAAGTGACGCTTGACTGCTTCCCAGCCGCCGCGCGCGGTGATGCCCATCGCCTTGTGGTCGTAGCCGACGCTGCCGCCTGACGCGAATGCATCGCCCAGCCAGAAACCGTAGTCGGCGGAGATCCCGTTCGCGATATCGGAGAACGTGGCCGTCCCCTTGTCGGCAGCGACGACGAGATACGGATCATCCGGATCGCGGCGCACGACATCCTTCGGCGGGATCACGGCATCACCGCTGAGGTTGTCGGTGATGTCGAGCATGCCGCGGAGAAGCGTCTTGTAGGCCTCGATTCCTTCCTGCTGGAACGCCGCGCGATCGCCGGAAGGATTCTTCACGACGAATCCCCCCTTCGAGCCCATCGGCACGATCACGACGTTCTTCACGTTCTGCGCCTTCATCAGGCCGAGAATCTCGGTGCGGAAGTCTTCGCGGCGATCCGACCAGCGGATGCCGCCGCGTGCGACCTTGCCTCCGCGCAGATGGATGCCTTCCATCGACGGCGCGTAGACGAAGATCTCGAACATCGGACGCGGCAGCGGAAGATCCGGCACCGAGCGCGAGTCGAGCTTGAACGAAAGGTACGGCTTGCGGTCGCCGGCCGCATCGCGCTGGAAGTAGTTCGTGCGCAGCGTCGACTCGATCAGCGACACGTAAAGCCTGAGAATGCGATCCTCATCCGGGTTCTTCACATCCTCCAGCGCGTCTTCGATCTGCGCGCGAATACCGAGTGCCGCGGCCTGCCGCCCCATGCCCGACGATGCCGAAGCCTTCGCGTCCTTCATCATCGCGGCGCCGAGCTCCGGATCGAAGTGATTGCGGAACAGTTGCACCAGCAGGCGCGTAATCGCCGGATTGTTCGCCAGCGTCTGCTGCACATACGCCTCGGACAGATTCACGCCGATCTGGCGCATGTACTTGCAGTACGCGCGAAGCACGACGACCTCGTGCCACTCCAGTTCCGCGGCAAGCACGAGGCGATTGAAGCCGTCGTCTTCCGCATCGCGGCGCCAGACGCGGACGAACGCATCCTGAAACTTCTGACGCACCGGCGAGAGATCGTCCTGCATTCCCTGCGCGGAGAGGCTGAAGTCGCGGATGCGGACCGGCAGCGCCGCTCCCAGCGGCTGCACCTCGTACGGCACTTCGGATTGCACCCGCAGCCCCATGTTCTCCAGCCGCGGCATGATCTCCGAGAGAGGCACGGGCGCGCCGCCATGGACGATCTTGCAGTGGAACTGCTTCTGCTCATCGCCGCGATGGCGGTAGAGATCGACCACCATGTTGCCGCTGTTCAGCACTTCTTCGACGTGCTCGATGTCATGCGAGGTGGCGTCGGCCTGGAAGTTCGCCGCGTACGCCATCGGAAACGCCTTCTTGTAGCGGCGATGGAGATCGATGCCCTTCTCTTCTCCGTGTACCTGCGTCAGCACATCGAGGAGCTTGTCGGTCCACGAGCGTGCCGCGTCGGAGAGGATCGCTTCGACACGCTTGATGTCGACTTCCGGAATGCGCTGGCCGGGCTTCATCCAGATGATGAAGAGTCCGCGCGCCAGCGGCGAGTCGGTGACGTAGTCGTGCACCGCGACCTCGCGCCCGTCGAAGGCGTCGAGCAGAATCTGCTTCGCCTTCTCCTTGAACTCCGGCGTGTAGCGATCGCGCGGAACGAAGACGAAGCAGGAGACGAAGCGCTCGAAGACATCCTTGCGCGTGAAGAGCGCGAGGCGCTGGCGCTCCTGCAGGAGCAGGATGCCGCGCGAGATCTCGAACAGATCGGAGTCGGTGATCTGCAGGAACTCGTCGCGATAGAAATTCTCGAGGATGTCGACGAGCGCCTTGCCGTTGTGAGTGTGCGGATCGAGTCCCGAGCGATCCATCACCCGATTGAACTTGAGGCGCAGCATCGGAATCTCGCGCACGCTGCGGCTGTAGGCCGCCGACGTGAAGAGACCGAGGAAGCGATCCTCGCCGATGAGATTGCCGTCCTTGTCGTAGTGCTTCACGCCGATGCGATCCATCTGCACCGGCTTGTGAATCACGCTGCGGCTGTTGGCCTTGGTGATGATCAGCAGATCTCTGCGGCGCGCGTACTCGCTGTCTTTCTCGGACAGCGGTTCCCTGCCGCGCTGCGTGGCGTCGGCGCTCATCTGCCGCAGGATGCCGAGGCCTGAAGAGGCATCGGGCGGGAGAAAATCCTTCCCCTCTCGCGTTTCGAATCCGTAGCGGCGATAGCCGAGGAAGATGAAGTTGCCGTCATCGAGCCACTCGAGGAAGCGGCGCGCTTCCTCGACTTCGTCGGCAGGCATCATCGGATAGGCGTCCGACGTGATCTCGGCGATGTCTTCCTTCAGTTTGTCGCGCATCGCGCGCCAGTCCTGAACGGCGAGGCGTACCTGGGCCAGCACGCTTTCGATCGAGGCCTTGATGTTCTCGAGCTCTGCCGGCTCGGTCTCCTGATCGATCTCGATGTGCATGTACGACTCGACCATGACGTCGGTCGGCGCATTCAGCGTGTCCGTGATCTCCACCCGCGCACCTTCCTGGCTGCGGCGGACGCGGAGGATCGGATGCAGCAGAAGGTGGAGCGTGCGCTCGCGGCGGTTGATCTCGGCGGTGACGGAGTCGACGAGGAACGGCATGTCGTCGTTCACGATCTCGATCACCGTATGCTCGAGATCCCAGCCGTTCTTCTCCGCGGACGGATTGAAGAGACGCACCTTGGCGTGGCCCGGCGTCCGTTCCGCACCGAACTCATACAGCGAGAGGGCGCTGCCGAGCAGCGTGTCGATGGAGGTGTAGATGATGTCGTCGGGCGCGACGTGCGCGAAGAAGCGGCGCACGAAGTGCTCGACGCTGTCGGCGAGATGATTTGCTACGCGCGAGCGGGCCTCACTCGCGAGCCGGTCGACTAAGTCGGCCTTCCGTTGTTCTGCGGTCAATGCCATGGATGCTCCTGGTTGGCGTTCAGCGGGGCGGAATCATATCGTTTTTGAGTTTATCCCGAGCGCAGTGAGGATCATCGGAGCAGACCCTCCGCGCGCGACCATTGCACTGGCGGCGAAGCCCGGCGGATGTGATATCCCGTTCGCTGATGTGTGATTGATGGGACGATGGGACCTATGGGACCTATGGGACCTATGGGTGGCTCCCCCCATAGGTCCCATCGTTCCATTCAGATTTCGCAGAATCTATGAGCCCTATCGGTGGGGCCCCATCGTCCCATTCAGATTTCGCCGAGATCTATGGGACCAATCGGTGGGCTCCCCCCATAGGTCCCATAGGTCCCATAGGTCCCATCGTCCCATTCAGATCTCGCAGAGATCTATGGGACCAATGGGCGGCTCCCCCCATAGGTCCCATAGGTCCCATTCAGATTTCGCAGAGATCTTTGGACCAATGGGCGGCTCCCCCCATAGGTCCCATAGGTCCCATAGGTCCCATAGTCCCATTCAGATTGGCGGGCCGGGCGGGATCTCGGGCAGCCTGGCCGGCTTTCTCATCTCCGCGGGGCGCGCCAGAAATCGTTCGATCTCGTCGCGAACCAGGTGACAGCTCGCGAGATCCGCTTTTCCTTCCGCCAGCCGCGCGCTGAAGCGGCGCAGCCCCTCGGCGGCTTCGGCGCGCACGGCCGCACTCGCTTTCTCATTCGCGGCAAGATCCATCATCCGCTGTGCGATGAGCGATCGCACGATCGAACTGCGCATCGCCGAATCGATCAATCGATCGACGACCTCGGCCATTGACGGATTGTCGGCATTCTCGGCATGGAACTCGAAGAGACGCGCGCAGCGATGAGGCTCCATCAGCGCCGCGATCGTGATGTCCGCCGAGGTCTCGGCGGCGGCGACGGGATCGAAGGCCGGCGCAGTCTTTTTCTCGAAGAGCTCCGCGATGCCGCCTTCGTAGCCGAAGGCACGCGGCGGAATGAGATCGATGATGCGCTGCGGCAGAGCCAGGAACTTCGGATCGAGCGTCGAGAGGAGCAGCGCCAAAGCCTCGCGCTGCTTTGCCGCAGGAACGATCTCCCGCACCGGCTGCGGCACGATGCCATCCGCCTCCTTCACCGCATAGCTGTAGTTCAGACCGCCGATCGATTTCGCGGCGGCTTCGAGCTGATAACGATGGTGCAGATAGAGCGGCAGCAGCACTTCCTCGAGCGATGACAGCGGCTCGCCGGTGCGAAGGTTGTCGATGCCGAAATGTTCGAGCGCGATGCGCCTCACCTCGATCTCATGCGCGAGCATCGCGACGGGATCCGCGCCGTTGTCCCACACCGACGCGCGCGGATGTGCCGCGCTCACCGGACGCGCATCGGCATCCTTCACGAACAGCGGAGCCTCGCGTGCGATGCGATTGAGCTCGCGCTCTTCGTCCACGCCCGGCGCGAACTGCGCGTAGGCGTAGCGAACCGCGGCGAGGTCGTAGCTGCCGAGGCCTTTCGCGTAGGCGGCGGAAAGATCGAGCTTCCCCTCGGGCGTGATCGTCACGTACGGCGCGGGATAGTCCATCACCGAGGCGCGCCCATCGCTCGACGCCGCCATGTTGTGATCGAAACCGAGCGTGTGTCCGACTTCGTGCGCGGCGAGCTGTCGAATGCGCGCCAGTGCGAAGGCGTCGCCGCCTTTCTCGACATCGAAGCTGAGACCGCGCGCGATGAGCAGATCCTGGCGGATGCGCAGCGATCCCAGACGGACGTTGCCCTTGATGATCTCACCAGTGCGCGGATCGATCACCGATTCGCCGTACGACCAGCCGCGCGTCGAACGATGCACCCAGTTGATCATGTTGTAGCGGACATCCATCGGGTCGGCGCCCGGCGGCAGCAGTCTCACCTGCCATGCATTGCGAAAGCCTGCCGCTTCGAACGCATCGTTCCACCACGACGCTCCTTCGATCAGCGCGCTGCGGATCGGCTCCGGCACGCCGGAGTCGAGGTAGTAGACGATCGGCTCCACGGCATCGGAGACCGCCGCGCCCGGATCTTTCTTCTGCAGGCGATGCCGAAGGATCCAGCGGCGCTCGAGCGGTGCGGTGAACGGCGTGGCGTAGTCGTAGAACTCGAGCGCGATCGAGCCGACGCGCGGATCGAGCCTGCGCGGCGTGTATCCCGGCGGCGGCAGCGCGACGAACGAATGATGCTCGCGCACGGTCACGCTCTCCGGCGAGGGCGTCACACCACTGATGAGCGCACCAGGCTGATCGCCCGCCGCGAACGTCAGAGTCGCTTCGATCTCCGTGTTGCGCGGAAACGCCTTCGTCCGCTCCATGAAAAACGCGCTGCGCGACTTGTCGAGCGAATACGAGCCCTGCTGGTTGTCGCGCAGACGGCGGGCCACGCCGTGCACGTCACTCAGGAGGAAGTCGGTCGCGTCGACGATCAGACGGCCGTTCTCTTCCGACTTCACGTCGAAGCCGGCAAGGACCGACTGCGCGAACGAGTCGCGCACCGCACGCCGCTCGTTCTCGTCATTCGTCAGCGCGCGGAACTTCGTGTTCTCTTCCACGAGCAGCACACGCGAACCGGCGCGTTCGAAGTGAACGAGGTGCGTCCCGCCCAGCTCACCGCGATCGAGACCGAGAGGATTGGAGCCGGCGCCCGCGGGAAGCGAGGTCTGATAGATCATCGGCTCGTTGAGCCGCGGCTCGAGATAGAGACGCGCGTTCTCGGCGTCCCAGGTGAGGTTCAGGTACCCGTTGATCGCCTCGCCCTTCACCGCCGGCGCCACGCCCGCGGGATGCGTCGTTGCGCAGGCAACGAAGAGAAGTGCCGGCAAGAGGCGAAATTGAAAATTGAAAATTGAAAATTGAAAATTGGAAGAGACCATCTCGCCCCATTTTCAATTTTCAATTTTCAATTTTCAATTTTTCCTCAATCCGGCCCCCATGACAGATAGCGCACCTGGATTCCGAGCGCGCGCGGATCGCCGTCCGGCTGCTGCAGAACTTCCGTCGTCTCCAGTTCGAGCACATTCGCGCGGTTTCCCGCCGCGGGGCTGACTTTGTAATCGCGCTCGAAGTGCGTGACCGTGGAAACGCGGTCGAGGACGGCTCCGTTCAGCCGCACGGTGATCACCGGATGTCTGGAGATCAATTCCCCCGGCAGATTCAGATTCAGCCGCAGCTTCATCATCCCTTCGGCGGAAGGCAGCGTCGTCGTCGAGTGCTTTCCCATCCACCGCCATTCGTCGGCGCCATTCCGCTCCGGCGCGTACCACCCATCGCCGAACTGAGGCAGCCTCGTCATCGGCTCGAGACCGCATTCGAAGTAATGGCGGCGCGCGATGTTCCACAGGCGCCCGCGCTCGCGACGGAAAACGAATCCGCTGCGAGGCGTCGATTCATCCTCGGCCAGCAGCCAGGGTTGCCGATCCCCTGCGGAGAGCGGCATTGCACGATCATCGAGCACGCGCGTGAAAGGAATCGCAGGATCGAGGTACTCGACGAAGGGCACCATGTTGAACGCGACGAAGAGATGCTGCTTCGACGGCTCGATTCGTCCGCGCGCCGCTTCGACTGCGAGCACGGGAGGAGAGGCCTCGCGGCGCACTGCTGTGAGAGCGGGCAGGGTCCAGACGGCGAATGCAGCGATGAGAGCCGCGCTGCCTGCCACCACGAGCTTCGGCCGATCGCGCACGAGGTACCTCACGCCGTCGATCGCGAGCAGAGCGAACAGCGGCATGTAGGCGAGCGAGAAGCGCGTGACGCTGAACCGGTCGAGCATCAGCCACGCCATTACCGCGACCGGCCCGAACGTCATCGCCAGAAAGGCGATTCTCCGATCGCGATTCCGAACCGATCCGATGATCGACACGAGCACAAGAACGGACGTGAGCACGCTCAGCAGAGGGGATCCGTATTGCTTGATGAAGAAGCGATCGAAGAGCCGCCACAGCGGCGGGCGGTTCGGCGCGCGGAAGGAATCGATGCGCGCGATGTAATCGCTGTGCACGCGAATGGCGTCGAGATAGCGCGCGGTGCTTCCCGTCACCCACGCCGCTTCGCCGAATGCGATCGCGGTGATGGTGATGCCGAGGAGCGCGGCGAATACGACGTCACGCCAGTTCGCGCGAGCGCGATGCCAGGTGGCAACGATGCCCGGAAACAGACCGACGGCGAGATTCTGCGGGCGGATGCCGATCGCGAGCGCCAGCACGAACGCGCCCATCAGATACGCCTCGGCGTCGCGGCATCCGCGGAAAAAGAGCGCCGCGGCGAAGACGACGAGTGTGAGCGAAGGAATGTCGCTGAACGCGCCGCCGCCGAAGAACCAGATATTGGAGAAGAAGAGCAGCAGCGCCGATGCGAGCAGCGCAACATCGAATCGGAATCGCAACTCGCGGCACAGCATGAACATCGCCGGAAAGAGCAGCATCCCTGCGGCGAGATTCACAGCCTGGAGCGCGCGAAAGTCCGAGTGGATGAAGAACCTCGCGAGGTGTCCGAGCGCGATGTAGACCGGAAAGCCGGGCGGATGCGGATGGTGGCTCGTGACGTCGTACGAGCGCATACCGAGACAGAAGAGCGCCTCATCCCAGTCCCACAGCGACTTCGCCATCGCGAGAAACCGCGACGCTGCGCAAACGACCGCCATCGACCAGAAGGCGATTCGTTCGTTGCGCGTGAGTGGAGGTGGAGGTGCGGAGAGATCCATCCGGGAGTCTGGCGGGAGTATATAGGCGGAGTGCGGACGCCTCGTCCGCACATTGGGCGTCCGCACTCCACCTTCACAGCGATTCGTCCGTTACGCGTGAACTTCCGCTCGCTACTTCCGCGGATACGCCTCGTAGAACGTCTTGCCGCCTTCGACGAGCTTGCGCAGCGGCTCGGTTGCGTAGAAGCGCGCGCCGAGCTTCGTCGTCAGCTCATCGAGTCTCGCCAGGACATACGGAAGCCCGAGAGAGTCTGCGTAGCGCAGCAGTCCGCCGCGGAAGGGAGGGAAGCCTGTGCCCATCACCATCGCGAGATCGAGCTCGCCCGCCGAAGCGACGATCTTCTCCTCGAGAATCAGCGCGGCCTCGTTGATCATCGCCAGCGTCGTGCGCTCGACCACCGACCGCGCATCGGCCGGCCGCGGCGACGAAACGCCGATCACCTTGTACACGGACGAATCAGCGCCCTGCCGCTTCCCTTCCTTATAGATATATAGACCCTTCCCGTTCTTCTTTCCGTGGCGGCCGTCCTTGTAGAGCTTGTCGACGACCGTCGACGTCTCCATCCGTGCGCCGAAGGCTTCGCCGAGAATGCCCGCGACTTTCGCGGCGACGTCGATTCCGACTTCATCGAGCAGCGCCATCGGCCCCATCGGCATCCCGAAGTCGAGCATCGCCTTGTCGATCGAGTCGATCGAATTGCCCTCTTCGAGAAGGAATCCCGCCTCGTTCATGTAGGGCCCAAGAATGCGGTTCACGACAAAGCCGGGTCCGTCGTTGCAGAAGACGACGTACTTGCCCATGTCGCGTGCGAACTTCGCGATGGTGACCATCGCCTGCTCCGAGGTCTTCTCGCCGCGGATGACTTCGACGAGCGGCATCCTGTCGACAGGATTGAAGAAGTGCATCCCGACGACGTTTTCCGGATGCTTCGCTTCGGCCGCGATCTGCGTGATGGGAATCGTGGAGGTGTTCGTCGCGAAGATCGCGCCGGGCTTCGCCAGCGCTTCGAACTCCGCGAGCACCTGCCGCTTGACCGCGACATTCTCGACGACGGCTTCGACGACGGTATCCATGCGCGAGAAGCCGCTCCAGTCGGTCGTCGCCGTGATGCGCGCCAGCTTGCGCTGCATCTCGCCGCGAGTCATCCGGCGCGACTCCACCTTCCGCTTCCAGATCTTCGACGCGGCCTTGAGTCCGCCGCCGATCGCCTGCCAGTTGAGGTCGCGCATGCGGACGTTCGCGTCCGTCTTGTCCGCGACGAGCTGCGCGATGCCGCCCCCCATCACTCCCGCGCCGAGCACGCCGGCGTTGTGAATCTCGAGCGCCTTCGCGTTGTACGGATCTTTCTTCGACTCCTCGATGAGGAAGAAGAGCCGGACGAGATTCTGCGCGGCCGGATCGCTGATCAGCGACACGACTTCGTCCACTTCCTTCTGCAGGCCGCGCTCTACGCCGCCCGCGAAGCCTTCCTTCATCACTTCGATCGCTTTGATCTGCGCGGGGTAGTGACCCTTCGTCGCCGCCAGCGTCCGCTTCCGCGCCTGGCCGAAGATGAAGTTCCGCATCATCGGATTGCCTTCGATGTAGAACTTCGTCGCGGTACCTCCCCTGCGCTTGCTCCGTTTCGCAAAGTCCTTTGCGACATCGAGGAGAATCGGCGACGGCACCACTTCATCGACGAGATTCACCCGCTTCGCGCTCCTGCCGCTGAGCTGCTTGCCGCGAAGGATGATGTCCAGCGCGTTCTGAATGCCGATGAGGCGCGGCAGCTTCGTCGTTCCGCCCCACGCCGGGAAGATGCCGAGGTTGGTCTCCGGCAGCCCGATCTTGGCCTTCGGCGAATCGGAGATCACGCGATAGTCACAGGAGAGCGCGAGCTCGCAGCCGCCGCCGAGGCAGACGCCATCGATTGCGGCGACCGTGGTCTGGGGCAGCTTCGAGAAACGATGGAACGCCTGCTGGCCGAAGCGGACGAATTCCTTCGCCTGGTCCGCGGAGACGACCTTCGTGAACTCGTTGATGTCCGCGCCGGCGATGAAGATGCCCGGCTTCTTCGATGCGACGACCACGCGCTTGATGTCCGTTGCGCGCGCGAGCTCGTCGACGACCGCGGAGAATTCCTGCATGACATGCGACGAGAATTTGTTGACCTTCTCGCCGGGGAGATCGAACCAGAGGACTGCCAGTTCGCCGTCCCGTTCGAGAGTGAATGCCTTCGCCGTGGTGGGGACTGCCTCCAGAGCCGTCATGCGCGTGCTCGTTCCTTCTCTTCCTCGACGTTCTCGTCGATGTACATGGCATCAATCACATCTTTGTATTTCTTGTCGATGACCTTGCGCTTCACTTTGAGTGACGGCGTGATCTCGTCGTTGTCGATCGTGAAATCGTTCGGCAGGATCGTGAAGCGGCGGATCTTCTCCTGGCGATCGAGGTTCTTGTTGAACTTGTCGATCTCGGACTGGAAGATCGCCTGCACCTTCGGATTGCTGACCAGCTCCTCGCGCGATTTCCAGACGACGCCCTGCGCCGCCACGTCGCGCTCCAGCTTCTCGAAGTTCGGGATCAGCAGCGCCGTGAGGAACTTGCGGCGGTCGCCGAGAATCACCGGCGTCGCGATGTACGGCGAGCTCTTGAGGTCGTTCTCCAGCGGCTGCGGCGCGATGTTCTTGCCGTACGCGTTGATGATGATGTCCTTCTTGCGATCGGTGATCTTGAGGAAGCCATCCTTGTCGAGCTCACCGATGTCGCCCGTGTGGAACCAGCCATCGGGATCGATCGCCTGCGCCGTCGCTTCCGGCTTGTTCCAGTAGCCCTTCATGACGTGCGGGCCGCGCGTGAGGATCTCGCCATCTTCGGCGATCTTCACTTCGACGCCGGGAATCAGCGGGCCGACCGAGCCGATGCGCCGGCGGTCCGGCGTGTTCACGGCGATGACCGGCGACGTCTCCGTCAGCCCGTAGCCTTCGAGGATTTCGAGACCTGCGCCGATGAAAAACGCGGCGAGCTCCGGCGAGAGCGGCGCGCCGCCGGAGAGGACGTACTTCACCCGCCCGCCGAGCCTCTCCATGATCTTGCTGAAGACGAGCTTCTCCGCGATCTTGGAGCGAACCGCGAGACCGAGGGGCATCGACTTCGCCGGATCGACGCGATACGGCAGCCGTTCCGCGGCCACCTTCAGCGCCCAGTGCGAGATCTTCTGCAGGACCGGCGGCTTCGCCGCGATGCCGTCCATCACGCCCATCCGCATCTTCTCGAACAGACGCGGCACGGCGGCGAAGACATCCGGCTTCACTTCCTGCAGGTTGTCGCGGACTTTGTTCACGTTCTCCGCGTAGGCCACGGTTCCGCCCATCGATAGATACGCAAAGTCGGCGGTGCGCTCCAGGATGTGAGAGAGAGGAAGGATCGACAGAGCAATCCACCCCTGCTGCAGCTTGAGCACCTTCGTCACGCAATTCACGTTGCTGCCGATGTTGCCGTGCGTGAGCATCGCGCCCTTCGGATCGCCGGTGGTGCCCGATGTGTAGACGAGCGTCGCGAGGTCATCCGGCTTGCGCGACGTGCGCAGCTCGTCGAAACGGGCGCGGCCCGAGACTGCCTCTTCCTTCTTCCCGCTCTCCACCATCTGCTCGAACGTCATCACGCCGTCCGGCAGCCGCGGCGGCGGATCGCAGACGAGGATGTTGTGCACGCTCGGGCAGTGCGGCTTGATCTCGAGGATCTTCTTCATCTGCTCTTCGGTCGAGCAGAGGACCAGCACCGAATTGGAATCCTTGAGGACGTATTCGATCTGATGCGGAAGAAGCGTCGGATAAACGGGGACGGTGACGGCGCCCGCGCAGAGGATGGCGAAGTCGCCCATCGTCCACTCGGGGCGGTTCTCGGAAAGGATCGCGACTCGATCGCCGGGCTTGACGCCGAGAACGCGAAGACCTGTGGAGAGCCACCGCACGGTGTCGCGGAACTCGGGGACGGTGATCTTCGCCCAGGCTCCGTTCTTCTTGTACATCATCGCCGCGTCACGCTGCAGCTCGCACGTGGCCGCGTAGATGTCGGTGAGAGTCGTGATCTCCATCGAACCCCCTGAATTGCTAGTGGCGGGGATTCTAGCAGGCAGCAGACGGGAGCGCGGGCGTCTCGTCCGCAGCCGGGGCGTCTCGCCCGGCGCCCGGAAAGTGATCGGGCGAGAACGCCCGATCACCGCCGTTTACGCCACCTTCAACCACCGCACGAGCTCGGGAATCGTCGGCCGCTTGCCGTACGACAGAATCCCGACTCGGAAGATCTTCGCGGTCACCCGGAAGAAGAGCGTGATGGTCGCGATCGAGACGAGGACCGTGAGGACGATGTGCCACAGCGGCGGATCCGCGACGAGCGTCCGGAGGAACATCGTCATCGGGCCGAAGACCGGCGCGAGCGAGAAGCCGACCGCCAGCGACGAGTCGGGATTCGTGATCAGCACCGCGACGAAGAACCACGGCGACATCATCAGCATCGTGATCGGCGCGATCATCTGCTGCGCTTCCTTCTCGGAATTGCAGACGGCGCCGGCGATCGCGTAGATGCAGACGTACGTGAAGTACGCGAGCAGGAAGAAGAGGATGAAGTAGGCGAAAGTCGAGGGACGCAGGAAGCGGAGGATGTTCTCCCCACCGAGCGCTGCACCCGCCGCGAAATAGCCCGTCGCCAGCGACGCCATCACGACCCAGACGGCGACCTGCGTCAGTCCCGTGAGTGCGTTGCCGAGGATCTTGCCGGTGAGGAACTGCCGGGCGGTCATCGACGACACGATCACTTCGACGACGCGGTCGTTCTTCTCCTGAATGATGCCGCGCATGATCTCGATCCCGTAAACGAATGACGGAACCATCAGCAGCCCGGTGAGAAGGATGCCGACGAGGAAGTTGCTGCCGCCGCCCTGCTTCTCCTCCCCGGTACGCGAAAGCTGAACGGCCTTCACGTTCGCCGGCGCGAGGATCTTCTCCATCTCCGCACCTTCGATGCCGTGAAGCCCGAGGCGATAGACGTGCAGCCCTTTCGTCGCCATCGCGCGGAGAGTGGCTTCGGTGATGATGTCCGTCGCCGAGGTGCTGTAGAAACGCGCCGGGGTGTCGGGCAGATCGAGCACCTTCGACGGGATGATCAGCACCGCATCGAGCTTCTCCTTCTTCTCCTTGTTCAGCCGCGCGAGATAGGGCCGCGCGAACGTGTCGATGTCGAGTTGCGCTTTGGCATCGATGTATTCGATCTGCATCGGCGCACGCTCGTCGCCGATCTTCGAGCTCTCGCTCTTCTCGAATCCGCTGCGCAGACTGCCGGTGCCGTCGATGACCACGACGTGCTTCTCACCCAGTCCGCGGCTCATCATCATCACCGGCACGTAGAAGACAGCACCCATGAAGATCGGGAAGCCGATCGTCATGATGATGAACATCTTTTTCCGCACACCGGCGAGATACTCACGCTTCAGCACCGCGAGCATCTTGCTCATCACGCCACCTCCGGAAGAGTCTCGGTGCCGACCCGCTTGATGAAGATCTGTTCGAGTGACGGCGCGCCGACGGAGAAGTGGCGCACGCGCAGTTTTCCGATGGCCGCCTCGAGAACGCTCTGCGGATCTTCGCCGGCCGCAAGGTCGAGCTCCGCGGCATTGCTCTTCACGTTTGCGGCCTCCACGCCGCGCAGGGACCGGAGGAACTCGCCGTTCCCGTCGAACTCGATCTTCACCGTGTTGTTGCCCTCGGCCCGGCGCACTTCGTCGAGGCGGCCATCGAGCACGACGCGCCCGCGGTCGATCAGGATGATGTGATCCGCCATCATCTCCGCCTCGGCCATCATGTGCGTCGAGAGGAGAATCGTCTTCCCTTCGTTTCGCAGATCGATGAGCAGCTCGCGCACGAGCACCATGTTCACGGGATCGAGTCCCGACTGCGGCTCGTCGAGGATGATCAGCTCCGGCTCGTGCAGCAGCGTGCCGATGAGCTGCACCTTCTGCTGATTCCCTTTCGACAGCTCTTCGACTTTCGCCTGCTTCTTGTCCGTCAGCTCGAAGCGCTCCATCCAGCGATCGATGCGCTTCTTCACTTCCCCGCCGCGGACTCCCTTGATCTCCGCGAGAAAGAGCAGCAGCTCGATGACGTTCATCTGCTTGTAGAGCCCGCGCTCTTCCGGCAGATATCCGACGCGATCGCGGAAGTCGGTGACGCCGTCTCCCGCCCAGTCGATCGAGCCGGAGTCGGGATAGAAGATGCCGGTGATCATCCGGATCGTCGTCGTCTTCCCCGCGCCGTTGCGCCCGAGGAGACCCGTGATCGTGCCGCGGTGGACGGAGAAGGAGACGCCGTCGACGGCACGAACTTTGTCGAACGTCTTGACGATGTTGCGAACGGAGAGGATTTCCATCCGCGACATTGTAGTTTCTGGAAGAGGTGGAGTGCGGGCGCCTCGTCCGCACAAATTGAGGGTCCCCACTCCGCTTGCTGTCTGCTGCCTGACCGTCGTGCTATCCTCCGCAGCCGCTGCCATGAACAACGATCAAACCCGGACGTTTGTCGACGGCTTGTGGGAGTCGTCCATCCTTCCCACCCTTCACGACTACATTCGCATTCCGAATCAGTCGCCGCTCTTCGATCCCGACTGGAAGAAGCATGGACACATGCATCGTGCAGTCGCCCTTGCGAAGTACTGGGTCGAACAGCAGGGCGTCGAAGGGCTCACCATCGAAGTGCACGAGGTCCTCGGACGGACTCCGCTCATCTTCATGGAGCTCGAGGGCGATGCGTCGTCGACCGTGCTGATGTACGGACATCTCGACAAGCAGCCGGCGATGGTCGGATGGGAAGACGGCCTCGGTCCGTGGACTCCGGTGCGCCGCGACGGCCGCCTCTACGGCCGCGGCGGAGCCGATGACGGCTACGCGATCTTCGCGACCGTCGCCGCCATCCGCGCACTGAAAGAACAGAAGCTTCCGCACTCGCGCATCGTGGTGATGATCGAGTGCTGCGAGGAAAGCGGGTCGGTCGATCTGCCGGCATACATGGACATGCTGGCGAAACGCATCGGCACGCCGGGCCTCGTCGTCTGCCTCGACAGCGGCTGCGGCAATTACGACCAGCTGTGGACGACGTCGTCTCTGCGCGGCTCGATCGTAGGCAATCTGAATGTCGAGATCCTCACCGAGGGAGTTCACTCGGGCGATGCGAGCGGCATCGTGCCGTCGAGCTTCCGCATCATGCGCATGCTCCTCGATCGTCTCGAGGATGCGAGCAACGGCCACATCAAGCCGGAGTGGCTGCACATCGACATTCCTGCGGAACGCATCGCAGAAGCGAAGAGGACCGCCGAAGTCCTCGGCGATGACGTCTGGAGCAAGTTCCCCTGGGTGAATGGCGCCGGTCCGGTATCGAAGGACAACGTCGAACTGCTGTTGAACCGCACCTGGCGTCCGGCGCTCGCGTACACGGGACAAGCGGGCTTCCCCGATCTCGTGCAGGGCGGCAACGTGCTGCGCCCGAAAACATCGCTCAAGCTGTCGCTTCGCGTGCCGCCGACACTCGACGCCACGAACATCGATCAGAAGCTGAAGGAGCTGTTCGAGAGCGAGCCGCCGTACGGCGCGAAGGTCACCTTCGAGCCGGAAAAAGGCGGCGCAGGGTGGGAAGCTCCGAAGATCGCGCCATGGCTGGAGGAGTCAGTCAACCGCGCGTCGAAGACCTATTTCGGCAAGAGCGCGATGACCCTCGGCGAAGGCGGCTCGATCCCCTTCATGGGAATGCTTGGCAGCCGCTACCCCGAAGCTCAGTTCCTGATCACCGGCGTCCTCGGCCCTCACAGCAACGCGCACGGCCCGAACGAGTTCCTGCACATCAATGCAGCGAAGAACGTGACGATGTGCGTGGCGCAGGTGCTGGCCGACGAACGAAAAGCGGCGCGGTAGCGCTGCGCTGGTAGCGCGGGTACGCGGTTCTAACATGCCGCTGCACCACCCCGGCGCGAGCTTTGGGGCGAAACGTGCGGACGAGACGTCCGCACTCCAAGTGGGGCGCGGACGTCCTCGTCCGCGAGCTTTGGGGCGAAACGTGCGGACGAGACGTCCGCACCCCACCTGCCGCGTGCCCGCGAAACCCTAATGCCCGTACTTCTTCTCCCCCGCCTCGATCCGGAACGGCAGCTTGTTCTGCGGCGGCGGCAGCGGGCACGTCGCGAAGTGCGTGAAGGCGCACGGCGGGTTGTAGGCCTTGTTGAAATCGATGTACGTCGTGCCGTCAGGGCCCGGAGGATCGACGTAGAGATAGCGGGCGGCGCCGTAAGTTTCCTTCCCTGCCGTCGCATCCTTGAAGATCACGAACCAAACCTTGAGATCGCCGTCTTCATGAATCGGCTGGATGCGGTACGTATGGCCGTCGACGTCGAACACCAGCTCGCCTGACGACAGCTCGTCGCCGGTCATGCCGAGAACGTTGGTGATCGGGACTTTGTGCATGGTGGGATATTTCTCGAAGCGCGCTTGGATGCGCCACTTCTCGTCGATCGGAAAGTAGTCGAGTCCCTTGAAGCCGGTGCGTGCCGGGCTGTTCGCGTCCTTGATGCGCAACGCGTACTTGTCGCTGCGTTTGATGACGTTGAAGCGGACGCTTCCCTTCTGCACGATCGTCGGTCCCGCCGGATCCGCGTCGCTGCGAAGTTCCACGGGAGCGGTCACGGGCGCGCCGTTGATCTGAAGTCCGGCGGCCGGGTTCGGCACCAGCGTCACCCTGCCGTTGTCGAGAACGACTTTCCCCGAGTCGGGCGGATTCGAGATCGCGTTGTCGCCCGGCGCCAGCCATTGCAGCCCGACGAGCGAGAGCCAGCTCGTCTCCGAGGTGAGGCTCTTCAGGCGGTTTGCCCGCCACTCCATGATGCTTTTCTCGTATGCGGGGTCACGATGCTGACAACTCATGAGGACGAACAGTGCGACGATGGTGAGGCGTTTCACGACCGGTAGGATAATGGAGCTCCCGGTTTCTTTCTGAAACGAAGGAGTGTCCAACGGTCATGTCGAGGGTTGCGCCGTTTCCGGCCAGGGCGGCGGAGCAGGATGACGAAGTGGCTCCTTTCGGGGAGGAGCGGCGTCTGCTCGCGGCCATCAGGGCGGGCGACGAACGCGCCGCAGAGGAGCTGGTCGAGCGGACGTACTCCGCCGTCTTCGCATCCGTCTACCGCCTTTGTGGAGACAGCGACCTCGCTGCGGATCTGACTCAGGAGACGTTTCAGAAAGCGTGGGCCGCTCTGCCGAACTTCGACGGGCGCTCGCAACTCTTCACATGGCTTTACCGTATCGCCTATACGACGTTTCTCAATCACATCCGCCGGCCGCGGCGGATGACCTCGCTCGACGAACCGAATGCACTCGAGATCTGCGATACGAGTCCTTCGGCGGATCAGTTGCTGAGCGAGCAGGAGGAGGCAGAGCGGCTGCGCGCCGCGGTGCTGCAGTTGCCCGAGGATCTGCGCTTCACAGTGACGGCGCACTTCTGGGGAGGACTCGCAGTCAGGGAGATCGCTGCGGTCGAACAGATCACGACCGTAGCCATCAGAAAACGCCTCCACAAAGCATTCACCATCCTCGAGGTGGCCATCGGGGGTGCCGAGGACAACGATGAATCAGAAGAAGAGAGCTGACCTCCAGCGGAAGTTGACGCTGGCTCAGGTCCCAAAACCTCCGGCGGATCTGCTGGAGAAGATCAAGAAGGACATCCCTTCCCACCTCGTGATGGGCTCGCCGACGGAACGCGATCGTTTCTCGCGCTCGGTATTTTTCAACACGCGCGTCGCCGCCGCCGTGCTGATGATGGTGACGTCGGCATTCCTCGTGTTGCAGTTTTTCTCGCGCGCCGATCATGAGCGCGTCGCATCGGTGATGGCAAAGGCGCAGGCGCCCGATCCGCGCGCGATCCCGCACGCGGTTCCTCTCACGCTCACCGCGCAGAATGCGGGCAGCTCCGGTCCGGTGGAAGTCGCGAACAACTACGTGCCGGCCGCGCAGGCGGACGAAGCCGTACCGGCGCTGAAGACCAAGCCGGCGGCGAGCACGCTCGTGGCGGAAGAACAGGTGCGCCGCGATACCGACAAGCTGGATGTGAAGGATGAGCGCATCGAAGCGAAGCCTGTGTCCGCCGTGGCAGAAGCACCTGCTGCCGCTCCCCCTCCTGCAGCAACCGCGGTCGCCCTCGCCCCACTTGCGGCGAGAGCGGCCAGGCATGAGGGGCTCACGGCGGAGTTCGCGAAAGAGCAGCAGCCAGCGAGCACCCTCTTCGGCATCTCCGTCGACCAGCATGCATTCGAGCGCATCAAGAACGCGATCGAGCGCGGCGAGCAGCCGGAGTCGCAGAACATCGACGTCGCCGCGCTGGTGAACTACTTCGCCGGGCCGGCAAAACGCGAATCGCACGACGTGAAGCTGGAGGCGGAAGGATCCCCTGCGCCCGTGGCCGGCAATCCGATGCGCCGCATGATTCGCGTCACCGTCGACACGGCGACTGCCGAAGCGCCGGGTGTCGTCGCGACGGATGCGTCGATCGATGTCGCATTCGACGACACGACGGTCGTCGCACATCACATGATCGGCGCCGACGCACCCTCGCGCGAGGGATCACTGGCGAGGAACACTTCGGTCACCGCGATCTACGACGTCGAGCTCGCGCCGCGCGGAGCCTCGTGGCAGCGCGTGGCGACGGTGCGGCTGACGTATCGCTCGACGGAGGGCAGGGAGCACACGATCGAGAAGACGCTGCACCGCCGCGACCTCGCACCGACATGGCTCGCCGCGTCGCATCGCCATCGCCTCGCATCGCTCGGCGCGGTGTGGGGCGAGACGCTGAAAGGAATGGCCGGAGCGAACGACGTCGCGCGCCGCGCCGAAGAGCTCGCAGCGCAGTCGCCGAATGACGAAAAAGCGCGCGAGCTCGCAAACGCCGCCAACGCGACCTCGCAGTTGCATTCGCCGGCGTCGGGAAGTGCGCGGTGATTCGGGGCGCTGGGGCGCTGGGGTACTGGGGCGCTGGGTGAGTTTGTGATGCGGCCGCGGCCTGTCCCCACAGCCGCCAGGGCTCCGCTCGCGCTCGGTGGTGTAGCGAAACGTTAGACCATCACCACGCGCACCAGCGCCCCAAAAACATCACCGCTTCTTCCCGCCGCCGAAGTTGCGGATCGACTGGAAGTGCACGTTGAAGTAGTTCGCGGCGGCGCGCAGCGCGCGGTTCACGGTGAAGCTGTCGTGCCGCGTGTTTGCTTCGAGCGCAGCACGCATCTGCGCCGGCAGCTTGCTCCGGCACGTACGGCAGAGCGCGGCACCGACCGTCTTGTTGAGGTCACATCGCGGGCAACGTGCCCTCCTCGCGAGCGCGACGAGCTGGTCCTTATCCATCTCTCCTCATCACTATACGAAGCTCACGCCCGAAATGTCACAGAGTGACGAGTGACGAGTGACGAGTGCTGAGTGCTGAGTGCTGAGTGCTGAGTCAGAAAGCCCCTGCGCCCTTGATTCATCATTCTTCACTCAGCACTCAGCACTCAGCACTCGGCACTCAGCACAGCCCTCAGCCCTCGCCCTCTCCCTCGTATTACAATCCCGCGCCATGGGACAGCGCATCGAGCTCGGCTATCTCGCGACACCTCCGTCCGGCAAAGGACCTGCCGTCGTCGTCATTCAGGAGTGGTGGGGACTCGTCCGGCACATCGAAGATCTCTGCGATCGCTTCGCGGCGGAAGGGTTTCTCGCCTGCGCTCCCGACCTCTACCACGGCAAGACGACGACCTCGCCCGACGCCGCAGGCAAGATGCTGATGGAGCTCGATGCCGAGCGCGCCGCAAACGAGATCGCGGCCGCAGGCGCCTACCTGCTCTCACGTCCGGAGTGCACCTCGAAGACCTACGGCGTCGTCGGCTTCTGCATGGGCGGCGGCCTCGCGAAGTTCGTCGCGACACGCGACGCGAACGCCGGCGCGGCCGTCAGCTTCTACGGCGGTTTCAAGAAGGTCGACACGAACTGGAACAACCTGAAGGCGCCGCTGATCCTCATCACCGGCGAGAACGACAAAGGTCTCGATGCCAGCGAGCGCGAGCTCGCCGCGAAACTGCAGTCGATGGGGAAGAACGTGCAGTTCAAGTCGTATCCGAACGCCGACCACGCGTTCCTCAACGACACGCGTCCCGAGGTTTACAACGCGGAGGCTGCAGCCGATGCGTGGCGGATGACGCTCGATTTCTTCCGCACGAACGTCCAGTGATTCGCGCAGTCTTCGAGTTCTTCACCTCGCCGCCCGGCGCGCTGCTCCTAGGCATCGTCATCGCGCTGACCGTCGGAAATCCGTTCGCGAAGAAGTCCGCCAAACTGACGAAGTATCTCCTTCAGGCCTCGGTCGTCGGCCTCGGCTTCGGCATGGATCTGCAGAAGGTCGTCGCCGCCGGACGCACCGGCATTCTCTTCACGATCGCGACGATCATCGGGACGCTCGCCCTCGGCTTCGTGATCGGACGCGCGCTGAAGATCGCACGCACGACCTCGCATCTGATCTCGTCGGGTACCGCGATCTGCGGCGGCAGCGCGATCGCCGCAGTCGGCCCCGTGCTGAATGCGTCCGACGAAGAGATGTCCGTCTCGCTGGGCACCGTCTTCATCCTCAACTCGATCGCGCTCTTCGTCTTTCCGGTGATCGGGCATCATTTCGCGATGACGCAGACGCAGTTCGGCGTCTGGTCCGCGATCGCGATTCATGACACGAGCTCCGTCGTCGGCGCCGCGAAGAGCTACGGCGCAGAGGCGCTGCAGATCGCAACGACCGTGAAGCTGACGCGCGCGCTGTGGATCGTGCCGCTGACACTCGGCACCGCTGCGGCGTTCCGCCGCAAGTCGGCGAAGATCACGATTCCCTGGTTCATCCTCTGGTTTCTCGTGGCCTCGCTGATCCGCACGTATGTGAACGTGCCGGCCTGGGGCTATGCGGTGAGCGCAGCGAAGATCGGCCTGACGATCACGCTGTTCCTGATCGGCGCGGGCCTCTCGCGCAAGAGCCTCGCCGCGGTCGGCGTGAAACCGCTCGTCCTCGGCGTGCTGCTGTGGATCGCAATCTCGACCGTGTCGTTGTACGCGGTACTGCACACGGTCTGATGCTGCAGACCGAATCAATCCCCCGAGTGGAACGACTTCCCCATTTCCTCGCGCCCGCTGAGCAACACGATCGTCAGCACGAGGATCGTCATGATCTCGAATCCCGCCAGGGCCCATGAGTAGCCGAAGAGATCGCGCAGCTTGTGCTGAATCGTGTTCACCGGCGAGGCGATGAGAATTCCGAACTGATAGGCGAGGCCGGGGATGAGCCCGCGGACGGAATCGGGCGCGAGCTCGTTGAGATGCACGGGGATGATGCCCCAGGCGCCCTGCACACCCATCTGCATCACGAACGCCGCGATCATCAGCAGACCGAGCGTTCCTCCGAACGACCAGAAGGGAATCGTGGCGAGGGAGAGCATCATCGCCGCGATCATGCTGTAACGGCGGCCGATGCGCTGCGAGAGCTGGCCGAAGATGACCGCTCCCACAATCGCGCCGATGTTCATGATGATGATCACCGCCGGCACCGTCTTCGCCGCGATGTGCCGCGACTCCTTCAGAAAATCGGGATAGAGATCCTGCGTTCCGTGGGAGAGGAACATCATGAACGTCATCAGCAGCACGAGATAGGCGAACGTCGCGCCATGGCCGCGCACGGCGTCGCGCATCTCGCGCAGCGTTCCCGCGCGGTGTTCCTCCCAGGCCTTCGACTCCGGCACGCCGAAGCGGATGTAGAGGGCCAGCAGCGCAGGGAGAGCACCGAGCCAGAACATCCAGCGCCAGCCGAGGTGAGGATTGGGCAGGACGAATCGGGCGGCCAGCGCAGCGAGGAGATACCCGCACGAGTAACCGCTCTGCAGGATTCCGCTCAGCACACCGCGCCACTTGCGCGGCGCCTGCTCCATCGCCAGCGAGGCGCCGACACCCCACTCGCCTCCCATCCCGATCCCGAACAGCGCGCGGAGGATGAAGAACTGCGTGTAGGTCTGCGAGAACCCGGAGAGAAGCTCGATCAGGGAGAAGTAGACGACGTTCGCCATCAGCGGCACGCGCCGGCCGTAGCGATCCGCCAGCAGACCGAAGATCACCGCGCCGGCCGGACGGAAGAACAGCGTGATGGTCAACGTGTTGATGATGTGGCCCTTCGTCACGTGGAAGTGCTGCGCCAGCACGTCGAGCATGAACGTGACCACGAAGAAATCGAAGGCGTCGAGAGTCCAGCCGAGGTAGCCGGCGGCTACCGCATGGTGAGATTTGTTGGTCTGCATGATCCGGCCGCATTGTAAACTCCGGCCATTGAGCAATGGCTGATGCCGTCCTGAGTGGGAGTCTCGCCTCGTTCAAACTGCCGGAGGTGCTGACGTTCCTGCACACGGCACGCAAGAGCGGTACGCTCACGCTCAGCAACGAATCGCGCGAGACGTGGGTCTTCTTCGACCAGGGCGAGCTCGTTTACGCCGGCTCCAACCAGGAGCAGTTCCGCCTCGGCGCCATTCTGCTGCGAAAGAAAAAAATCGGCGCCGCCGACTGCGCGCGCATCGACCAGTTGATGCGCAGCGAAGGAGGCCGCTTCGGACAGATCGCCGTCCAGCAGGGCTTCCTGACCAGCACCCAGTTGCAGGACTTCCTCAAGGTTCAGGTGTCGGAGATCATCTACGACTCCTTCGTCTGGAACGGCGGGACGTTCTCCTTCGCCGAACAGATGGACCTGCCGAACTATGCAGTGACGATCTCCATCGACCTGTCGAACCTGATCATGGAAGGCGCGCGCCGCATCGAAGAGTGGGAGCAGTGCCTGCAACTGCTGCCGGACAAGAAGGCGGTGTATCGCGTCGTCGCCAATCCGAGCGAAGAGAAGATCACGCTCAAGGCGGACGAGTGGCGGATTCTCTTTCTCATCAACGCCGCGCGCACGCTCGAAGACCTCTGTCACGACGCCGAAGAAGATCCGTTCAACGTCTACCGCATCGTCTACGGCCTGCTGGCGAGCAAGCTGATCGAGCCGATTCCGCAGGAAGTCCATGACGCACACGAAGACGCGACCGTGCGCCAGACCGGGCCGGTCTCCGCGGCGAACGAGACCAACGCGACGGTTGCGGCGGAGTCGATCCCGGAGAAACGCGACGACACCAACCTGCTGATCTCCGACGAAGCGCATCTCTCCTACGCCGACGTGGTGAAGCCGACCATCGCGCAACTGACGATCGTCAACGGAGAAGGCGAAGGAACCGTGATCCCGCTGTCAGAAGCGGAGTATCTCGTCGGCCGCCACCGCGAGAGCACGATCCGCATCGCCGACCTCGGCGTCTCCGGCTTCCACGCACGGATCTATCGCGGCCCCGAGGGATACGTGATCGAAGACCTCAAGAGCCGCAACGGCACCTGGGTGAACAACACCCGCATCTTCCACGCGGTGCTCAAGCAGAACGATCGCGTGAGGATGGGAGCGACGGACCTGCAGTATCAGATCCTGTTCAGTTGAAGGATGGGACGAATGGGACGGATAGGACCTATGGGACCTATAGGCAGAACCGCTGCGCAGAAGCCCTGAAAAGCCCCGCTCCGCCCATAGGTCCTATAGGTCCTATAGGTCCTATAGGTCCCATCCGTCCTATCCGTCCCATCCGTCCCATTCGTCCTATCTAATCTCGCTCTTCCCCTTCATGTACTGCCGCAGCGCCGTCGGAATCTCGATCGATCCATCCTCGCGCTGGTAGTTCTCCAGCACCGCGATCAGCGACCTGCCCAGCGGCAGTCCCGAGCCATTCAGCGTGTGCACGAACTGCACTTTCTTGTTCGCATCGCGGTAGCGGATGTTTGCGCGCCGCGCCTGGAAGTCGAGGAAGTTCGAGCAGGAGGAGATCTCGCGATAGGCATCCTGTCCCGGCAGCCACACTTCGATGTCGTAGGTCTTCGCCGAGGTGAAACCCATGTCGCCGGTGGAGAGGGTGACGACGCGATAGTGAAGATTCAGCGCCTGCAGAATCGCTTCCGCATCATTGGTGAGGCGTTCGTGCTCTTCCCACGATTTCTCCGGCGTCGTGAACTTCACGAGCTCGACCTTCTCGAACTGGTGCTGGCGGATCAGACCGCGCGTGTCCTTCCCCGCGGCGCCCGCTTCGCTGCGGAAACATGGCGAATAGGAGCAGAACGACTGCGTGAGCGTGGCGCCGTCGAGGATCTCGTCGCGATAGAGATTCGTGACCGGCACTTCGGCCGTCGGAATCAGATAGAACTGCTTCTCGCCGGCGAGCTTGAAGAGATCGGCTTCGAACTTCGGAAGCTGGCCTGTGCCGCGCATCGAGTCGGCGTTCACCATGAAGGGCGTGAGGATCTCGCGGTAGCCCTTCTCGGTGTGCGTGTCGAGCATGAACGCCATCAGCGCGCGCGAGAGCTGCGCGCCGGCGCCGGAGAGGATCGCGAAGCGCGTTCCCGTGATCTTCGCCGCACGATCGAAGTCGATGATGCCGAGGTCCGCGCCGAGGTCCCAGTGGGGCTTGGGAGTGAAGTTGAACTTCGGCTTCTCGCCCCACGTGCGCTCCACGCGATTCGCCGACTCGTCGGGGCCGACGGGGACGCTCTCGTGTGGGACGTTGGGGAAATACAGTTCGAGACTGCTCAGCTCTTCTTCGATCTGCGCCAGGCGGCCGTCGAGCTCCTTGATCTCGTCGCCGACGCGCTTCATCGCCTCGATCTGCGCGGTCGCATCCTCTTTGTTCTTCTTCAGCGCTGCGATTTCCTGCGACGCGACATTGCGCTGATTCTTGAGCTGTTCGACGCGCGCGATCGTGCGGCGGCGGTCGGCGTCGATCTCGATGAAGCGCTCGATGTCGACGCTCGCGCCCCGGCGCTTCAGCGCCTCGCGATAGTCGTCGGCGTGTTCGCGTAGGTATTCACGTGCAAGCATGGCGCGCGCATTCTAATGCCTCACCGCGCGCGCGCGGAGCGCCGGCGCGCTCGACACGTCGCCCGTCACCACGAGCGCATAGTCCTGCCGCGAGCCCGAATTCAGGCGATAGCCCGTGACGTCGATCGCGTAGATGCCCGAGGCGGGGGCGGCGATCGAGAGGACTTCGACATTGTTCGTGTGATCCGCGGTCACGGGCAGTGCGCCGATGCGCAGATCGAGATCGTTCACGAGGTTCGGCGACGTGCCTGTCGTCACCGCGCCGGCAGGATCGGTCCACACCAGCACGGCCTTCAGCGGAGTCCCTGCATTCACCTGCAGCCGGAGCGTCGCGGTCTCTCCCTGCGCGACACTCCCTTCGACGACGCGCAGCTTCGACCGATCGCCGGGGAAGTAGAGCGCGTCATCAAGAACCGGAAAGCCCCATCCCTGTTCAACCGAGGGAACGGGCAGCGCGGCGACGTCGCCCGCGGGCGTCCACTTCAGCGGCACCTGTCGCGCCGCCGAGATGATCGTCGCTTTCAGCAGCGCGGCACTCGGCGTGCGGCGATCCGCAGGTGTCGGATACCCGCTCGGATAGTAGCCGTCGGTGTAGTACTGGCGCACGAGCGCGGCGGCGCCGGCGATCGTCGGCGCTGCCCACGATGTGCCGCCCTGGTAGCTCATGTCGCACTTCTTCGAAGTCACATCGCCATCCGTGTCGCCCGCGAGAACGAACGCGGGACCGACCACATCGGGCTTGATGCGGCCGTCGCGCGCGGGACCATGCAGCGAATAGCTCGGCAGCACTCCGTCATCGCGATTCTGCTGGCGCGTGCCGCCAACCTGCAGCGAGTTCTTCGCGCAACCGGGCGACGAGAGCGAGCTCGCGGGCGGATTGTCGGTCGTCTGATAGTTGCCCGTGTTGAAGACGACGAGCATGTCGGGATGCGAATAGACGAAGGCGTCGAGATCGTGCGCCGCCTGCGAGTAGCTCGCGGTTGGTGCGCCATGATCGCCCCATGAATTCGAGTGAATGCGCGCTCCCTGCTTGTACGCCTGATCGAGGATCGGCGTGAGCTTGACGGGACAGCCGATGCCGGGGCGCGACGTACAGAAGTCCGTGGCGCTGAGGCCTGCGTCCTGAATCACGAGCTTCGCGCCGGGCGCGATCGCATCGCCGTAGTCGTGAACGATCGGCGTGCCGCGATCCGCAGCGGCCGATGCTGCGGCGTGCGTCCCATGTCCCTGGTTGTCGAACGCCTTCGGATCGGAGGGATTCTCGCAATCGGGCGCGCCGGGGAACTGCGCGCAGGAGTAGAGGAAGTCGTACGCGATCACCTTGCGGCGCGATGGAATCACGTTCGTCCAGTCGAAGCCGCCGGATGGCGAGCCGGTGTTGATCGGAGGCGCGGCGCCATCGGGCTCGGCGAAGAAACAGTTGTCGTAGTCGAGGCCGGTGTCGAGCACGGCGATGATCTGCCCTTCGCCATGAAGGCCGTGGTCGAAGAGCGGAGTGCGCGCGATCTGCCAGCCGGCCTGCAGCGAGGTGACCGACTGTTCATTCGCAAGAAGAGGGAGCGAGAGGATCGCGACTAACGCAAATAACTTGCGCATCGGCGAGTCGTAACTCCCCGCCTCCGCCGCTCATTCCTCATCCGATCGGAATCCGCTGCTCCTGTCCCTCCACTTCGATCGTGATGCTCTCGATTCCGATCGATTTCACGAGGAACTTGTCATCGATCGTCTGCCCTCGCCGGACGTTGAGGATCGTGCCGCCGGCCTCGAAGACGGCGAACGGGTCGGAGTCGGGACCGAAGCGGCCGAGGCAGCGATAGGGAAAGAGCGGAGGCGCCGGCCTGGCCGGAACGGCGGGTGCAGCGGATGGTTGGGGAAGCGGAGCCGCCGTCACCGTGCGCACGGCCGCCACTTTCCGGACCGGTTTCGCCTTCTCGACAAACTCGAAAATATTGCGCTGTCCCGCAAAGAGAATCGCCGCAATGATCATGTTTCTATGACGACCGAGGAGCGCGGACGTCTCGTCCGCAGTCACCGGGCGTCCCGCCCGGCGACTCGACGCGCGACCAATGAGACCGCACCCACGGCCAGTCGCACATTCCCGCCTTCAGGGGATTCCGTTCTACGTACCGTATACATCGAGCAAGCTGCTCCGCCCCCCGAATCGAACGATCGAAGTAGTCGGATAACCAAAGCGATCCTGCCCGTCCAAGCAGGCGATTGACGGTGTGTGAAGAGAAACCCTTGATCGACTGCATGACGCGATCGATACGCTCACCCGCGGCGAGGGAGAGAACGAGGTGGGCGTGATTCGGCATCACCACCCATGCGTAAAGCAGATACCGCTTCTCATCGAAGTGAGCGAGCGCGTTTGCGACGATCTCCGCAATTCTCGGGTCCCTCATCAGACACGATCCGGCGCCACGATCAGCACCCTCTCTGTCTCCGTTCGAATGGTCCGATTCAAGGCGGCGGCTTCGGCCGGCGTCATACGTCCGCGCTCCTTCTCGATCAGCGCAATGTGTGCTTTGCGTTGTTCTTCGATGTGTCGTCGTTCTTCAGCAGGAAAGGCATCAAACAGACAGAACGTCACGAAGTAAGTTCCTTGTTCGATATCCCAGTGCGGGAGGCGCGCCCGTTTTCTGATTTCCATGACCGAGGTTTACCTCGGGTCTCCTGTTCTACGCCTTGTAGTCATCGGGCGGGACGCCCGATGACTGCGGGCGAGACGCCCGCGCTCCTAATGGACGAACTTGCGGCGGTTGCGGATGTAGTCCGCGAGGATGTATTCGCCGAGGCGGTCGGGGGAGGCGTAGAAGGCGCGGCCGCGATTGATCTGGCCCAGTTGCTCCACGAAATTCACCAGCATCGGATCCGTCGCCAGCATGAACGTCGTGATCGGGATGCCTGCGCGGCGGCAGCGATCGGCTTCTTCGAGCGTGCGGTTCACGATCTTCATATCGAGACCGAAGGAGTTCGTGTAGAGATGGCCGTTCTCGAAGAGCGCGGAAGGCTTCCCGTCGGTGATCATGAAGATCTGTTTGTTGTTGTGCTTGCGCCTGCGCAGAATGCGCTGCGCGAGCTCGAGTCCCGCTTTCGTATTCGTGTGAAACGGCCCCACCTTCACGTACGGGATCTCGCTGATCGGCACCTCTGTGGCCTCATCGCCGAACAACACGACATCGATCGTGTCCTTCGGATACTTCGTCATGATGAGCTCCGTCAGCGCGAGCGCGACCTTCTTCGCCGGCGTGATTCGATCCTCGCCGTAGAGGATCATCGAATGCGAGATGTCGATCATCACCACCGTCGCGCAACTCGAGTTGTGCTCCGTCTCGAACACCTCGAGATCCTCTTCCGTGATCGCGATCGCACCGGCGGGATCGTTGTGCTTCATCGCGTTCTGCAGGGATCGGATCGAGTCGATCGACATCGGATCGTCGCCGAAGTGATAGGGCCGCGTCTCCGTCAGCCGCTCCGTGCCCTGCCCGGCATTCGCCACGGAGTGATAGCCGCTCATCGACTTCTTCAAACCGCCGAAGATCTCGTCGAGCGCATCGCGGCGGATCTGCCGTTCGCCGCCCGCGGAGAGAGTCAGATTGCCATTCGCATCCTGCCCGATCAGGTTCTCATCGGTGAGCTGCGCGAAGAACGCATCGAGATCGACATTCTCGTCGATGAAGCCGCGCTGCTGCAGCATGCGCATCCAGCGCATCGCCTCCTCGACGTCGCCGCCGCTCTGCAGCAGCAGCTGATTGAAGAGACGCCGCAGCCCCATCTCAGCGAGCAGCCGTTGAATCAGATCGGGATCGAGATGGGAGTACCGGTGGCGCATGGGATGATCAGGCCTCGCCGCGCGGCTTTCTCCGTTTCAGCTTCTCGATCCATTTCGCGATCGACGGATTGTTGGGCAGCACTTCGCGTGCTTCCTCCAGCGACGCCAGCGCATCCTCGTCGCGGCCGAGAACGAGAAAGATCTGCACGCGAAGCTCGATGATGGACTGGTAGAGCGTGAAGTCGGTGATGTGCTGTCCGCCGAGGAGCGACACGGCGCGGTTGGCGAATTTCAGAGCGACTTCCGGCTTCGATTCGTTCAGCGCATCCGCGGCGAACCGGTGGAGCATGCGCGGGGAGTCGCCGAGAAACGACTTCCCGTCGACGAACTGCTCGAGCGCCTCACGGACGATCGTCTCCTGATCGGGGAACCATCCATCGCGGATGATCCGCTCGATGGAGCGGGAAAGCTCCGGGGTAAGTTCAGCAGTGATCTTCACCATCGCACGCCTCGCCTGCTGTCTGCTGCGTGAATCATCTCACTGTTCGCAGGACATTGAACTTCATCAGCTCGTGGAACGTGATCGTCGAGTCGAGGTCTTCGCGCGCCAGCCGCAGCGACTGATGCAGGGCCTCGAGGATCATCTCCATCCAGAACGCGAGCTCGAACTCGCTCGTCGGCTGCACGTATTTCTGTGCAGTCTCCGCCAACTTCGGCACACGGTTCAACTCGGCGAAGTATTCCTGGAACGGCTGTTCGTCGGAAACGGTCACACGGTTGCCGGATGCGAACCACGCGAGAATCGTCTCGTACGCCGGCTCCTTCGGAGCGGCGCGCTCTTCCTCGCGCGGGGGCTGCGCCTTCTGTTTCTTGCCGCGGATCTGGAACGCGGTGTCGAAGTCATCCTGATCGATCTCGCCGTATCCGCGGCGTTCGCGCTCATTGGCCCGCGCGGAGCCGGCGCCCGCACCGGCGCGCTCGACGGGCGGCAACTTCGTCGCATAGAGCTTCGCAACCGCCTCGCCGACGAGCTTGCGCGCGACGACCTCCGCTCCCTGCTGCTCCCCTTCGTACACCATCTCGACTTTTCCGGTGATCGCCGGAAGCAGCATCGCCAGATCCGAGAGGCGCGGAAAGACACGCTTGTCGCCGTTACGCGCCGCCCGGCGCTCCATGTTCGAGTGCAGCAGTTCCATCGCCGAGATGGTGAGCCGCGCGGAAACGCCCGACGATTGATCGACGAGCTCCGAGCCACGGGCAACGAACGCGATGTTCTCGATCAGCTCCCTCACGTACTCGGGGATCTCGATCTTCGCCTGCTCGGGGCGATCGAGCCACGCCTCCTGCTCCGTGATCCGCCTCGCCGTCGCGATGTCCTGCGGATAGTGCGTCAGGATCTGCGAGTCGATGCGGTCCTTGAGCGGCGTGATGATGTTGCCGCGGCTCGTGTAGTCCTCGGGGTTCGCACTGAAGACGAGCACGATGTCCATCGGGATGCGCACCGGAAATCCGCGGATCTGCAGATCGCGCTCCTCGAGGATGTTCAGCAGCGCGACCTGAATACGCGGCGCGAGATCGGGGACTTCGTTGATCGCGAAGATGCCGCGGTTCGTCCGCGGAATGATCCCGTAGTGAATGACCTCTTCGTCCGCATACGTGAGCCGCTGATTCGCAGCCTTGATCGGATCGATGTCGCCGACGAGATCGGCGACCGTGACGTCCGGCGTCGCCAGCTTCTCGCGATAGCGCTCATCGCGCTGCATCCACGCGACGGGGAGGTCTTCCCCCTTCTCCGCCGCGAGTCTGCGGCAGTGCTTGCACATGGGAGCGAGCGGCGAGTCGTTGATCTCGCATCCTTCGATCACCGGAATGCGCTCGTCGAGCAGCATCGTCAGCGAGCGGAGGATCCGCGTCTTCGCCTGCCCGCGGAGACCGAGGAGGATGATGTCGTGCTTCGAGAGGATGGCGTTGTGAATCGCCGGGATGACGGTTCGTTCGTATCCATGAATGCCGGGAAAGGTGTTCTCCCCTGCCGCGATTTTCGCCAGCAGGTTCTCACGCATCTCATCTTTGACCGAACGAAGGCGATAACCGGAGCCGCGCAACTCACCGAGGGTATGAATGTTCATGGTCTGCGGGCATTCTGACACAGGGGTTTGCTGGTATCACGAGTGACGCACGGTCGACGCACAGCTCGACCCACAGGGCACTGCTGCCTCGACGGCAGCAGCTCGCGGACGAGGACGTCCGCGCCCCACTTGGAGTGCGGACGCCTCGTCCGCACATTTCGGCCCACAGCTCGCGGACGAGGGCGTCCGCGCTCCACGTGGGGTGCGGACGCCTCGTCCGCACATCTCGGCCCACAGCTCGCGGACGGGGACCTCCGCGCTCCACTTGGAGTGCGGACGTCTCGTCCGCACATCTCGACCCACAGCTCGCGGACGAGGACGTCCGCGCTCCACGTGGAGTGCGGACGCCTCGTCCGCACATTTCGGCCCACAGCTCGCGGACGGGGACCTCCGCGCTCCTCTTACGTTGGATCGCGATTGAACTCGTTCATTGCGCGCTTGAGGTCGCCACGCGCGAACAGCACCAGCGCGTCGACCGCGCGATCGATCGTCTGCTCGAGCAGCGGCTTCTCTTCCGGCGCGAACTCGTCGAGCACGTAATCGCGCAGGCGATACTCCTGATGCGTCTCGCCGCGTACGCCGACGCGCAGCCGCGGGAAGCGCTCGGTTCCCAATGACTCGACGATGGACCGCATGCCGTTGTGCGTCCCCGCCGAGCCGCTCGGCTTGATGCGCAGCTTCCCCAGCGGCAGATCGATCTCATCGAAGACGACCATCAGGTCTTCGGTCGTATCGAGATAAGCGTTGACGAGGAGCTTCACCGCGTTGCCGGAGAGATTCATGTACGTCAGCGGCTTGGCGACCTTCACCGTGCCGCCCGCCACGCGTCCCTCGCCCGTCATCGACTCCTTCTCATGCCTGTCGATGCCGATGCGGAACTTCCTGGCAAACGCGTCGAGAACCATCCACCCCGCGTTGTGGCGGGTCTGCGCATATCCCTCTCCCGGATTGCCGAGGCCGACGATGAGTTTCATCGGGGGCGAAGGGTACTACGTGACGATACAATCCCGCCGAATGACTCCGACGCGCGAGCAGTTCGAGCATGCGCTGCGATCCCTTCGCAATCCGTCACTCCGTTACGCCGACATCCGCTGGACCGCGACGCATCAGCAGCACGTGCGGGTGCGCAACGGTGAGGTCGATGCGCTGACCGCGACCGTCGACCGCGCGATCGGCGTGCGCGTGCTCGCCGGCAACGGCTGGGGTTTCGCCGCAACCTCGCACGTCAGCGAGGAAGCGATCCTGCAGACCGCACAGCGCGCGCTCGAAGTCGCCGCGGCCAGCAACATGGCCTCGACCGCCGAGGTCGTTCTCAGCGACGTCGACCCGCATGTCGCGAAGTGGGCCTCCTCCTATCGCATCGATCCCTGGTCGATTCCGCTGCAGAAGAAGATCGAGCATCTGCTCGCCGCAACGGAACCGATGCGCGGCGACCATCGCATTCATCAGGTCAGCGGCGAGGTCTCCTGCTACCGCCAGGAAAAGATCTTCGCGTCGACGGCGGGCAGTTTCATCGAGCAGACGACGACGGAAATGGGAGGCGGCATCGAAGCGGCCGCTCTGGAGAACGGCGAGTTTCAGCGGCGCACGTATCCCAATCCATTCGGCGGCGACTATCAGGCTGCCGGCTGGGAGTTCATCGAAGAGCTCGACCTTGCGAAGAAAGCGCGGCAGATCCGCGACGAAGCCATTGCGCTGCTCACCGCACCGAAGGCGCCGGCCGGACGATTCGACCTGATCGTCGGCTCCTCGCAGCTCGCACTGCAGGTGCACGAGTCGTGCGGCCATCCGACGGAGCTCGATCGCGCGATGGGACTCGAGATCTCGCTCGCCGGCGGCTCGTTCATGCAGCCGGACATGCTCGGCACGTTCCGCTACGGCTCCCCGCTCGTCAACATCGTCGCCGACGCGACGATCCCCGGCTCCATCGGCTCGTTCGGATTCGACGACGACGGAGTACCGGCGCAGCGTTTCCATCTCATCGAGAACGGCATCTTCACCGGCTATCTAACAGGCCGCGACACCGCGCCGGCGATCGGCCGCAGCTCGAACGGAACCGTGCGGGCGGAGAGCGCGGCGCGCATTCCGATCATCCGGATGACGAACATCAATCTCGAGCCGGGCACGACGCCGCTCGCCGACATCATCGCCGACACGAAGCGAGGCATCTATGTCGACACGAACAAGTCGTGGTCGATCGACGATGTGCGTCTCAACTTCCAGTTCGGATGCGAGGTGGCCTACGAGATCGAGAACGGAAAGCTGGGACGCCTGCTGCGCAATCCGCTCTACACCGGAATCACTCCGGAGTTCTGGCGCTCCTGCGATGCAGTCGGTGACCGTGCAAGCTGGCAGATCTGGGGACTGCCGAACTGCGGGAAGGGCGATCCTCTGCAGACGATGCGCGTCGCGCACGGCGCACCCGCGGCACGATTCCGCAACGTGGAGATGGCGTGATCATGAAGGCAGAGGGCTGACGGATGCTTAGCCAGGAACAATCGCACGACATCCTCTCCCGTGCCCTCGCTGCCGCGAACGCCGGCGAGGCCGACGCGGTGCTCATCTCCGTCGACCAGAACATCAGCCGCTTCGCGAACTCGAACCTCCACCAGAACATGTCGGAGATCAGCGCGGGCCTCACGCTGCGCGTCATCGTGAACGGCTCGATGGGAATCGCGTCGACCAGTTCGTTCGATGACGCCGAGCTGGCGCGCACGGCCGAGCTCGCGCGCGAAGCGGCGCGGCACGCGGATCCACTGCAGAATTTCTCCGGCCTTTACAAAGAGAACGAGCCGGTCCCGCAGCTCTCGACGTTCGATTCCGACACCGCCGCGCTCTCGCCGATGGCGAAGGCGCACGAGCTCAAGGTGATGTTCGAGCGCGGGCGCGAGGCCGGCGTACAGTTCGCCGGCTCATGGCTCACATGCGCCGCTTCCGTCGCGACTGCCAACTCGCACGGCGTGCGCCGCTTCGCGGAGATGACGTTCTCCGACGCGACCGTCATCGCGCTGCGCGATCACTCGTCGGGCTACGCCACGCGCTGCGCCCGCCGCGCCCGCGAAGTCGACATCCTCTCCCTCGGCGAAGAAGCGACCTTCAAGGCGACCCTCGCCCTTGGATCGCACGAAGAGATCGCGCCGGGCACCTTCGACGTCATCCTCGAGCCTCCCGCACTCGCCGAGGTGTTCGAATGGATGAACATGATCTCGTTCACCGGCCAGGCTTACGAAGACGGCTCGTCATTCTTCGTCGGCAACATCGGCAAGCGAATGGCCGGCGAGAACGTCACCATCGCCGATGACGCACTCGATCCCGAGTTCCTCCCCTTCCCGTTCGATCTCGAAGGTCTGCCGAAACGGCGCACGCCACTGATCGAGAACGGCATCGTGCGGGGACCCGTCGTCGACAAGGCGTGGGCCGATCGCCTTCACCTCCAGCCCACTGCGAACGCATGGCACCTCGGATCGCCCGAGCATGGCAGCGCGTTTCACATCGACGTGGCCGGCGGCAACGCCACGCGCGAAGAGCTCATCCGCTCGACGAAGCTCGGCATCTGGGTGACGCGTTTCAACTACGTGAACGGACTCCTCGAGCCGAGGACGGCGCTGATGACCGGTACGACTCGCGACGGCACGTTCCTGATCCGCGACGGCGAAGTCGCCGCCCGCCTCCCGAATCTCCGCTGGACGCAATCGATCGTCGAAGCGATGTCGAACATCGAAGGGCTGACGAAGGAGCGCCGCCGCGTCGCGACGTGGTTCAACATGTTCGGCGGAACGATCGCGCCGACGGTCAAAGTAAAGGGATGGAACATCACGGGAGTGTCCTCATCCTGAGCGGAGCGAAGGATCAGCGCATATGGCACGACACTCGCTCCGCTCCGGTTGACTCTTCGCTGCGCTCAGAGTTCGTTCGCAAATGACGCAGTACATCATCCGCCGCCTGCTGCAGATGATTCCGATTACCTTCGGGATCCTGACGCTCGTCTTCTCCCTGATTCATCTGATCCCGGGAGATCCCGCCGCGCAGATCGCGGGCGAGGGAGCGCGGCCGGAGGACATCGAGAACGTCCGGAAGTCGCTCGGACTCGATCAGCCGCTGCTGACGCAGTACGTGACGTACCTGAAGAACATTGCGCACGGCGATCTCGGCCGCTCGTTTCACACCGGCGATCCGGTAGTGCAGGCGATCGCCGAGCGGTATCCGGCGACGATCGAGCTGGCGCTGGGCGCGATGTTCGTCGCGCTGCTCGTCGCATTTCCGCTCGGCATCATCTCCGCGATCTACCGCAACTCCTGGATCGACAACGTGGCGCGCTTCTTCGCGCTCATCGGCGTGTCGATGCCGAGCTTCTGGTTCGGACCGCTGCTCATCATCGCCTTCGCGATCAATCACGAGTGGTTTCCGGTCTCGGGACGGGAAGAAGGTCTGCGCTCGCTCGTCCTGCCGTCGCTGACGATGGGCCTCGCGCTGGCCGCCATCCTCACCCGCATGATCCGCGTGTCGCTGGCCGAAGAGCTGAATCAGTTGTATGTGACGACGGCGATCGCGAAAGGAGTCACGCGCGCGAAGGCGATCTTCCGCCATGCGCTGAAGAACGCGCTGATTCCGGTCATCACGATCATCGCGCTGCAATTCGGATCGCTGCTGACGGGCGCGATCATCACCGAGCAGATCTTCTCCTGGCCGGGACTCGGCCGCCTGCTGATTCAGTCCATCAACACGCGCGACTATCCGCAGGTGCAGGCATCGATACTCGTGATCGCGCTGACTTACATCTTCGTGAACTTCGCATCGGATCTGCTGTACGGCGTCGTCGATCCGCGGATCAAGCTCGAATGAAGCGCCTTCTCCGCAACTTCGCCTTCACGTCGGGAGCGCTGCTGACGATCGTGCTGATCGTGACCGCGCTCGCGGCGCCGCTGCTCGCGCCATTCGACCCGAACGCGCAGGACACCTTTCGCCGCCTCGAGCCTCCCTCGCGCGAACATCTTCTCGGCCTCGACGATCTCGGACGCGATGTGCTCTCAAGAATCCTCTTCGGCGCGCGAGTATCGCTGCGCGTCGGCTTCAGCGTGGTCATCCTCGCGTCGGTGATCGGCATCGCGCTCGGCGCCATGGCCGGTTACTTCGGCGGCGCGGTCGATACGATCGTCATGCGGATCACCGACATCCTGCTCGCATTTCCCGGCATCCTGCTGGCGATCGCGCTCGTCGCCGTGCTGGGCCCGAGCCTCAACAACGTCGTGCTCGCGCTCGCCACCATCGGCTGGGTCGGCTACGCGCGGCTGGTGCGAGGGCAGGTGCTGAAGGTGCGCGAGATGGAGTTCGTCACGGCGGCAAAGGCACTCGGCGCACGGTCTCCGCGCGTGATCATCCTGCACGTGCTGCCGAACGTGATCAATCCGGTGATCGTGATGGCGACGCTCGGCCTCGCCGGCGCGATCCTCGCCGAAGCGGCGCTTTCGTTTCTCGGACTCGGCGTGCAGCCGCCGACACCGTCCTGGGGCGCCATGCTGACCGCGGGCCGCCGCTACCTGGGACATGCGAATCACCTGGCGATCTACCCCGGCCTCGCAATCATGCTCGCCGTCATGGGCCTCAACTTCCTCGGCGACGGTCTGATCGACGCACTCGATCCGAAATATCGGAAGATGATGTCGTAGATGCGCGTCGTCTCCCTCGTTCCCTCGCTGACCGAGACTCTCTTCGCACTCGGCGCCGGCGAAAGCGTCGCAGGCATCACCGACTGGTGCATTTTTCCTGAGAATCTCGCACTCCCCCGCGTGGGTGGAACGAAGAATCCGCGCATCGACGAGATTCGCGCGCTGAAGCCGGACATCGTCTACGTCAACGTCGAAGAGAACCTGAAGAAGCACGCGGATGCGATCGCGGAGTTCGCGCGTGTCGTCGCGACGGAACCGAAGACGATGGATGACGTGCGAGCGTTGTTCGAGCTCCTCGCCGGTATTCATCAGAAGGATGCACGGCCGCTCCTCGACGCGCTGCAACGCGAGCTCGACGCGCTGCCGCAGCGCTCATTCACCTTCGCGGTTCCGATCTGGAAGAAACCGTGGATGTGGTGCGGCGGAGATACGTATGTCTCGCATCTCGTCAGCGCGGCGGGCGGAGTCAACGTGATCGCGGAACGGGAGCGCTATCCATCGCTCGAGCTCGAGGAGATCCTCGCGCTGAATCCCGAGCTGATCTTCCTGCCCGATGAACCCTTCCCGTTCACGGCCGAGGATGCGGAAGAGATCGAGGCGACGACGGTGGGTCCCTTCCCCGGCCATCTCTTCACCTGGCACGGGGCGAGGACGATCGAAGGCCTGCGATTCCTGCGAGCCGCGTGCGAAAGCCGGCGCGTGTAGGACAAGCTGAGAGCTTGCCCTCGTCTACGCTTCCAGGCGTTCTTCAGCCCACGAGCGGAGCGTCTCCTCGACGGCATCCAACTGCTTCGTGAAGAAGTGATCGGCCCCGGTCACGACCACGCTCTCGGCATTGCGCACGTTGCCGACGAGCTTCTCGACTTTCTCGTAATCGCCATGCTCGTCCTGCGTTCCGTGCAGAAACAGCATCGGCTTCTCGCAGTGGCGCAGATAGCCGAAGTCGTATTTGTTCACCGGCGTACCGATGATGAAGATCGCGTTCACATCGGGCTGTTCGCACGCGACGCGCGACGCAACCCATCCTCCGAACGAGAACCCGCCGACGAAGAGCTTGAGGCCGGGATGCTTGCGCCGGCACCATTCGATCGCGGCGAGCACATCCTGCTGTTCCCCTTCACCGTTTGCGTGGGTGCCTGCGCTCGTGCCGACGCCGCGGAAGTTGAAGCGCAGAGTGGCGACGTTCGCCGCTTCGAGGCCGCGAGCAGCGCGGAACACGACCTTGTTGTGCAGCGTGCCGCCACCCAGCGGATGAGGATGGCAGACGACGGCGATTGCAGCAGGGTCCTGGAGGTCGCGATAAAGCGCCTCGAGTCGGCCCGCGCTGCCAAAGAGATCAACGTGACGTAACGGTCTCGGATTCACAGTTTCACCAGAATGCGATTGCCTTCGATGCGAACTTCATGCGTGCCGACCGAAAGGCTGGCGTTCCCGCCGCAGGTTCCGGTCGCGACCTCAAACCCCCACAGGTGCCAGGGACAGACGATCTCCTCGCCGATGATGTCGCCTTCCGCCAGCGGTCCGCCGCGATGCGGACAGGCGTTGTCGAGCGCGAAGAAACCCGCGCGCGTGTGGCACAACGCGAGGCGATGATCCTCGACGATCACGAGCTTCGTGCGGCCAACCGGCAACTCGTCGATACAGCCAACATCAGTGAAATCGGACATGAAGGCGCGTACTGTACATGAAGAGGCAGCAGGCAGCAGACAACAGGCAGCAGAATCAGGCCGCTCTCATGGCTGGAAGAATACCGGCCGCGGGACGCCGTCGCGGCCGACAGCGGCGTCCCCATCCCAGCGGCCGGGGATCGCGGTCCCGCAGCGCCCGCACGTCCCGTCTGCGGTGATGTGGTACGACGTCACGCGGAAGCCGGTGCGTCCGATCACGACCGCATCGCAGCTCGGGCAGTGCGTTCCTTCGCGATCGCCGAACGCTCCCGGGATATTGCCGGGATAGATGTAGCGGAGTCCGGCGCGCCTGCCGATCTCGTACGCGCGCAGCAACGTGCGGACATCCGTGTTCGCATTCGACGTCATCTTGTAATCCTGGTGGAATGCAGTAATGTGCCACGGGATATCGCGATCGACCGACGCGAGAAACTCGGCGATGTCCGTCAGCTCCTGGTCCGAGTCGTTGAAGCCGGGCACGACGAGCGTGACGGTTTCCACCCAGATGCCGCGCTGCTTCAGACCCTTGATCGTCTCCAGCACCGGCTCGAGCTGGCCGCCGAGATCGCGATAGGCCTTCTGCGTGAATCCCTTCAGATCGACTTTGTAGAGCGTGACATAAGGGGCGATGTAGTCGAGTACTTCCGGAGTGCCGTTGCCGTTCGATACGTAGGAGCAGACGAGGCCGGCGTCCTTCGCCTCCCGGAAGACTTCAACGGCCCACTCTGATGTGATGAGCGGCTCGTTGTAAGTCGAGGTGATCACCTTCGCACCATGACGCTTCGCGAGACGGACGAGATCCGCCGGCTCGAGATCGGCCGGCGGTGCGCCGGCGACCGGATCGCGCAACGCCTGCGACGTCACCCAGTTCTGGCAGTAGCCGCAGTGGTAATCGCAACCGAGCATACCGAACGAAAGCGCGAGTGCGCCGGGGTAGGCGTGGAAGAACGGTTTCTTCTCGATCGGATCGACTTGCAGCGCGGCCGCGTAACCACGCGGCACCCGCAGCACTCCATCCTCGTTGTAGCGGACTTTGCAGATGCCCTGCAGTCCGTTCAGGATCTTGCAGCGATGTCCGCAGGCGAAGCAGCGGACCGCGTTGTTTTCCAGCTTCTCGTACAGCTCACCTTCGGTGGTCCGGGCGGACAACACCTCGCCGAGCGTCGATTCCTTGAGACTGGGCATGCGGTGAAAAACACGCCTGAAACTCTGGAAATTCACAGAATCCGGCGCAGATGGACAAAGCGCAGAATTCTGAAACGCTCTGCCGCGAACACCCACGAGCCCCAGGCCAGGAGAATGCCCGCGAACAAGTCGATGAGGTAATGCCAGCCGGTGATGAGTGCGCCGAGAAAAATAACGAGGACGAAGATGGCAAAGATGACTTCGCCCCACGTCCAGAGACGTCTGAACCACAAGTAGACCAGGGTCTGCATCCCGACGTGCAGAGAAGGGAATGCAGCAATGCCGAAGAGAAGATTCACCGAGCTGTCTTTTGCTCCCGGCAGTTGCATCTTCATCACCGCGGAGTAGTTGTGCCACAACCCGGCCTGCAGTTCCTGCGTGTGGCTCAACACGTGTGAGTACTGGAACCAGATATCCGGAAAGCGATACGCCGGGCCCAGTGACGGAATCAGCAGATAGAGCCATGCACCAACCGTCCACATGAGAACGTTCGCGGTCACGAATGCCACGCGGAGGCGATTGCTCGGTGCGGAGAGGAAATAGCCGATGGCGATGGAGAGACTCCAGAGGAAGAGATCGCCGTAGGTCGCATCGACGAATCGCAACACGGCGTGATTCGAGAAGAGGCTCAAAGCGAGGATGTTGGGCGAGACGCCGAAACACATGGCGCGATCGAGATCCCACAGCTGCTGATCAAACAACCGCGGATGAAGCAGCGGCACGACGGTCTTGATCCAGACGTACACATGCACTGCGAGTGTGCTGAAGACGAGAAGCCGCACCGTCTCGATGAGCCACGCCGGCCTCCTCACAATGGATAGATACGCGCGCAACTTCCCCGTCAGCGCCGCGATGATCAGCCTCGCAAGAATGCCTCCCGCCGCCTGCAGCACGAACGAAAGCCCCAGCGTTTGAAAGATGCCGGGAAGCGTCGTCGCCACGGCATACGTGTGCTTAATCAGCATCAGGAACACGATGGCGAGGTTCGCGGCGATGAACAACTCGTAGAGGTGAGGCCTCCAGTAAACGCGGTGGTTCATCATCAGTGCGCGACTGCTTTCGTCTCCATGGGCAGGAAATAGAGTGCGATGGCGATGATCGCGTAAACGGCGAGCAACTGAATCCCCTCATACCAGTTCGTCTCGCCGTCCATGACCAGATACGCGAAGATCGCAACACCGATCGCGCTCGCCAGAATCTCGAAGGGGGAGAAGATCAGATCCAGCGGATGCCCGAGCGGATACGAGAGAAACACCATCACCGGCATCACGAAGAGCGCGATCTGCACGCTCGACTGCATCGAGATGTTGAGCGCCGTATCCATCTGATTGCGGGCGGCGAGGAGCACCGCTGTCGAATGTTCCGCGGCGTTGCCGACGATCGCCAGCACGACGAAGCCGAGGAAGACTTCATTCATGCCCCAGGCGCGGCCGGCCTCGCCAACCGCGTGCACGAGCGCTTCCGCGATGAACCCCATCAGCACGCTCGCGAAGGCGAGGAGGCCGATGGCCTTCGGAACCGGCCAGACCGCTGCGTCCTCGAAATCGGGTGGCTCGACTGCCGCCTGCAGACGCGAGCGATGCGTCTTGAACGAGAAGATGAGGCCGCAGATGTAGGTGATCAGCAGAATGACCGACGTGCCGATCGAAACCGGATGAATGAGCTCCGCGTGATGGGCACGGATCGCCGAGCGAAAAAAGAGCGCCGGCACGAGTGCTGCGGCGACGGCGAGGATCATCTGTCCCGCCTGCGACTCGGCGGAAAGCGCGTTGAACTTCAGCGTCTCGTGCCGGAGTCCGCCGACGACCATCGAGAGTCCGGCGACGAACAGGATATTGCCGACGATCGAGCCGGCGAACGATGCGCGGACGACGTCCGGCAGGCCGGCGCGGATCGCGAAGAACGCGATGATCATCTCCGCGAAATTTCCGAACGTGGCATTGAACAGCGCGCCGTAGGTCGGGCCCATGCGATGCGCAAGGTGCTCCGTCGCTCCGCCGATCCAGGCAGCGAGAGGCAGCACCGCAGCACACGAGACGACGAACTGCCAGACGAGGCTGGAGTGCGTGAACTGCAGAAAGAGCGCGGCCGGAATCGTGGCGTAAACCATCCACCGAAGTGCGGTTCGCATCCGCGTAGTGTAGGACACGTTACACTCGCGCAATGCCGTTCATCGAGAGCACCACCAGCAATCAAATCACCACGATCACGCTCAATCGGCCGGACAAGCTGAACGCCTTCGCCGGGTCGATGCGTGAGGATCTCCTCGCCGCCCTTCGCGCCACCACGGCGTCTCGCGCGGTGATCATCACCGGCGCCGGCCGTGCATTCTGCGCCGGAGGCGACGTCGAGTTCATGGCCGGGCTGCAGAAGAACGGCGACGTGACGGCATTTCGCAAACTGCTCGATGCCGGGCGCGACATCATCACGACGATCGCGGAACTGCCGGTACCGGTCATCGCCGCGGTGAACGGCGTCGCTGCCGGCGCCGGCTGCAATCTCGCGTTAGCCTGCGATTACCGCATCGCCGCCGACAGCGCGAAGTTCAGCGAATCGTTCGTGAAGATCGGGCTGCATCCCGACTGGGGCGGTACCTGGCTCCTGCCCCGCCTCGCCGGCCGCAGCCGCGCGCTGGAGATGCTGATGACGGGCCGCATGGTCGACGCGAAGGAAGCGCACGCGATCGGAATCGTCGATCGAGTCGTGCCCGCCGCGGAGCTGCTGCCGGAAACCGAAAAGCTCGCCGCTGCTTTCGCCGCCGGCCCGCCGATTCCTCTCGCCGGCATCAAGCGCGCGCTGGCCGCATCCGCATCGAATGACCTTCGCTCGCAGATCGACCTCGAGAGCGAGCACCAGCTCCGCGCATTCCAATCGAATGACGCGCGCGAAGGCATGGCTGCATTCTTCGAAAAACGGCCAGCGGAGTTTCAAGGATCCTGACGCACCTCACAACGAATCGAACGCCTCGAAATCGGAGTCGTCGAAGTAGAAGGCGAACCCTTTCCCCTTCTTCTTCTCCATCGCCGTGCCGTCGACGGGGCATTTGTACGTCTGCTCGTCCTTCCCTTCGGGAACCGACAGCGTCGTCCCATCCTTGGGGCAGACGAACACCGATTTCATGCGGCGCTCGTGCATGCGAGGTACTCGAATCTCCGGCACGTGAATCTCCGGCATCGTGAAATCGCTGCCGTTGATGACGATGCGGCCGCCGTGGTTGATGCGGATATCTCCGTCGCCGGATCGGGTCACGGTAATGTGCTTCGCCTCGCCGGCGCCCTCGATCTTCACGTCGACGTTCTCGCCGTCGCGCGTCACCTTGATCGTCGTGCCGCCGTCCGTCAGCGTCTTCGTCTCGCCGCTCTTCATCGTCGATGGCGTCACCGTGATCGCCGTCGACGCATACGCCGCCGCGGCAACGATGATGATCGCGAAAACCAATCCGAGCTTCTTCATGGAACAGCCTCCTTGTCCGCATTGGACGGCGCGCAACCGGATCGGTTAGCTATTCCGCAACGACAGCGTTGCGAACTTCGAAATGCGCGGCGGTGACTGCATCGGACTCCGGCCATCTCGGCTCCAGGTCCATGGAGTAGTCGCGGCTTTCATGAGGTCCAATGCGAATCGGAAGCTGGAACTGGAGCTGGGACTGAGGCGTCGAGGTGACGATGGCAACGACGCCATCGATTCTGCTGAACGCGTAGGGTGTGTCATTCCGGACGACGATGATCAGCTTCAGCATTCCGGCGGCCGCCTTGTCGGTCCGCACGTAATCGATCGTCACGCCCTTCACATGGGAAGAGCCGGGATCGGCTTGCACTTCCATCGGGCTCGTGGTGGACGGACCGGAGGCCTCCTCATTCGCGGCCTGCGCCTTCTGCAGCAGTTCCGCCTGCCGTTCGCGATGACGGCAGGAAAAGAGCGCGATCGACACGAGCATTGCTGCAATCGCGATTCGCATGGAGATCATTCGACGAAGCGCGCCACGACGAGCGTCTGATCATCCTTCTGCGGCGCACCCGCCGCGAACGACTCGACAGCGTCGGCGATCCGGTCCCGCAGTTCGTGCGGTGTCTCGGCGCCATGAGAGCGAATCACCGCCTCGAGCCGTTCGTTCTCGAACTCCTCGCCCGCCAGATTCTCCGCCTCCGTGATCCCGTCGCTGTAGAGCACGACGAGCGAGCCCTTCGGAAACATGCGCCGCTGCGTCATGTAGCGGGAGTTGGGGAGAATGCCGACCGGAAGCCCATGCGACCGCAGCGTCTCGATCTCGCCATCCGTGACGATGTACTGAGGATTGTGGCCGGCATTGATGAACTCGATCGTCTGATGCTCCCGATCGATCGACACCATCGCCAGAGTCACGAACTTGTTCTCCGCCGACCAGCGATGAATGTGCTTGTTGAGCTCCGTCGCGATGTCACCGAGCTCGCGCTCTTCCGCAAACAGCAACTGCACCGCGGCGTGCAGCGCGGAGACGAGCAGCGCAGCGGGCATCGACTTCCCCGCCACGTCGGCGACGACGAGGCTGACGACGCCATCACGCTCGAAGAAGGCGTGGTAGTCGCCGCCGACCTGTTTCGCCGGCTTCGAGAGCGCGGCGATCGGCAGCCCCGGCACGTTGGGAATCGACTTCGGAAGGATGTCGCGCTGGATCGTGGCCGCGAGATCGAGCTCGCGCTGCATTGCCTGCTTCTCCAGCGCATCGCGATGCAGGCGCGCATTCTCGAGCGCGATCGCAACCTGATTCGCGAACAGCGACAGCAGCCGCAGCTCGTTGGGCTCGAATCGTCCGACGCCTTCACGAGTCTCGCGATCGGCCGCCGCCAGCACGCCGATCGTCGCGTTGTTCCCCTTGATCGGCAACAGCACGACCATGCCGCCGTCGAGCGCGACGGCGTCCGCGCTCGACATCAACTGCGCCGTCAGCCCGCCATCCAGTTCCGGCGGATCACCGAATGCGCGATAGAGCCGGAAGGCATCGCCTTCACGCAGAAAGAGCGACGCGCGGCGCGCATTCGTCAGCGAGATCATCCGCGACAACACTTCGTCCGCGAGCTCGTCGACGTTCAACGTCGCTGCGATCGAGAGGCCGATGTCATACAGCGACTCGAGCTCCCACAGCCGCGATTTCAACTGGAAGTCGCCCTCGCGCATCTCGTGCATCAGACGGTGATTCGTCAGCAATGAGTTGAGGTACGCACCCGCCGCGCGCGCGAACTGGAGATCTTCATCACGCACTTCCGCGCTGGAACCGAGCACGACGACGCCGGCGTAATCGCGGTGCGCGCGCATCGGCATGACGAGCATCGGGCGCGGTTCGAGAGGCAGCACGAGATCGGTGACCGGCTCCAGCGGAAAGTCGATCTGCAGGAGGTCCGGCGCAATACACGTCTCCGATTTCGCCACCAGTCGCAGGCAGTCACCTTCACGCAGATAGACGGCACCGCTGTCGAACGCGGTGTTGCGCGTGAACGCGTCGAGAATCAGCGGCCCGTGCGCGGACTGCGCCGCACGTTCGAGATGCTGCAAATCGGCGATGAACCGGGAGAGCAGGAGCACGTAAGGAGGATATCGCGGTTGGTGCTACGATTTTCCCACGTCCATGTCATTGGTCCAGGGTTCCCATCTCGGACCTTACGAGCTCGTCACACGTCTGGGGGCGGGCGGCATGGGAGAGGTCTGGCGTGCGACCGACAGCCGCCTCGGACGCGGCGTGGCGATCAAAGTGATCGCCGAGCGCCTCGCGGGCGATGAGCAGATCCGCGCGCGGCTGCAACGCGAAGCGAGAAGCGTCTCCGCACTGAATCATCCGAACATCTGCGCCCTCTTCGACATCGGCAGCGACAGCGGATTCGACTATCTCGTCATGGAGTTCGTCGAAGGCGAAACACTCGCGCGTATGCTCGCCGCCGGAGCGATGCCGGTGGAATCGATTCTCTCCATCGGCGCGCAGATCATCGAAGCCGTTCAGGAAGCGCACATCCTCGGCATCACGCATCGCGATCTGAAACCGGCGAACATCATGGTCACTCCGCGCGGCCGCGTGAAGGTGCTCGACTTCGGTCTCGCGACGCGAGCCGAGGCGCACGCGGACGACGTGACCGCGGTTCACTCCGGCGCGGGAATGATGATCGGAACGCTCGCCTACATGAGTCCCGAACAGGCTTCCGGAGCGCCGATCGATCATCGCTCCGACATCTTCAGCATCGGCGTGCTGCTGTACGAGATGGTCACTGGCAGCCGCCCGTTCGACGGGACGCCGGCGCAGATCGGAGCGAAGCTGCTCATGGGCTCCGCGCCGCCGGTTCAGGACCTGCGCCCCGATGTGCCGCCGCGCCTCGCGCGCCTCATCGAACGCTGCATGGCTCGCATGCCGGAAGACCGTTTCCCGACGGCCTCCGCAGTCCTCAGCGAATTGAAGAATGCGAACGAGCCCGAACGGCGCAGGCGCGAGCGTCTGCCGCCGAAGTCGAAGAAGACGCGGTTCGACTCCATCGCGGTGCTTCCCTTCACCAACACATCGGGCGACGAGAGTCTGAACTACCTCAGCGACGGAATCGCCGAAGGCGTTCTGCACCAACTCTCGAAATCGAGCACATTGCGCGTGCTCGCGCGCAGCACGACCTTCCGCTACAGGGACAATCCGGACCCGGTTGCGGTCGGACGGGAGCTGCGCGTGCCGGCAGTGCTGACCGGTGAGCTCAACATCCGCCGCGGCTCGGTCACGATCTCCGTGGAGCTCGTCGACACGAAGAAAGGCGCACACATCTGGGGGCGCGTTTACGCCGATGCCGAAGCGAGGACGATCGATGAGCAGATCGCGCGCGAAGCGGCGGAGGCGCTCGACGCGGGAGACCACTTCCGCACCTCGCGGCCGGCGCTCGATTCGGAGGCGCACAAGCTGTATCTGCGCGGCCGCTACGCGATGAACAAGTCGACGCAGCAGGCGCTCAGCTCGGCGATTCAGTCCTTCCGCGAGTCCATCGACCGCGATCCGACGTTCGCCCTCGGTTTCGCGGGACTCGCCGATGCCTATCTGATGTTCGACCGCTACTCGGAATCGCAGATCCGCGGCTCGCTGTCGAAAGCGCGCGCCGCCGCGATGCGCGCGCTGCAGATCGACGATTCGGTAGCCGAGGCGCACACGTCGCTGGCGATGACGGAGTTCAACCAGTGGAACTGGGATGCAGCGGAGCGCGAGTTCCGGCGTGCCATCGCACTGAATCCGAATTACGACACCGCACATTACTGGTACAGCATCTATCTCGTGACGCGGCGCCGCATCCCGGAAGCGGTCGAGTCCGTGCAGCGCGCGCATGAGCTCGATCCTCTGTCCGCGCCGATCGCGTCGCATCTCGCGACGTTCAAGGTGATGAACGGCGACGTCAAAGAAGGGGTGAAGGAGCTGGAGCGGCTGGCGGAAACGGATCCCGGCATTCCGATGCTGCATCAATGGCTCGCGTATGCGTACTTCGCCGACGGCCAGCACGAGCGCGCGATCGCGGAACAGGAGTGCTGCGTATCGATCACGAATCGGGGCAACCTCGCTCTGGCGAATCTCGCGTTCTATTGCGGGCGCGGAGGCCAGATCGATCGTGCGAAGGAGATCCTCGCGGAGCTGTCGCAACGCGACGACGTCCCTCCGATGTGCCGCGCAGGAGTCGACGCGGCGCTGCGCGATTACGAGAGCGCGCTGACCTGGCTGGAGAAGACGGTGCACGATCCCCATTGCAGCGCGAACGCGACGTACGCCACGTGGCCGCCGTGGTTCGACGAAGTGCAGGAGCATCCGCGGTACGTCGCGGTGCTCAGCCACATGGGGCTCAGTTGATGATCTCTTCCTGAATGGCGATCTTCGCCCGCGGCAGATCGCCTTCCAATACGAGGAACCGCACGGAGTCGACGCCCGCCGTCGTGAACTCGATGTCCGCGGCGGCCAGCCGGGACGCGATCGCCGTCGCGACGTCGGCACTGCTCGTCTCCAACAGCTCGACGAGCTCTTCTTCGGCCTCGGCTTCGACTTCGCCTTCCTCTTCCTCTACCGGTGGCGCGTCCGAGCCGTCGATTTCTTCGCTGACCTCGAACCGCTCACGCAGCGGAGAAGAGAACGCGGCGCCGAGCACGACACCCTGCAGCAGCATCGTGATCGACAGGAGCATGCTCTCGAACGGCGGCATCACACTCACTCCGCCGAACAGTTTCAGCGCGATCGCAGTGACGGTGAAGAGAGTGAACACGCCGCGCGCGATGCGGCTGAAGAAGACGAGACCGAGCGCGGAAACGATTCCGGCAAAGAGAAGCAGGAACTCCGCGCTGGCCGGCAGCGGGAGCATTGCACCGCGCTGTGAGAATTGCAGCGCCTGGGCGACATAGGACGGTTGCTTGTCATGCCCGACGGGAAGAGACACGACCCAGCCGTAGGCAACGATCCAGAGAAAGACGAGAAGGCGAAATCGGCTGACAGACATCGGATGGGGTCAGACCCCCATCTTACGCCGCGAGGCCCAGCTCGGCGATCGCACTCTCCTCGGAGTCGAAGATCTTCGCGTAGTTCGCGAGACCCATGATGTGGAAGGTCTTGTGGATGACGGGGGTGAGGCAGCAGAAGGCGACACGGCCATTGCGCTCCATGGCCTTCTCGATGATCTCGATCAGGATGCTGATGCCGATGGAGTTGACGATCTTGGTTTCGCGGAGGTCGAGCAGAAGAGTGCGCACGCCGCCATCGAGCAGCTCGTAGGCGCGGGTGGCGATCTCCTCTCCTCCGACGTTGTTGATGTAGCCCTTCGTATGGAGGATGGCGCCGTCATTGCCGCGGCGCTCGACCGCGAGTCTCAATTCGTCCGTCATGATTTCTTCCCGTACTTCACCATGTGAATCGTCGTTCCGTCCGGCGTGGAGTTGATCTCCACCTCGTCCATGTGCGCTTCGATGATCTGAAGTCCGCGGCCGCGCTTGTGCAGCGCGCCGAACTGCTGACGGCGAGCGCGCACTTCAGTCAGATCAAAGCCACGGCCGTGATCCGAGATCCAGATATCGATGCGCGGATTACCGTCGCTGGAGACGCCGACGCATCTTACATAGATGCGGTTGTCGGCGCTACGCGAATGCTCGCAGGCGTTGATGCAGGCCTCGATGATCGCCGAGGTCATCTCGTCAACCAGCTCCGTCGACAGGCCAAGCTCCCGGGCCATGTTGCCGGCAGCGCGCGCTGCGGCAATCTCGATGTCCGGGACCATGGGGAGCGTCAGCTCCATTTGCCGCTCGGCGGTTGCGGTCATGGCGCAAAGTTCCTCGAGCGACGAACTAGAAGGAGAGGAAGACGGCGGTGGCGGTCTTGATCCAGGAAGGAATGCCGCCGATCTGGTCGAGGGCGAGAAGCGCGAACGTGTTCACGGCCAGGATCCCCGGCAAAGCCCAGCTCACCGGGAGGGTGGATTCGATGTTGGTGTTGCTCTGCGCTGCGATGTTGTTCATGGATGCCCCCTTCTGTCGGGCCATCCCAAGAGCAACCCCACTGCCACCGCTGCCAGATCGCTTGCAACTCTCGTAACCTCTTGATGGCGCGTAGTTTACAACAAACCTGCAGCGCTGCAACCGCGACGCCCATCTGTATCATTTCGAGACGAACCTGAACTAGTTACGCGTTAACTATCCGTAACTGGCTACAAATGAGTGACTTATCAGTGAATGTCCCATTTTGAATCGTCCGTATCAAAACGGGACAGTTGCTTGCGGTAGAGCGTCGCCCGCCCGACGCCGAGGATCTTCGCTGCCTTCGCCACGTTCCCCTTCGTATAGTCGAGCACGCGAGCGATGTACCTCGCTTCGAGTTGCGCGAGCGTCGGCAGATCGCCGGACAACTCGCGCGGATCCGCCGTCGCCGCAGGATCATTCGGCAGCAGCAGATCTCCCGGATCGATCACCGGATCCACCGTCAGCGCCAGCGCGCCTTCGATCAGATTCTCGAGCTCGCGCACGTTGCCGGGAAATGGATACCGCATCAGTTTCTGCAGCGCTTCCTGCGTGATGCGCACATCGTGCAGCCCTTCGCGCTTCCCATATTTGTCGAGGAAGTAGCGGACGAGCTTCGGAATGTCGTCCTTCCGCTCGCGCAGTGGCGGCAGCGTGATCTCCACGACCTTCAGGCGATAGTAGAGATCCTGCCGGAACTCTCCCTTCTCGATCATCTCTTCGAGTCCGCGATGCGTTGCGCAGAGAAACCGCACGTCGATCGGGATCCGCTTGCGGCCGCCGAGCTTTTCGATCTCGCGCTCCTGCAGCACGCGCAGCAGCTTCGCCTGCAGCGTCGGAGGGATGTCGCCGATTTCATCGAGAAAGACGGTGCCCCCTTTCGCCAGCTCGAATTTGCCGGGGCGCGCTTCGACTCCCGTCGCCACGCCGCGCTCGATGCCGAACAGCTCGGACTCGAGCAGCGTCTCCGGCAACGCAGCGCAGTTGATCGCGACGAAGGGGCCATCCTTGCGCGGCGAGTTGCCATGGATGAGGCGCGCCACCATCTCTTTGCCCGTGCCCGACTCGCCGCGGATCAGCACGTTGGCCTGCGAGTCGGCGACGCGTGCGATGAGATCGATGACCCGCTGCATCTTCGGCGAATCGCCGATCATCAATCGATCGGAGTACTCGCGCAGCATTCGCTGCTTGAGCAGGCGGTTCTCGTCCTCGAGTGTCTCGCGCATGAGATCGAGGCGGTGAAAGCGCCGCGCGTTGTCCACCGCGGCGCCGCCGATCGCCGCCAGCGAAGCGAGAAAGCGCTGATCGTCATCGGCGAAACTTCCGCCGCCCCGCACGCCGCGCTCTTCCTTGCCGCCGACGCCGAGGACGCCGACGATCGCATCACCGGCGACGAGCGGGGCGAGGATCATCTCGCTCCCCGCCTGTCCCGCGAACTTCGACACAGTGACCGACAGCGGCTCGCGCGACGCGATCACCTCGCGCACCGGCGACTCGGTCAGCAGCATCGCGGGATCGAGCACGTGTTCGAGTCCGAATCCGAAAAAGTGCTGCACTTCGAGCCGCTCGTCGAGCGACAGAACGAAGCCGATGTTGGCATCGAGGACCCCAACCGCGCGCTGCACCACCTCTTCGAGCAGCTCGTTCTCCGGACGCGTCGCACTGAGCGCACGCCCGACGTCATAGAGCGCCTCCAGTTGCAGGAGTTTGCGGCGAAGCTCGAAGGTGCTATTCGGCATCGTGTGTCTTCTCGCGGTGTCGATTGGTCACGCGGGCTCGCGGGCTCGCGGGCTCGCGGTGGGATACGCGGGCTCGCGGGCTCGCGGGCTCGCAGTGGGATACGCGGGCTCGCGGGCTCGCGGGCTCGCAGTGGGATACGCGGGCTCGCGGGCTCGCGGGCTCGCGGTACTCGGTGCAGTTCTCGAGAGCTTCGGCAAAGCAGCGTGACCTGGGCCCAGGCACCGCGAGCCCGCGAGCCCGCGTATCCGCGTAACCAATCGGTGCCCGCGTGTCCGCGTAACCAATCAGCACCGCGAGCCCGCGCGCCCGCGAGCCCGCAAACCCACCCAGCACCCCAGCGCCCCAGTACCCCATCACCCCTTCCCCCCGGCCTTCCTGCACTCCCCCAGCAGAAAATCGCAGTTCCATGCGTGATAGAACGGCTTGTCGAGAAGGTAGATTCTGATCAGGTACGTCGACGCCTCGTCGAAGCGGCCGAGTTTCATCTCCGTCCTCGCCAGAAAATAAAGCGCACGCAGCGTCTGCGGATCCTCTGCATTCTTCTCCACGAGGCCGGAGAGCAGCGCCTCGGCGCCGGCGAAATCGCGATGCTGGTACGCGCATAACGCCTTCGAGTACGGATCGCTCCGTCCGCAGGTCGTCGGCGGAGCGGCGCTTGCCGCGGCGGCGAGGAATGCGACAATGGCAACGTAACGCACCACACCATTATGCGACTTGGGATCGCGGGCGGCGGTCGTGCCGCATGGGCTTTCGGTACCGCATGGCGAAGAATCGGCTGGCCGATCGCCGGCGTCTGGCTTCGCGACGAGTCGCAGAGCAGGCTGGCGGACCTCCTCGAGACCCCGCGCCGCAACCTCGCCGATCTCGCCGATCACACGGATCTCCTGCTGATCGCGGTCAGCGACGGCGCGATCGAAGAAGTCGCGGGCCGCATCCCCGATACCAACGCGATCATCTTCCACGCGAGCGGCGCGCTCACCGCGGTTCGCGGCGGATTCTCGCTGCACCCGCTGCGCGCACTGCCGCCCGCCGGCTCTCCATCCGATCTCTCCGATGCGCTGCTCGTGTTCGAAGGAAATCATCAGGATGTCGCGGCGGGCATCGCAGAAGCCATCGGCGCACGCTTCGCGGTGGTCGACGCGAAACAGAAGGCGCTGTACCACGCAGCGGCCGTGTTCGGATCGAACTACGTCGCCGCAGTTCTCGACATCGCGCAGCAGCTCATGAGCCGCGCCGGAGTCGAAGATGTCCGTCCCGACCTCGTCGCGCTGGCCGAGTCGGCGATCCGCAACTGGAGCCTGCACGAAGGCTCCGATCGCTTCACCGGCCCCGCGGCGCGCGGCGATGCGAAGACGCTCGAGCGACACAAAGCTGCGCTCGCCTCCGACCCGCAACTCGCGTCGATCTACGAACTTCTGGCCGATCACATCGCCAGCACGCGCCTTGCTCCTGCCGAGTAGCGGATGCTACGATCGGTGACCCCTTGCGCCGAGTAATAGAGCCGGGAGCTAATTAACAGCGATGGTCTTCTTCAACTACGCGACGATGCAGATGGCCGCGAAGATCGTCTACTACGGTCCCGGTCTGTGCGGCAAGACGACCAATCTGCACCACATCTATTCGAAGACCTCGCCGCAGAGCCGCGGCGAGATGGTCAGTCTCGAAACCGAGACGGACCGCACGCTCTTCTTCGATCTTCTTCCGATCGACGTCGGCGTCATCGGCGGCTTCAAGACTCGCCTGCAGCTCTACACAATTCCCGGCCAGGTCTTCTACAACACGACGCGCAAGCTCGTGCTCAAGGGCGTCGACGGCGTCGTCTTCGTCGCCGATTCGCAGACCGCGATGCTCGACGCCAACGTCGAATCCTTCAAGAATCTGAGGGAAAACCTCGCTGAAATCGGCTTGTCGGTGGACGAGGTCCCGCTGGTCCTGCAACTGAACAAGCGCGACCTCCCCAACATCGCCACGGTCGATACGCTGCTCAACACGCTCGATCCGGAACGAAAGTACGAGTGGTGCGAGGCGGTCGCCGCCAAAGGCGACGGCGTATTCGAGACGCTGAAGATGATCTCGAAGGCAACGCTGCGCACGCTGCGCCGCCGCATGACCGGTGCGGAAGATCAGAAGCCGGCGAAGCGCGACACGGGAGCGTTCCGTGTTCGAGGCGAAGACGCGAGCCCGAACCGCACGGTCGCAGGAACGGTCGCACTCCCCTCGGCAGCCCAACCACCGGCTGCACCTGCCCCTCCGCCGCTGGCCACGGCGAAAATGCCGGCCTTCAATCCCGGCGCGACGATCGCCGCCACGATCGCGCCGGAGATCATCGCCCAACCAGTCGCTGCACCCGCCGTCGCCGAGCCGGAACCGGAGATCGAGACCGTCGGGGCGGAGGACGAAGTCTTCACCGACTCGCCTCTCGCGCGCACCGCAGAAGTGGCTTCCGACATCATCTCCAGCGCGCCGGTCGCCGAGCCTCCGTTCGAGGAAGCCGCGCAGCCGCTGCCGGCACCGGCCCCACCGCCGCCCGCAGCACCGCCAGCACCCGAGCCGGTGAAAGCCGCGGAGCCGGAGATCGACTTCGTCCAGACGGACAAGCCGGCCAAACCTGCGGCGGAAGTGAAGCACGTCAAGGTCCGCTCGTCGGTGGACATCATGGCGGAGCTGGAGTCGCTGCGAAAGAAAGCGACGACGCCGAAACCTGCCGCGCCGAAAAAAGAGCCGTCGCTCCTCGCACTCGCCACGGCGGCGGCCGCGAAACCGAAAGACTCTCCCCGTGAGCTGCGCCGCTCGCTCTCGATGCAGGCCGCTCCCGGCATCCTCAACCGCACCCGCACGCTGCGAGTTACGGTATCCTTTGAATCGGAAGACGGAACCATGCAGACCGAGGCGCAGTCGATCGAGGTCAGCGAAGCGGTTCAGTCTCTATCGGTCGATCTCAAGATCTCGTAAGCCAGAAACGGTCATGTGAGCGGGGGTGCGGATGAAGCTGTTGCGCGGCTATTTGCTGTCTGCGACGCTGTTGTCGGTCGCATGCGCGACCACTCCGCCGCCGAAGCCCGCACCGCTTCCCGCCGTTCCCGCGAGCACGATGCACGCGGACTTCGACAGCGCGAAGCGCGATTACGACGAGGTCTACGCGCAGATCCTCGCTCATGAGCAGAAGCCGGCGGATCTTCCCGTCGTCGACGTCGATGCCGCGAAGTCGATTCCCGTCCCCGATCAGCGCGCGATCCGCTCCGCCGTTTCGCTCTTCTCCAACGAGTTGAAGAGCGACATCCAGACCTACCTCACGCGCTCGGGAAAATATCGCGCGCTGATCGAAAAGACGCTCGCCGATCTCGGCTTGCCGATGGGCATCGCCTATCTGCCGGTGATCGAGAGCGGCTACTCGCCGGCGATGACCTCGCGCAGCGGCGCGCACGGCATCTGGCAGTTCATGCCCGACACCGCGCGCGAATACGGACTGCGCGTCGACTGGTGGGTCGACGAGCGCGCCGATCCCGAGCTCTCCACGCGCGCGGCGGCGCAATACATCAAGGATCTCTATCACCAGTTCAACGACTGGCCTCTGACGCTCGCGGCGTACAACTGCGGACCGGGCCGCGTCCGACGCGCGCTCGCCGACACCGGCGCGACATCCTTCTGGGAGCTCGCCGATCAGGGCGCCGTTCCGAAAGAGACGCGCGGCTACGTACCGACGTTCTACGCCACCATCATCATCGCCGCCGATCCCTCCTCCTACGGCTTCCGCCTCGGTCCCTCCGTGGTCACGGACGCGAAGGCGGTCGAAGTGCAGGGACCGGTCTCGCTCCGTTACCTCGCAAGCGTTGCGAAGGTCGATGAAGCGACGATGAAGGAGCTGAATCCCGAGTATCGCCGCGGCGTGCTTCCGCCGGGACGCTCCACGGTGCGCATTCCGGCGAAGTCCGCCGAAGCCGTCGCGGCACGGGGTGCGACGTTGAAGAACGAAGACGAGAACATCGCGATCTGCTCGTTCACGATGCGCCAGGGCGACTCGCTCAAGCGCCTCGCCCGCGCGATCGGAACCGACATCGACACGATTCTCGCGATGAACAACATGTCCTCACCGAAGCGCGCACGCGAAGGCGTGTCGCTCTACCTGCCGGTGCGCGCGCGCGAGCTCGGCGGACTGCTCGCGCATGCAGACGACAACGTCTACTACGCCGTGCGCCGCGGCGACACGCTCTACTCGATCGCGAAGAGGCATCACCTCAGCGTCGAGGAGCTGATGGATCTGAATGACCTCCGCAAGGGGCACAAGCTGCACGCCGGCGAGAAGCTGCGCGTGACCGTGCCCCGCGCTCTGACCGCCGGCGGCATGTAGGCTCCCCGTCACGCTGAGCGCAGCGAAGCGTCAACCATGGCGTCACGCCGCTTGTCCTTCGGGCCGCGCCCCTGACATTCCAACTCTCCGGCGCCTTGGTTGATCCTTCGCTTCGCTCAGGATGTACACTCCCGCGTCACCATGGCCGAATCGAGCGATTACAAGAAAACGCTGAACCTTCCTCAGACCACGTTCGCGATGAAGGCGAACCTGCCGCAGAACGAGCCGAAGCGGCTCGATGCGTGGCGTGAAATCGATCTCTATCGCCTGATTCGCGAGAAGTCGGCCGGCCGCCCCAAGTTCGTGCTGCACGATGGCCCGCCCTACGCGAACGGCCGCATTCACGTCGGTCACGCGCTCAACAAGATCCTCAAGGACATCGTCGTGAAGTCGAAGACGATGGCCGGCTTCGACTCGCCGTACGTTCCGGGATGGGACTGCCACGGCCTGCCGATCGAGTTCGCCGTGCAGAAAGAGCTCGGCTCGAAGATCAAGGAGATGAGCCCCGGCGACATCCGCCGCGCCTGCCGCGAGTTCGCCGCGAAGTACCTCGACATCCAGCGCGATGACTTCATCCGCCTCGGCGTCCTCGGCGACTGGTTCCATCCGTACTCGACGATGTCGTACGACTACGAAGCGACGATCGCCGGAGCCCTCGGCCGCTTCATCCGCACCGGCATGGTCTACAAGGGCCTCAAACCGGTGCACTGGTGTACCTACGATCAGTCCGCGCTCGCCGAAGCGGAGGTCGAGTACAAGGACCACACGTCGCCGTCCGTGTATGTCCGCTTCCGCCTGACGGAGGAATCGGTGAAGCAGCTCGATCTCCCGATCGAGAAGCCGCTCTACGCGATCATCTGGACGACGACGCCCTGGACGCTGCCCGCGAACCTCGCCATCGCCGTCAAGCCCGACTTCGATTACGTCATCGCCGAGCATGACGCCGCGAACTACATCATCGCGGAAGAACTGCTCAAGAGCGTCACGTCGAAGGCGGGCTGGGGAGACGACTACAAAGTCGTGAAGACCTACAAGGGCTCATCACTCGAGCACCTTCGCTACCGCCACGCCTTTCTCGATCGCGAAGGCATCATCGTCCTCGGCGACTATGTGACGCTGGAAGCAGGCACGGGCCTCGTGCATACCGCGCCGGGACATGGTGCCGATGACTTCAACACCGGCCGCCGCTACGGGCTCGAGATCTACACGCCGGTGAATCACCGCGGCGAGTTCACGCCGGACGTGCCGCTGTGGGCCGGCCTGCATGTGTTCAAGGCCAATCCGAAGATCGTGGAGCTGCTGCGCGAGAACGGCGCGCTGATCGCACACGAGCAGATCACGCATTCCTATCCGCACTGCTGGCGGTGCAAGCATCCGATCATCTTCCGCGCGACGGAACAGTGGTTCATCGCGATGGATCAGGGTCTCCGTCCAAAGGCGCTGGAAGAAGTGCACAAGGTGAAGTGGTATCCGCAATGGGGCGAGGATCGCATCGCAGGGATGGTCGAGAATCGTCCCGACTGGTGCATCTCGCGGCAGCGGCTGTGGGGCGTGCCGATCACCGTTCTCTACTGCGACTCGTGCGCGGAGCCGGTGACCTCGCAGGAGCTCTTCGACAAGGTCGTCGAGGTCTTCGCGAGAGAGGGCGCCGATGCCTGGTACGACCGCTCGCCGAAGGACTTCCTTCCCGACGGCTACCAGTGCGCGAAGTGCGGCACGGCGGAGTTCCGCCGCGAGACGGACATCCTCGATGTCTGGTTCGATTCCGGCTGCTCGCACATCGCCGTGCTGAAGACGCGCGAGGAGCTGACGTGGCCGGCGGATCTCTACATCGAAGGTCACGACCAGCATCGCGGCTGGTTCCAGTCATCGCTCCTCGTCGGCACGGGAATCGAAGGCGGCGCGCCTTACCGGAACGTCGTCACCTGCGGCTTCATCGTGAACGAGGAGCGCGAGAAGCTGTCGAAGTCGAGCGGCAACGCGCTCTCGCCGCAGGATGTGATCAAACAGAGCGGCGCGGACATCCTCCGCATGTGGGTCGCGTCGGTCGACTACACGACGGACATTCCATTCGGGCCGCAACTGCTGTCGCGCATCGGCGATTCGTACCGCAAGATCCGCAACACGGCGCGGTACCTGCTGGCGAACCTCAGCGACTTCGATCCGGCGAAGAACGCGGTCAACGTGAACGACCTGCAGCCGATCGACCGCTGGATCCTGGCGCGCGCGATCAGCGTCTTCGAGCGCTGCCGCAAGGCGTACGAGGAATACCAGTTTCACGTCGTCTATCACCGCATCCTCGACCTCTGCACGGTCGACCTGTCGCAGGTCTATCTCGATATCTCAAAGGACACGATGTACGTCGAAGCGCCTGATTCGCAGAAGCGGCGTTCCGCGCAGACGGCGATGGATCTGATCCTGCGCGGCCTCGCCGCGTACATGGCGCCGATCATGTCGTTCACCGCGGACGAGATCTACGAGGCGATTCCGGGTGCGAAGGCGAAGTCGGTGCATGCGACGGACTTCCCGATCTACGCGCCGATCGCCGAGGATCCGGCGTGGGACCGAGTGTTCCGTCTGCGTGAGGAAGTGACGAAGGTGCTGGAGAACGCGCGTGCGGCGAAAGAGATCGGCCAGTCACTCGAGGCCGACATCACGCTCTTCACCGATGCGGCGTTCGAGACGGACCTCTCCAAGATCTTCATCGTGTCGCACGTCGACATCCGCAACGAGACGCCGGCCGATGCGATCGAGATCGAAGGAGTCGGCAAAGTCGGCATCGCGATGAGCAGGGCGCGCGGGAAGAAGTGCGGCCGCTGCTGGCACTATCGCGAGGAAGTGGTTTCCGATGGTGATCTCTGCGCGCGATGTGCGGACATCGTGAGCGGCCTGTCGATTGCAGAGGTTCCGACGGCGTAGCGTGTAGGACAGGCGCCTCGCCTGTCCTGCATCAAACGCAGATCGACAGGCGAGGGCGCCTGTCCTACACTGCAATTCAAGGAGGAGCAATGAAAGCAAAAGCGATCAAGAAGAAAGTCGCAAAGGTCGCCAAGGCCGCGATGAAAGATGGTCAGAAGGCCGTGAAGAAGACGGTGAAGGACCTCAAGAAGGCGGCTGCTCCCAAGGTGAAGGAAATCAAGAAGGCCGTGGCTCCGAAGGTCAAGGAGATCAAGAAGGCAGTCGCGAAAGCGGCGGAGCCCAGGATCAAGGAAGCGAAGAAGGCCGCTGCAAAACTGCAGAAGAAAGCCGGTGAGCAGATCGCAGCCGCTGCCGAAGAAGCGAAAGAAATCCTGAAGGACGGCCTCGAGGCCTCGGCGGACAAGCTGAAGAAGGCCGCCAAGTCTCTGTAGTGCGTTTCGCCGATCTTCACCTCCACACGTATCACTCCGACGGCACACGCTCGCCGCGCGAGGTCATCGATCTCGCGCGCGAACGCGGCCTCGAAATCGTCGCCATCAGCGACCACGACAACACCGCCGCCTACTTCGAGATCAAGTCCCACGCCGATGCAGCCGGCGTCACGCTCATCCCGGCCATCGAGCTCTCCTGCATCTACGAAGGCATCGACATTCACATTCTCGCCTATGCCTTCGATCCGACGGACGAACGGATCGAACATCGCCTGCGCGGGTTCCGCGCCACGCGCCAGCGCCGCGGACACGACATGGTCGCGCGCCTGCGCGAGCTCGGCTACGACATCAGCATCGAGCGCGTCGAGGAGCTCGCGGCCGGCGGTGCGCTCGGCCGGCCGCACGTCGCGCGCGCACTCGTCGAGCGCGGTCATGTCGCGTCGGTGTCCGAGGCGTTCGACAAGTTGATCGGGACCGGGAAGCCGGCGTATATCGACAAGGAGCGCTTCCGCATTTCAGAAGCGGTGGAGCTGATCCACAGCGCGGGCGGCGTCACGTCGATTGCCCACCCCATCCACTATCCGAATCATCCCGAGCTCGTGCCTCGCCTGCTGGACCAGGGCATCGACGGCATCGAAGTCTTCCATCCCGACGTGCCGGAGCAGGAGCGCGAGCGATACCTCAACGTCGCACGCTTCCGCGGCTGCCTCGTCACCGGCGGCTCCGACGATCACGGCACCGTGAAGACCAGCGAGACGCTCGGCACGATCAAGGTGCCGGAGAGTGTGATCGGAAAGATCCTCGAGCGGATCTCCTGAGCGAAGCGGAGTCGCTTCGCTCCTCAGGATTGATTTGGGAATCGAAGTACGTATCCGGATACGGCTCGTTCGCCAGCGTGAAGTGCCACCACTCCTTCTCGTAGTTCCGGAACCCGAACTTCTCCATCACGGACTTCAACAGCAGGCGGTGGACCTTCGCCTCGAACGGCACGTTCGGATTCGCCGTGTTCGCGAGCTCGTCGAAGTAGTCGTACGCCGTCCCGAAATCGAGGCCGATGATGGTCAGGTCGACCGTGCTTCCGCGGCTGTGGCCTGATTTCTCCGCGATGTAGCCGAGCTTGAACGCATCGCGCTTGTCGATGAACGGATAGAACTCCTGCTTCATCTTCTGATCGGAGACATCCTTCGCCCACTCCATGAAATCGTTCACGGCGCGTTGCGGGCGATAGCAGTCGTAGACGCGCAGCGACATGCCGAACTGCCGCAGCTCGCCCTGCACCTTGCCGAGTGCCATCGCAGCCTCTGGCGTGAGCATGCACCGCTCCGCGAGATAGCCGCGAATCGGACGGCCGATGAAATTGTGGCTCGTCGCGTAGCGCATCTCGACGGCGATCGTCGGATCGACGCTCCGGATGTCGACGAGATTCTGACCGAGCGCAGCCGTTGCGAACCAGCAGAGGAAAATAAAGCGTCGCATTCTCACATTAGACAGCAGGAATGGCGGCCGGGAGTCCTGTTGCCTTTCGCCTGAACATGAAGCTATCCGAGCTCTGGTCCGACATCGAGCGCATCGCCCGCACCCACGGCGTGATCCGTCTCGGCGCCTCGACGCTCGATGACGCGCATGCGGAGCTCTTCGCGCAATGGATCGAGCGCGGGGGCCACGCTTCGATGTCGTACCTCGCGAAGAACGCCGCGATCCGGAAGGATCCTCACGCGCGATTTCCCTGGGCGAAGTCGGTCATCACGATTCTCGTCCCCTACTCTCCGGCGCGTCCCGGCGCAGCGCCCGAGGCGCTTTCGCATCACATCGCACGGTACGCGCTCGGCGACGACTATCACGACGTGCTGGACCGCATCCTTCGCGAGCTCGAATCGGTTATCGGTCCTCATGGCAAGACGTGGCGCTACGTGGACACCGGCCCGCTCTCCGATCGCGCTTACGCCGCGCAGGCCGGCCTCGGCTGGATTGGGAAGAACGGGATGCTGATCGACCAGGAGATCGGCTCCTATACGTTCATCGGGACGCTGGTCACGGCACTCGAGAACGACCTCGCTCCGCAGCCGGCCGCCGATCGCTGCGGCACCTGCACGCGCTGCATCGACGCCTGTCCGACGAACGCGATCCTCCCCGACCGCACGCTCGACTCCGCGCACTGCATCAGCTACGCGACAATCGAGCATCGCGGCCCCCTGGAGATCGAAATCGGCACGAACGCGTTCGGCTGCGACATCTGCCAGGAGGTCTGCCCCTGGAATCGCGACGCACCTCAACCACACGCTGCATTCGAGCCTCGCGAGGCATATCGCGCCACACCGGTCACCGATCTCCTGCGCTACGAGCAGGCGCAGTTCTCCTCGCTGTTCACGAAGAGCGCGGTGAAACGGGCCAAACTGAGCGGGATGCAGCGAAACGTTAGGAAGGTGTTGGAGGAGAGGAATTCCGGGGCGCTGGGGCGCTAGGGCCTGGCTACAACGAGAACGCCCGTCCTACGAGGCTCGGATCGATGGAGCGGTCGAGGTACTCCCACACCGCGAGCGCATCGGGGTGATCGGCGATCGGCGGCGCTGCGGCACGGGTTGCGGGATCGGCGATGCTGATCCGCGCGCGGCGGTACCAGTGCTGCGCTTCCTCCGGATTCAGTCGCAGCTCCTCCCGCACTCCCTGGATCAGGAGATATTGCTCGGCCGGAATGCCCGACGCTTCGATGGCCGCGTACGACGGCGCGAGCTGCCGCGCCCGCGCGCGAATGACTTTCAGCTTCAGGCTCAGCGAATGCGTATCGAGCGTCGCGCGATTGCTCTCGCACAACTGCCCGATCACGAGCCGCAGCAGCTCCGGCTTCTCGTCGATCCTCAAGCCGGCGCGGTAACTCGGCACTCCAACGGAGCGCACCGCTGTCCAGACGACGACACCGGTCACCGCGATGCCGGCCATCGCGAGCATCGCCGCCTCTCCCACCTCCGGCATCTCGGACAGCGCGATGCGCGCCCCATGCGCCGAGAGGTCCTCGATCATCACTGCGCGATCGCCGAACACCGCATCGAATGGCGGATTGACGAGGAACCGGTCGCTTTGCCGCAGCTCCTCGATGCGATTCGTCCGCTTCGACGCGCGCAGTTGCTGCAGAACGGAGGTCATCAGCTCGGGCGCCGCATACGTGCGCACTCCCGACTCGAACTTCCCCGGCTGCGTTCGATCGGACGAGGTCCAGACGATCACCGCCTCGAGTGACACAGGAGCTGGCCGCCCATCGATCGGCATTCGTAAGATTCCCTTGCTGCCGGTCTCCAGCGGGCGCACATGACGGAAGCGCGCGCCTCGCGCGGAGATGTCGCAGATGGCGACGTCGGCGGCGCCGAAGTTGCCGCTGATCGGAGGAGCGAGGAGAAATCGCTCGGCCGTGCGCAGATTTCGAGCTGAGGCTTCCGGCATGGATGCGAGGCAATAAGCTTACGCCTCCACGGCCGGCGCTCGGTTGTGAGCTGGATCACGAGAAAGGAACCGGAGATGACACGCTCTTACGATGTCGTCACATTCGACTGCTACGGGACACTCATCGACTGGGTCACCGGAATCCGTGAAGCGTTTGCACGCGCAGCCGCGGAGAACGGCATCACGATCAACGCCGATGATGTCATTCGCCTGTACAGCGAGATCGAGCCGATCGTCGAGCGCGACTATCGCCGCTATCGCGATGTGCTGACCGAGACGGCCGGACGCGTTGCTCACGCACTCGGCTGGCGTCTCGACTATGAGCGCGCGATGTTTCTCGTCGCGAGCCTGCCGTCCTGGCAACCGTTCGCCGACACCAACGCCGCACTCCAGCGCCTGCAGGCCGCCGGCATCCGCCTCGGCATTCTCTCCAACATCGACGACGATCTGCTCGCGGCAACGCGCAGGCACTTCACCGTCAGCTTCGATCTGATCATCACCGCGCAGCAGGTGCACTCGTACAAACCGGGCCACGCGCACTTTCTCGCTGCACGCGAGCGCATCGGCGACGCGAAGTGGCTTCACGCCGCGCAAAGCAATTTTCACGATGTGATCCCGGCGAACGCACTGGGGATCCCGACCGCATGGATCAATCGCCGCAACGAACATGCGCTGCCCGGCGGCACTCCGACGATGGAGCTCAGGAATCTGAAGGAGCTCGCCGACGCGATCAGCTAACGCACCCACGTCCCCTCCCCCCGCGACGCGGGGAGAGGGGCCAGGGGTGAGGGGCAGGATTACACCCGCTCGATGATCATCGCGGCAGCTTCGCCGCCGCCGATGCAGATCGCGGCGAGTCCGCGCTTCAGATTGCGCGCCTCGAGTGCGTGCATCAGCGTGACGAGGATGCGCGCTCCGCTGGCACCGATCGGATGGCCGAGCGCGACGGCACCGCCATTCACGTTCAGCTTGTCGTGCGGGATCTTCGCATCGGCCATTGCCGCCATCGCCACCGCGGCGAAGGCCTCGTTGATCTCGAAGAGGTCGATGTCATCGACGCTCATGCTGGCGCGCTTGAGGGCGATGTCGATCGCCTTCGCCGGCGCGGTCGTGAACCAGTCCGGCTCATGCGCCGCCGTCGCCTGCGCGACGATGCGCACCATCGGCTTGAGTCCATGTTTCTCCGCGTATTCCGCCGACGTGAGAACGAGCGCCGCGGCGCCGTCATTGATCTTCGACGAATTGGCGGCGGTAACCGTCCCGCCATCCTTCTGGAATGCGGGCTTCAACGTTCCCATCTTGTCGAGCGGCGCGCTGAACGGCTCTTCGTCGTCGACCACCGACGACGTCCCCTTCTTGCCCTGGATCTCGACGACGGCGATCTCTTTGCGGAAGCGGCCTTCGCGCGTCGCGTCCTGCGCGCGCTTGTAGGACTCGCGTGAGAAATCGTCCTGCGCCTCGCGCGTGAAGTTGAACTTCGACACGCAGAGCTCTGCGCAATTGCCCATGTGCTTGTCGCCGTAGGGATCCCAGAGACCGTCGTGGATCATGAGATCGATCATCTTGCCGTTGCCCATGCGGTAACCGCTGCGAGCCTGCGTGAGCGCATACGGCGCGTTGGACATCGACTCCATGCCGCCTGCGATCGCGATGTCGTATTCGCCGCAGCGAATGTCATTCGCGGCATACATCGCCGCCTTCATGCCGGAGCCGCAGACCTTGTTGACGGTGACCGCGCCGGCGCTGACCGGAATGCCGGCACCGATGCCCGCCTGCCGCGCCGGCGCCTGACCGATCGCAGCCGGCAGCACGTTGCCCATGATCACCTGCTCGATCTGCTCCGGACTCACGCCGGCGTTCTGCAGCGCACAGCGGATGGCAATCGAGCCGAGCTTCGGCGCGGAGAGTGAGGAAAGTGTCCCGAGAAATGATCCGATCGGCGTACGGGCGCCGCCGAGGATGACGATGTCTTTCATGAGTGCTCCTTGGAGTGTCAAATCAGGGGAGGTTCTACCACTCCGGCCCCGTTTGTACGAAATTCGGGCGGGTGACTGGCGGGGAGCTCAGAGAAAGGCCGGATCGCGCAGCGGGCGCGGCAGCCATTCTTCATTCTGAATTCTGTGATTCTGCATTCTGAATTTCGCTTTTCCCCGCCCCCTCGCTCGCTCGTGGCTTCTCGACGAGAACGTCAAAAGCGAAATTCAGAATTCAGAATTCAGAATTCAGAATGAAAAATTGAAGGCCGGATCCGACGCCTGAGCGCCGCCCCCATTCTTCATTCTGAATTCTGCGATTCTGCATTCTGAATTTTGCTTTTCCCCGCCCACTCGCTCGCTCGTGGCTTCCTCGACGAGAACGTCAAAAGCGAAATCCAGAATTCAGAATTCAGAATGAAAAATTGAAGGCCGGATCCGACGCCTGAGCGCCGCCCCCATTCTTCATTCTGAATTCTGCGATTCTGCATTCTGAATTTTGCTTTCCCCGCCACTCGCTCGCTCGTGGCTTCCTCGACGAGAACGTCAAAAGCGAAATTCAGAATGCAGAATTCAGAATGAAAAATCGAAGGCCGGATCCGACGCCTGAGCGCCGCCCCCATTCTTCATTCTGAATTCTGTGATTCTGCATTCTGAATTTTGCTTTTCCCCGCCACTCGCTCGCTCGTGGCTGCCTCGACGAGAACGTCAAAAGCGAAATTCAGAATGCAGAATTCAGAATTCAGAATGAAAAATCGAAGGCCGGCTCGACGCCCCGAGCGCCGCCCCATTCTTCATTCTGAATTCTGAATTCTGCATTCTGAATTTCGCTTTCCCCCCGCCCACTGGACTGCCCCCATCCCGACTGCGATAGAATCGCGGCCCCGGCCAACCCGGCCTTCCTTTAGACAACTTCACGACAGGAGTACCTCTATGTCCGTTTCCTCCATCACCGACCGGCGGATCCATGTCCAGCCGAGCGAGGTGCACAACGTCCTGAGCCGGCACATGCTGGCCGACGGTTACGACATCGTCATGGACCTCAAGAAGTCGAAAGGCTCCTGGGTCTTCGACTCACGCCGCGGACGCAACGTCCTCGACTTCTTCACGAACTTCGCCTCGGTCCCCATCGGCTACAACCATCCGAAGATGGACACGCCCGAGTTCCGCGAACGGCTCGCGGACGTCGCGCTGAACAAGCCGGCGAACTCCGACATCTACACGACCTACATGGCCGAGTTCGTCGAGACCTTTGCCCGCGTCGCCGTCCCTCCTTCGCTGAACAAGCACATGTTCTTCATCGAAGGCGGCGCCCTCGGCATCGAAAACGCCGTAAAGACCGCGTTCGACTGGAAGATCCGCAAGAACTTCAAGAAGGGCTACACGGCGGAAAAGGGAACGCAGATCATGCATCTGCGCGAGTGCTTCCACGGCCGCACCGGCTACACCCTTTCGCTGACGAACACGGCCGATCCGCGCAAGACGCAGTACTTCCCGAAGTTTGACTGGCCGCGCATCGACAATCCGAAGCTCCGATTCCCGCTGACCGAAGAATCGCTCGCGGATGCCGCGAAGCGCGAGGCCGCCGCTCTCGAGCAGGCGAAGAAGTTTCTCGCCGAGCGGAAGGACGACATCGCCGCGTTCATCATGGAACCGATTCAGGGCGAAGGGGGCGACAACCACTTCCGTCCCGAATTCTTCCGCGCCGTGCGGCAGCTCTGCGATGAGAACGACATGCTCCTCATCTTCGACGAGGTGCAGGCCGGCGTCGGCATCACCGGCAAGATGTGGTCATTCGAGCACTACGGCGTCGAGCCCGATCTCTTCTGCTTCGGCAAGAAGACGCAGGTCTGCGGCTTCGCGTCGAACGACCGGATCTTCGAGCTCGCCGAGAACGTGTTCACGGTCTCCTCGCGCATCAACTCGACGTGGGGCGGCAATCTCGTCGACATGGTCCGCTCGCAGCGCTACTTCGAGATCATCGACGAGGACAAGCTCGTCGACAACGCCGCGAAAGTCGGCGCGTACTTCATGGGAGAGCTCGAGCGCTTCGCGCAGGAGTTCCCGAATCTCGTCTCGAACGTGCGCGGCCGCGGCCTCATGGTCGCGTTCGATCTGCCGAGCGGCGAGATCCGCGATGCCGCACTCGAAGCGTTCATGAATTCCGATGTGATGGTGCTCTCGTCCGGACATCAGTCCGCGCGCTTCCGTCCGCCTCTGAATCTCACGATGGAAGAAGCAGCGGAAGGCGTGCGCCGGATGGAGAAGGCGCTCAAGACACTCGCGTAGTCTGGTCACGCGGGCTCGCGGATGCGCGGGCCCGCGGTCCGGCTGCCTACTCGGCGGTGGCGACGTGTGCGGCCGTGGCGTCCGCGCTCCACAACGTGTGCGGCTTGCGATTCATCACGAGGTATTGCCACACCAGCTCGCCGTAGCCGTGCGCGACGATGCCGCGCTTCGCGTAGAACGGCAGCAGCAGCCGCTGCAGACGCGGCAGGTTGTAGAAGGGCACGCCCGGAAAGTAGTGATGCTCGAGGTGGTAGTTCGACGCGAGATAGACGACATCCCAGAACCACGAGCCTTTCATCAGCGTCGACCACTTCGCCGGATCGGAGGGATCGATGTCGTAGTGCTGCCCGAGTCGGTTCAGGGCGAAGGCGACCGGAAAGACGAAAAACACCGGCACCACGTACAGCTTGAACGCGATCCACCAGCCGCCCACGAACGCGATCGTGAACAGCACGCCGAGCTGAAACACGATCGTCGCCAGCCGCTCTCGCGCGATCCTCGCGCGAAGCGCAGGCTCGTACGACGCGGTCTCGCGTGCCGCCGCGCGGAAGTAAATCGGAAAAAGCGCCGGTGTGAAGTAGAGCGCCTTCAGCCAGCGCGCGTTTCGTTTCGGCGAGAGATAGTGCCGCTTTGGATCCTCGGTATCCGATCCCAGCCCCGCGTGATGATCGAGATGCCACTTCGTGAACTGCGATGCGGAGATCCCGCTGGGAATCGCGTAGAGCAGGCCGAGCGCGCGATAGGCACCTTCACTCGATTCGGTGAGCACCGCGCGGTGTACGACCTCGTGCAGCAGCACCGTGAAGTCGAATACTGCGAACCCGGCCGCGAACGCGAAAGGAAGCCAGAAGTACCAGCGGTCGAAATGGACGATCGCGGCGCCGGCGGCAAGGAGCACCGCGACATTCGCCAGCGCGATCAGCGCATGCAGCAGCGGCCGCTTCTGATGCAGCTCGCGCAGCTCTTCCGTCGGGATCTCCGCCGCGAGATCGCGCTTCAGATCGAGCGCATGGTCTGAGTAGTAGGCCATCGTCCGGATGCCGGAACAACGATCGCCCTGAATTCATGCCGGGCGAAACGAGCATCGGATGGACTGTATAATCGCCGCACCAGGGTATCGATCCACTATGTCCACCATAGCCGAGACTGCCAATGTCGCAGGCGAGCGAGATTTGGTGCTCGCGGTCGATGACAACGACCAGAACCTCCAGTTGCTGGAAGAGTACCTGTGGGGCTGGGGCTATGACGTCGTCGTCGCGCGCGACGGCCGTGAGGCCGTGCAGCTCTATCCGAAGCACAATCCCTCGATCATCGTCCTCGACGTGATGATGCCGGTGATGGACGGCTACGAAGCCTGCTCCATCATCAAAGGCTCGCCGGGCGGGCGGACGATTCCGATCCTCATGCTCACCGCCCTCACCGGCACGGACGACAAGATCCGTGCGCTGGAATGCGGAGCAGACGACTTCCTCAACAAGCCGATCAACCGCGAGGAACTGCGCACGCGCATTCGCTCGCTGATCAAGATTCGCAATCTCCGCAAGGAGCTCGATTCCAGCGAGAACATCATCATGACGCTGACGAGCGCGCTGGAGAACAAGGATCCGCGCACCGGCGGCCACGTGCATCGCGTCGCCTCCTACGCCTCGCGTCTCGCCGACAAGCTCGGCATGACGCCGGAAGAGCGCGAGACTATCATCAAAGGGGCGATGCTCCACGATCTCGGCAAGATCGGCGTGCCCGACCACCTGCTGGGCAAGCGCGACATGACCGAGGAAGAACAGGCGATCGTGAACCGGCATCCGGTGATGGGCGCGTCGATTCTCGAGCCGATGCGCACCTTCCGCGCGTTCGTGCCGATCGTCCGCTGGCATCACGAGCGGTTCGACGGCAAGGGTTTTCCGGACGGCATCGGCGGTTCCGCGATTCCGCTCGAAGCGCAGGTCGTCGGCATCGCCAATCGCTTCGACAAGATCCACCACGACGAAGGCGTCAGCGAGCACGATGCGCTCGATCAGCTCGAACGGGAAGCCTCGGGCGGCGCTTTCGATCGCGAGCTCACGAAGCTCTTCCGCAGCGCGCTGCAGGAAGAATCGGTCACCGTCACCACGTCCTCGCGCCACATGCGCGCACGGACTCCGGTCGCACCGTCGGTGCTCTGCGTCGACGACAACCGGCTGAACCGCGATCTCATGACGACGACGCTGACCGAGGCGGGCTTCGAGGTCACGACGGCGGAGAACGGCTCGCAGGCGATCGAGATCCTGAAACAGAAATCGCTCGACGTGGTGCTGCTGGATCTGGTCATGCCGGTGCAGGACGGCTCGGCCACGCTGCAGATGCTGCGCAGCGATCCGCGCTGGGAGTTTCTCCCCGTCATCGTCCTGACTTCGCATCGCAACAGCCAGATGCGCCAGGACGCGATCGTCGCCGGCGCCGACGACTTCATCAACTATCCGCTGAACCGTCTCGAGCTGCTGACGCGCATCAAATCGCTGCTGCGCATCCGCGACTATCACGCCGATCTCGAACAGACGCAGAACGTGATCTGCGCGCTCGCGCTCGCGCTGGAAGCGAAGGACCGCTACACGCGCGGCCATTCGCAGCGCGTCGGCGATCTCGCCCGCACGTTCGCCATCCACCTCGGTCTCCCGATCGAGAATGCCGAGCGGATCCGCATCGCGGGACTGCTTCACGACATCGGCAAGATCGCCGTGCCCGAGGCGCTGCTCAACAAACAGGGACCGCTCACGCGCGATGAGTTCATGCGCGTCATCGATCATCCGGTCATCGGCGAGGAGATGGTGCGGCCGCTGATGACGCTGACGCAGGTCCTCAGCCTCATTCGCCACCACCACGAGCGCTACGACGGCCGCGGCTATCCCGACGGGCTGCGCGGCGACACGATTCCGTACGAAGTCCGGCTCCTCTCGATCGTCGATGCCTACGATGCCCTGACGTCGCATCGCTCGTACCGTCCCGCACCGCTGACGCACGAGGCCGCGGTGGCAACGCTGCTGCGCGAGGCCGCCGGCGGCAAGTGGGATCCGGTGATGGTCGAGTCGTTCTCGACGATGCTCGGTGACACGGGGCCCGACTGGGCCGCGATCACCCAGCCGGTCCCAATGCTGAATTTGTAGCCCCCCACGTCATTCTGAGCGCAGCGAGGAATCAATCAATGCGCCGGGATGCATGTGCCATGATCCATCGCTCGCGCCTCAACCTGCGCAGCGCCCCGGCTGATCCGTTCCCCGTCGTCATTCTGAGCGCAGCGAAGAATCAATCAATGCGCCGGGATGCATGTGCCATGATCCATCGCTCGTGCCTCAACCTGCGCGGCGCCCGATCCGTTCCCCGTCGTCATTCTGAGCGCAGCGAAGAATCAATCAATGCGCCGCGATGCATGTGCCATGATCCATCGCTCGCGCCTCAACCTGCTCGGCGCCCGATCCGTTCCCCGTCGTCATTCTGAGCGCAGCGAAGAATCAATCAACGCGCCGGGATGCATGTGCCATGATCCATCGCTCGCGCCTCAACCTGCGCGGCGCCCGATCCGTTCCCCGTCGTCATTCTGAGCGCAG